>JAABUN010006192.1_pt1 | contig 13995 bp, 12 predicted proteins | sample 5559311 | NCBI WGS metagenome assembly JAABUN01 (sample SAMN10711877, study PRJNA513370) | rock metagenome | isolation source: Antarctica rocks | place: Antarctica: Victoria Land, Siegfried Peak sud | reverse complement strand
ACAGGCGACCTCACCCCCCGGCCCCCTCACCGAAGCGGAGAGGGGGCCGGGGGGTGAGGTCAGGGCTGAATACGAGCGTTGCCCGCTCAATGCTCGCCCCGTCCTTCTCCCCCTCTCCGCTTCGGAGAGGGGGCCGGGGGGTGAGGTTGCTTCTACTCGCCTAGAACAAGTCCGCCGGGTCGGCCGTCCGCACCTTCCGCACCGCCACCAGCCCCGACCCGACGCACATCACGACGCTCAGCGCCAGCACCTCCGCCAGCCGCCCGGCGGGCATCGACATCGGCAGCCCGGCGGCCGCCGTCGTCACCCGGTACAGCACCACGGCCGCAGCCAGCCCGCCGAGATACCCGCCGACCGCCAGGAACAGCGCCTGCCACACCACCACCCGGAACAGGAACCCGAACCGGTAGCCGATGGCCTTCAGCGTCGCGTACTCGGGCAGGTGCTTCTTGATATCGCCGGCCATCATCTGGTAGACGAAGATCGCCCCGACCATCAGCGCCAGCACCACCCCGAAGACGAACAACTGGCCGACGGAGGTCTTGTTCACCCAGTAGTCCCGCTCCTTCTCGCCGAGGGCGGCCCGGGGGAACGCCAGGACGCCCGGCACGGCCGCCTGGATGCCGGCGGCGACTTCGGTCGGATTCGCCCCGGCGTTAACCCGTACCAAGCCGAAGGTTACGTCCCGCGACGACCGGCCCGAGAGGGTAACGAACGTCTCCTCGTTGGCCAGCACCAGCCCCGTGTAGCTGAACCCGGTCCCGACCTCGAAGTAGCCCGCGAACTCGACCTGCCGGCCGGTCAACTCGACCCGCTGGCCGACCGGCAGCTCCGCCGGCCGGCCGAACGCCCACGGCTTCGCGTGGCCGAAGTACGCATTCGCCCGGCGGTCGAGCAGGACCGCGTCGAGCCGGCCCAGGGCCGTCCGGGCCGCGGCCGGGTCGGCGAACACGCCGGGGGCGAACACCTCATCGAGGTCGTCCGGGGCGACGCCGAGGACGACGATCGACCACTGCTTGCCGCCGGCCGGGTTGGTCGCCCGGTCGGTCGGGTTCCGCCACAACCCCTGGGCCACCGACACCGGGCGGACGGCCGCAACCCCCGGCACCGACCGGGCTTGCGCCAGCCGCAGCCGGTCGATTACCCCCGGCCGGCTGAAGTCGAGGTACTCGCTCGACGTGACGATCACGTCGAACCGCAGCTTGTCGTACAGGATCGTGGCCGTGTTCTTGGTCGCCCCCAGGAACCCGAGTTGCATGAACACCAGCAAGATGGCGAACGCCGCCCCGGTGACCGACACGGCCGACCGGCCGCGGTCGTGGAGGAGACTCGCCAGGGCCAGGCGGAAGGCGCTCACCTATTTGGCCGGGAACGTGACGTTCACCTGCAGCCCGATCAGGTTCGCCACGGCCGCGTCGTCGTCGAGGGCGACTTCCACTTCGATCACCCGCCGGTCGGCGTCCTCGCGCGGGCCGAGGGCGAACACCGCGTTCCGGGCGATCATCGGGGCCACCTTGTCGGCCGTCGTCGTCCCCTTCAACGCCTCCGCTCCGGGCAGCCGGGTATCGACCAGGGCCGCGACCGGCCCGTCGCGTAACATCTGTCGCAGCCGGGGGATGTCCGTTTCGTACACCTCGGCGACGACGACCATTTGCCCCGTGTCGGCGACCTGTACGGCGGGGGTCATCCCCAGGGTGTCGCCGGCCCGGACGTTGAGTTTGACCACTCGGCCGGCGATCGGCGACAGGACGACCCCGGCCTTCAATTTGGCCTCGGCCGCCGCCCGCGCCGCCCGCAGCGATTCGAGCGGAATCTGGGCGATGACCCGGTCGGCGTCGGCGGCCGCCGCGGCCTGCTTGGCGTTGGCGCTCGCCTCGGCCGCCGCCTGCTGCTCGGCCGCCTTCGCCTTCTGCACGCCCACGGCGTCGGCCTCGGCCTCGGCCTGCGCCACCAGTGTTTCGGCCGCGAGCAGGTCTTGGCCGGCGACCCGCAGGCCGGCCGATTCGACCGACCGCAGCCGCCCCAACTCCTTGTCCGCCCGGTTCTTCTGGATGGCGACGACCTTCGCCCGGGCGTCGAGGGCGGTCAGGTCGGCGGCCAGTTTCGCCTTGGCGGAAGTGACCTCGGCGGCCGCGTCCTTGAGCTTCTCGACCTTGGCCAACTCCGCCGCCTTCCGCACGGCTTCGGCCTCGGTGATCTGGGCCGTCAGCGTGGCCAGCGACAACCGCCGCTCCTCCTCGCCGGAGAGGGTCAGCAGCTTCTGGCCGGCCGTGACCGCGTCGCCGACCCGGGCGTTGACGCTCAGCACCCGGTCCCCCGGCACCCCGACGACACTCACCACCCCGCCGGCCGGTTGGACCCGGCCGAGGGCGTTGATGCTGCCCGCCCCGGCAGCGGAAGTCGGTGCGGGGCCGGGAGTTGGGGCCAGTGACGCGGGGCGGAGATACACCCAGTACCCTAGTCCGGCCGCGAGGGCGGCGTTGAGGAGCAGGCTGAGGACCAGGACGGCGCTAATCCGGGCGGGGCGGCGGGTTCCGGTCACCACGACTTCCTTCGGCCGGCGTTCGGCGGTAAAGTCGAGGGGGATGGTGGCTATCATGGCCGCCGGACAGGGGTTCGGGCAACACCAACTGCGCCGGGGGAGCCGATGCGGGTCGACATCGTTTCCGGCCGCGACGGCCTGCCCGGCCACGCCCTATCGACTTTCATAATCGATGGCGTCCTGTCCGTCGATGCCGGCGGCCTCGGTTGGGCCGCCCCGCCGGCCGAGTTGGCCTACGTCACCGACATTTTACTCACCCACGCCCACCTCGACCACACGGCCGGGCTGCCGGTGTTCGTCGACACCGTCTACGGTCTAACCTCCGACCCGCCCACCGTTTACGCCCTGCCGGAGACGCTGGCCGACCTGCGGGCGCACATGTTCAACGGCCGGCTGATGCCGGACTTCGTCGCCCTGTCGCAGCGGCTGCCTCCGTTTTTGACCCTCTGCCCGGTGCCGGTCGGTCGGGCCTTTCCGGTCGGCCGCTACGCCGTCACCGCCTGGCCGGTCGACCACCCGGTGCCGACGGTGGCGTACCTCGTGGACGACGGCTCGACGGCCGTCGCGTTCGTCACGGACACGCTGCCGGTGCCCGAAGTCGTCGCCGCGATCGGCCGTCACCCCCGGCTCGAAACGCTTTACCTGGAAGCGACGTTCCCCGACGCGCAGGCCGACCTGGCCTTGGTGAGCGGGCACCTGACCGTGTCGCAATACCTGGCCCTGGCAGACCTTGTGCCGCGGACGGTGCGGGTGCGGCCGATCCACATCAAGCCGAAGTTCGCGGCCGCGGTGACGGCGGAGTTGCGGCGGGGGCGGGGGGCGTGAGTACCCACCGATGTTCATCGGTGGGCTTTGCCCGCCCTAAACTCCCTCCACCACCGCCTGCGCCAACAGCGGCAGTAGAAACTCGTGCCGACCGATCAGAGTGTATCCTTTCCCAGCCACCCCGGCCGGCCGCCGGACGACGTTCTCGCCGCTCCGGTAGTGGGCGATCATGTCGAGGTTGGCCGTCGTGTACCCGGTCAAATCCGCCCCCAGGTTTTGCGCCACCGTGAACGCCTTCAAGAACACCTCCGGCATCACCACCGCCGACCCGACGTTCAGGTACACCCCCCCCGACAACTCCTTCACCACCCCGCAAAACAGCTTGAAATCGTTGAAACTCGCCCGCCCCATCGCCGCCCCGTCGGCCGCCGGGTGCATGTGGATGATGTCGGTGCCGAGGGCCACATGGACCGTGAACGGCACCCCCAACCGCCGGGCGGCGACGGCCAGGCTCACGTCCGCGTTCGGGGCGGCGGTCTCGTCGAGGTACTCGCCGAACAACGCCCCCATCCCGGCGGCCGGCCGGCCGAGGACCCGATTGATGGCCGCGTGCATCTGCTCGCCGGTCTCCCGGACCATGCCGAAGGTGCCGTCCTTCAGCCCGGCGGCCACGTCCTCGCTGGTCTCGCCGATCAGGGCCAACTCGAAATCGTGAATCGCCCCCGACCCGTTGGTGGCCAGAGCTGTAACGATACCTCGCCGCATCAGGTCGATTAGCACCGGCGACAGGCCGCACTTGATCACATGCGCGCCGAACCCGACGACGACCGGCCGGCCGTTGCGGTGGGCCTCAATGACCGCCCCGACCACCGCCCGAAAGTCGTCGCCGGCCAGGAGATGCGGCAACCCGGCCAGGAAGTCGGCGGCCGACTGCCCCTTGACGGGTGGCCGGGCGAACTTCGTGAGCGCGACCTTGTTCGGCCGGGCGGTGAGCGGGACGGTGCGGACGCGCGACAGGTCGACCGGCTCGGGGGGCATGGGCGGGAGTCCTCAGGAGCCGGATGCGTGAGCGTCCGGGTTCTTTCTACCGCTCGACACGGAAGGAAGAACCCGGACGCTCACGCACCCGACTCATGCTGCCCCGCAGTTCACCCCCGCCGATAAGCCGCCCGATACGCCAGCCGGAACAGCCCCCGCAGCAGCCCGATCCCCGGCCGCCGCCGCGCCGAATACGCCCCCCACCGGCCCCGCGCGGCGTCGTACAGCCCTTCGACGACCGCCTCGGCCGAGTCCGGGAACCCCGTGTCCCGTTCGATCGCGTAGCGGTGGAACGAGTACCGCAGGTGGTGGCCGGCCGACCGCAAGCACCCCCGCCCGTCGGCCCGGCGGCGGTGCTTACGTAACAACCGGGCCAGGTTCCGGGCGTCGAAGTAGCGCTGCTGCCGTTTGCCCTCGCGCTGGAACGTGCTGCTCCCTTTGTGCAGCACTAACCCCTCGGCCAGTATGCCGTTACGGAACCCGGCCGCCTGGCTGCGCAGGCAGAAGTCCGACTCCTCGTGGATCAAAAAGAACGCCTCGTCGATCGGCCCGACGGCCGCCACCACTTCGCGCCGGACCATCAGACAACAGCCGTTGACGATGTCGACCTCCGCCAGCGCCGGCGGGTTGCACGGGGCCAGCGGCACCTCGTACCGCTGGAAGAACCCCGGCCCGCCCGGCCGGTTGAACCGCACCCCGTCCGTCTGCACCGCGTGCGGCGGGTCCATGAAGCGAATGACCGGGCCGATGATGCCGAACTCCGGGTGGGCCACCGCGGCGGTGGTTAGCCGCTCGACGAACTCCGGGCCGACCGTCGTGTCGTTGTTCAACAGAATCACCAGGTCGGCCCCGTGGCCCAGGGCGTGCCGGAGGCCGACGTTGTTCCCCCCGGACCACCCGCCGTTAACCTCGTTGCGCACGAAGGTTACGTGGGGAAACTCCGGCCCCAGCACCGGCCCGACCGGCGTCTTCGAGGCGTTGTCGACGACCACGACCGGGACCGGTGCGGTCAGACCGGCCAGGGACATCAAGCACCGGCGGGTGTCCGTTAGGCCGTTGTAATCGACCAGCACGATCCAGACGCACGGGTGTTCGGCTCGCGGCATGGGTGCAGTCTTGCGCGCGGGCCGCGGGCGGGGCAGGCGTGTGCCGGTCGTCACGTCCCACCCCCAAGCCTGGTGTCCCGATCGGCCCGCCGCCAGTCTAGCTCATGCGAATCCGACACGGGTAGGAGTTACGCAGTTGGGGACGAAAGCTGTCGATCTCTCGACATCAGGCAACGGAATCGCGCGGCCGAGAGCAAACTACGGGTGTGAAAACCAACCAAACCCGGCGAAAGCGATGCCTTCGGGGGCAACTGCGTAACTCCTAACGGGGTGTTAATTATTAGTAACACCGCGGACCGGCACCCCTTGCGTAAGGTCACCCGCCGGCCGCCCGCTCGAACACCCCGGCGACGGCGTCGGCCGTCCGGTCCCAACGGTACCGGCCCACCCGGTCGAACCCCCGGCCGACCAACGCCGATCGGAACTCCTCGTCCGTCAACAACTTCCGCAACCCGTCCCGGACCGTATCGTCGTCGTCCGGGTCGACCAACAGGGCCGCATCCCCGGCGACTTCGGGCAGGCTCGACCGATTGCCGGTGAGGACCGCCGCCCCGCACACGAACGCATCCAGGATCGGCAGCCCGAACCCCTCGGTCCGGGACGGGAAACCGAGGACCGCCGCCCCACTCAGCAGGCCCGGCAAATCCTCCTCCGCGGTGAACTCGTGCAACAGGCAGCGCTCGCCTAAACCCAGGCTGTCGGCCAGGTTACGGAACGCGATCAGGGCCGACGGCTGGATGCCGACCAGCACCAGGCGGACCGCGTTTCGCAGTTCGACCGGCAACCCGGCGAACGCCCGGATCAGCCGGTCCGTGTTCTTCCGCGGGTCGGCCGCCCCGAACCCGAACACGTACCGCTCGCCGGGCCGCAGCCCGAACTTCGCCCGCACCCGGTCGAGGGCGTCCGGGTCGGTGACGCGGGTCAGGTCGGGGTCGGGTGCCCAGGGCGCGACCGTTACCTTGTCCGGCGCAAGTCCCAGTACGTCCACGAGTTGCGCTTTGCTGTACTCGCTGACGGTTAAGACCTGCCGTGCCCGGTCGGTGGCCCGTTTGACCTTCACCAGCCACGCCACCGTGGCCGGGTCGGCCGGGGCCATTTCCACCGGGATCAAGTCGTGGACGGTCACCACCACCGGCACGGCCGAGCGTCGCGGGCCGGTGTTGGCCGGGGCGTGCAGCACGTCGGCCCGTGTCGCCCAGGCCGCGGCGGGGAGGACGACTTGTTCCCAGGCGTCGAACCGGCTCAGGCCCGGAAAGTCGAGGCGACTCGACGTAACGTTAGACGTATTCGTGAGTTGCGGGACGGATGCGGCGTCCTGGTGCAGCAGGTGGAACCGCCAGTCCGGCCGCCGGCGGGTCAGTGCCGAGTAGAGTTGGACCAGCGTCTTGCCGATGCCTCGACGCTGCCCCCGGTAGATTTGCCGGGCGTCCACCGCGATACGCATCCGGCTTCACTCGTAACGGAAATCGGTCGCCCGGATTACCGGCCGGCGGCGAATTGCAGCCCGTCCGCCACTACCCCAGCCGCCTTCGCCCAGGTGAACCCGGCTGCCCGAAGTCGGCCCCGGCGAACGAGTTCCGTCGCGTGAGCCGGGTCGGTCAGCACCCGCGTCAGCCCCGCGGCGACGGCCCCCGGCGTGACCGGGTCGACCAACTCGGCCGCGTCCCCGGCGACCTCCGGCACGCTCGTCCGGTCCCCCGCCACCGCCGGCACCCCGGCCGCGAAGGCGTCGAGCAGCGGCAGGCCGAACCCTTCATAGGTAGTGGGGTATGCCAACGCTGCCGCCCCGGCGAGCAGGTCGCGGGCATCTTCCTCGGGAACGTAGCCGGTAATTCCGACACCGGCCCCGGACATCGCTGCGGCCGTCGCCGTAAACTCTTGCCACTTCGGACCTTGCACCCCGACCACTACTAACCGTACTCCGGTCCGGACCGCCTCGGGGATTTTTCCCCACTCGGCTAATAGGTGAGCGGTGTTCTTCCGCGGGTCCGTCATACCGAAGTGCAGCACGTACCGAGCACCCGCCGGAACTCCGTACTGCGTCAGCAGTTGCGCTAAGCGCTCCGGCGACAGCGGGGCTGCCGGCGTCGAGATTGGCCCCCAGTGGACCACCCGAATCCGGTCCGCCGGCACGCTCAACAACGTCGTAATCCGGCCGCGGGCGTGTTGACTCAGTGCGAACACCACCCGCGCCCGCCGGGCCGTGTGCCTAACGCTTGCCCCCCACACCCGGGCGGCCGGGTCGGCCCGGCCGGTGTCGATCGGGATCAGGTCATGAATCGTTGTAGCTAGCCGGCTTCGGACGAGGGCCGGGGCCGGGCCGGCGGGGGCATGGTAAACGTCCGGGCGGGCCAGGCTAACCGCCAACGGCAGTCGCAAACGCGGCCACAGGTCGAAGCGGTCGCCGGGGATATCGATTGGCTCGGCCGACACGTTCGGGCAATCGGCGAACGGATTGTCGCCGCCGGCCGTCCGACAGAACAGCCGGAAATGCCACGCCGGTCGGGACTTGGATAATGCACGGTAGAGTTCGACGACCGTCTTGCCGATGCCGCGCCGGGTCTCGTCGAACACCGTCCGGGCGTCGACGGCCACCGTAAACGGCCGGCTCATACCCGCCCCCGGACGGGCGTCAGGACGAGTTCGGCGATTCGGTCGGCCACAGTTTGGAATGAATGATCCGTAGTGTACACTCGATTCCGGGCGATGAGGTCGTCGCGGAGCGGGCCGGGGGTCAAAACCTCGCCTAACGTTCTGGCCAGGGCGACCGGGTCGTCACAGTCGGCGAAGGTGATGCCGGCTCCGGCGGCGGCCATCGGCTCGATGCCGGGGATGCGGCTGGCCACGACCGGCAGGCCGGCGGCGACCAGGTGGCCCAGGCTGCTCGACTGGTGGACGGACCGGAACGGGGCGACGGCCGCCGATGCCCGGGCCAGAATCGCCTGCAATTCGTGGTCTTCCAGGGTGCCGGCCCGGACGAACCGGCCGGCGACGCCGAGGGCGGCGGCCTGGGCGTCGAGGGCTTCGGCCGTGTCTTTGGCCCGGTCGGCGGCCCCGAGTTGGACGAGGACTACGTCGGCCGGCAGGTGGGGCAGGGCGGCCACGGCCCGGTCGAACCCCTTCGACGGCTGGGGGAAGCCTAACATGACCACCACCCGCCGGCCGGCCAGCCCGAACCGGGCGTCCAAGTCCGGTACCGGTGACGCACCGGCGGGTAACGGGTAGGCAGGCGTCGGCAATAAATGGACACGGGACGGAGGCAAACCGAGGGGGCCGGGGTCGGCCAGGGCCGCGGCGTGGGTGACGACATGGGCCACGCCGGTGAACGGCCGGGTTCGAAGGTGCGACTCGTAGCCGACCGTGCGGGCGTCCCACCCGGCCAGCAGGCGGTGTGCCGACCGTTGTACCACCTTGAGAGGCAGCGGCCCGGACACCTCCGGCGGGTCAGACCGGCCGGGGAGTTCGTGCAGGATGACGACCGGCTTTGTGTTAAGACTCCGCGCGAACAACGCGAACATGTTCTCGCCGGGGCGGGAGCCGTTGAAGAACGTATCGGTGTAATCGACCAGCACCCCGGCGGCACCGTCGGACCGACGAGCGAGCGACCGCACCAGCCGCCGGCGGTTAGTCAGCCCACGCAAGTGACGGCCGAAGACGCGGTCGGCCGGAAGGGCCACGGTTTCCACGGTCATGGTCCCGTCGAGTGCCGCAGCGACATGACGCTGGTACGACGCGACCCCGCAGGGCCACAGGCCGGACGTGTAGTAGACCACCCGCGGCTTGGTCGGCGTCATCGGGGCCGGGCCTCGGCCCGCATCCGGCCGATCAGGCCGAGCGTCTGGGCCTCGTCGCGGAGGGCGGCGACCCAGGCCGGGCCGCGGCCGGCCGCCCGGAGCCGCCGCCGGGCCGTTAGGCTCAGGTACTTCCGCCACAGCCACCGCGGCGCGCCGAGCAGCCGCGGGGACCGGTCGCCGGCGAACGGCTCGTACTCCCGGTAGCCGTCCCAGTAGGCGATCTGCCTAACGTAAGCCGGGGTCATCCGGTCGGCCGGCAGGAAGTGGTCGACGGCCGCCGTCCCGACCCACACCCCGTACCCCCCCGCGGCCCGGACGGCGTCGATGGCGCGGGTCTCGTCGCCCCGCGACAGTTGCTCCTTGACCCGGCCGTAAGCGGGGTCGAACGGGTGCCGGCGGACGACCTCGGTGCGGAACGCCAGGTTAGCCCCCCAGGCGTACTCGCCGGCCGTTAGGCGGCGGACCTCCGGGCCGTAGTCGATAAGCGCCCAATACGGGCCGAGAACGGCCATGTTGGCGGCCACCCAGGCCGGCGGCGGCACCTCGTACCACGGCCGGATCGGCCCGCCGAGGAAGGCCGCGTCGGGGTAGTCGGCGGCGGCTTGGACGAGGTTCGCCAGCCAGTCCGGGTGGGCCAGCACGTCGTCGTCGGTCCACACCAGGAGCGGGGCGCGGGCCTCGGCCACGGCCCGGTTGCGGGCGTGCGAGTGGCCCTGTTGGGCCTCGGTCACGGACCGCAGCGGCAGGTGCCTGGCGGCTTCCTTTAGAACGGCCGGGGTGTCGTCCGTGCAGTTGTTGTCGACGACGACGAGTTCCCAGGCCAGCCCCGGCGGGATGGTTAGCTGGCGGAGCCGGTCGAGGGTCGGGGCGAGCAGCTTGGCCCGGTTCCAGGTGCAGATGGCGACGGTCACGTCCATCGGTCAGGCCCCCGCCGGCGGTCGTGGGAAGCGGTAAATCGTCAACTCGCCGGCGGTCTGGACGGCGGGCCGGAACGGGGCGACGGCCGCCCCGACGACCGCCTGGCAGGTGGCGTCGTGGAGTTCGATGGCCAGGGTGCCAACGTCAGGCAGCCACTCGGCCGGCCGGCCGGCCGGGGCGAACAGGTCGGCCTCGGCCGCCTCGATGTCGATCTTCAGCAGGTCGATGCGTGCGAACCCGAAGGCCCGCATCAGGGCGGGGAGGGGGACGCCGAGGAAGTCGGCCGGTTCGTCCGGGCTGGCCGGCCGGACCTGGAACGCCCACTCGCCGCCGTCGCGGTAGCCGCCGCGCTCGACGACCAGGCCGGCGGCCGTCGGCCAGACGCCGGCCTGGACGAACGCCACCCGGTCGGCGAACGGGGCCAGGGTCTTGCGGGCGACCCGCAGGTTGCCGGCGTCCGGTTCGACCACGACGGCCCGGGCCTTGGGGTAGTGGTGGAGCAGGTAGAACGTGGTTAGGCCGATGTTCCCGCCGCAGTCGACGATCGTCTCGACCCCCGGCTCCCGGCTGACGCACTCGTACTCCCGGCCGCCGAGGACGCCTTCGAGGACGTTCGGGTCGGTGCTGTCCGGCCGGAAGTAGACCGGGTGGCGGTAGCCGGGGACGTGGGCGGGCCACAGGGGCCGGCGGTCGGGGCCGGCGGCGGCCGGGCCGCGGAGGCGGGCGGAGGTGGCCCCGGCTAACAGGCCGGCGGCGGCCAACGGGCCGAGGCTGGCGGCCTGCCGGCGGGCGTCGCGCCAGAGCTGCTCGGCGTGGAACCGGACGTGGGGCAGGGTGCGGCGGATGGTGGTTAGCATTGTTAGCCTTCCTGGCAGGCGGCGGGGTTCCTGGTGGGTTCCCGGGGATGTTCATCCCCGGGCTTTCGTTGCTGCGTATGCGTTTAGTGGGCGGCGGTGCGTTGCCACTGTTGGGGGGCGACCCAGACGCCCTGGTCGTGGCTCGTCGAGAGGTGCGCGTGGCGGTCGTCGCCGACCACGTCGAGGACGAGTGCCCCTTCCACGCTGTCGATGATGACGCCGGCGTCGGTGGCGACGGTCAGGTTGACGAGGACGGTCTGGCCCGGGCGGATGTCGGCGCGGCTGAGGCGGCACTCGAACGACTGGACGCCGGGGACGAGGCCGGCCTCGAAACCGGCCTCGCGGGTCCAACCGCTGACGATGCGGGTGCCGTACAGGCTCTGGACGGCGACGCCGAGGGTCACGTCGGGCAGGCTGACCTTGGATTCGAGGTCGAACCTCACGGTGAAGTCGTCGCCGCTGGTGAAGATCGACAGGGGCCGGCCGGCGGCGTCGAGGGCGGTGGCCCGGACGAACGTGGCCCTGCCGTCGCCGGTGTGCGGCTTGGTCGCCAGGTCGCCGCCGCGGGAGTCGTCGAGGAGCTGGTCGAGGTAGTGTTGCGTCACCACGTCGGCCGGGCCGACTTCGACGACGCGGCCTTTTTGCAGGTGTACGGCCCGGTGGCACAGGCGGGGAACGAGTTGCATGTTGTGCGAGACGAACAGGATCGTGCGGCCCTGGCGGGCGAGTTCGGTCATGCGGTCGATGCAGCGGCGCTGGAAGGTGGCGTCGCCGACGGCCAGCACTTCGTCCACCACGAGGATGTCGGGTTCCAAGTAGGCGGCGATGGCGAAGCCTAACCGGACGTACATGCCGCTGGAGTAGCGCTTGACGGGGGTGTCGAGGAAGCCGCCGATCTCGGCGAAGTCGACGATCTGGTCGAACTTGCGGGTGATCTCCCGGCGGGTCATGCCGAGGATCGAGCCGTTCAGGTAGACGTTCTCGCGGCCGGTCAGTTCCGGGTGGAAGCCGGTCCCGACTTCCAGGAGGCTGCCCATGCGGCCGCGGACTTCGAGCCGGCCGCTCGTGGGGACGGTGATGCGGCTGAGGAGCTTGAGCAAGGTACTCTTGCCGGCCCCGTTGCGGCCGACGAACCCGACGACCTCGCCGGGCTGTACCTCGAACGACACGTCTTTGAGTGCCCAGTAGACGTTGGCCCCGGCCGGCAGGCCGCCGGGGACGGCCAGGTTCTTGAGCTTGCCCCAGGTGCTGGCCGCGGCGGTGCGGATCGACTGCGACAGGTTGGCCGCCCCGCCCGGCGACTTGCCGATCTGGTAGCGCTTCGACAGCCCCTCGACTCGGACGGCTAACTTCATGATGGCAGTCGGTGGCTCGTGGGGTCAGGCCGGGGCGGGCAGGTCGGTCGAAATCCGGCGGTGCAGGTCGTCGACCACCCAGTGGAAGGCGGCCAGGTGCAGGGTTTCGACGACGCCCATGTCGGTGCTGTCAATGTGTAGCCCGGAATCGGCCCGCGTGCGCAGCTCGCCGCCCGCGAATCCGGTGCAGCCGAAGGTGGCGAGGCCCGACCGCTTGGCCCAATCGACCGCGGCGAGGATGTTCGGGCTGTTGCCGGAGCCGCTGATGGCGATGAGCAAATCGCCGGGCTGGGCGAGGTTTTTGAGCTGCTCGACGAACACCCGGTCGAACCCCTCGTCGTTCGCCCAGGCGGTGATGTAGGCGGTGTTGTCGGTCAGGCTGAGGATGCGGACCCGCTTTTTCAGGTCGTGGTGCAAATCCTCGGGCAGCTTCAACGCCTGCTTGCCCACGTCCTCGGTGAAGTGCGAGGCGTTCGACCCGCTGCCGCCGTTGCCGATGACGAACATCAGCCGGCCGGCGAGGAACTTGTCGTGCATCAGGTCGGCCAGCGCCTGGACCTGGCGCGGGTCGATGCGGCGGAGTTCGTCGGCCATATGGCCGAGGAAGGCGGCGGCGGAGAGGGTCGTCCCGAGCATCCTGCGTCTCGCGGGGAGCCGTGCGTGGCGGGGGTGTTATAGGGGGAACCAGGGGAGAGGAAAGGCAACCTCACCCCCCGGCCCCTCTCCGAAGCGGAGAGGGGGAGGAAGACCGGGCTACGGTCGCATCCGGGTGTTACTCCTCCAGTCGAAAACTCGCTCCCGCTCGCTCCCCCTCTCCGCTTCGGAGAGGGGGCCGGGGGGTGAGGTTGCCTTTCCCCCGCCCGTTTGACGCACGCCCCCCCCGGCTGGTACGCTAACTTCCCGCCCACCTCCGCCCGCGAGGCCCGCCCCATGCCCGCCCCGACCGCGACCTGCCCGACGTGCCGGACTGTTGTGGAACTGCCGCCCGGCGACGGGTGGACCAAGGTCGAGTGCCCGGACTGTTCGGCCATCTTCAACCCCGCTGCGTCCCGCCGGGCCAAACCCGTCAGCGTCCGGGTGGCCGATGCGGACGTGCCCCGCCGCCGGCCGCGGGGCGAGGACGACGAGGACGAGGACGACCGACCGGCCCGCCGCCCGAAACGGCGGCCGGCCCCCAAGCCGGGGGTGCCGGTCGGGGTATGGGTGGCCGTCGGCGGCGGAGTTCTAGCACTGGTGGTCGTGGCCGTGGGGACAGCGGTCTACTTCCTCAGAAACACGGACGGGGCGCGGCCGGCGGTCGTGGCCCCGCCCGCGGTGGCGAATAATGTCAACCCGGTTGTTCGGCCGAGTACCGTCGGTCCCGCGGCCGCCCCCGGGCCGGCCATCCCCGCGCCGGCCGGCGGCGTCCCGCAGCCGGACCGGGCCGACGGGTGGAAGCCGGCCACCGTCGTCGGGGCGACGGCGATGATGCCGGGGAACACCGGGCCGCACACGGTCACGGTCATGATGGGGGGGGGGCTGCGGCACGTCGAGGGCAGGGTCGGGTCGGACGGGCCGGCGTCGTACTTCATCGACGCCTACACCTCCGGGGCGGGGCGGACGATGTCGGTCGACGAGTTG
>JAABUN010006191.1_pt1 | contig 13997 bp, 16 predicted proteins | sample 5559311 | NCBI WGS metagenome assembly JAABUN01 (sample SAMN10711877, study PRJNA513370) | rock metagenome | isolation source: Antarctica rocks | place: Antarctica: Victoria Land, Siegfried Peak sud | reverse complement strand
GCCTCACACTCGTCACCGACACCGGGAAGGAGGCGATTACCGACACCACCTTCGAACTCAGCGCCTAACAACCGAAAGGATCACCGACCGCTACACCACCACCAGGGACTTGACCGGATGTTGCACTATGTGTACCCGACGCAACACTTCAATCGTGGTCCTGAGTGGGTCACCCAACGGTTGGTCTTCGCGGAGCAGAGTGGTGAGCTGACGAACTATATGACGACACGTAGTCTGATGGAATGTCAGCGACTCGAGGCCTCCTCACTATTGGCGAGGTCAGTTCTCGTACTGGCCTGAGCGTCGACACCCTTCGCTTTTATGAGCGAGAGGAGCTGTTCCCCCCTCCTCAGCGAAGTGCCGGCGGTCGACGAGAGTTCTCCGGGGATGACCTCGCTTGGATCGGAATCTGCCAGCGGTTGCGTGCCGCTGGAATGCCATTGCCCGAAATTGCTCGTTACGCCGGGATGGTCCGTGCCGGCACCGGCAACGAGACCGAGCGCCTCGAGCTTCTTAGGGCACATGAAGTGAAGGTGCGAGCCCAGATGGTGGTTCTACAGGAAGCACTGGATGTGATCTCAATGAAGGTTGCCGCGTATACAGAGGCACTCGCGCAAGGAACTGCGAGTGGCCTTTTTGTGAGGAATGACGATGATGACGCTTATTTCGCAGCTCAAGTTGAGGGATCCCCAGACGAGTTTGCGCCGAAGTCTTGAGCTATCCACTCGCACAGCTTGACCTGGAGTTCACTTCAGGTTCTACGGTTGCAGCACTGATACCGGCAATGCGCATCGAACTCCGATTACGGTGTCAACGCCCACAACCGCAAGGAACACCATGTCGAAATTCATCGAGCCCGACGACACCCGCTATGACCAGCGCTCACGTGATCTAGTGCAGGTTGGCCGTGATGCCATCGCACAGGAGAATCCTGCTGTGCTGCGGCAGTATTTCAGTGAGGATTTCGTCTTCCATGGCCCTGGTGTCGAGTTGGACTTCGAAGGTCTCGAAATCTTCTTCGCTCAGATGCGTGCCGCGTTCAGCGGGTTCTACTGTGAACGCTACGAGATCGTATCCTCTGGATCGCTGGTCGGGTGCCGCACGGAGATGGGAGGTGTCTTCGATGCGCCTTTTGAGCCGTCTCCCTTTGGGGCTATCCAACCTCACGGCGGCCCTTTTACGTTGACTTTGATCAATATGTTCCGTTTCGACCAGGCGGGAAAGCTCGCCGAGGAGTGGGTGCAATATGACAACCTCGAAACGATGCGCCAACTAGGTGTTCAGCTCATTCCACGCACCTGATATGAAGGGCTTGATTAGGTGGTGGCACCTCTCGTCTTCCCCCGCTGGAGTGCCACCACATAGGTTCTTTCGCCGCCCTAGGTGTACGCGTTACCAATCAGATACTTTATTCTCATCGGATGCATTAGGCCCTTTATCGAGGACTACGTAACGTGCAGCCCTTAATGCACTGGGTGTACTCAGCGCAACACCTCAGACGGTGGACGGACGCACGTATAGGGATCCTGTACGCGTATCTCCATGGTGCGGGGAGCGTGCGTTGCCGCTGTACAAATCACCGCCGGGTGACGTACAGGACACCCCGCGGACTGTCGACGTCGACGTAGATTGTGTCGAGCAGCTCCCTAATCTCCAGCACGGTAGTAGGTTCACTACCGTACGTTTGCTGGTTGTCGCCGTTCCTCTCCGCGGCTCCTCACTGTCGATTCTCTGCCGTATTACGCGGAGTATCCGCCGTCGATTCTTAGCACTGCACCGGTGATGTAGGAGGCCTGCGGATTGGCAAGGAAGACAACGCCTGCGGCGATTTCCTCGGGCCTTCCATACCGCCCCAACGCTGTTGTCGGAAGGAACATGGGGGCGGCCGGGCCGTCGGCAGGGTTCATCTCGGTGTTGACGAACCCCGACTGGATGATGTTGACGGTAATGCCCCGGTGGGCTAGATCGCGGGCTGCGCCTCGGCTATAGCCCTCAAGGGCCGACTTGGTGCCTGCATAGTCGGCCATTCCAGGGAAACCTACCCGCGTTCCCACCCCCGAGCTGATGCTGACGATCCGCCCCCCATCAGGTAATAGTGGGAAAGCTGCTCGCACCGCGGCCACAACGCTGGTGTAGTTGATGGCAAGTTGACGGTCGAAGGCCACCTCATCGGCGAATTCGCTGTCAATCGGGCTAGCGACAGTGACACCAGCGTTGTTGACCAGAATGTCCAGTTTTCCGAACTGCTGCACCACGCTGTGGATCAAACCTGCCGCTTGCGTCGCGTCCGCTTGGTCTGCTCGGAAAGCCGCCGCACGCACTCCCCTGGCCTTGAGATCGGCAACTACAGTTTCCGCTTGATCCGCTGAGGACGAGTAACTGATCGCGACGTCCGCTCCTTCATCGGCCAGCGCTAGCGCCGACGCCGCCCCTATCCCCCGCGAACCCCCAGTTACGATCGCTACTTTGTTGTCGAGCTTTCCCATGTACTTCCCGTTTCTATTAGCGCAACCTGCAAAAAGAGTTCTTGACTGCTCAGTCCACAATAGGCATTGTGGACTGAGGAGTCAAGAACCTCTACGCTGGGATGTATGGCACGTCCGCGAGCGTTCGACGAGCAACAGGTGTTGGATGCTGTCCGGGAGCAGTTTTGGATCACCGGTTACTCCGCCACCTCCATGGAAGACTTGACGCGGGTCACCGGGTTGGGGCGAGGCAGCCTCTATGCCGCGTTCGGAGATAAGCGCCAACTCTTCCTTCGGGCGCTGCATAGCTATACCGACGACAGCCATGGCAGTCTTCAGCGGGCCCTTACCGAGACTCCTCGGGCGTTGGACGCGTTACGTACACTTCTTGAGGCCCCGACTGATGACACGACCGGCCCCGGCGTTCGACGTGGCTGCTTGATGGCTAATAGCACCTACGAACTCGGCAACGCCGACTCGGAAGTCCTCGAGCACGCCCGCCGCACTTACGAGACCTCCATTGTGCTGATCAGTGGTTGCGTCGCCCGCGCTCAACGCGAGGGCGACTTGCCAACTGGAACAGATTCGCTCGCATTCGCTCGGGCCCTTCTGGCCGTGCAGCAAGGCCTGGTCTTCATGAGCAGGACCGGGTTAGACGCGGCCGCACTGACTGCGATGGCAGCGTCACTCAAAGCTCAGCTTTTGCCCGACCACTCCGCTGCCTGAGGGCTTCGGCGAGTAAAGCGATTTTGGGGCCCTGCTGAAACGGGCAGGCGAAACCTGCTAACTAAAACGCTGGAAACACTGAAACGTTCACACCTTCCTGTTGCTCGAGACCGGACGCAATGTCGGTGTGGCTGTCGTATGCTGCCTTACCGGCGAACGCAGTCGTGAGCGTGGGGTTGCCGGGGTTTATGAAGCGACGGTAATGGCAAAGGGCTTGAGGCCTCGAGCCCGGATGAGGTCCGGGACGAAGAGGATCATCGCTTCGGGGCCTCGGGCCGTGTGGATGTTCCCCAGGTCGAGGATTACATCATCGGACCAGCCGAGATCGCCTAGTAGCTGGCGGACAGTTGCTTTAGCGGCGTCGTCGTTGCCTGACAGGAAGACCGTTGCGGGTATTCGGAGGCTGTCGGGAGAGGTCATGACAGTGAACAGCATCGTGTTCAGGGTTTTGATGACCCTGGTGTGGGGAAGAGCGTCCTGCAGCTTCTCTGCAAGGCTGCTGTTCGGGTAGGTGAGGGTGCCGGGCATGTTGGCGGTCCCCCGCTCAACCGCGTTGGACACGTCGATGAGGATCTTGCCTGCCAGCTCGGTCCGGAGTGCTGATAACCGTTCAAGGGAGGATTCGCCGGGGGTGGCGTTGATGATGATGTCGGCGTCCCTGGCCGCATCGGCGATGGAGCGGTGATGGATCGATTCAGTGATCCACCGTGGGGTTGCGGAACCGCGATGGCCGATGATCAGTTCGTGTCCCGCAGAGGCGAGTTTGAGGGCGAGACCGGATGCGACGCGCCCGGCGCCGAGTACAGCAATGACGCTCATTGATGATTCCTTTTCAGGTCGTATTTCGGGTGGGTTTTCAGGAGAGGGATGAGAGGAGGTTGACGGCCTCGGCATGGAGGTTCGGAGCTGTGGCGAGGAAGCCGGTGCTGTCCAGCGTCCAGGCTTCACCGCTCAGGTCACTGACGGTGCCTCCGGCTTCGGCCACCAGAAGCGCCCCTGACACCAAGCCGGAGCGGACTGCGCTGTGCTGCCAGAAAACGTCCATGCGTCCTGATGCCACTTGGATCAGCTGGAGTGTGGCTGGCACGGAGACGCGCAGGACGAGCGCTGCACTGAGCATCGCGGTGATGGAGCGGCCCATCGTGGCGAAGGTATCGCTGGTCTCGCGGGGTGAGGCCTGACCCGTCCCGGCAAGGGCAGCGTCGAGGTGATGCTTCTGTGAGGGCTTGATTGGTTCCCCGTTTAAGAACGCTCCCCCACCAAGGACGGCCGTGTAGGTGTCCCCGGAAACCGGCAGGTGGATCACTGCGATGACGGGCACGTTGTCTCGGATGAGGGTTGCAGTCACACCCCAGTCAGCCATGCCATGAATGTGATTGATGTTGCCTTCAACAGGGTCGGTCACCCACCACTCCCCCGCAGGCAAGGCCCCATTTGCCAGCTCGTCTTCCGCCCAGCCAGCTTCGGGCCGGAGCGATTCGAGAACAGGTTGAAATGACGCCAGAGAAGCCTCATCATTGGCGAAAATGGCGTGCACGACATCGTCCCGATCAAGAAACGATCCCCTGGCCGGGAGTCGCTCGACGAGGATCTGGCCAGCTGTGGTCAGGGCAGTGGCGACCTGACCAACAAGTGCTAGGTCATCCGTAAGACGCGGATTGACGCTGAGGTACCTGGGAACGATGGACATGAGCGGGCTCCTTCCGTAGTACCGGTTCGACCTGGACCGGTACCTGTAGTCAAGTTCAACGCATTCATGCTTGCAAATGCATAGATTGCAGTCGTATTATAATCTTCGTGCATCTGGACTTTAATCTCCTAAAGGCCCTCGACGTGCTCCTTGACGAGGGGACTGTTGGTGGGGCGGCTGAGCGTCTTCACTTGTCGCAGCCTGCGATGAGTAGGACCTTGCTGCGGATCAGGAAGGCTACTGGCGACGGTATTCTCGTGCGGTCGGGGCGATCAATGATTCCCACCCCGTACGCCGTCGCAGTACGTGATCAGGTGCATGCTCTCGTTGAGCAAATCGAAGCGGTCCTATCGCCCGAACGGGAGCTCCGACTCGCTGAACTGAACAAGACGTTCACGCTGCGCTGTCATGATGCCATAACGAACACTCTTGCCCCTGGACTCATTACCACGGTCGGACAGGTGGCCCCGCTCGTTCGGCTGCGCTTCCTCGCAGAGCCAGGTACGGATGAGGACGGCCTTCGAACCGGCCGCACGGACCTGGAAGTCGGGTCGGAACCCGGGACAACCGCCGACATCGCCTCATCCGTCATCAGCAGTGGACGCTTCGTGGTCGTTATGAGGGGCAACCATCCCCTAGCGCACCAACACCTAACCGCAGAAAGATTCGTCGAAGCGCAGCACATCATCGTTTCCCGGCGTGGGCGACTGACCGACCGCCTGGATTCGCTGCTGACAGAGCAGGGCATGGCACGTCGCGTTGTCGCGTCAGCACCGACCAGCACATCGGCACTGCGAATAGTCTGCGGAACAGACGCGCTGGTCGTGGTTCCCGAGGATGTCTGCGCCCCTGACATCGCCGCACTCGGTCTCGTAACTGCTCCCGTGCCGTTCAACATGCCTGAAATCCCTGTCGTCATGAATTGGCACACGCGTCACAATGATGACACGGCGCATCGTTGGCTACGCGCGCTCGTAGCCGATCTCATCAGCAAGGTAACGAGTAGGGATGACAGTAAATCCATCTACAGGAACACTGAAACGCCCCTGATGCCGGTTATATCGCCGACAACAACCTTCGCCGTGGCCGCTGACGGACCCCTTGAACAACTGTCACGGGGTGCTCTGTGCTAACGGTCCTTCAAGATGGGCACGCCGGGCGCTTCGATACCGGCCGTGACTGAGTAAGACTGCGAGGAATGCTCCCGCACCCCAAACAAGGCACCGAGCGATACTCCGAGCAACCCAAAAGCAAATGTCCGGATCCTCTGATCCCCGTCGTCAGCGTGCCAGCTACCACCATACGAGTGTCCCGCCACTGAGGGTCACCGACGTGGTATTACGCAGAGTGTGGCACAGCGATGCCGAAAGATGCGTTCAGGTAAGGTTCCTGATGCCTGCAATGCATTCGATGACAACTCATGTTTCCTCTAGCGTCTAACTAGCAGACAGGTATTCAACTCATGATCGCGTACGTCCAGTAACCCATCAATGACCGGAAAACCCGAGGGTCCGGACAAGCTCATCGACTCTCGCAGAATTCACTGCCCTCGGATGACCGCACCCTCTTGGTGCGCCAGTAGCATAACTCAAACGCCGTTTAAGGCATCACCGGAACAGGACATCCGATGCTCGAACTCATAGGCGCCTTCAATACCGCTTTCGTCGACTTCGTGCTGTTCGTCTCAACACAACCGTGGGTACACCTGCTGGTCCTGGCCTGCGTGGTGATCGACAGCTTCTTTCCGTGTTTCCCAGCGAAACGGTAGTTATCGCTCTCGCCTCACTGATCCTGACTCAGGACGGTCTCGACCCCTGGGCACTCATACTCGTTGCTTTTACCGGTGCGATCGTCGGGGATGTTGTTACTTACACCATTGGGCGCACGTTGAACGTCAAGCAATGGCGTCTGACCCGCGGACCGAAAGGCTCGAACGGGCTTGCACAAGCTGAACGGCGATTCCGAAGCCGCGGTTCATCCCTGGTCCTGATGGCCAGATTCATACCCGTGGGACGCACGATCGTGAGTCTCGGCGCCGGTACCGTTCACTACCCCAGCCGCAAGTTCCTCATCCTTATCAGCATCTCGGCCAGTGTCTGGGCCCTTTACACAGTCGGGATCGGAATGATAGCGGGCCAGTGGTTTGAGGATGATCGGCTCCTCGGCGTGACGGTTGCCACACTCATCGCCGCTACGGCCGGTGTCCTCATCGACCGCGTGGGTCAACGTCTCACGACAAATACTCGCCAGCGAAGGGCGCACGCATAGTCGCGGCCCAGCCCCTCATACTGGCTCGTCGCTGTTCGTGGTGAATTTCACCCGCTGAGATGGTTGTTCATGCCGTCAAGAAGTTTCGGGCGTCATTTGCTGGTAGCTACGGCCGTGCTCGTGATCCTGGCGCGACGCCCAGCTACGTCGCGATTCAGTGGGCGTAGATGGGGTAGGTAATGTACCCGTCGTCGTTCCCGCCGTACATGGAGGTTGGATCGGCCTCGGCCAGGGGTAGGTTCCTCTGCAGGCGTTCGACGAGGTCCGGGTTGGCGATGAAGTGTCGGCCGAGGCTGACGAGGTCGGCTCCGTTGTCCAACCACCTCTGCGCATCCGAAGAGTTAGCTGGCCTTTCAGGGTCGTCGGTGTTGGTGGGATTGACGATGAGGGTTCCTTTCCAGGCCGGCATCAGTTCCTTCACCGTGCGCTCTCCTCCGGTCGTCGTCAGGTGAACGTAGGCCAGGCCCTTGTTCGAGAGCGACGTTAACAGTGTGGTGTACATCTCGTGCACGTCGGTCTCCTCGATGTCCCAAATAGGGGAGCCGGGAGAGAGTCTGATTGCGACCTTGTCAGCGCCGACGGCATCTGTTGCCGCTTGGACTGCCTCCTGAGCGAAGCGAATCCGGTTCTCAACCGAGCCACCGTACTGGTCCGCGCGAAGGTTGCTGTTGCTGGAGAGGAATTGCTGAATCAGGTATCCGTTCGCACCGTGCAGCTCAACGCCGTCAAAGCCTGCCGCTATCGCCCGGCGTGATGCGTCCGCGTAGGCAGTGATCTGATCTGCAACTTCCTCGAGAGTGAGTGCATGCGGCACCGGAGGAACCTGCATCCCCTTACCCGTAAATACTTCGATCTCCGGTGCAACGGCGGAAGGTGCTACAGGCCGGAAACCGGCAACATCAGGGTGCCCGACCCGCCCGCCGTGCATAATCTGAGCGAAGATCTTCCCTCCCCGGTTATGAACGGCGGCGGTGATCGGTTTCCACGCCGTCACTTGCCCGTCCTCGGCGAGACCAGGAGTGGAGGGGTTGGACTGCCCTTGCAGGCTCGGCTGAATACCTTCACTGATGATGAGGCCGGCGCTGGCACGCTGCGCGTAGTACAACTCCGTAGATCTGGACGGCAGTCCGGATGTCGAGGCCCGCGCCCTGGTCATCGGAGCCATGACGAGGCGGTTAGCGGTGCGGAGCGAAGGTGATTCGAAGGCGTCGAAGAGGGTTGTCATGGTAGGTCCCAACGTTGGTGGTTGGCCCGTCTAACCCTCATTTCCTGGACGATCCTGGGAAGTTTTGGAGACGCGGCCGGAGGCTGGCTTGTAAAAACCAACGTAGCATGCTGGATCGTCGTATCCTATCTAGGTATGATCAGCTGATGATGTCCCGTTATGACGGCCCCATGTGCTCACTCTCAGCCACCCTCGTTATTACCGGTGAGCGCTGGTCTTTCCTGATTTTGAGGGAAGCCCTGATGGGGGTTAGTAGATTCAGTGAGTTTCGCGCCAACCTTGGGGTGGCGCCTGACGTCCTTTCGGGCCGGCTCGCTAAGTTGACGGAGAAGGGCCTGCTGGTGCGTCAGGAGTACAGGGAGTCGGGCACCCGTTCCAGGCACAGTTATCACCTGACTGCCTCCGGTAGGGAGCTGAGCATCGCCCTGAGCGCTTTGCAACGATGGGGCGACGAACATCTCGAGTCCGAGTTGGGGCCGGGTGCCCGATTCGAGACGAGGGACGGACAGGGCCTCTCCGTGGAATTTGTCACTGAGGATGGCGAGGTGGTCCCGTCAACGGACGTCGTCGCGGTCCGAGTCCCTCTATGGACAGACAGCGACGAGAAACAGGAAACGGAACCGTGTCGGCACGACGATGCACGCGCGATACTCTCAGGTGATCCTCATCGACTAAGCGCTGCGCTCACCCGGGCCGAGCCGGCCGAAGCCGGTCGGTGACCTTCCCATCCGCTCCTAAGCCATGATCCAAAGCAGTACTGGCGGCCAATGCGGCACGGAGTTGGTCAGCAGAACGCGCTTCGTCACTTGGAAGGCCCCAAGGAGAACGCGGAGGCGGTCGCCGCACTCGTTCCTGCGACTTCCAATGGGTCACGGGCGAACGCATCGAGGTTTCAAGGCCCTACTGTGGCGACTGCCGCTGTGCCTGGAGCACGGCGATACTGCTCGCGGTGACGGTGATGCGAGTTGAGGGCCCGGTAGAACTGAGTCAATTGCTTTCCCGCGTGGGCAGGGGAGGGGCGTCGGGGTTCAAGGCCCGGAGGAGCTCAAGGAAGGCCTTATCCGCACGGACGACGTCGCCCGTGGCATCCAGGTCCATCAGGAGGCCGCGGATTACCGCGAGTACGAGAGTCGCGGACTCGGGTAAGCCAATGCTTCGAAGGCCGACCTCGAGTGGACTGAGCCAGTCGGTCGTTGCGAGCCGACGGAAGCCGGGCCAGAGGGACTGCTCCGATCGTTCGCGTAGCTGACCGAACATGCGCAGGTAGGGTTGCCCGTCCGGACTGGTCATCGTGACCCATGCTTGCGCGAGGGTCACCGTGTAGTCCTCCTCGTCGGGACGGAGGCGCAGTAGATCGCCGAAGCTGTCGATCTGGCGCTGCCGCGCCCGGCGCAGGATCGCTTTCAGCAGATCGTCGCGTGTACCGAAGTGATAGAGCAGCATTCGCGCCGAGGCTCCAGAGGGCCCAACGAGAGGCTCGAGCCGATCCGGAAGCCCATGTGTCAGAGCGAAATCAGTGCACGCATCGAGAATTCCATCTGCAATCTCCGGTTGCCGCTGCCTGCCCATACCACCACTATTTCACGTAATAATCGGTACGTGTAACGTCAATCTCATCGTTGATTAGGAGAGAAGAGCATGACATGGAGCTGATTTTTGTACACGGTGCGCTGGTGCGGAACGGAGCGTGGTGGTGGCAACGGACGGCAGATTTGCTGCAGGAGCGCACCGGTATCCAGAGCCGCTCCGTAGCCCTGCCTTCCTGTGGGGAAACTGACCCCGACCAAATCAAGGGTGGCCTTATCGCTGACGCAGCAGCTCTCCGCCGGGGACTTGATGCGGTAGACACCGCGATCGTCGTCGGCCACTCTTACGGGGGCACGGTCATCGCAGAAGCCGGTCGGCATCCCGCAGTTGCTCACCTGTTATATGTGTCGTCCTACCTGCCCGAAACAGGGCAGCCGCAGGCGACGATCATGAGCGGCGAAGCAGACCCCGTTGCAGTCCGTACCGACGATGCAGTAATACTCAGCCTGTCCGGCTACGACGCCGACTCTTTCGGGCGCCGGTTTCTTCAAGATGCCGACACTGCCACTGTCCACCAAGCCTGGCATCGGGTGATATCGCAGGCCGTTGAAGCGTTCACGACACCTACTAGCTCGGCCGGCTGGGAAGGAATCGACTCCACCTACATCATCTGCGACCAAGACCGCAACACATCACCTGCACTACAGCGCGTCCACGCAGAACGAGCGACCCGATTTGTGGAACTACCCACTGGACACCACCCCTTCATTACCCGCCCCGACCTCGTCGTGAATCAACTGCAAAAAATGATCAACCACTAGTCACCGACCAGCATGTCACCTCCCCCTCCCGCACCACGTCCACGCTGTTGACTGGGTGTATGCCTACGTATTTTTCGGCGACAGGGTCAATCCCGGCGACCTCATAGCGTTGGCCGGGCATGGTCGAATCTTTGCTGCCGGACCGGATTTCGACTGGCTGGCCGACTACCTCGCCGGGCTGCAGCTCGACATACTGATTTCATGAGCCAGGGCGTCTTTGACATGCACGTGGTCGCCAGATATCGGCGGAACGCCTTCCCGAGTTCGAGCACATGGCTCGATTTTTTCCTAGACGTTGCTTATACAGGAATGCCTGATCTCTAGAGCTCCGGCGCCTGCTTCGCCCAACCCGTCGCCCGCTCGAACGCATGCGCCACCTGCAGCAGTTCCACGTCGCTGCCGTGCGGCATCGCCAATTGCAGGCCCACCGGTAAGCCACCCTCGCTGAACCCCGCCGGCACCGAGACGGCCGGGAGACCGGTCGCCGAGATCAGGCACGCGGAGCGCATCCAGTCCAGGTACGTCTCGAACACGACGCCGTTGACCGACGTCGGATATCGCTCCGCGGCGTCGAACGGCAACACCTGGGCGGTGGGGCTCGCGAACACGTCGTACTTCCCGAAGTAGCGGCGCACGCTGGTGTCGAGCCGCGTGCGGGCGAGGGCGGCGTCGACCATGTCCTGGGCAGTGAGCTGCAAGCCCTGCTCGACGTTCCAGTGGATCTCCGGCTTGATGACGTCGCCGTGCTTCTTCACGAGATCGCCGAGGCCGAGCACGAAGTCGAAGGCGCGCGTCGTGGTGAACACCTGGTCGGCGTCGCGCAGATCCGGCGCGGCTTCCTCCACCACGGCACCGAGGTCGGTGAAGACCTGCAGCTGCCCCTCGAGCACCCGCAGCACCTCGCGGTCCACGGGCACCCCGAGCCCGAAGTCTGACGACCAGCCGATCCGCAGACCTGTGAGGTCCCGCTGCAGTGGATCAGCGAAGGAACCTCGCACCGGGTACGCGTAAGGCACGGCGACGTCCGGCCCGGCGATCGCCGTCATGCCCAGGGCGATGTCCTCGACGTCGCGCGCCATCAGGCCTTGGCGGCTCAACCAGGACCAGGCGTTGCGCGTCGGGACGGACGGAACGACGCCGATGGACGGCCGGTAGCCGACGACGTTACAGAACGACGCCGGGATTCGCAGCGAACCGCCCATGTCGCTGCCGTCGCCGAGTGGCTGGATGCGAGCCGAGACCGAGGCCGCCACTCCCCCGCTACTGCCGCCGGCGCTCCGGGTGATGTCGTAGGGGTTCACGGTCGTCCCGAACACCTCGTTGAACGTGTGCGATCCAGCGGCGAACTCCGGCACGTTGGTCTTGCCGGTCGTCACCACTCCGGCCTTCTTCAATCGGCCGATGATGAGATCGTCGAACGTCGGCACGAAATCCTTGAAGATCACCGACCCCTGGGTCGTCCTCACGCCCTTCGTATTGTGCGTGTCCTTGTGCGTCATCGGGAGCCCGTGCAGCGGCGGCAGGTGGGCTCCCGAGACGGCGAGCTCATCGGCGACCGCCGCCGCCTTCGCGGCGCCCTCGCGGTCCTCAGTGACCACGGCGTTGATCGACCCATTGACTACGTCGATGCGGGCGAAGTGGGCATCGAGTGCCTCTCGCGCGGACACTTCACGACGCCGGATGCCGCGGGTCAACTCGACGGCGGAGAGATTGCAGAGCGGCGGAATGACTCGATCGGATGGGGATGCCATTCCTCGACCCTAGCCACAGCACACGGGAAGCCGATAGGTCAGCTACTCGCAGCCGATCCCGTCGTTGTCGCTGCCATCGAGGCCGTAGATGTCGGTGCCCACCACACGTACGGGACCCTGGACGTAGGCCGGTCCGTTGCCACTCCCACCTTCGCAGTCGACATCGCTGGCGATCGGGACGCACGCACCGTCGTAGTTCGGGTCGCAGCCGCCTGCAGCGGGAGGGGCGGGAGGCACGACGGGGGCGGGAGGCACGACGGGGGCGGGAGGCACGACGGGGGCGGGAGGCACGACGGGGGCGGGAGGCACGACGGGGGCGGGAGGCACGACGGGGGCCTTCATGCCGACGGCGACGACCTCCTCGATCGGAGCCACGCGCGTCTCCTCCCCGACAGCCACCCGGCCGGTCTCGACGCCGTCGGTCAGGGTGACCTGGAACCGAGTCGCCCTGACCCCTGCCACGCCTGCGACAGCCAGTGCCTCTGCGCCCCGCTCGAGGTTCGGGTCATCCTGTCGGCGCGACGTGAACGGGATGGACTCCTCCACCCACTGGTCGCTCACGGTGACGACCGACTGAGGGGACGGAGTCGGTGTGGGAGTCGCGCTGGGTGAGGGAGTCGCGCTGGGTGAGGGACTCGCGCTGGGTGAGGGACTCGCGCTTCGCAAGGGCGTCGGCGTAGCGACGGCTGACGACGCCGCAGGCGACGGGGCCGCCGTGGTGGCGGTGCCGTCCGCAAGGGTGACGGCGGCGGGAGTGGAACCCGCACTGCATCCCGTAAGGACCAGCAGCCCGACCCCCAGGAGCGCGGAGCAGAGCTTGGTTCTGGCCAGAACAGATGTAGACACAGTTATCCCCATATTCGTGAACGCAGTTGCAATACGTTCAGTATGGGGATATGGCGGCGCCTACTCGCGCAGTATTAGCGCAGGTTTCGGGAAGCTATTCGTCCTGCTGTGAGTCAGTTCCCACTTTTGAGAGCAGCGCCGTCATCGCCGCCCGCACGCCGGTGGTCAGCGTCGGCTCGATCACCGGGGCGAAGAACGGCGAGTGGTTACCCGGAGGCGCGCTTTCGCCGTCGAGCCTGTCCTGCAGGTACCCGCCGAAGAACCAGTAGACGCTCGGCACGCCAATGGCTTCCGCGAGCAGACCGAAGTCCTCGCTGCCCATGACGGGCGGGGACTCGATGACGGCGTCCTCCCCCAGCACCTCGGCGAGTACGGCCATGAGATCCGACGTGGAGTCGGGGTCGTTGTAGCACTGCGGGAAGCTCGTGATCTCCTCGATCACCGGCTTCGGAGCGCCCGACGCCGCAGCTTCCGCGCTGATGATGCGGCGCAGGGAACCAAGAACCCGTTCGCGCACGTCGACGTCGAACGTCCGCACATTGAGCGTGAACTCCGCCGTCGCCGGGATGATGTTCTCCTTCAGCCCGCCGTGGAAGGTGCCGATCGTGACCACGGCCGATTTCATCGGGTGCACCTCGCGCGAGACGATCGTCTGGATGCGGACCACCATGTGGGCGC
>JAABUN010006190.1_pt1 | contig 13998 bp, 11 predicted proteins | sample 5559311 | NCBI WGS metagenome assembly JAABUN01 (sample SAMN10711877, study PRJNA513370) | rock metagenome | isolation source: Antarctica rocks | place: Antarctica: Victoria Land, Siegfried Peak sud | reverse complement strand
ACCCGCGGAACCGCCGCAGGTACGCCGCGAACGCCGGCCCGAGGGCGGTGATCTCTTGCTCGGTCATCGGTAACCCTCCCGATGACTCAGCTTACGAATCGGCGGGATACCCGCGCTGTACAGCTAAGGCGTCGCTCACAAACTTAGAGTAGCCACCCGGGTCACGGCGGGCCGTCGGCCGCACGGTTCCCCGGGGTGCTAAGCCCCGGGGCGGATTGGAACCATGAAATTCGCTCTCGTCGTCGCGTCGGGCGTCCACCAGGGGAAGGAAATCGCTGTCCCCGGGGCCAGCCTGGTCATCGGCCGGGCCGAGGGGTGCCACCTGCGCCCGGCCAGCCCGGCCATTAGCAACCGGCACTGCGAGGTGTTCGCCCGGGACGGCGGCATGTTCGTCCGCGACCTCGGCAGCACGAACGGGACGCTCGTCAACGACGCCCCGGTGACCGGCGAGCGCGAGGTCAAGTCGGGCGACCGGCTCAAGGTCGGGCCGCTCGACTTCACCATCAAGGTCACCGCGACCAAGTCCGACAGCACCCCACTGCCGAACGCACTCAAGTCCGTCCCGGCGGGCAAGACCGGCAGTACGGGAAGCCTCAAGTCCGTCCCGGCCGCCGCGCCGAAGCCGACCGCCCTGCCCAAGCCGGTCGTCCTGCCGCCCGTGACAGCCCCGGCCGCGAAGGACAGCAGCGACGACGAGATGGCCGCCATGCTCCTCGGCATGGACGCGGAAGACCCCGAGGTGCCGGGCGGCAGCACGATCATGGAGATGCCGTCTATCGACGCGGCGGCCATCGTCAAGGCGGCGGCCGAGAAGAAGGTTCTCACCCAGGCCGACTCGTCGTCCGCCGCCAAAGACCTGTTGAGCAAGTACACGCAGCGGCCGCGCAAGTAGCCCGGTGCCCGATTTCGCTTGGCCCACGGCCTGGACCACCCGCACCCCGGCGGCGGTCCGCAAAGCTCTTCTCGACTGGTTCGACCTGGCCAAGCGCCCGATGCCGTGGCGGGCCGACCGCGACCCGTACCGCATCTGGGTCAGTGAGGTCATGCTCCAGCAGACGACGGTCGCGGCCGTCGTCCCGTTCTTCGAGCGGTTCCTGAAATCGTTCCCGACCGTTACGGCGTTAGCCGCCGCCGACGAGCAGGCGGTTCTGGGCCACTGGGCAGGCCTCGGGTACTATCGCCGCGCCCGCCACCTGCACCAGGCGGCCGAACGCCTCGCGGCCGAGTACGGCGACACGCTTCCCGACGACCCGGCGGTCTGGGCGGCACTCCCCGGCGTCGGCCGGTACATCCTCGGGGCGGTCCTGAGCCAGGCGTTCGAGCGGCGGCTGCCGGTCGTCGAGGCGAACACCTTACGTGTGCTGTCCCGGTGGTTCGGCAGCCGGCTCGACCCGCGCAAGGGGGAAGGCAAGGCGTGGGTCTGGCGGGCGGCCGAGGCCGTCTTGCCGAACAACCGCGTCGGCGACTTCAACCAGGCGATGATGGAACTCGGTGCCCTGGTCTGCACGCCCGCGGCCCCCCGCTGCGGCGGGTGCCCGGTCGCCCGGTGGTGCGAGGCGAACCGGCTCGGCCTGCAAAACGTGATCCCCCCGCCGCCGAAGCCGAAGGTCATGGTGAACGTCGAGGAGGTGGCGGTGGTCGTCCGCGACGGGGCGAAAATCCTCTGGTGCCGGCGGCCGCCGACGGCGAAGCGGTGGGCCGACATGTGGGAGATACCGCACGCCGAGCGGCGGCCGGGCGAGGCCATCGACGCGGCGGTGGTCCGGGTGGCCCGCGAGTTGACCGGCCTGACGGTCGAGCCGGGGCCGGAGGTGACGACCGTCCGACACGGGGTGACTCGGTTCGCCATCACCATGACGTGCGTCGAGGGGGACCGCGTCGCCGGCACGTTCGCCCCCGGCGCGTACACGGCCGGCGAGTGGCTGACCCCGACCGAGGCGGCGGCCCGACCGGTCAGCTCGCCGCAGCGGAAACTGGCGGCCGAACTGGCGCGGGCGGGGCGGCGGCTGTTCTAGGCCGGGGGTGCGGTTCCTCGCCCGCTACCACCCCAGGCAGCACCCCACCCCGTCGCTGCCCCCTAGCCGGTGCAGCGCCCGGCGGTCGTAGGGGAGTTTCTCGTACTCGCTCCGGTCGTACACCACCCGGCCGGCCATGAGCGTCAGCGTGACGTGGGCGGTGTGCTCGAACGGGTCGCCGTCGTACAGGACCACGTCGGCCACCTTGCCCTTTTCGAGGCTGCCGTACTTGTCGGCGATGCCCAGGAACTTGGCCGCGTCGAGGGTGATGGCACCCAGCGCCCCGGCGTGGCCGAGGCCGTTGGCGGCGGCGACGGCGGCCTCGGCCCGGGCGTTCCGCTGCTTCGGCACGTACCCCTCGAAGTTCGTCCCGAGGACCACCGTCACCCCCTTCGCCTTGAGGGCCGCCGCCGTCGCGAGCAGGGTGTTCAGCGTCTCCATGCTCCCGCCGGGTCGCTGCATCGTCGGGTGGACGATGACCGGCACCTTACGCTCGGCCAACTCGTCGGCCAGCAGGTACGCCTCGGTGCCGAGGGCGATGACGGGCTTCAGCTTGAACTCGTCGGCGATCCGCAGGGCGGTGCGGATGTCGTCGGCCCGGTGGGCGGCGAACACGACCGGCCGCTTGCCGTCGAGCGCCGCCCGGAGCGCCACGGCCTTGGGGGACTTCGATCCGTCCTTCTTGGCGGGCGGGTTGCGGGCGTCGGCGAACGCCCGCCGGACGACGGCGGCGGTGGCCATGCGGGTGCCCGGCCCTTTGGCCTTGAACGCCTCCTTGGGCGTCTCGCCGAGGTTGACCCACACCGCGAACGCCGGGTTGATGGCCGCGCTTTCGGCGGTGCCGCCGCCGGCCCGGAACACGCCGGTGGTGCCGGCCAGGACGTTCACCCGGCCCGGCGTGCTGTGGACGACGGTGACGCCGTTGGCTTGCAGGAAGTCGAACAGCGGCTCGGCCGGGTTGAACCCGTCCAGCACCCGCAAGTCCGCCTGGTTCGGGTCGCTCGGCTCGTCCTGGTCCTGGTCGGCCGGGCTGTTCCACGCCCCGCTCAGGCCCGCGGACGTGCCGGCGTCGATCAGCCCCGGCGTGACTTCGACGGCCGTCAGTACCTTGGCCCCCGTCGGCCGGGGGACGGCAGCGGCCGGGCCGACGGCGTCGATCTTGCCGTCGCGGATGATGACGGCCCCGTCGAGGATCGGCGGCCCGGCGCTAGTGTGGACGCGGCCGGCACGGATGTAGAACAGACTCGGCGTGAGGGCTTCCCGTGTCGTTGCCGGCGGCTTCGGCGTCTCGACCGCCTTCAATGTGTCGGTCTTCGGAGGGGCCGGCGGGGTGACCCCGGCGGGCAGCGCGAACCCGCCGTCGCGGTAGGCCCGGTCGGCGGCCGACGTGGCGTCGAACACCTTGACGCCGTCGATGTAGGTGGCCAGCACCTTCGTGTAGTTGGAGAGCGGCGGGCCGGACAGGATCACGAAATCCGCGTCCTTGCCGGGCTCGAGGGTGCCGAGGCGGTGGTCGAGGTGCAGCACCTTCGCCGGCGTTGAGGTCACCGCGCGAAGGGCCTGGGCGGTGGTCATGCCGCCGCGGGCGGCGAGGGCGGCCGTGCGCAGGTAGAACCGGCTCTCGGTGATGAAGTCGTCGGTGTTGACGCAGACTTGCACCCCGGCCTTCGCCAGAATCGCGGCGTTTTCTTCGAGGAGGCCCATCGTCTCGGCCTTGCCGCCGGGGCTGTCGATGAGCGTCAGCGACGCCGGAATCTTCTTCTCGGCCAGCAGCTTGGCGATGAGGTACCCCTCGGTGGCGTGCTGCAACACCAGCTCGAACTGGAACTCCTCGGCGATGCGGACGGCCGTCACCAGGTCGTCGGCCCGGTGGCAATGGAAGTGGACGGTCCGCTGCTTCTCCAGCACTTCGACCAGCGGGTCGAGGTTCAGGTCTTGCTCGGCCTTCGGGTCGGCCTTCCGCTTGGCCTGGTACTCACGGGCCTTGACGAACTGCTCGCGCTGGAGCGCCGCCACCTTCATGCGGGTGAACGGGGCTTCCTTCTTGGTCCGGCCGTACCCCTTCGGGTTCTCGCCGTTGGCCATTTTGAGGCCGCCGACGACTTCAGTGCCGTCGGCCGCCTTGCCCATGACGCGCATCTGCTCGATCGTGGTGCCGCGCAACTTGACGTAGACGGTCTGGCCGCCGATGACGTTGCCGCTGCCGGGCATGATGTTGGCGGTGGTCACCCCTCCGGCGACAGCCATGCGGATGCCGGGGTCGGCCGGCCACACGGCATCAACGGCCCGCAGCCCCGGCTGGACCGGGCCGCTCATCTCGTTGCCGTCGGCGTGGGCCGGGATGCTCGGCTTGGGGTAGATGCCGATGTGCGAGTGGCTGTCGACGAGGCCGGGGATGACGACCTGGCCGTTCAGGTCGATGACCTTCTTGTTTGGGTCGTCCCCCTTCAGCCCGCCGGCGTGGATGCCGGTAATCTTGCCCCCGGTGACGATAAGTGTCGCCTTGGCCAGCGGCTCCGTTTCGTCCGCCCTGCCCGTCCAGACCGTGGCGTTCGTGTACCAGGTCACGGCGTCCGGGCGGGCCGACTTCTGGGCACGGGACGGGGCGGCGATCAGGCCGGCGGCGAGGGGCAACAGCAGTAGCGGGGCGAAGCGCATGACGAGGGTCGTCCGGGGGGCGGGGCGATTTCTCTGAACCTACCGAATTGCAATCCCGACTGCCAGGGGTACGATGGGGACCGCCGGCCGGCGGTGGCCGGCCCCGACACCCCGAGCGCGAAGGACACTCCCGATGAGCTTCAAGATGGTCCGGGTGGACGTGTACCACACCGAAGTCGCGGACGAGCCGGGCGGCATCGCGGCCAAGCTGAAGCCCCTGGCCGAGGCCGGGGCGCACCTCGAATACGTCTACAGCCAGCGGTCCCTCACCCGCGCGGGCCACGGCGACCTGTTCGTCGCCCCGATCACCGGCGGCACCCTCAAGGACGCGGCCGGGTCGGCCGGCCTCCGCCGGGTGTCGGAACCGATCGTCATGCGGGTCGAAGGGGACGACAAATCGGGCCTCGGCGGCCGGCTGACGATGGAGTGGGAGAAGGCCGGGATCAACCTGCATGGCATGGTCATGGCCGCGATCTCCGGGCGGTTCGTCGGGTACGTGACGTTCGACAGTGCGACGGACGCGAACCGGGCGGCGACGATTTTGGCGGAGTTGGGGACGAAGTAAGTAGCCGTCCCCGGACACCCACCGACGATCGTCGGTGGGCTTTGCCCCGCTATACTCTCCGCATGATCACCCTGTACCACCACGAGGCCGGCCGGGTCGTCGTCCACGCCGTCCCGGTCGTCGTCGCCGTCGGGGCCGTGCTGGCCGTCGCCTACCGCTACTACTCCGCCTTCCTTGCGGCCAAGGTAGCGGCCCTTGATGATTCCCGGTCCACCCCAGCGGTGCGACACCCGGACGGCCAGAACTACCACCCCACGTCGAAGTGGGTACTGTTCGGCCACCACTTCGCGGCGATTTCCGGGGCCGGCCCCTTGATCGGGCCGGTTCTGGCGCTGCAATACGGCTACCTGCCGGGGCTGATCTGGCTCGTCGTCGGGGTGTGCCTGGCCGGGGCCGTCCAGGACATGCTGGTACTCGCCGCGAGCGTCCGGCGGGACGGCAAGTCGCTGGCCGAGATCGCCCGCGTCGAACTCGGCCGGCCGGCGATGGTCGTCGTGTCGCTGGCAATCCTCGTCATCCTGGCCATCGCCCTGGCCGGCCTCGGGTTCGTGGTGGTGAAGGCCCTCGGCGGCGAGGAAGCGGCGCTGCCGGCGGGGATGCAAATCCACCTGCCGGCGGGACAGGCGGCCGGTGTCGCGCCGCTGATCGACTTCCCGCCCGGCTGCCGGGTCCGCTACGCCGCCGGGGATGCCCTCACCACCCGCAGCGAGCCGTTCCGGGTACTCGCCCCGGCGGCCGCGCACTCCGCCGGCGTGGTGACCGTCGGGGCGGGGGCGAAGCAGGTCATCGCCGGCAGTTCGTGGGGCACGTTCACCATCGCCTGCACCATCCCCATTGCCCTACTGGTGGGGCTGTGGATGTACCGGCTGCGGCCGGGGCGGACGACCGAGGCGAGCCTGGTCGGCGGGGCGCTGGTGCTGGCGGCGACGGTGGCCGGGAGCCTGATCCCGGGGTCGCGGCTCGAACCGGTGTTCTCGCTGTCGCAGGACGAAACCCTGCTCGCCCTCATGGTCTACGGCTTCTTCGCCGCCGTCCTGCCCGTGTGGCTGCTGCTGGGGCCGCGCGACTACCTGTCGAGCTTCCTCAAGATCGGCACCGTGGCCCTGCTCATCGTCAGCGTGTGCGTGGCCAACCCGCCGCTGCAAGCGCCGGCCCTTAACGAAACGTTCCGGGCCGGCGGGCCGACGTTCGAGGGGGGGCTGTTCCCGTTCGTGTTCATTTGTGTAATGTGCGGGGCGGTCAGCGGCTTCCACGCCCTCGTGGCGTCCGGCACCACGCCGAAGATGGTGTCGCGCGAGAGCCACATCCGCACCATCGGGTACGGGGCGATGCTGGGCGAGTGCGTCGTCGGGGTGACGGCCCTGATCGCCGCCGCGTGCCTGCCGCCGAGCCTCTACTACGACATCAACGTGCCGATCGCCAAGGCCCCGGACTACCAGGCGCGGGTGGACGAGATCGCGGCCCGGTACGACCCGCTCCACGCCGCGGGGGTCGGGGAGGTCGGCCACCTCGACCTCGGGTCGATGGAAGAAAAGGTCGGCGGCGAGTCGCTCCGGGGCCGGACCGGCGGGGCGGTAACGCTGGCCGTCGGCATGTCCGTCGTCCTCGAGCGGGCGGGGGAAACGATCGGCGTGACCGAGACGTGGCTGGTGAAGTACTGGTATCACTTCGCCATCATGTTCGAGGCGCTCTTTATCCTGACCACGATCGACGCCGGGACGCGCATCGGCCGGTTCCTGCTCCAGGAGACGGCCGGCCGGTTCGCCCCGCGCCTGGGCCGGCCGGACTGGCTGCCGGGGGCGTTCCTGGCGAGCGGGCTGTTCACCCTGAGCTGGGGGTGGCTGATCCACACCGGGGGCATCGAGACCATCTGGCCGATGTTCGGCATCGCCAACCAACTGCTCGCCGTCCTGGCCCTGGCCCTGGTCACGACGTGGCTGGTGAATATCGGCCGGGGGCGTTACCTGGCCGTGACCGTGGTGCCGATGCTGTGGGTGGCGGCGACCACACTGACGGCCGGGGCGGAACTGCTGTTCGTCCGGTTCCCGGCCAAGGCGGCGGCCGCCCCGGTGACCGCGTACCGGAACATGGCCCTGACCGCGTTCTGCCTGGTCATGGTCCTGAGCGTGGTGACGTGGGCGGCGGCCCGGTGGCTGGCCGTCCTCGGTGGGTTCATCCCAACCCGCCGCGACGAGTGAGGTCGAGGCAAGTTTTTCCTTGACACCCGCCCGGCGGAGCGGGTATGGCGGCTGGGACCGGACGGGCGTGGCGGTTCGCCCCCGCGTCCGGCGCACGCAAGGGGGACAGGGATGCGTCAGACGATTTGGGGCCTCGCACTCGCCGCCGCCGGCGTCGGCCTGACGGCCGGCGGGGCGGCCGCCCAGGTGAAGAACGTGCCGATCGACACGACCGAGTTGATCGTCAAGCCGGCCGACACGGCGACGAACATCTTCTCCGGAACGGCCAAGTTCCTCAACCGGGCGGTGGCCGACACCATCGACTCGAACGGCTTCGTCAAGACGATCAACAACCTGCTCGGCCGGCGGGTCGATCCCAAACGGACGACGCAGGACAACGGCCTGCCGGTGCCGTCGCAGTACCCTTCCACCCGATACCAGAACAGCTTCCAGCCGACGAGGCCGACGACGATGCGGTACGGCCAGTCGGTGCCGGCGCGGCGGTGATCGTGCCCTTGCGGCGCGAGACCCACCGATGGTCATTGGGGGGCTTTCGTCGTCGCTTCTACTCGAACACGTACTCCGCCCGCCACGCGGCGGCCGCCTCCGGCGCGATGTCCAGCGCCACGAACGGCTCCGGGCACAGGCACCCGCCGACCGCCCACAGGTTGAACTTGGCCACCGGGGCACCCGTCCCGATGACGCGCATTTTCACCCCGCTCGGCTTGTGCGTCATCGCGAACTGGTAGTCCGCCCCGGCCGGCCACCCGGTCAGCCCGGCGTAGACCGACTCCTTGTCGAGTACCCCCGTCAACGTCAGCCGGCGGTTGTCGAGCCGCACCAACTCCGCGAACCGCTCGACCGGCTTGTCGGCCGCGACGGCGTGCGGGAACTCGATCGCGTAGTTCGGCCCGACGGTATCGCCGTCGACGTTGAAGAAGTTGTGGTTGTAGACCGTCGTCGTGATGCGTTTGGTGCCGCGGTTCATAAGGGTGTGGTCGATGCGGAACCCGGCCTTACCCGGCAATGCCTCGACGCGCTTGACGTACTCGTAGCCGTACCCGGCCGCGGTCGTGACCGTCTGGGCGTAGCGCACCCCGGCCGGCCGCACCTCCGTCGTCCAGGTGCCGGGCTTGGCGACGCGGTACTGGTGTTGGAAGCGGCTCGCCAGCGGCCCAGGCCGCCGCGCTCGCGGCCGGTGCCGGGCTTGGCGACGCGGTACTGGTGTTGGAAGTGGTAAACGTCTTCCTTCGGCTTGACCAACTCGCCGACGCCGATTTTGAGGAATGTCTCGCCGACCTTGGCCTCGGCGTACCCGAGCGGCCCGTCCATGCCGAACTCCTCGCACGGGCCGGTGATGTCGTCGTTGTTGGCCGGGTCGTGCCCCGTCTTCCACGGCCCGAACAGCGTGTGCCCGTTCACCTTGAGGTGACTAATAACGCCGGCGTGGTCGAACCGGGTGCCGCGGTAGAACCCGCGCTCGGCGTCCGGCGGGTAGACGGTGAACGCGATCTTGCCCCCGTTCACGAGGGCCGACGGGTAGGCCGGTTGGGCGGCGAGCAACAAGGCGACGGCGAACATGGGACGGCCTCCGGGGCGGGTGGGCGTGTTGTACGCGGCGGGGTACAACGGAACCACGCCCCATTTCCGAGCCGGTGCCGTGATGAAACTCGTGACCCTCGCCCTGTTCGCCGCCGCGGCCGCCGGCCTGGCCCACGCCGCCGACGAGAAGAAGGATGACAAAAAGCCGGCCGCTGCCGGCAAGATCGACTGGGGCGAGTACGTCGACTACACCGAGGCGGCGGGCACGGTCGCCAAACTCGGCGAGGCCGGGTTCACCCTCAAGGTGTCGCAACTGTACGCGAGCGGGTCGAGCCGCCGGCCCCGGCTCCGGGTCCGGGCCGAGACGATCGACCTGACGTTCCACGACGCCGGGTTGGTCCGGTGGGCCAAGCCGCCGCCGCGGCCCGACGCCAAAGGGAAGAAAGTGCCCTACTCCGAGGCCGAACTGAAGGCCCTCAAGCAGCCGGCCGGGGCACCGGGGTACGCGGCCGACCGGGCCGATTTGCAGGCCCGGATGGCCGTCACCGTCGTCGTCATGCGGCCGAAGAACATCCCGGCGGACGGCCTTACCGAACAGGACTACCGGGTCAAGTACGTCGTCCTGCTCGGCGACCCGGCGGCCAAAGAGGACAAGGACAAGAAGAAGGACGACAAGAAGCCGGACTAGCGGGCCGCCGGCAGCCCCGCGAACGCGGCATACGCGGCCGCCACCTTCCCCCCCGCCGCGTCGCCGTCGTGAGCGTACACCCCGTACCGCAGCCGCAGCGATTCCCCCTTGGCCAGTTTCGCCGGCGGCCCCGACGCCTTCCGGCCCGGGAACCCCGACCCCGCGCGGGCGAACGGGTTGGCCGCCATCAGCCCGTAGGCCCGGGTGTGCCAGGCGGCCCGGTGCGGGTTGGTCGGGGCGTCGAACACGGCCACCCCGGCCGTCTTGCCGCCGGCCGTGCCCGAGTAGTCGTGCCAGTCGGCCGGCCGGCCCCACACCGGCAGGTTGTCCTTCGCCGGGGCCTTCGCCACGTCGCCGTTGCTGCTGGTGACGACGCCGGTCCCGCCCTTGGCGTTGAGCGCGAACGAGTCCGGCACGCGCACCCCGAACGACCCTTCCTTGGTGTCGCCGAACGTCACCGGGACCGCCGCTGTCAGGTCGCTCTCGACGACGATCAGCCGCCCCCCGCCCCCCGCTCGGGGAAGTAGGTGCAGGTGAATCGTGCGGACCTCGGTCAACAAGGTCTGGCCGTCCGGCGTGAGCCAACGGTTGCGGGTGGCCACCCGGGCGTGGGTCGGCGACACCTGCACCGGCGCATCGACCGCGTCGCAGCGGATGACCCCGTGCCCGGCCGCCTCGCTCCAGAAGTCGACGCCTTTGACATGCGGGTCGGCCGACTTCGGCGTCCAGGTGACGCCGTCAGGGATCACGTCGCCGTGGCAGAACCAGACCGATTTCTGGTGGACGTGGTCGGTCGTCTCGCCCTTGACCCCTCGCTCCAGCGGCCACGCCCGCGTGACGGCCACGCCGTTCGGGGCAAGTAGCGGGTAGAAGAACGGCTTGGCGAGCGGCTTACGGCCCGCCCCCTTCTCGGCCGCCACCGTCCCGCGGTACTGATACCGAGCAACCACGTCGGGCCCGGCCTTCAATTCCAGCACATCGGCCGCAGGATCAGCGACGATGCTGGCGGCGGGCGGGGCCTGAGCCGCAATCAGGGCGAGGGCGAGGAACATGGCGGGCACCCGGAGAGGTTTCGGACCCCAGTCATAGTAGGACTGTCCCGCTTGCCCGACCCGTACATTGCCCCCGGATGGAGGCACCGCCGGCTCGCCGACGGAGACTCGTTCGCGCCCGGCGTTGCCCCCGCGACTACCATACCCGCATGAACGACTGGCACCTCGCCCCCGGGTTCCGCTTCGCAGGCGTCGTCACCGGCCTCCGGCCCGAACCGAATCGGCGGGACGTGGCCGTCATCGTCTCCGACCGGCCGGCCGCCGCCGCCGGGGTGTTCACGCAGAACCAGGTGTGTGCCGCCCCGGTCCAGGTCAGCCGCGCCCGGCTGCCCCGGCCGGACGCGCGGGCCGTGGTGATCTGCTCCGGGAACGCCAACGCCTGCACCGGCGATCAGGGGTTGGCCGACGCCCGACGCATGACCGACCTCACGGCCGCCGGCCTCGGGTGCGACCCCGAGCAGGTGCTGGTCGCCTCGACGGGGGTGATCGGCCGGCCGCTGCCGATGGCGATTCTCGAAGCCGGCATACCCCGGGCCGTCGCCGCCGCCACCACCGGGGCCGAGGCGTTTTCCGACGCCGCCCACGCGATTTTAACGACTGACACGCGGATCAAGGTCGCTACTGCGCAAGTCGGCCGGCACACGCTGTCCGGGTTCGCCAAGGGGGCGGCGATGATCGGGCCGAACCTGGCGACCATGCTCGGGTTCGTCGTCACCGACGCCCCGGTCCGGCCGGCCGACCTGCACGAATCACTCAAGCGAGCCGCCGCCGGGACGTTCAACTGCGTCTCGGTCGAGGGGCACACCAGCACCAACGACACCGTCCTCGCCCTGGCCAACGGCTCCGGCGACCCGCTCGCCGGGGGCGACCTGGCCGCGTTCGACGCCGCCCTGTTCGACGTGTGCGGCCGACTCGCCCGGCAGATCGCCGCCGACGCCGAGGGGGCGAACCACCTCGTCACGATCACCGTGGACGGGTGCCGGACGGCCGCCGACGCCCGGGCCATTGCCAAGGCGGTCGCTGAAAGTGCGCTGGTCAAGACGGCCATCTACGGGGCCGACCCGAATTGGGGGCGGATCGTGTCGGCCGCCGGGTACGCCGGGGTGCCGTTCGCCGAGCGCGACCTGTCGCTGTGGGTCGGGTCGACGTGCCTGTACCGGGCCGGGGAGCCGGTCCCGTTCGACGCGGCGGCCGCCTCGGCTTACCTGAAGGCAAACCGCGAAGTAGCCGTCCGGCTGGAATTGACGCACGGGTCCGGGAGTTGCACGTTCTATACCTGCGACCTGACGCCGGAGTACGTGGCCCTGAACGCCGACTACACGACGTGATCGGTCATGACGGCCCACCTGAACTTGACGGACCACGACCCCGCATGATGCCGCCGCTCTTGGAACTCGATGCCGTCGGCCGCACGTTCGGCCCGCTCACGGCCCTGGGTAGTGTGACGGTGACCTTGCCGCCCGGCCGGGTGGGGTTGCTCGGGCCGAACGGGGCGGGCAAATCGACGCTCCTGAAAATCCTCATGGGGCTGCTGCCGCCGACCTCGGGGGCGGGGTCGGTCCTCGGCCGGCCGCTCGCCGTGCGGGGCGGGGTGAACCCGGAACTGCGCCGGCTGATCGGGTTCATGCCCGAAACCGACGCCCTGGTGCCGGGGCTGACCGGCCTCGAATACGTCGGCCTGGCCGGCGAGCTGTACGGGATGCCGCGCCGCCAGGCGGAACGGCGGGCGCACGAGGTGCTGAGCTACCTGGGGCTGGACGAGGCCCGGTACCGCAAGGTGGAGGAGTATTCGGCCGGCATGAAGCAGCGGGCCAAGCTGGCCCAAGCCTTGGTCCACGACCCGCCGGTCTTACTCCTCGACGAGCCGACGAGCGGCCTCGACCCGGCCGGCCGGGACACGCTGTTGAACCTGGTCCGCGAACTCGGGGCGGTCCATGGCAAGTCCGTCATCCTCTCAACGCACCTGCTGGCCGACGTGCAGGCGGTGTGCGAGCGGGTCGTGATCCTCGCGGGCGGCGAGGTCCGCGGGCAGGGGACGGTCGCCGAGTTGTGCGCCCGCCGCGGCGACCGCTACCGGCTCCGGGTCCAGGGGGCGGCGGCCGGCCGGTTCCGGGACGACCTGGCCGCCGGCGGGGTGCGCGTCCTGGCCGACGACGGCCGCGGCGAGTGGCGGGTGCATGTGCCGGGCAAGTGGTCGAACTGGATGTTCTTCAAGCTGGCCGAGGCCAACGCGGTCGTCATCCGCAGCCTGGTCCCGGACGACGAGACGCTCGAAGAGCTGTTCCTGCGGAGCGTGGCGGGGTAGCCAGGTGCTTCGGGAGCCGGATGCGTCAGCGTCCGGGTTCTTTGACTTCGCTTTCGTTCCACGCGGGTAGAAGAACCCGGACGCTGACGCATCCGGCTCTCGCCAGAGGCCCCCATGCCGACGCCGACCGACGCCCTGCTCCGCTACCGCCCGTGGCGGGGCACCCTCCGCCCGCCCGTGTTCGGGGCGCTGGCGATGGCCCGGGTGTCGCTCAAGCTGCTCGTGCGGCGGAAGCTGTTCTGGGCGCTGTACGCCCTGGCCGCGATGATCTTCTTCTTCTTCTTCTACGGCCAGTACCTCGTCGTCTGGATCACGCTCCAGACCGAGGGGCAGACGGTCCCGATCCTGGGCGTCCAAGTCCGGGTCGGCGACTTCCTGAAGTTCCTCGACCGGCTCAACCTGAACGGGTCGGCCCACACGTTCGGCAACTTCATCTGGTTCCAGGGGTACATCAGCATGATCGTCCTGGCCCTCGCCGGGGCGGTCCTGGTGGGGAATGACTTCCACTACAAGTCGTTGCCGTTCTACCTCTCGAAACCCATCGGCCGGTTCCACTACGTGCTGGGCAAGTGCCTCGGGGCGGGGCTGTTCGTCAACCTGTTGACTACCCTGCCGGCCCTCGCCCTGTACGCCCAGGCCGGGTTGCTCTACGACTGGCAGACGTACTACTTCGGCCACCTGCGCGAACTCGCCGGCATCCTCGGCTACGGATTGGTACTCACGGTCACGCTGAGTCTGTTGCTCGTGGCCACGGCCGTGGCGGTCCGGCGGACGGTCCCCCTAGTGATGGTGTGGGCGGGGGTGTTTGTACTCTTGCGGATGCTCGGCGGGTTCTTCGTCGACGGCCAGCGGTTCCACCCGGCTTGGCGGCTGATCGACCTGTGGAACGACCTGTACCTCGTCGGGCTGACGCTGCTCGGGGCGGATGATGTCGGCGTCCGGCCGAACTCCCAGCCGGCGGCGTGGCAGGCGGCGCTGGTGGTGGTTGGGGTTTGC
>JAABUN010006189.1_pt1 | contig 14000 bp, 14 predicted proteins | sample 5559311 | NCBI WGS metagenome assembly JAABUN01 (sample SAMN10711877, study PRJNA513370) | rock metagenome | isolation source: Antarctica rocks | place: Antarctica: Victoria Land, Siegfried Peak sud | reverse complement strand
CTATTCTCAACACGAGCTAGATGAAGTTGCCCTCAAGCTCAACCAGAGACCCCGCAAAACGCTCGACTTTCTCACCCCAGCGGACGTGCTCTACGATACTGTTGCGTTGACCCATTGAACTCACCGCGGCCTTTTTTACAATCGCCAACTCCATTTCAAGCCGCTTCACCTCGCCTTGCAAGCGCCTCAACTCGGCTTCCTCAGCGGTTGGCTGTGCACGCCGATGACCCAGCAGCAAGCGACCTTCGCGGAACTGCCTACGCCAATTTGTGAGGTTGGCTTTCGGGATTCCAAGGCTATTTGCTGCCGCCGAGACGGTGTAACCCTTCTCCTCTAAAAGCTTTACCGCGTCGATTTTGAACTCAAGGGGGTATTGCCTGACAACTCGTTTACCTTCGGACATAATCTTCTCCTTGGCAGGATTCTAGACCCTACTTGTTTTGTCCAAGGAAATGAACCAAGGCCACTTTTTAATTCGCTACAATCTCGAACGCACAGCTATCAGTCGGGGATGGGCCACTACCCGCCTGGCTTATTACGAACTTCCCTCCTACGTGCCCCTTATGCGGCGCAGCTACGAACTGTGGCGCGAACTGGAGCGCGAGTCGGGCGAGAGGCTGCCCCATCTGACCGGCTCGGTGGACGCCGGGCCCGAAGCGAGCGAGGTCTTCGGCGGGTCGCTCAGGTCGTGTCTCGAGCACGGGCTGCCCCACGAGGTGCTCGATCACCGCGAGCTGGCCAGACGCTTTCCTGGCTACCGGCTGCCGGAGAGTCATTTGGCGCTCTTACAAGCTGAAGGGGGCTTTTTTCTGTCCGAGCGCTGCATCATCAGCCAGGTCGCGCTTGCGCAGCGCCGTGGCGCCGGCGTGCGCGCGCGGGAGCGGGTGCTGAGCTGGCGGTCGTCGCCCAACCATGTCGAGGTCGAAACGGAGCGAGGGCGCTATGAAGCAGGCAACCTGGTCCTTACAGCGGGTCCGTGGGCCGCCGCCCTGGAGCCGGAGCTTGGGGCGAGCGCGCAACCTGAGCGCCAAGTTCTCGGTTGGTTTCAGCCGCGCCGCTCCGAGTTCTTCTCCCCCGAGCGCTTTCCGGTCTTTAACCTGCTCGTCGAAGAGGGGCGCTACTACGGGTTTCCGATTTACGGCATTCCCGGCCTTAAGATCGGCCACTACCATCACTTGGAGGAGGAAGCGGACCCCGACATCTTGAGTGGGGCGGTGAGCGAACGCGATGAGGCCGTCTTGCGCGCCTGCGTCGCGCAGTACTTTCCGGAGGCTAACGGGCCGGTGATGACGCTTAAGACGTGCATGTTTACCAACAGCCCCGACGAACACTTTATTATCGGGCCCCATCCCGAGGCCCCTAACGTCGTCCTCGCGGCCGGCTTCTCGGGGAACGGCTTCAAGTTTTGCAGCGTTGTCGGTGAGATGCTGAGCGACCTAGCGCTGGGGGGGCGAACGGCATATCGACTGGAGTGTTCTCCCCTTCACGGTACACAGCCTCCGCACAGTCGGGCATGCTTGAGGTGAGCGTGCTCGACACTCAGTAGCCTCTCCGCCGAGGGGCAGAGAGGCCCCCTTAGAGTCCCTAGAAGTCGAAGTCGTCGATGTTTTCAGCTGTAAAGATGTATGGATCTCCTAACAGAATGGTGCTGTCGTCAAGAAACTCGAGTTGCCCCAGCCTACCTGCCTCCAAAAATCCCGAACTGGGGTCTAGGGTGCCGTCGAGCTGCGCTTTAACCATGTAAATGGCACCGTACCCCATATCGACCGGATTCCAGAGGGCCACCTGCTTGATCGTGCCGTCTTTGATGTAAGGCCTTACAAGGCTCGGCACACCCAACCCTGTAACGGCCACTTGACCCACCATGTCGAGCTGCTTTACCGCCTCCGCAACCCCCGGCGTAGCGATCCCAGTGACGCAGAAGACTCCCTTGGTATCAGGGTTTGCGCGCAGGTAGTTGAGCGCCACATTCTTGCTCCTCTCGAGATCTTCGTCGCCGGGGAGGACGGCGGCGAGCTCCATGTCCGGATACGCTTCGGCGATGTAGGTGCGCATCTCCTCGATCCAGCGATTCTGATTCGGCGCTGTTAAAACGGCAGTCACGACCAGGAACTCACCTTCCGAACCCGCTTCTTCGACCATCATATCGACCATGGCCCGACCCATACCCTCAAACGTGGCCTGGTTCAAGAAGACTTCACGCGCCTCTTGCCGTACATCCGCGTCGAAGGTGGACACGCTGATCCCCGAACGCATAGAGCGCATCATAGCGGGCGCAAGCGCATCCGGATCGTTGGCAGACACCGTGATGGCGTCGAACCCCGAGCGCACCCAGCGGTCGATGATGTCCGCTTGAGCTGCGACGTTTGCGTCCACGGGACCGTTGAACTCCACCCTCACGCCCAACTCGGCAGCTGCCTCCTGCGCCCCCTCGTTGACCGCCACGAAGTAGGGGTCGCTGGTAAACTTCGGCAGCATGCCGATGACGTACTCCTCCTGAGCGGCACTCAGAGATAAGGGGAGGGCGACGAGCCCCACTGCTACCCACCTGCATCCATGACGCACGAGCGTCTTAGTCAAGCGTTGCGCTTGCCTTCTCAGATCAAACTTGTTTTTCATCTGTTCACTCCTTTTTTCTACTTCTGACGAGACAGTGCGGACAGCGGACGGGACCCCTTACCGAGAGGTCATAACGTCTCCCTTCTAAAGAACTCGTTTAGGAAGACACCTAGGACCAGCACAAGTCCTGTCACGATGAGCCCCCAGTCGCTCCGCACACCGGCGAGGATGAGGCCGTCTTGCAGGTAAGCGAGAATCAGCACTCCCAGAACGGTGCCGACGAGGGAGCCCGAGCCCCCCGTGATGCGCGCGCCGCCAAGGACCACCATCGCGATTACCGTCAGCTCGAGCCCCGAAGCCGCGTTTGCACGAGCTGTAAACACCCGTGAGGTATTGATGATGGCTGCGACAGCGACCAGAAAACCTGTGAGGGCGTAGACCGCCATCTTGACGCGCCATACCCGAACGCCGGAAAAGCGAACGACCTGCGGGTTGATGCCCACCGCATAGATGTAGCGCCCTAAGGCGGTTTTGGCGAGCAGCAACCAGACCAACACGGCAAACACTAGAAAGATGAGGAGCTGAACGGGCACAATGTTCCCAACATAGGACTGGCCGAAAATGGTGAACCAGAAGGGAAAGCTGGAAACAGCGCCCGCATCGGTGACCGCATAGGCTGCGCCGCGGAAGAGCGCAAGCGTGCCGAGGGTGACGACAAGGGGATGTAGGTTCAAGAAAGCGATGAAAGCGCCGTTCAGGGCGCCACCCAGGGTTCCCACGACAAGGCCCAGGAGCAGCGCAGCCGGAAGGGGCACCCCTGCTTGGTAGCTGAAGCCGACCGCCACGGCGACGAGTGCCAGGAGCGACCCTACCGAGAGATCGATGCCGCCGCTGATGATGACGAGCGTCATGGCGAGCGCGATCAGCCCGGCCTCAACAAAGGTGCGCGTGGTGTCGAGGAGCCCATAGAGGGTGAAAAAGTTGGGAACTATGAGGGCGAAGATGGCGAGTTCGGCGACGAGCAGGGCGCTGAGCACGAGCGGGCGACTGAGCTGAAACCGGTAGCGGGGGGAAGCGGAGCCGAGCGGCTTGGTGGGGTGCATCATCGACCTCCGATGAGACGAAGGCGAATGGCGTCGAACGTGATGGCCAGCAAAATGAGGGCGCCGGTCACCAGCTGTTCGAGAGTGCCGGGAACGTTGTTGAGCGTCAGAGCGTTGAGGATCACGCCGAGCAAGACGGCCCCGACAACCGGCGCGAGGGTAGAACCGCGCCCACCCAGGATGCTCGTGCCACCGACCACGACTGCTGCGATGACCCGAAGCTCGAAACCCGTCGCCGCCGTGGCCTGAAGCTGACCTACCTGCCCTAAAAATACCGCGGCGGCCAAGCCGCAACTGAGCCCCACGGCGACAAAGGTCCAGAAGCGGATTCGGTCAACGGCCAGGCCCGTGGTGCGCGCCGCTCGCGGGTTGCCTCCGACGGCGAACACGTGGCGCCCCCAACTCGAATGCCGGTTGAGGAGTTCGAAACAGAGGTAGACGGCACCGAAGAGAAGGATGGAGAGGCTGATCCCCCCCACGCTTCCAAGACCCAGCACGCGAGAGGCTGGCTCCAGGTTGAGCACCTGGCTGGCAGCCAGGAGCAAGACGATGCCGCGGAGGATGAACAGCGCACCGAGCGTCGTGATAATTGAGGGAACCCGACCTTTGGTGCTCAGCAGACCGTTGAGCGCACCCACCACCGCCCCGACGCCGAGACTCGCCGCGAGGGGCAGGGCGACGCCGCCAAACTGCATCGCCAGGTTGCCATAGACAAAAGCGCAGACGGCGAGGAGGGAGCCGGTAGAGACATCTATTTCACCGCTCAGGATCACTTGATTGACAGCTAAGGCCACCATGCCGACGACCGCCGCCTGTTCGAGGATCCCCTGAAGGTTTCCGGTTGTCAGGAAACCGGGGGTTGTCAGAGAAAGGCCAAGTACGAGTAGCGTGAGAAACACTACGGGAGGCGCCTCAGGGCGGCGCAGGAATCCGGAGACGCGCTGCGACGCTCCACCTCCCCCATCACGATTGGTTGCCAACGTCACCTTCACGCTGGAAAACCGCCCTCGTGAACGGCGCGCGGAACTTCCGACGTGGCGGCAGCCGCGACGCGCTCCGGCGTCGCCTCGGTACGGCTCATCTCCGCTACGAGGCGGCCCTCGCGCATGACCAAGATGCGGTCGGATAAGGAGAGCACCTCATTAAGCTCCGACGAGATGAGGAGGATCGCCCGCCCTTCCTGCGCGAGCTGGTCGATGATGCGGTAGATCTCGACCTTGGCCCCAACGTCGACGCCCCGAGTGGGCTCGTCAAGCAATAGGATGTCGGGCCTACGCGCTAATGCCTTTGCCACCACCACCTTTTGCTGATTGCCGCCCGAGAGCTGCGATACGGGCTCTCCGAGCGTAGCACCGCGAATGGACAGGAGCGAGACAAACTGCTCTGCAAGCGCTCGCTCGGCGCGCGTGCGCACGAAGCCAAGGGTCGACAGCTCACCTAAGCTCGCGAACGAGACATTATGGTTGATAGAGAAAGACAGGACGAGACCCTGCGAGCGCCGCTCCTCCGGGACATAGGTGAGCCCATGTCGCAAGGCTACGTCCGGTGAGGTGAGGTGGACCTCGTGGCCGTGCACCAGCACCGACCCCGTGCGAGCGGGGGTCACGCCGAACACCGCTTGGGCAAGTTCGGTCCGGCCCGCACCGATCAGCCCGGCAAGGCCGACCACCTCGCCACGCCTCAGCGTGAAGCTGACGTCGTGGAACTTGCTTGGAAGGCCGAGGTGACGCACCTCCAAGACCGTCTCTCCGGCTTGGTTAAAGGTGCGCGGAAAGAGCGTCTCTAGCGGTCGGCCAACCATGTAAGCGATCAGCTCTTGCTGCGTCACCGCCTGCGCGCAACCCGTCCAGACGTGGTGCCCGTCGCGCAGCACCGTGATGCGATCAGCGAGCTTGAAGATCTCCTCGAGCCGATGGGAAATGTAGACCACACCCACGCCGCGACGCCCGAGGTCGCGGATGATGCGGAAGAGCCGTTCCGCCTCAAGCTCGGTGAGCGCAGCGGTAGGCTCATCCATGATCACCACGCGCGCGTCTCGCACGAGCGCACGGGCAATCCCGACAAGCTGGCTATTGGCTACCGAGAGGTGCTGTACAGGTTCACGAACATCAAGCGCTACGCCGAGCGACGCAAATGCCTCCTCTGCTAGGTTCGCCATCGCGCGCCAGTCGAAGCCACCCCAACGGGTGCGCGGGCGCGGCCTCCCCACAAAGAGGTTTTCCGTCACCGAGAGGTCTGGAAACAGGTCTAACTCTTGGGGAATCATAGCGATACCAGCCGCCTCCGCGTCTCTTGGCGAAGCGAACGCCACGGTGCGACCGTCGACCTCTACCTGCCCCTCATCCGCCTGGTAAAGGCCGTGAAGCAGCTTCATTAGCGTGCTCTTGCCAGCGCCGTTCTCTCCTACGAGCGCGTGCACCTCACCCGCTCGAACTTCGAACGTGACCTCTTGACAAGCGGTGATCCCGCCGAAGCGTTTCGTCACCCCCACCAAGGCGCACAAGGGCGTACAGGTGGGCGACGACGTCATCCCGACCTTGCGTGTAGGGAATGGCGCTCACCAGACGCACTCATCATAAGATCTCTTCCCCTCGATAACTAGGTTGTGACCGGTCATGTAGCATATAGTCCGATACCTCCGCAGCGAGGAAAACGACCGCTCCTTCCTCACGTACGATGGGGGACACCCACTAGGCGCGCTCACCATAGGGTCTGCCCCCCCTCGATGATCAGGTTGTGGCCAGTCATGTAGTCCGACACCTCCGCTGCCAAGAAAACAGCCGCCCCCTGCAAGTCGGTGACTTCACCCAATCTGCCTGCCGGGATGGCCCTAAGCCACTCCTGAACGAGCGGTGCGAGCGCTGGCGTGTCGATGAGCGGTGTGCGGATGATTCCTGGTGAAATACAGTTCACGCGCACCCCACGATCCGCCCACTCGGCCGCTAGGCTTTTGGTGAGGTGAACAACGCCCGCTTTCGAGACGTTATAAGCGGCTTGCTTCTGAGGGTGTGGCACGATAAGGCTAGACATCGAGGCGGTGTTGATCACCTTGCCGTAGCCTTGCGCCAGCATGATGCGCGCCTCTGCCTGACAACAGAGAAAAACACCCCGCAGGTTCAGCGCGAAGGTTTCATTCCACTCCTCGAGCGAGGTCTCCTCGGCAGCCGAGTTCTTGTTGAGACCCGCGTTATTGAAGGCCACATGCAACCCGCCCCAACGCGTTACTACTGCCTCGACCATCGCTAGAACGTCGGCTGGGTCCGAAACATCTGCCGCCACCGAGAGCGCCTCAAGCCCCTTTAAAGCTAGTTCCTCACGCACCGTCTCGGCCCGCTCCGCCGAACGGTCCACTACGGCCACGCGGGCCCCTGCCTCGCCGAGTGCATGCGCGAACGCCTGGCCGATCCCCTGGCCAGCCCCGGTTACCAAAGCAATGCGTCCCGTCAGGGAAAAGCGCTCAAGGATGCGCTTACCTTCGTTCCCCCCTTCTGCAGGGCTTTGAAGGATCGGCTCGAGTTCTTCACGACCACGCATCTGCTCTCCTCTCACCTGCCCAAGTGCTGTACCTCCCCTTTTTGTACATACAGCTGGGCTCTGTATGCGCCTCGCAGGAAGTAACTTGAGACTCCATCAAATCACAGAGGTATAAGGTATAAGGTATGACCAAGATGTGTTATACTAAAACTATGGCTGAACCTTTGTCAACCCCAGTCTTTCCTACCGACAACACCACCTTGCCATTACGCTTTCTGGGACGAAAGACTAAGCTGGTCGATCAGATCGCAGCCGAGTTAGAAGGCCTCATTGTTAGTGGACAGCTTCTTCCCAAAACGAAGCTGCCGCCTGAGCGCGAGCTGGCTGAGCGTCTCGGCGTAAGCCGCACCGTCGTTCGAGAAGCCACGCACATCCTAGCTGCCAAAGGCCTTCTCACCTCCACCCCTGGAGTCGGCACCATTATTCAGCAGGTCACGGCGCGCCACGTCACAGGCCCGCTGAACCTCCTTCTCCAGACCCAAACCGAGGGTGTATCGTTCGAGGAACTCCATCAAGTCAGGACGTTGCTTGAAGTGGAGATCGCGGGCTTGGCTGCGGAACACGCCTCTGAAGATGATCTTCAGGCGCTTCAGCGGCTGCACGAAACCCTTCAGCAAGCTCAAGGCGACTCGGAAGCTTTTGCAGTCCAAGACGCCGCCTTTCACAGTGCCCTAGCGCAAGCGACGCAAAATCCTCTGCTCGCAGTTCTATCGGACATGCTCCGCCATCTCGTCGAAGACTATCTACGGCGCGTCCTCCCCTTTCTCACACTTGCGACGGACGTATTGCCCTTTCACGAACGCATCCTTCACGAGGTCCTCGGACGTGACCCGGCTGCTGCACGTGCCGCGATGCAAGCACACTTAGAACAAGTGCGACGAAATCACCAGCACGCCGCCCGCCGCGCCGTAGAGAACACTTCGCCATCCGACGGGTAGAGCCGGAGCCCCGAGTAGGCGAATGAGTTTGTGCGGTGAGGGGCTGAGAGGAGCACAGCTAGATGAAAGTTTGTAGAGAGGTATGGGGGCTGTTGAGGACCAAACTCAAGGAGGAGCGGTGCAGAAAACGCTTTTAAAGCAGTTTGGGCGGCGAATTCGTCTTGGCATCGTCGGCGGTGGGCTCGACTCGGTCATCGGCAGCACGCACCTCGCTGCCATGCGTGTTGACGGTTTCTGTGAGCTTGTAGCTGGGGCAATGTCCGTTGATCCGGACGTCGCCCGCGCCTCGGCCGAGGCTGAGTTGCTCGACCCGGACCGCAGCTACACCGATTACCGGGAGATGGCCGAGCGCGAGGCCTTGCGCCAGGACGGCATCGACGCGGTCGTCATTGCGACCCCTCCGCACGTGCATTTCCCAGTAGCTCGCGCTTTTTTGGCGAGGGGCATTGATGTCGTCTGCGAAAAGCCGATGACGCGCGATTTAGGTGAAGCGCTCAAACTCGTCGATCAAGTGCGTGCTACAGGGCGGCTCTTCTGCTTAACCCACTGTTACACGGGGTATCCGATGGTGAGGCAGGCCCGGGCGATGATTGCAGCCGGTGCGCTCGGCGCCGTACGCCTCATCGACGTCGAGTTTGCGGCGGGGGACAAGGGGGTCGTCGCCGAATCCGACGACCCTACGAGGCGGCATTGGCACTTTAAAGCCGGCGTGATGGGCAAGGGGGTTCTGCTCGGCGAGGTGGGCTCACACGCGCATCACTTGGCGAGCTATCTCACGGGTCTTCAGGCGACAGAGGTAGCCGCGGACCTCACGACGGTGGCAGCGAGGCGCGAGGTTTATGACAACGCCTATCTCACCGTGCGCTTCGAGCAGGGGGTGCGGGGACGGCTCTGGAGCAGTTTCGTAGCAGCAGGCAACAACCACGGCCTCGCGTTTCGTGTCTTTGGCGACGAGGGCGCCCTACTCTGGCACCAAGAGTCGCCCGAAGTGCTCGTTCACCAAAGGGTCGGCCAGCCCTCCGTTCAACTGACCCGCGGCCTTGACAGCCTTTCCGAGGCATCGTTGCGGGCCACCCGATTTCGGCCAGGTCACCCTGAGGGATACGCCTTGGCCTTTGCCAACCTCTACCGGGACTTTGCCCAAGCGGTGATGGCGCGTTCGCTGGGGCTCCCATATGACCCATATGTAGCGGAGCTCCCGGGGGTCGCAGAAGGTGCCAGGGGTATGAAGTTCATTGAAGCGGCTATGGCCTCGCACGAGCGCGGCGGCGCGTGGACCGACGTTTGGAGGGATTGACCGACCTTCTTAACGCGAGTGGATCATGGTGATAAATAGTGGTCACGCCCTGTATCAGCGAATCCTCATTCTCGCTCCGGAAAGGATGTCTCATGGATGATCTGCCGTTCGATGTGACGAAGCTCGACACGCTTCTAGAAGAGGCTGGCGCCGAAGCCGTGCTCGCCACCACTAAACCGAATGTTCAGTATCTTCTTGGCGGCTACCGCTACTTCTTCTTCGAGGGTGGAGACGCGATCGGCTTGGACCGCTATCTCCCGGTGGTGGGTTATGTCAAAGGAAGACCTGAGGACGCCTTCTACGTTGGTGCCGGGAACGAGAACTGGGGTCTTGAAGTGCATCCCATATGGGTGCCGCGGTGCGACACGACATCCTGGACAGCCGAAGCGGCGGCGCGCGTCGCTGCGGCCTCGCTCACAGCGGCGGGACTCGAGGCTGCAACCATCGCGCTCGAGCGGGCGTTTTTTCCGGTCTCCGCCATGGAGGTGTTGCACAAACAACTCCCAAATGCCCAGTTCGTGGACGCGACTGCGCTTCTTCAGGAGCTGCGAGCTGTCAAGAGCGCCGCCGAACTCGAACAGATGAGAGCAGGGGCAGCAGCCGTCGTCGACGCTGTCCTAGCAACCTTCCAAGCCTTAGCTCTCGGAGATCGAGAGCTTGATGTCGTCCAACGCTTGCGCGTTGAGCAGACGTCACGCGGTCTCGGATTCGACTACGCCCTCATCAACACCGGCACAAAAGTCGGCCGGGCCCCCTCAACGCGGCGGGTGCAAGCGGGCGACACTATCTGTCTCGATACCGCTGGCTACTACTACGGCTATCTCGCGGACATGGCGCGCATGGCCGTTGTAGGGGAACCGACCCCCTTGCTCACCGGTCTGTATGAAGAGATCGAGACCGTCCAACAGGCAGCTCGCTCGCCTATCCGTCAGGGGGTGAGCGGTGGTGAAATTTATAAAGCAGTAGCTGTCGCATTACAAGGATGCCCACACCGCAGCGAGATGACCTTTCTCGCCCACGGCATGGGGCTCATTCCTCATGAAGCGCCACACTTAACTGCAAGCGGCGCCATACCGTACCCCGCTACCCACGCAGAACGCCCTCTGGAGGCTGGCATGGTGCTGTCTATAGAAACCCACATGGTTCACCCCAACGTGGGCTTCGTCAAGCTAGAGGACACCGTTGCCGTGACGAAAGAGGGTTGGGAAGCGTTTGGTGACTGGGGCAGGGGCTGGAATATGGCGGGGAGCGCACGGTGACCCCCTTCACGTCACCCTCACTACGTACACGAGTTTTACAAGGCGACGCGGTGGTCGGCGTCATCGTCAAAATACCTTCAGCGGCGAGCGTAGAGATGTGCGCGGCGGCAGGCTTTGACTTTGTCGTTCTTGACGCGGAGCACGGGAGCGGCGAGATGCTCGAGCTCGAGCACCATATCCGGGCTGCGGAGAGTTTCGGCGTCCCGGTCCTCGTCCGCGTCGGCCAAAACGACCCCGTGGAGATTCTTCACGCGCTCGACGCAGGAGCAACAGGGATCATCGTGCCCCACGTCTGTAGCGTTGCGGACGCCCGAGCAGCCGTGCAAGCCGCCCACTACCCACCACTCGGACGCCGGGGGCTCGCACTGACCACGCGTGCCGGACGCCATACCTTTACCGATCTGCATGCCCACCTCGAGCGTGCGCGCAATGACACCTTGGTCATCGTGCAGGTGGAGGACGCCGAGGCGCTCGAGCACGTTGGGGACATTTCCGCCACCCCTCACGTCGACGTCGTGTTTTTAGGTCCCACGGACCTTGCGCTTTCGCTGGGACACCCTGGAGAGCTCGATCATCCGGTCGTTGTGGGCGCGGTCGAGACGTTTGTCGGTGCTGTACGGCGTGGGGGGAGCGCAGCGCTCGGCACCTTTGCGCGCGACGAGCCCGACACCCTTTCGTGGCGCGCGCGTGGAGCCTCATTTATCTTTCTGGCGGCCACGCTCCTTTTCGCTCAACGCCTGAAGCAGGTCAAGAAGGGGCTGGAAGAGGCTGAGCGCGCCTCCCCCTCGGCACGTCAACCCGAGTCACCTTCATGAAAGGAGCGCTTCCAGACATTCGTCCCCTGCCTCGTAGGGCGCTGGAACACCTCCCCCCGGAGCTGCCGGAGGAGGCGCTCAAGGCCGAAGTGCGAGCAGCGCTCTGTTTAACTGAGCGTCGCATCGTGGTGCTGGATGATGACCCCACCGGCGTTCAGGCCCTGCACGACGTAGACGTCTTGACCCGTTGGACCGAGCGCGACCTGATCGAGGCGGTGCGCCGACCCGAACCGCTCTTCTTTATCCTTACCAACTCACGCGCCCTCCCTGGTGACGAGGCGTCACACTTGGCGGCGGACCTTGCCAGCACCCTCTCGGCGGTGCAGCGGGCGACGGGGGTGCAGCTCGACGTGATCAGTCGGGGCGATTCGACGCTGCGCGGGCACTACCCAGGCGAACTCGAGCCGCTCAGCGCCGTCTACGGAGGTCGCGTAGACGGCCATCTCTTGGTACCTGCTTACATAGGTGGAGGCCGCATCACCGTGCGCGGCGTTCATTACGTGTACCACGAGGTTAATGACAGCTACCTCCCCGTCACACAGACGGATTTTGCCCACGATCCGACCTTTGCTTACAGTCACGCCTATCTCCCGGCGTGGGTGGAGGAAAAGACTCGAGGGCGCTGGAAGGCTGACGAGACGCTCTTGATCGATATCGAGACCGTTCGCGAGAAAGGTCCGGAGGGCGTAGTACGTACCTTGCTGACGGCCTCGAGCAACCAGCCCATCGTCTGCGATGCGGTGTCGGATGCGGACCTTTTGGTGATCGTCACTGGCCTTTTGCGCGCTGAAGCGCACGGCAAAAGGTTTTTGTGCCGAACCGCCACTTCCTTTGTGCGCGCAAGGATCGCCCAAGAGCCGAAACCTCTGCTTAGCAAAAGGGACCTTGTGTCAGATGAGCAGCGGGGAGGCCTTGTGCTGGTCGGCTCGTTCGTGAAGCGCACGGCCAGCCAGCTTAGGCGTGCGCTCGAGCTGCCCGACGTGGTCACCCAAGAGATCGAGGTTGAGACGCTGCTGCAACCGGCTCGGGCTGAGCAGCATGTAAAGGAGCTTGCGGCGTGGGCGGACGCCACCATGGAAACGGGCAAGACCGCCTTAGTCTACACGACGCGCCGTCTCCTTAACACCTACCAGGATCTTACCCATCTTCAAATTGGCCAAATCGTCTCCCATGCCCTCGCGCAGCTCCCCACGCATCTTACGCGCACTCCTGCGTGGATCGTGGCGAAAGGGGGCATCACATCTCACGATGTTGCGGTCCACGGGCTTGGGGTTAGGCGTGCGCGCGTTCTGGGGGAAGCTGTAAGTGGTTGCCCCACCTGGCGACTGGGCGAGGAGGCGCGCTTTCCTGGCCTAACCTACATCGTTTTTCCAGGCAACGTCGGCACAGACCACGGCCTAGCTGACCTCATCCGAAAGCTTAACTAAGTGAGGGGTGCGCGCATGGAACTAAAGCTATAAAGGTCGTCAAGACGATGATAGCTTTGAAATCGAAGGTTTGTGGGTGAGCTTCCGTCAACTTTTTCTTCGATGCAAGGCTGAAAGGCGTTTCTTAAGCACTTCAAAGAAGCAACGATGACTTGACAGCTTGTCACCTTCGAAAGCTAAGCCCGAGCTGCCAACCTTTTCTTCTCGCTTAACTTTATTGCGCGCACCCCTCACCTAAGTACACCCAACCTAAAGAAGTAGGATAAAGGCGAATAATAAGGAATGCCAAAGCGAGCACGAAGGTTCATCAGGTTGAGTGACGAAGCAAACAGCATGTTGAGAGCGATAGAGCAGAACCCGCATATGAATGCCAAAGTACGTCTGCGTGCCCAAGTTCTGAGATTATCGAATCAGGGAATGAGCCGAGAACAAAATTCAGAGCATGTAGCCAAGAACTACGAAACCCTAAGAAGGACGTTTGACCGCTGGGAAGAAGAAGGCTACACAGGTCTAGCCGATCACTACGAAGAGCACGGACAAAGACCTGTTATTGCGGACGACCTCACTACGGGGACAAAAGTTTGAGACAATGGTCGAGGCTAATGCGGGCGGGTGCATGACCCGCAAGGATGGCCGAACGAAGCGCGTCCAAGCCACGTTTGAAATAGCTTTTAGGAAGGTAGCCATGACGTTTGAGTTTGAGGGGTCGCGCCTGGTAGCACTACTCACCAACCAGATGCGCCCAGGTAAACGCCAGGGCGAGCAAGGCTATGAGTTTATCCAGTCGCTCGGAGGTCGTCATGCGGGTGTCTTCGAGATTAAAACCACGCGACTTCAGGGCGGAAAAAAGTGTTTCGACTTCCCGCCTGCGCGTATATCGCAGCAGCGCCTTGTCAGCTTCAGCAGTGCAAACTAAGACCACCAACTCACCGTCTTTGCTTTTAAGTACATCCCGCATATACTTTGAGGAATGGCAAAACCGTTACGCTTTCTCAGCCTTACACCCGAGCAAGACAAGGTTTTACGCGAGCTCGAGTTGACTCCGCATATCAACGCCAAAGTCCGGTT
>JAABUN010006188.1_pt1 | contig 14003 bp, 9 predicted proteins | sample 5559311 | NCBI WGS metagenome assembly JAABUN01 (sample SAMN10711877, study PRJNA513370) | rock metagenome | isolation source: Antarctica rocks | place: Antarctica: Victoria Land, Siegfried Peak sud | reverse complement strand
TCGGACAACCGGGCGATCTCCGCGTTCGCCGCTTCCAGCTCCACATCCCGAGCCGACTTGCCGGCCCCGGGTTTGGACGCCGCCAGTGCACCCAGGGCCGCTTCCTTGGCCACCGTGCGGATCCGCAGGACCGTGGAGCGGTCCACGCCCGCAGTGCTGGCGGCCTGGTTGATCGTGGCCTCGCCGCGGACCAGCTGTAACCAGATCTCATACTTCGCCGACGGCGACAAGAACTTCTTGCTACGCCGCCCACGACCCGCCTGGCCGCTACCGTTGCTACCTGATGTCGTGCTCATCGTGCACCCTCCTCAGGGCTCACGAAGACCCTACGAGTGTGGTCTGATCAAAACCGATAAGTGCGACACGAACGCTGACGCAAGACAGGGATCGCGGCAGAGTAGTGCGTTCACGGCGAGGGGTCGGTGTCGTAGACCTGGAAGAGCTCGTCGACGGGTGAGGCTGGGCACAGGCGTTGCCAGTCGGCCCCGAGCTCACTCGATAGGTCCTCGACACCCCCACCGTAGGCCGCCTCCGCACCGTCCTTGGCCATGACGGCCTCCAGCTCCGGGAAGGTAGAGAAGATCGGTGCGCCCCCGGGGTAGTCCCCGCGGTGGCCCCGGGCATTGGGCAGCAGAGCCCCGTGGTCCAGGTCTCGTGCTCCAGGACAGCGCAGCCGTCCTCGGTGAGGGCTGACCGTCCCCTCGAGCAAGGCTTCATCGCCACCCTCGTCCGGGTCCCCGGTGAAGGTGGGCACGTCATACCAACCCCTCTCCTCCGCGGTCGCGAGGCGGGTCGGCGGGTCGGCTCGGGGGCGGAGGGTCCGTGGCGAGCGGCCGTGGCCCGGTTCGTCGTTGATCGTGGCGACCTCGTCCCCTCGTACTCACCGCACTGCGACGTCCAGGACGCCGACGGTGCGACCCAGCCGCCGCCGTACTCCAGGGCCCGCTCCTCCACGGCGTAGACGCGGCCGCCGTCTTCGCCGACCACGGCTCGCACACCGTTGCTGTAGCGCACGCCCACCGTATCCGGGAACACCACAGGCAGGGCAGAGCTTTCCATCCGGGCTGGTAGATCATCGTGCAGCCGTCGTCGGTGAGGGCCAGGTGACCACTCACCAGGGCCATCATCCCGCCGTCCCGGCCCCAGTCGTAGGTGGGCACATCGAAAGTGCTGGCTCCTACCGGCAGCTGGCCCGGACCCTCGCTCTGCCCCACCCGGTGAGCAGGGTGAGAGCTGCCAGAAGAGACCAATGGATGGGGCGTAGGCCTCTCATCATCGGGTCCCTCCTGAGGTGACTGTCATCCATGATGACGCTGGCCACGGCGCTTACGGTTCCCGGGCGGCCCTCCGGCACGAGCGACCTCCGGGTTCCCCCCCCTCGATCCTGACGAACCCGACGTCCAGCACCACCACGCGCCCCTCGCGCTGGAGCTAGCGCCGACAGCGGCATGAGAGTGAAGGTTGAGCCATCAGAGAGCCTGTGTGGCCCACCGGCGCGGGCAGCGCGTGTCGCCACGCTGCACACCGGTCCCCTGGCTGGAAGCCGTCGACGCGCGGATAATGGCGCCCATGAGCCGAGATCGAGGCGCCACAGACCGGGCACAACTCGAAGGCCTGGTCAACCGTGCTCGCAACGTGCTGAGGGCTTGGACGGACACGGCCGACAGTGATCCGGGCGTGGCTCTACTGGAGTTGTTCGCGTTGGTCGGTGACCTGCTCAGCAGCCACTCCGAGCGTCTCGCGGCTGAGGCGTATGTGGGCAGCGCACGTCGTGGCTGGTTGGGGGGTCGTCGAGACGAGATCGAGGTCGACGGGAAGCCGTGGCTGCAGGTTACGGACCTCGCCGGCTCGGCCGCGGAGGACCATCACTATCTCGTCAGCCCACGCGATGATGGTGCGAGCGTCATCGAGTTCGGTGACGGCGTGCATGATCAGCGACCGCCGCCCGACAGCTCGATCGGTGTGCGCCACCGACCCGCTGCAGCGGGCTCGTCGGTTCTCCTGCAACAGGGCCGCGTGAGCGTTGACACCGACGAGAGCGAGGAGCCAACCCGCGCCACGTGCGGCCTCTACCGGGCCGTAGTGCTCGACAACGTAGACCCGCTCGTGCAACGGCGCCTGCTCGTTCGGGTTCCCGACGTCAGCGGAGAGGAATCGGTGTGGGCCGCGGCGTGTCTGCCGGTACCCGGTGCCAAGGAGGTCCCCGCCATCGGCGACGGGGTTTGGATCGCTTTCGAATCATGCGATCCGTCACGACCGATCTGGCTGGGTCAACGCATCATCAATTGACCCGGGCGCGGCAGACATCCCAGGTTCTACCGGTGTCAAGCGGCGGTGTTGAGGTGGTGCTCCCAGGCGGTGTTCTCGTCGTAGAGGGTCCGGTAGCGCAGGCAGCCATGCAGGATGCCGACCCAGCGGTTGGCGAGCTGTCGCAGGGCGGCCTGGTGACCGGTGCCGCGCGATCTGAGCGACTGGTAGTAGGCGCGGGCGCCGGGTGAGCCGCGCATGGAGCAGAACGCCCATTGCTGCAGGGCGTCACCGAGGCGTCGGTTGCGGGCATACCGGGCGAGCACGACTTTTCGGGTGCCCGATGCTCTCGTGATGGGGGCGGTGCCGGCGTAGGCCTTGCGGGCCTTGACGTCGGTGTACCGGTGCGGGTCATCGCCGAACTCGCCCAGGACCCGGGAGGCCAGGGTCACGCCGAGCCCGGGCAGGCTGGTGTAGATGTCAGCGTCCCGGTGCCGGCCAAAATGCTCGCCCACCACCTGCCCGAGGGCCTCGATCTGCGTGTTCAGGACGGTGATGAGCGCGACCTGCGAGGTCACGATCGCGGCGTAAGCGTCCTGCACCGGGCTCGGTTGCCGCAGCTCCGGCGCGGTCAGGACCGCCCTGATCGTCTCGGCGCGGGCGGGCACGTCACGCCGGTTCGCGGCGGTCAGCGCCCGCACGATCTTGGCCCTGGACAGCCTCGAGGCGCTGTCCGGGTCCGGCGCCTGGGCCAGCAGCGCCAGGGTGTCCGGCTCGTCCAGTTCGCCGAACGCAGCCAGGGCGGCGGGGAAGAAGTCCCGCAGCGCCGCGCGCAGGGCCGCAGCACGTGCCGGGTCCGATCCCAGATCAACCCCTGGTGGGCCCGGGCGCTCACCTTGATCGCTTCACCGGTGGCGCTGTCGCCAGCGACCTGGCGGTGGTGGGCCCGGTCCAGGCGGACGATCTCAGCGAGCAGGTGCGCGTCCGCAGTGTCCGACTTCGCACCCGAGGTGGAGTGCCGCTCCCGGTACCGGGCCACCGACATCGGGTTCAGCGCGTACACCGTGTACCCGGCCGCGATCAGCGCACCGACCCACGGACCCCGGTCAGTCTCGATGCCGACCACGACCTGCGCGGCCGCCTCGGCCGGGTCCAGGTCGGCCCACTGCGGTGGTGAGTGCTCGGCGACCAGGGCGTGCAACCGGGTCACCCCGCCCAGCCCCACCGGCAGGCGTCTTCGCACCAGGACCCTGCCCTGGTCATCGACCAACTCGACGTCATGGTGGTCCTCGGCCCAGTCATCACCTACGAACAACATCGCCTTCTCCTCCTTCGCCTCGTTGCGATCCTGCTTCAGCAGCGTGGAGGAGGACTTCCGGCGATCTAATGGTCAAGTGCTCACCCGAACGTTCTGGGGGCACGTCATCCCAGCAGCGGTCACGCCTCCTCACGACCAGCGGGCGCACGGTCTGCCGCAAGACCTCAACGATCAGATTCGGAGAGTGCTGACCCGCCAGCCGCTACCGGAACCGAGCCTGCCAGAGGATCGGTAGAACCCATTAGATTCGGACGAGCGTAGCCGTGCTGAGTCGAAGCCCCTTGTGACGCAGTACCTCGCCGATGCGCAGTTGCGGTATCTCGCCGTCCCCGAGTAGCCACGTCTCCAAGGTCGCCCACATCTGATAGACGGTAGCGCGCCTGGCCTGCCAGATTCATTGCGTCACCTAACCGCCACCTGGTAGCTCGCGGGGGCGAGTATGCTCGCCGGGCCCAGCGTGACCGCGACCGGGCTGTCAGCTCGACCAGTTCGCTGACGACCTCCGTGTGCGCCCGGGGTGGCGCGCTCCGACCCGACGGCGCTTCAATGACCTATGCCGCCCTTGGAGCCAGGCATCGCAGGCAGCGCCATCCAGCCGCTGCCCACGTCGGTCACCGGGTTCGTCGGGGTCGCGGACGCCGGGCCGGTCGACACGCCGGTCCCGGTCACCAGCGTCGCGAAGTACCACGCCGCCTTCGGGCCCAGCCTTGACGGGGACCGTCCGCTCGGCCACGCGATGGACCTGTTCTTCGCCAACGGCGGCACCAGCGCCGTGGTCGTCCGCGCGGACGGTCCGGCGCCGGAGCAGCTGGTGCCGGCGCAGGGTCCCGGGGGCGTGCATGCGCTCGACGGCTCGGGCGTCACGGTGCTGGCGCTGCCCGGCCTCACCGCCGCCCATTCCGACCAGGTGCGGGCAGCGCTCGACCGCTGTGCGGCATACGGCGCCGTCTTGGTGCTCGACCTGCCTCCCGGCCCCTGGGGATCCGAGACCGAGGCCGTGCTGCAGCAGGTGAGCGAGCACCGCGAGCGGGCTGCGGCATACCATCCCTGGGTCGTCAGCGGAGGCGTGAGCGTGCCGCCGTCCGGGGCGGTCGCGGGGGTCATCGCCCGCACCGACGCGGGGCGCGGGGTGTGGAAGGCGCCCGCGGGCGTCGAGCTGCACGGGCTCGACGAGCTCGTCGAGGCGCTGGGCTCCCAGGAGACCGACCGCCTGACCCAGGCTGGTGTCAACGCGCTGCGGGAGTTCCCCGGCCGGGGCCGGCGGGTCTGGGGCGCGCGGACGCTCGCCGGGGCGCAGACCGCCGAGCCGGCCTCGCGTTATCTCAACGTGCGGCGGCTCACCGACCACGTGCTGGGCTCGCTGTCCGCCGGGCTGCGGTTCGTCGAGGACGAGCAGAGCGACGCGGCGCTGTGGGCGCGGGTCCGGCAGCTGACCGAGGCGTTCCTGCACGAGCTGTGGCGGCAGGGCGCGCTGCAGGGCAGCAAGCCGGAGCAGGCCTACGGGGTGCGGTGCGGGCCGGGGGAGACGATGACCGAGGCCGACGTCCTCGCCGGGCAGGTCGTGCTGTCGGTGTGGCTGGCCCCGGTGAAGCCCGCCGAGTTCGACGGCCACACCCTGCGCCTGCAGGCCGGTATGCCCTCACCAGCCGGTGAACCTGCCCCGGCACTGGATTCCGCGGTCGCCCTGCAGCCGCCAGTGCGTGCGGTCGATCTGGGCCGGGTGGTCTCGAGGTACATTGGCGAGACGGAGAAGAACCTCGCCCGGCTGTTCGACCAGGCCGAGCGGGCGGGGGAGGTGGTGCTGTTCGACGAGGCGGACGCGTTGTTCGGCAAGCGGACGGCGGTGCGTGACGCCCACGACCGGTACGCCAACCAGGAGGTTAGCTATCTCATCGAGCGGATGGCGCGGGAGCGTGGGGTGGAGGTGCGATGGCGGCGGCAGCACCCGGGGCCGCGCCGGCGCCGTTCGCGCGACGAGCCGGATTGACCGTCACCACAGCTCGGTCGGCGGTCCGTGCGGGGTCCGTGCTGCGGCGTTGTGCCACGCCTGTGCCGTTCGCTCGACGTCCTCGGGGCTCGCGACGTCGCGACGGGCGAGCACGTCCTCCAACGCCGCCGCCCAGCACTCGTAGTAGTCGCTGCCGTCGGCGGCCTCGCCCCGCACGCGACGGCTCAGCGCCTCGGCCCACTCCGGCCAGGTGAAGAGCCCTCGCTCGTGCAGCACGACCGTCATCGCGAAGACCTGCGCCTGCCGTGCGCTCGGCGAAGACCCGCTCACCACCGTCCGCGCCCTCCGCCCCGGCCGACGGTGGCAGCGGCAGCTCGTCCCCGCAGCTCGCGGCGGTCTCCGCGAGGGTCTGGGAAGCCGCGTCACGCCGCCTCTCGAGGTAGGGCTCCCAGGCGTCGATGGACACCGTGAGCGTCGGGTCGGCGTCCTCGCCCCACAGCTCACGGCCGGCGAAGTCAACGGTGTAGAGCCACTCCGGCTCGGAGTTCCACTCTTCGCCGTCGTCGGACCACAGCACTGGACCGTCCGGCGTAGCCAGGGAAAGCCCAGTCCTGCCCGCAACAGGACAGCCTCACTTCAACCCGCCTACGAAGCCCCGCGAATGTGCTGCGGCGGATCCAGGCTGAGCGGGCGCAGCGTGTGCTCGTCCTGACCCCCGCCTACGAGCCTGGCCCCCGGGCCCCTGTCGACCTCGTGTTGTGGCGTACTGGTTGGGGTAATGAGGATCAGAGAGCCGTGGGGTGGTCGTAGGGATAGTGATCCTCGTCGATGACCGGCTGTACAGGGGTGCGCTGGTCCTTCAGATCTGCTTCATCGGCCCCGTCGGTGCTCACGATGGGCCGTCGTGCTCGTGCTCGGCTCGTCGTGGGCCTGGAGTGGCTGGCAGGGGTGCGCTGGTCTTGGAGGTCAGCTTCGGGGATGTTGTCCTTCAAGGGTGGGGGTACTCATCGTGGCCTGCGTGCCTGGTTTGTTCGCAGGTGGGTGTTCTGTTCCTCTAGTTCCAGGACCATGGCGATGCCGGCGAGGTTGAGCCCGGCACTGAGCAGCTCGCCGATGTGGCGTAGGCGGTCCAGATCTTCGGGGCTGTAACGACGGGTACCGCCCGTGGTGCGGTCGGGTTCGAGCAGACCGCGGGTCTCGTACAGGCGCAGGGTTTGCGCGCCCATCCCGACCAGTTCCGCGGCGACCGAGATACCGTACACGCCCCGATCGGGCCCGGGTTGTTTCACCAGCGCCTTCGGGTGCACCCAACACAGGTGCACGGTCGCCGCGTCGGCGCGGGCTCGTCGGTGGGGATCATCGCAGGCTCCTTGCTCCTCGTCACTCGGTTGCCTCCTGGGTCTTGCATCATCATGGCACAAGTGATAAGAAATATGTACTCGCCACGGTAGGTCCGTGGGGGTTGAGTACTCGTCAAGAGAGGAGCAGATCATCATGGCTGCGATGTTGATGCGCACCGACCCGTCCCGTGAGCTGGATCGGCTCAGCCAGAAGATGCTGGGTGCCGCGGGCACCTGGACTCGCCCGTCGGTGATGCCGATGGACGCTTGGCGCGAGGGCGACACCTTCCAGGTCGAGTTCGACCTGCCCGGGGTCAACCCGGACTCGGTTGATCTGGACGTGGAACGCAACGTGGTCACCGTCAAGGCCGAACGAGCCGCGTTGGATGGGCAGATGGAGATGCTGGCCGCCGAGCGACCGCGTGGAGTGTTCTCCCGGCAGCTGGTGCTGGGTGACAACCTGGACACCGAGCGCATCGAGGCCAGTTACGACGCGGGTGTGTTGACCCTGCGGATCCCGGTCGCCGAGCAGGCCAAGCCGCGCAAGATCGCGATCGCCAACAACGGCCAGGACCGGCAGGCTATCAACGTCTGAGCCGCCAAGAGCGGTGACGGAAGTGGTGAAGGGGTGATAGTGGTGACGGCGTCCACGCGTCCAGCCCAGGATGAGTTCCTGGCGCTTATTCTGGCCGACCAGGAGTGGTTGCGGGCCGAGTTCGAGGCGATCATTGCCGCCGGGTGGTCCAGTACCCCGCCCGCGCCACCACCTACCGTCTCGGACCTTCTAGAGCCGGTGGCACCCGGCTCGTGGGGCACCCCCGCAGTGCGGTCCCAGGGCACGGGCGGTCGCCAGCTGTGGTGTCCTCCCGCCGGGGTGGAACCAGGCAGGCAACGCTCACCACCGGCGCACCAACCGGAGCACCACTCCTCCCTCCTGCGAGAGCACATCCCGGATCAGAAAGGCAGGTGATGGCATCGAACTAGCTTCCTCCAACCGTGCCGGGGGTCCACGTCGTGGTGCCGAAACCGAACGTTCGCCCTTCCAGCGCCTGACGCACCAGTTGCGCGGCGCCCACGCAGAACGGGTCGCACCCAGACGCGGACCCCGGCGCACGGTCCGGGCCACCCCAGGGGTGGCTGGTGACGGCAGCAGATCGATGTACGGGCAGGAGGGTGGGAATGACTGTTCATGCGGACCGGGTGGCGCGGGTTCGGGGGCTGGTGAGTGGGCAGCGGGGCCCCCGCACGGTGACGGGCCGGGTAGGACCGGGGAGCTGGCCAGGCTGTGCTCGGCTCTGGTGCGGGCGCTGCCCGCATCGGGTGGCGGCGGTTGCCACGGATCGCTTGTCCAGACAGGCTGGTCCTCATGAGCGTCGAGCGGGTTGTTCCGGATCTGGCTAGCCGATCGATGGGCGAGGCCAAGCATTTCTACGACCAGGTTCTTGGCCTTCAACCGGTCATGGACCACGGCTGGATCGTGACCCTTGCTGACCCGCACAACCCGAGCTCCCAGATCAGCCTGATGACTCACGACGAGACCGCTCCGGTCGTGCCGGACGTCTCGATTCAGGTTGACGACGTCGACGCCGCCTACGCGGCTGCCGTGCAATCCGGGGCCACGATCGTGCACCCCCTAACCGACGAGCCCTGGGGGGTGCGACGCTTCTTCGTCGGCGACCCTGACGGTCACGTGCTCGACGTGTTGAGCCACGGCTGAGACGGTATTTCGTCCCGGTCACCGATCGCCATTCGGTAACTGAAGTGCCGTGCTTCCTTGGTTCCCCCAGTGCCCGGGAAGCGATCCTCCCACCCGGCGGGTGGCTTCGACGATGAGCATTCTGATGTCCGGTTCGCCGTAACCCTGGCACTGCGCAAGCTGGTCGTGCACCCTGCGGCGCGGCAAGCCCTGCGGAGGGACAGCCCCGATGTGTGGCCCGGTCTAGTTTGTGAGACCTCGCAGACACCTATCCCGTGAGGCGATGGCAGTCCTCGTACGCCCGTCTGTCCCCTACGTGTTGAGCGCCGCGTTTGAGGAAGGTCCCTCTCTGGTGGGGCTGGCTCACCTGGGGACTCCAGGTGTGCGTGTCGGGGTGCGCAGCGGTGGGGGAGCCTCGTAGGGCTTGGGTGAGAGGCCCACGTCGGGGCGGGTAACGAGGTGCCCTTGACGCGCGGTGCAGGACCGTTCAGCAACCGTTTCAAGCCGCGCTTTCACGTCGCGAGCCTGGCCGAGCTGGGAGACGACGATAGTGCGCGGGTTGGCATGCCACGCCTGCACGGCTTGAAGGATGGCTTGCCGTGCGTCCGCTTCCGCGACGTTCAGGGTCTGGGCGATGGTGCGCGCGGTGTCGTCCCAGTCCTGGGGGGCCTTCGTCGCAGTGACGGTGGCTGCGCCAGTGAGGGCCGCGGGCCCGGTGAGGTTGGTCAACCGCTCGTGAAGGAGCACATCGGCCAGTGGTTCGGTGTTGTTGATCGCATCTGTCAGGGCTTTGGGTCCTCGACCTGCCAGGAGGTCGCCAGGGTCGGATCCTGCGGGCAGTATGGCCATCAGGGGGTAGAGCCCGTGTTGGGCCAGGAGCCAGTGGGCACGTTCCGCGGCGACACGTCCGGGCAGGTCAGCGTCGGTGGCGACCACGGGGGTGGTGCCGTACCCGGCAAGTTGGGCTGCTTGGGTTTCGGTGAGGGCGGTGCCCAACGGGGCGAGGCCGACGTGGGTTCCGCGGGTGGCCAGGGTGACGGCGTGCGCGTCGATCGGTCCTTCGACCAGGACCGGGGTTGCCCCGGCGTCGAGCAGGTCGGGGATGGCCCCGTACAGCTGGTCGCCTTTGGTGAACAGGGCCGTGGTGGGGGTGTTGAGGTACTTCGGCCCGGGGTTCGGGGTGTCGTCGGTGTGGTCGGGGTTGCGGCGGCCGACGAACCCGAGAATCTCGCCGTGGTGGACGATGGGGAACACGGCCCGGTCGCGGAACCGGTCGATCAGTCGCCCGGTGCGGGTCCTGGCGGCCAGGCCGGTCTCGAGCAGTTCGGTGTCGCTGACCCCGACCGTGCGTAGGTGGTCGACCAGGTGGGTCCACCCGGGTGGGGCGTGACCGGGGTGGATGCCTGGGTGGCCGGTCACGTCTTGGCAGAACCGGTCGATGAGGTACTCCCGTGCCCACCCGCCCCGGGCGAGCTGGGTTTCGTAGTAGGCCAGGGCCCAGTGGTTGACCTGGACCATCCGGTCCCGGCGGAACGGGGCGTGGACCCATTCACCGGAGCGCGCGACCTTGTGTTCTACTTGCGCGTCGCTGGGCTCCAGCGGGCCCATCGACGACTGCACGACGGCGGCCAGCCGCAGGCCGGTATCGACCTCCCGCGGCGACAGAGCAGACACCGCGGACGGGTCGGGGTCCGCAGGCTGCTCGGTGGGCAGGTGGGCATCCCACTCAGCCTCCGTCGGCGCGGTGTCGACCTGGGGGTTGTGCCCGTGCCACAGGTCGACCGGTGGGTCGTCGCGCTCCTCTGGTGGTGCGTGGTCGTGTTCGGCTGGTGGCGGGTCGAGGAGCACGCTGATCCGCCAGACCATGGCCTGCGCGTCGTCCACGTCCAGGTCAGCGCCGGCGGCCGGGGCGGTGTCCAGCAGCTGTTCCAGCGTCCACCCACGGTGCATCGCTCGGTCCATCGTGGTGACCAGGGGGGCCCACCAGGGGCTGTCTTTCATGACCTGTGCCCGGTCGGTCCCGAGCGCATCGATCAGGGCGGGGAACCAGTCCGTGGTCAGGGTGTGCGGGTGGTCGACCTGGGTCATGACGGCGGGGGACAGGTGCGGGCTGATCCGCCACCACAACGCGGCCGCGGCGTGCTCGTCCGGCAACGGCCCAGTCCCCGCTGCCTGGGCCAGCAACGCGGCGGCGTTGATGCCGGCCCGACAGATCGCGGCGAGTCGTTGCGCCAGGATCGGCGCGAACACGTCGGCCCGGGTAGCGGGGCAAATGTCCCGTAGGGTCTGGGCCCATTCGGCCAGGGCAGGGGACCGGTCCCCGCCCAGCCGGTCCTGCAGTTTGCGTTGATACAGCGCGGGGGCCTTGTCCGGGCAGGGCGGCCCGGTGGGCCGCAAGTCCTCCTCGGGGATGCCGCGGGCGGCCCGCCACACCGCGACCCGGCCCAGCAGCTGGTCGGGTGGCCGGGTGGTGCCCTGGGTGGCCCACGCTGGGGTGGGGCCGGTGGTGGCCTGGTCGGCCACCCTCCCAGCCAACCCCCGCACGAGGTGGGCGCGGCGGGTCAAGTAGTCTCCCCAGTCCGGGTCAGCGACCAGGGCGGGTGGGATGGCGGGGGTCCAGGGCAACGGTCCGGGCCCGGCGCCCCGCAGGCCGGTGTCGTCCAGGCGCCAGTCGAGCACGGCCGCCGGGTCGACGGCGGTGTCCAACTCCTGGGACGTGACCGCCTCGCGGAGGGCGTTGGTGGGGTCGGCGTCGGTGGCAGCGAGCAGCGCCACGTGGGAACGCAGGGTGGGCCAGGCCGGCGCGTCGCACAGCCCGGGCAGCAAGTCTTCGGCGGTGTCGTCCAACTCTGCGAGGGCTTCTTTGCCGAGTCGTGCCGCGGCGGCGGTGTGCAGGGCGTCGACGTACCGGGCGGTGGCCTGCCCCAACCGGACAACAGGAGATCGGTGTCCGGTTCGTTGGGTGGTGGCCGAGCGGGGCGAGTCGTCACGGGCCAGGATGGCTTCCAGCAGACCGGCCGGGGTCAACGGGATGACCGTTTCGGGGCGGATGAGGGTGTGCGGGTCCCCGTCGCCGACGACCTGCAGGTACAGGTGGTTGCTGTGGCGCCCGCGGGTGGCCATCGTGTACAGGTGTTGTCGGTTCTCCTGTCCGGTGAGCAGACCGTGGGTGGTGTCGGCGGTGACGCCTTGGGCGGTGTGGATGGTGGTGGCGTACCCGAGCTCGACATGCGCGGCGGCGTAGTCGGCGGACAACCGAATGGTGCGGGCGGTGCGTTGATGCCGCACGGTCAGGTCGCCGTTTCGATGGGTCGCCTTGATGGTCCACCGGTCACCGTTTTTGACGAAATCAGTTCTGGTGGTGCGTAGGTCGCGGCGGTTGACCCGGGTGATGACCACATCCCCGACGCTCGCCCCGGTCCCGTCACCCAGGGTCACCGTCTTCCGCGGTGCAGGTTGGTGTTCGAGGCGGTGGGTCCGGGCGCGCTCGTTCAACGCCCGGGTCATGTCGCGGGTGGGGGCCAGCATCAGGGCGTCTTTGCCGTTTTTGCGGTCGGTGGCCCAGGCGGTGAACAGGTGCTCGGTGATGGTGGCCAGGTCACCGACGTGGACCCGCCCTCGGTCCAGGTAGAACCCGAGTGCCTCGGGTTTGCCGTCGCGTAGGGCGAGGGTGGCGGCGGCTTCGGCGGGGTCGGTGAACCGCAGCAGCTCGGACAGGTGGGCCGCGCCGTGGGTGGTGGCGATGTCGCGGAGCACCCCGCCGGCGCCGATCGCGGCGAGTTGTTGGTCGTCTCCGATGAGGCGGACACTGCCGCCCTTTGACGTGATGTAGGTGACGGCGGCGTCCAACGAGAGGGTGTCGGCCATCCCGGCCTCGTCGATGATCACCAACGACTTAGGCCCGATCTTGGCCAGGAGGGGGTTGTCGGGGTCGTGGGCCAGGCTGTGCGTGAGCTTGGCCAGGGTGTCGGTCCGGGCACCGGTCTGCTCCCGCAACTGGGCGGCGGCGGCCGCCGACGGGGCCAACCCGATCACGGTGCCACCACTGTCTGTCCAGGCGGTGGTCAGCGCGGCCATGGCGGTGGTCTTGCCGGACCCGGCCGGGGCGATGCCCAGCTGCACCCGGGCACCGGAGGTCGCCATCGCGGTCACCAACGCGGCTTGACCGGGGTTGAGGGTGGTCCCGTTGGCGGTGGACTTCAACAACGCCACCCCGACCACATGCTCGCCGACCTTGCGCCCGTCGTGTCTCCCGGCAGCGGCGACCAGGCGGGTCTCGGCGTCCAACACGGTGGTGGAGGTGAACAACTGTGCCCCGGTCACGGTGTACACGCTGACCCCGTCGGTACGGCGCAACAATGCCGGTTCGGTGATCCCGTCGGTGGTCGTGGTGACCGGCACGGACCGGCCGGTGAGGACTTGTTCGACGAGCCGGTCCACCTCGACCTCGACCCGGTCCGCTGGCAGGCCGGCTCCGCGGAGGCGGCGGTGGGCTTCGGCGCGGACGTGCCAGGTCTGCCAGGTGGACCGGCGGGACTGCACCGCCTCCAGCACGGCGTCGGGCCCCTGGCCCCACCATTCCTTGCGCGGGGCGTGGTCGGTCTCGGGGGTGAGCGCCGCGTGGACCATCGTCTGAAGTGCCCGTTCGCTGCCGAGGGCCTGCACCGCCTGCGCCCGCCAGGTGACCCGCTGCTGGCTCAGAGAACGGGGTTCGTGCTTGGGATCCCGGGTTTCCAGGGTGGCCTGCTGGGCCAGCTGGATCGACTCCACCGGCGACGGCGGACGCCCATGACTGGCCTGGAACTCTCTCGCGAGTTCGTTGCGGCGGGTCTCGATGCTGGCCCGGCGGGTCGACCACCGGACGTTCAACCGTGGGTCGACGCCGATCACCTCACGCACCGGGCGTTTGCGGGGGTCGGGGTTGGGGCGTTCGGTGAATGCCAGGCCGAGGGTCCGCAGGTGGGTTTCCAGGGCGGTGTTGTACGTCTCCGAGGCGGTGACGTTGGCCTTGAACAGCACCCGACCATCGATCGACAACCACCGTCCGTCCAGGGTTTGCACTTTGTTGGCGACCGCGACGTGGGTGTGCAGGTCGGGGTCTCCGGCGCGGGAGTCCCGGTGCGTGAACGCCGTGCCTACCAACCCTTGGACGTTGACTTGTTGCACCCCGTCGGTGCCGGTGCGGGTGAACAACGCATGAGTTTCGATGAAGGCCAGGGCGTCCCGGACGGCGGCCTGGTGCGCCGCCTCGATCTTCGCCGCGGTGGTCAGGTCGGCCACGGCCCACAGGGTGGACACCGACTTCACCGGGGAGAACGTCAGGTCAAACCCGGCCACCGCGGTCGTCTTGGGCCGGGAGTGTTTGGCGACGGTGGCGGCCAGCTCGCGTTCGTCGACCGGTTCTCGCCCGTGCTCGGCCACGAAATAGGTGCGGGCGATGGTGGTGCGGATGGC
>JAABUN010006187.1_pt1 | contig 14009 bp, 13 predicted proteins | sample 5559311 | NCBI WGS metagenome assembly JAABUN01 (sample SAMN10711877, study PRJNA513370) | rock metagenome | isolation source: Antarctica rocks | place: Antarctica: Victoria Land, Siegfried Peak sud | reverse complement strand
CACTCGACTATCTGTCACCTGCGGCATTCGAAAGGAGATGGACAAGTCTCGACCGCGTCGCGTAGGCTGTCACTGTCCACCAAACCGGGGTAACTCCAGAGCTTGTTTACCGTGCGCTCGTTCGCTGTGGAGCCATGAACGACAGCCGAACGCCAAGCATACGAGTGACGTATAATGTCGAACACATCTTTTCGCTCATCAGGCGTACTACCAAGGAATGCTGCAATCCTCAAAGAAATGCGATAAGAAATCTCAGACCCGCCATCTGGGGCAAACAACGATTCTAAAGCTATCCACATGTCGATCAGCCTGTCCTCATTCTCGCCTTTGTTGATTCCGCTACTCCAGCGACGCAGCGCAACGGCTAGCCTGCCCAGATTAGGACTCGACTCTAACTGGTCAACTAACGCTGTTATTTGGGAAGCATCCAAAGCATCAATGTTAGTAGTCTCGTCACTTGACGCAGCCTTCGTAAGGGAGAGAGGGTTAAGCCAGTTCCATCTTAAGCTTCTTGCCTGCCTCTCAGCGAAAATTGCTCTGATATTGCTATTAGTCAACAGCGATAGTGCTGTAATAATACCGTCTCTTTTTTGTCCAAGTGAAGCAATGGCCTCGTTTGTTATCGGATTATTTAGAGTAAAAATGTATACTACTTCAATGACACATGTGTTTAGTCGAATACAAGTAAAACGGTCCATCAACTGGCTCAGCAAATTAACCTCGTTCCAGTAGTGTTCAATGTTGTTTTCTGAGACTGGAATTGGCTTTATGTTATCGTATAGCTCAACTTGATCTACTGTTATCTTAATACCAGTGAGGACAATGACTTCAACGCAATTCCATTGCTGTGATTCAATCTCAGAGACGAACTCCTGCACTATAGCTACAGCTAGTGTTTCGTTGTAGCTCCCGCCGTTGTTTCTACGCAGATATTCAGCGACCAACGACTTAAGAACAGAATCACTAAGCCAACTTATTTTTCCCTGCCCATCCCCCTGCGACGTTCCGAAAGGCGTTGCAAAGACTAAATTGCCAACATACGAATCCCCTAGAGATATCTCGACGATGCGCCTGTGTGTAGCCAATTGACTAACAAGCGGCCAGTACTGTTCGGCGAACTGCCAATAGGCTATGCGAGTTTGACTAAGCCCCCCGCCTCCCTGTTCAAGTGCCACGTATAACTGTTGGGGAGCAATAGCATGAGCAAATATGCCGCAGGACTCGCGGAGAAAATGCTCGACCGCTTTCCGAAACTCATCCATGCGTCAGGAACCTCATTAGAGAGAGGACGCGAGGCAGGAGTCGCCTCGCATCCCCAAGCTATACAGCTACACGTCCAGTTCCCCGGCCTCGCGGGCATGGGTCTGGATGAAGCGGCGGCGGGGCGGCACGTCCTCGCCCATGAGCATATCGAAGGTCTCGGAGGCGGTCACGGCGTCCTCGACGCTCACTTGCGACAGCACGCGGCGGGCGGGGTCCATCGTGGTCGCCCACAGGTCTTCGGCGTTCATCTCGCCCAGCCCCTTGAAGCGCGACACCTCGATCTTGCGGCCCGGATTCGCCTTCTGATAGGCGTCCAGTTCGCGCTCGTTCTGCAACCAGCGGCGTTCCTTGCCCATCACCACATTGAACAAGGGCGGGTTGGCGAAGTAGATGTAGCCGTTCGTGATCAGCTCCGGCATGTGCCGGAAGAAGAAAGTCAGCAGCAGCGTGCGGATATGCAGGCCATCCACGTCCGCATCGGTCATGCAAATGATGCGGTGGTAGCGAATCTTGCTGATGTCGTACTGATCGCCGATGCCCGCACCGAGGGCGGTGATGAGCGTGCGGATGGAGTCGCTTGAAAGCATCCGGTCGAGCCGCGCCCGCTCCACATTGAGAATCTTGCCGCGCAAGGGCAGGATCGCCTGATTGCGGCGGTTGCGCCCCTGCTTCGCGGTGCCGCCCGCACTGTCGCCCTCGACGATGTAGAGTTCGCTCTTGGCGGGGTCGGTCTCCTGACAGTCCGCGAGCTTGCCGGGAAGGGCAAGGCCGTCCATCATCCCCTTGCGGGTCACGTCGCGGGCCTTGCGGGCGGCATCCCGCGCCCGCTGCGAGAGCACGCACTTCTCGACGATGCGCTTCGCGGCGGCGGGGTTCTCCTCCAGCCACATGCCGAGGCTCTCGTTCACCACGCCCTGCACCGCCCCCGCCATGTCCGGTGTGGTCAGCTTCACCTTCGTCTGGCTCTCGAACGAGGGATCGGGCAGCTTCACGCTGACGATGGCGGTCAGCCCTTCGCGCACATCCTCGCCGGAGAGGGGTTCCGCCTTCTCGTTCAGCTTGCGGGCGTAGCGGTTGATGGCACTCGTCAGGGCGGAGCGGAAGCCGCTCATGTGCGTGCCGCCGTCCACGGTGTTGATATTATTGGCGAACGAGAACGCCGACTCGCCGTAGGTGTCGTTGTACTGCATCGCCACTTCCACGAGATAGTCGCCCACCTGCTTGCGGGCGAAGAAGGGCTGCGGATGCACCGGGTTGTGCTTCTTGTTCAGGTGCCGCACGAACGAGACGATGCCGCCCTCGAAGTAGAAGGTCGCCTCGGCACCGATGCGGTCGTCGGCGAGCGTGATGCGCAGCCCCTGCGTGAGGTACGCCTGCTCGCGGAAGCGGCTCAGGAGCGTGTCGTACGAGAAGGTCAGTTCCTTGAAAATCGTCGGGTCGAAGCGGAAGCGCGTCAGCGAGCCGCGCTCGTCACCCTCCGGCCACTTCGCGCTCTTCACCGGGCCGAGCGGCTTGCCGCGCTCGTACTCCTGCGAGTAGACGCGCCCGTCCTTGTGCGACTCCACGCGCATGTGGTCGGAGAGGGCATTGACCGCCGATGCCCCGACGCCGTGCAAGCCGCCGGACACCTTGTAGCCGCCGCCGCCGAACTTGCCGCCCGCATGCAGCACGGTGTGGATCACCTCGAGGGTGTCTTTGTCCTTCATCTGGTGGTGCTTGCCCACGGGGAAACCGCGCCCGTCGTCGCGCACGGTGATCGAGTCGTCCGCCCCGATGGTGACGCGAATCTTCGTGGCGTGGCCCGCGAGAGCCTCGTCCACGCTGTTATCCACGATCTCGAACACGAGATGGTGCAAGCCCTTCGTGTCGGTGTCGCCGATGTACATGCCGGGGCGCTTGCGCACCGCCTCCAGCCCTTCGAGCACCTGAATCTGCTCCGCCCCGTAGGTGTTCATCACCTTCTCGCGGACGGTGCGGGGGCGCGGTGCCGTGGCGACTGCGCCGTTCTCGTTCATCTCGTCTACCATGTACGTCTCTCTCCTGTGTTTCCCGCTATGGGATAGGTATGCCCGCGTTCCCGCTGGCTGCTGACAGCTGGCTACCGACGGCTAATCTCCGGTGCCGTTCCCGATAGAAGAGTAGGCTCGCAGTCGCCAGCCCCGCCGCCACGTAGGCGTGCGCCACGATCACGAGTGCCGCCCCCACGGGTGCCATCGCCACGCGGGTAAGGGCAAACGGCACCGCCCACGATACGAATCCGGTGAGGGCCACGAAACCGGCAGTGGGCCAGAGATTCGCCCGCACCACCCGGTACGAGCGACGCGCCGCCCGCATCGGCCCCACGCCGTCGAGGATCAGCGCGTCTACCGCGAACGCGCCGTGGAAAAGCACCCACGCGGGCGGCACGAGGGCGGCGGACACGATCAACGTAATGACGTTGAACCCCGCGAGACTCGCCGCGACGACCAGCAGCGCGAACGGCACCAGTGCCAGCAGCAGCACCCCGAACCCGGCGAGGTACAGCGCGAGGATGCGGGCCGCGAGGGGCAAGCTGCGACGCAGCGCGGGCCGGGGCGCGAATGGTTCCCGCCGCACGAGCTGCGCGAGCGGGGCCATGAACAGCGTCTTCAGCCAGAACCCCACGATGGCAAGCCCCACGAGCAGCACGAGTGCCACGACCGGCGGCCCCACTTGCACGACCGGGCGACCGAACGCGTCCGCCACCGCCTCCCGACCGAGCGACCCCGTGAGCGTGTTCACCGCGAAGAGGTTCCACGCCCCGGCCAGCCCCGATACGATCTCCGCCCGCTCGCCATCGCGCACGAGGGCGTTCGCCAATTCCCGCCCGCCCTCGGTGCCGCTCCCGGCGGGCCATGCCGCGAACCAGCCGAACAACTCCGGCGACCGCACACGCGGGCCGAGCCAGAACGCGAGGTCGAGCAGCAGCGGTACGGCGATCAGATACGGGCGCGTATTCACTGCGTCGTACGCCGCCTGAAAGGTGGCGAAGAGGCCGGGGGCCGGGTCGCCCGCCGCGTCGTCGCGCCGCGACGAGGATGCGCCGGAGGCGTCGGCGTTGCGGTCGCCGCGCAACCAGCCGCGCACACCGTCCCACGGGCTTTGCGGGTCGCGCATCAGCGACCACCCCGGCGCGACGTGTTCGCGTCGCCTTCGTTGCCCTCGGCCCCGTCGCTATCGTCGTCGTATTCTCCCGGCTCGAAACCGAGGGCGACGAGGCGGGCGTCGTCAATGCCGAAGTGATGCGCCAGTTCGTGAACGAACGTATGCCGCACTTCCTCGTACAGGTCGTCCTCGTCCGCCGCGTCATCCTCCAACGCCCGCTGGAACAGGGTGATGCGGTCGGGTAGCGTCATGCCGTACCCCGCCCGTTCCGTGAGCGGCGTCCCCTCGTAGAGGCCGTACAGCACGTCTTCCGGCCCTAAATCCATCTTCCGCCGCTGCTCGTCGCTCGGCGCGTCCGCCACCGTGACGGCGATGTTCCGCAGCATCCGCAGGAACTCGTCCGGCAGGCTGTCGAGAGCCTCGCCCACCAGCGACTCGAAGGCGCGATTACTCAGGCGTATCATGCTCCCCGCGCCTCCACGAACCACCCGAATCACCGACAGACCCGCCGCGATGCGTACAAAGATTCTACCATAGTTTGCCCTTTTCTGCCGCGATATGGCGCGTACGTACTTGTATTTGGCCCCGATTCGCGGCGCGATAGTTGCAATCGCGGCACTGGGAGCGTACGCTGCGTGGCGTGGGCAGAGACTGGGCGAAGGATGGCTTCGCGCCGGGGGGAAGGGCGGGTGTCGTGAGCACGCGCCGTGCGGGAGGGTGAGGCGAATGCAGAGGCAGATGGCGCAATTGGCACGGCGGGCGGCAACGGGGTTGATAACGGGTGCACTTGCCTTCGTCACCATCATTGTGGGCGGGGAACCGGCGGCGGCGCAAATCCCGCAGACGGCGCAAGGGGCGCAGGCGGCAGCAGCCGCGACGACCATCGCAGGGCGGGCAACAACCTACGTGACACCGGGGCAGACCGTGGCGGTATCGGTCCCGGTGAACGCGCAAATCGCCGTGGTGGCGGTGACGAGCGAGAGTCAGCAGGTAGTCGCACCCGCGAGTATCGCCCGCGTGTACACTGTACCGGGCGGTTCCGAGATCACGATCCTCGCCCCCGGCACGAACTACATCGTGCTGTCGGTGCCGTCAAGCGGGCAGCAGGTCTTGCCCGTGACAGCGGGAACGCAGATCACGATCACCGCCCCGAATGGGCAGATCACGCAGCCCGAAGGGCAAATCGTCGGCCCGCGTCCGTACGTGCCGGTCTACCCGTACAATTACCCGCCGTTCTCGTCGTTCGGCTCCCCGTTCGGGCCGAATGGCTCCCCATACGGCTACTTCCGCTAGGTCGCAGGTCGCAGGTCGCCCGTCGCTCGTTGTCGGTAACATGCAGGTGCGGGCAACGGTGTCGCTTTTCCATCACTACACCGACGAGCGACAAACGTACTCAGGTCATCGGTGCGGCAAGCACGCCGTTGCGCTCGCCACCCTGCACCACCGCACGCAATACCACCCCCGAATACTCGGCCACCGCCGCCAGCATCTCGCGCAGCGCATGTTCGCGGTGCGCCCGATGCACGGCGAGGGCGGCGTCGAGGTCGCCCGCCCGTATCGCGTCGAGCAGGGCGTGGTGTTCTCGCGTGCTCTCCACAGGCGTGGCGCGGAGATGGATCGTGGCGAAGCGGATGCGGTGCAACTGCCCGTCGAACAATTGCACGAGTTCGCGCATCCGCCGGTTGCCCGCCGCCGCGATCACCAGACGATGGAACTGCCGGTCAGCCTCAACCCACGCGGCGAGATCGTCCCGTTCGAGGGCCGCCTCCTGCGCGGCAACCGACGCGGCGAGCAACGCCAGCGTCTCCGCGTCCGCCCGCCCAGTGGCGAGCCGGACGGCCTCGCTCTCTAGCCCGTCAATGATCTCGTAAATCTCGCGCATCCCCTCCACCGTTGGGATCGTGACCATCATCCCCTTGCGCGGTACCGTGATTACGAGACCTTCCATGCCGGTACCGAGCCGCGCCACCGCCTCGCGCACGGGAGTGCGGCTCATGCCAAGGCGGGCGGCGAGGTCGTCAATGAGGATCGCCTGCCCCGGCAGCAGCCGCAGATCGAGGATCATCGCCCGGATTTCGGCGTAGGCACGGTCAGCGAGCGAGGCGTTCATATGCGGCAGGCACTCCTTCAGCGTCATACGGTCAGGGAGGGCGAGGGCGAACGTTGCCGCACACGCCCCGCACGATCACCCAATCAGATATACCTTATGTCGCAGCCGGTGGGAAGTTTCACCGCTCGCGCTTACTGCTCCAGCCCCGTTTGCTCCAATGCTCGAAGATCTTTAGGGGCCAGTGTCGCACACCTTCCTGTACGCGGGCCGCGTCGAGCCGAGGGCGGTTCTGGCACTATTCAGGAAGGGCGATCCCGCGACGAGGTGCTTCGCCGTGGCCCTCGCCGCAACATCGCTATGCAGGCCGCGCCGCGTCATCCGCGAGCGCATTCGTCGCCCTGCCACTGCACATCCTCCCCCTCGTTCGACACTCCCACTCCGCCACCCCCGACTTTTCATACCTTTGTGTATACGCAAAGATATCAGCAACGTGCGCCGCCGTCAACGCTGCACTTGTCAAGCAATGCCACTCAATCCTCGCCCAGATACGGCACACGTCTCGTGCGGCTTTCACGCGGATTTCGTGGATTATCCCCACAATCGCTTGACAGGGGTGGCGTACGGTTGTACTGTCCGTACACACCGCCCTTGCGAGGGTCGTGACGGACGGGTATACTCCTCGTTACTGTTGCGGCACGCCCCCGGCGTTCGCCGCGTCTTTGTTTGGTCACGAGGAGTGGAACGGGCGATGGCGACGAAGGTGATTCTCACTCACGATGTGGAGCATCTGGGTGCGGCGGGAACGGTACAGACGGTGAAGGAGGGCTTCGCCCGCAACTACCTGTTGCCGAAGGGCTTGGCGGCTATTGCCACGCCGGGGGCAATCAAGCAGGTGCAGGAGAAGACGGACGCGCAGGAGCGGCGTGTGCGCAAGCAGGAGGAGGAGATGCGGTCGCTCGCGGAGCGCATCGCCGCCGCCACCTTGCACTTCACGGCGCGGGTGGGCGAGCAGGGTCGGCTCTTCGGCTCGATCACGGCGGCGGAGATCGCCTCGCAACTCACCGCGATGGTGGGCGAGGAAGTGGATCGCCGCAAGGTCGCGCTCGACGAGCCGATTCGCAGTATCGGCACGCACCGGGTGGCGGTGCGGCTTGTGGGACGGTTGGCACCGGAAGTCACGGTGATCGTGGTCGGGGAGAACGGCGAGACCGCCGAATCGCTCGCCGCTGCCGCTACCGAGGCCGCGCCCGCGCCCGATGCCGATGCCGCCCCTGCGGAGGGTCAGCCCAACCAGCCGGACCAGCCGGAGCCGCCGCCGAAATAGCATGAAGTGCTGCGTGCTGCGTGCTGCGTGCTGACTGATCGGCATCCTGCAACATTGTCTGCCCTCGGTGCTTCCCGTCAATCTGCTGCGTGCCGCTGTTGCGATCTCTACGTGGCACGCGGTACGCAGCACTGGGATTGGGATATGGGGGAAGGCGATGCTACAGGAACGCTCGATGGTGGATACCTCGCCGCCCCACAATCTGGAGGCGGAGCGGTCGGTGCTCGGTTCGCTGTTCGTTGACCGCGAGGCCATCGTGCGGGTGCGCCCGACGCTGGCCCCGGAAGACTTCTACCGTGCCGCACACCGCGAAATCTATGCCGCCATCATTGACCTGTACGACCGCCGTACCCCCGTGGACCCCGCCACCGTGGCGGACGAACTCGAACGGCGCGAACTACTCGAAGACACGGGCGGCATCTCCTACCTCTTCACCCTCAACGCCACCATGCCCACCGCCGCGCACGTCGAATCGTACGCCGCCATCGTGCGCCGCGAGAGCACGCGCCGCCGCCTCATTGATGTGGGCGGCGGCATCGTGCGCATCGGCTACGACAGCGACCTCGAACTCGGCGACGCCCTCGACCGCAGCGAGAAGATGCTGTTCGACGTGTCGCAGGCCCGCATGGTGCGCGACTTCAAGCCCCTCAGCCACTACCTCGACAAGTTTTTCGAGCGCATAGACTTCGTGCAGCAGCACCGGGGCGAACTCGTGGGCGTCCCCACGGGGTTCGTGGACCTAGACAAGATGACGGGGGGCTTGCAGCCGAGCGACCTCGTCATCCTCGCCGCCCGCCCCGGCGTCGGCAAGACGAGTTTCGTGCTCTCGATGGCCTTCAACGCCGCACTCCGGGCGCAGAAACGCATCGGCGTCTTCAGCCTCGAAATGAGCGGCGAACAACTCGTGCAGCGTCTCCTTGCGATGGAAACGGGCGTGGACTCGCAGCGGCTCCGCCTCGGCTACGTGGACGACGACGAGTGGCCGGCAATCTCCCGCGCCCTCGGTAGCCTCGCCAACGCCCCCATCTACATTGACGACACCCCCGCGATTTCGGTGCAGGAGTTGCGCTCGAAGGCCCGCCGCTTGCAGGCCGAGGCCGGCGTGGACATGCTCATCGTGGACTACCTGCAACTGATGCGCGGCAACGGCGGCGTGCGCGGGGGCGAGAACCGCCAGCAGGAGGTTTCCGAAATCTCCCGCTCGCTCAAGGAGATCGCCCGCGAGTTGAATGTCCCGGTGCTCGCCTGTTCGCAACTCAGCCGCGCCGTGGAGTCGCGCACGTCGAAGGTGCCGGTACTCTCCGACCTGCGCGAATCCGGCAGCATCGAGCAGGACGCCGACATCGTGATGTTCATCTACCGCGAGGAATTGTACGACCCCGAAACCGAGAAGAAAGGCATCGCGGAGATTCACATTGCCAAGCACCGCAACGGCCCCGTTGGCGTCGTCAGTTTGCGCTTCTTTCAGGCGTTGACGCGCTTCGTGGACCTGGAAGTGTACCATCAGGCGGACTAGCCGCCGCGAGGGTGCGTTGCGTGCCAGCGAGGAGCAGGTTTCGGGGTTGCAGCATCGAGGGGTTGCCGGTAAACCGGGCTATCGGGGAATGGGGAGGGGCAGGGGCCATGCGGAGCATCAAGGACGTGATGCAGAGTTCGCGGGTGACGATGCAGGTGATCGAGCAGGCGATGGAGCGGGGCGACGCGGGGGAGACGGAGGCCGGGGCCGGACGCCCTTCTCTCCTCGCGCCCGCCGCCGGTACCTGCGCCAAGTGCGGCGGGGCGGGCTTCGTGCGCTCCGATGTACCCGTGGGCCACCCGAAGTTCGGGCGACTGATCAAGTGCGACTGCCGCAAACAGGAGGATTCCAACCGCCGCTACGACGAGTTGCAGCGGCTGTCGAATCTCCACCAGCACATGCGCGAGACCTTCTCGGACTTCGACCAGAATGTTCCCGGCACGCGAGAAGCGTACGCGGCGTGTGCGCACTACAGCGAGAAGATGGAACCGCTGTGGCTCGTGTTGAGCGGCCCCTGCGGTTGCGGCAAGACGCACCTCGCCGCCGCCGTGGCCCATGCCTCGCTCGACCGCCTCACCGTGCTGTTCGCCGTGGTGCCGGATTTGCTCGACCAACTCCGCGCCGCCTACGCCCCACAGAGTACCCACTCGTTCGACGACCGCTTCCGCTCGATCCGCGAGGTGGGGATGCTGATCCTCGACGACCTCGGCACCGAGAACACCACGGAGTGGGCGCGGGAAAAGCTCTTCCAGATCATCAACTATCGCCTGAGCGAAGGGCTACCGCTCGTTGTCACCACGAACAATGTGCGGCGCGACAAAGCGACGGGACGCTACATCTTCAACAATCTGGACGAACGCATCGCTAGCCGCCTGTCGGATGTGCGCATGGTTCGGCACGTACAGATCACCTCCGAGGACTACCGAGCGCGGGAGAATGGCTACACGTTGCCCGTGCAACGCCCGCCCTCCCGCACCTATAAGTAGCGACGCGCAACGCACGACGAGTGCAGCACGACCGGGTACTGCCCGTCGGCATCGCGCAACCGCCCGATCCTTCAACGGGTTTTTACAGCCCGTTGCCGAACGCGCCGCTTCCCTCTACACTCGTGTGGGGATGTCATCGGCGGTCGGACGGGGATGGGGAGGGGACATGGTGCGACGGTTCGCGGGGCGAGGTTGGTTCGTGGTGCTGCTCATGTGCGTGCTTGCGAGCGCGGGGAGCGGGGCGGGAGTGGACGAGGTGGCGGCGCAATCCGGCCCCGCCGTGACGCCGCTCGTGCTCCCGGTGGGGCCGTCGCCCGCTCTCGCGGCCCCCGCGCTGAGCGGGTCGGCCCTCTTGTGGCAGGACACGGGCGGCGTCTTCGGCGTTGACCTTGCCACGGGCAGGCCGTTGCCGCTCCCGGCGTCGGGCGGCTCGCAGCCGGACGTGACGGGCCTGTTCGCCGCGTGGAAGCAAGGTACGGGCGGCGTGCGCGGATTCGACCTCTCCACGAACACCCCCTCCCAGCCCTTCCGCGACGCCACCCGCGTGGACGGCGTTGCTGTGGGCGAGACGGGCGTGTTCGCCGCCCTCATGCAAGACGCCGACGGCTTGGTCGTGCGGGCAGGTCGCGTCAACGAGATTGTGGATGCGGGGCGCATCCCGACGGCGCGACTGGCGGGGGAGACGCTCGGCCCGCCGCGTGTCTCCGGTTCCCGTGTCGTCTTCCCGAACCTCACGGCGGACCCCGCCCGCCTCAGCCGCTTCATCGTCTTCAACACCGAGGACGGCACACGCACCGCGATCAACGACGCCTTCGGCGGCTCGCCCGTGTACGACTTCGCGGGCGGGCGGCTCGCCGTGGCGCAGAGCAATCGCGTCGCCGTGTTCGACCTGAACACGAACGCCGTGGAGGTCTTCCCCGTCGCCCTCGCCATGGGGCAGCGCGTGGTTGCCCTCGCCACCGACGGCGCGACGGTGATCTACGCCACGGGTGCGACAGCGAGCGCGGGCGTCGCGGTGTACGGCTATGATCTCGCCCGCAAGGTCGCGTTCACGGTGGCGACGGGGCGAGCGAATATCGCCAGCGTCACCGTGAGCGGCAAAACCGTCGTCTGGGCCGAGGCCGGGACATTGCGCGGCGCGACGGTGGCCTCCCCCGACACCGCACCCCCCGTGATCCTGCGCACCGACTACCGCTACTTCCCCGAAACGGGCTACAGCGTCGGCTACAGCTTCCTGCGCTACTGGCTCGCCAACGGCGGCGACCGCATCTTCGGCTACCCGCTGACGAACGACACGGTGGACGGCCCTTCGATGCAGGTGGTGCAGTACTTCGAGCGCACGCGGTTCGAGTCGCACCCCGAAGCGACGGGCGGCCCCGGCGTGGTGCAGCTCTCGAACGTTGGGCGCATCGTCACGGCGGGGCGCACCGATCCGCCCTTCTTCCCGCAGCCGCTCGTCCCCACAGGGCCGACGCGCACCTACTTCGTGCAGACACAGCACGTCATCTCCGGCTCGTTCAAGCAGTTCTGGGAGCGGTACGGCGGCGTGGCGGTCTTCGGCTACCCGATCTCCGAGGAGGCCATCGAGCCAAGCCCAACGGACGGGCAGGTGTACACGGTGCAATATTTCGAACGCGCCCGCATGGAGTACCACCCCGAAGTGGGCGACACCGTGAACAGCATCGTCCTTGGTCAGTTGGGGCGGCAAATCTTGCAGGGGCAACTCGGCCTCTACCGCCCCGAATGCACGCCGCAGTACATCCAGAAACCTATCCTCCCGGAGTGCAAATAGCGAACAGCCGGTAGCTGGTAGCCGATAGCCGTCAGTGAAATGCAGAACGCAATCGTCACGCTGCTGCATCTCATTGACGGCTATCGGCTACCGGCTACCGGCTATTCGTTCTGCATCTCACTGACGGCTACCGGCTGACGGCTGACGGCTGTTCGTGATACCCTGCGCTACACGAGAGCGGCAGCTTTGCACGGGAGGGCAGGAGATACATGAGTACGGTGATCGAAGACATCTTCGCACGCGAAATCCTCGACTCACGCGGGAACCCCACCGTGGAGGTGGACGTGTTCCTGTCGGACGGCATCAAAGGTACGGCGGCGGTGCCAAGCGGGGCCAGCACGGGGCAGCACGAGGCGGTGGAACTGCGCGACAAGGACCCGCGCCGCTTCGGGGGCAAGGGCGTGCAGAAGGCCGTCGCCAACGTCAACGAACTGATCGCGGAAGAGATCGTCGGGCTGGACGCGCTCAATCAGGTGGAGGTGGACCGCCTGCTGATCGCCCTCGACAGCACGCCGAACAAGGGGCGACTCGGCGCGAATGCCATCTTGGGCGTGTCGCTTGCCACGGCCCGGGCCGCCGCGAATGCCCTCGATATCCCCCTGTACCGCTACCTCGGTGGCCCCTCGGCCCGCACGCTGCCCGTGCCGATGATGAATATCCTCAACGGCGGCAAGCACGCGCCGGGGAGCAGCGTGGACATGCAGGAGTTCATGGTGATGCCCGTCGGTGCCTCGTCGTTCCGCGAGGGGCTGCGCTGGGGCGTGGGGATTTACCACGCGCTGGCGAAGGTGCTGCACGACCGGGGCGACAGCGTGCAGGTGGGCGACGAGGGCGGTTTCGCGCCGTCGTTCCGCTCGAACGTCGAGGCGATTGAGGTGATCTTGCAGGCGATTGAGGCGGCGGGATACGACGCCGGCGAGGACGTGTTCATCGCCATAGACCCCGCCGCCTCGGAGTTCTACGAGGACGGCATCTACAACCTCAAGGGCGAGGGCCGGAGCTTCACCCCCACCGAGATGATCGCCTTCTGGGAGGACTGGCTCCGTCAGTACCCGATCATCTCGATGGAAGACCCGCTCGCCGAAAACGACTGGGCGGGCTGGCAAGCCCTCACCGCGAGCAGCGGCGGGCGCGTGCAGATCGTGGGCGACGACCTCTACGTCACGAACACGCAGTTCATCGAGCGCGGCGTGCGCGAGCGGTCGAGCAACGCCGTGCTCGTGAAGCTCAACCAGATCGGCACGCTCACCGAGACCTTCGAGGCGATAGAGATGTCGCACCGCGCCGGGTGGGCGTCGGTGATCTCGCACCGCAGCGGCGAGACGGCGGACACATTCATCGCGGATTTGGCGGTCGCCACGAACGCGGGGCAGATCAAGACCGGCGCACCCGCCCGCGTAGATCGCGTCGAGAAGTACAACCAACTCCTGCGCATCGAGGAGGAGTTGGAAGAATCTGCTATCTACCCCGGTCGCCGCGCCTTCCCCCATCTCCGCTGAATTGTGCTGCGTGCCGCGTGTTGCGTACTGCGCGAAATGCTCCCATCCCGACGGGGGTTTATCTGATTCCACGCACCACGCAGCACCTTCCCCCCATTGGCACGCATGTTGCGCCCCGGTTGTCGGTGAACGTACAACCGGGGCGCGACACGCGGCCCGCCAATGGAAGGGATGCGACAGGATGGCGAAGATCAACCCGATCCAGATGCAAAAGTACCTCAAAGGTATTCACTACCCCGCTACCGGGGACGACCTCATCAAGGCGGCGAACGCGAACGACGCGCCCGACGACGTGAAGAAGCTCTTCGAGGGGATGAAGGGCAAGAACTTCGAGAAAGTCACGGATGTGAGCGCGGCCATCGGCGACATGAACGACTAGCACGCGGATTGCAAGGAGGTTGGCGGCGTCGGTAGCATTATATGGCGCGGGCTTCAGCCCGTGATTCGTCCGGCGGG
>JAABUN010006186.1_pt1 | contig 14009 bp, 10 predicted proteins | sample 5559311 | NCBI WGS metagenome assembly JAABUN01 (sample SAMN10711877, study PRJNA513370) | rock metagenome | isolation source: Antarctica rocks | place: Antarctica: Victoria Land, Siegfried Peak sud | reverse complement strand
GGCGGCGGCGTCTGGCCCTGGCCGGGCGGCGTCTGCTGGCCGGGCGGCGTCTGCGCCTGGCCGGGCGGCGTCTGCGCCTGGCCGGGCGGCGTCTGGCCTTGGCCAGGCGCGGCACTCGGCGGCTCAGAAGGTTTTCCTTGTGGTGCGCTCGGCGGTGCGGCGGTAGCGGCTGGCTGCGCTGGGGATGGCGCTGGTGGGGGGCCCTTCGCGGGGTTGGGCGGCGCGGGCGTCTCCTGCGGTGCCCGGGGGGGTGGCGGGGGAGCAGGCGCGGCAGCGGGTGCCCCGGGGGCATGCGGCGGCGGCGATGCCTTCGGCTCCTCGGGCTTGGTGCTGGGGCCTGGGGCGGGCGGCGGCGCGAGCAGATACCAGGCGACCGGGTGGTCTCCCGGCGCGGCGGCAGCCCAGCCCGCACCGCCGAGCCAACAGGCTAGCTGGATCGCGAACCCGAGGATACAAAGCGCTGTCCGAGAACGCCAGGTCATTGTCACGAACTTCCGATACTCTGCGTTTCAGTGCCTACGTACTTTCATTTATCTATTATCCGTCGCCCGTATTCGGGAGCATATAGCCCAATCAGCCCGTGGGCGCGGTACTTTCCGGGCGACATGGCGCTTACAGGCGGTCAAAAACATGATTGAGGACGGCTCCGTATCGTTTTGCCGCCTTTTCGGGACTCCGATGTACTGGTACTCTCCCGCGTGGCCGAGCAGCACAGCGGCAATCTTCTGTACCGATCCGCACGTTTCAACCACGCGGCCCTCCGCGCCGTGGGCGGCTACCCGTAGAAATCGTGCCCACCAAAGCACGAGCCTTATCGCCGCATTATCAATCGCTTCACCGTGCAAACTCGCGCGTCGAAGCCTATCCATAACCGCGCCAACCCAATCTGTCCGGCGACATACCATGGGGTCACGGCACGGCAACCTCGGCCACCCAAGCCTCTGTCGCGGTCCCGCCCGGATAGCCGAGCGGCAGCCGCTCCACACCCGTCGCGAGGCGGCGATACATCCCGACCAGCAGCCGATACTGGCCGGGCGGGGCGTCGGCCTGCAACGGCACCGACCAGGGGAGGGTGAGGCGTTCGCCCGGCAGCCAGGCCGAGGTGTAGTGGCCGGTCCAGCCGGCCGGGGCGTCGTATTGCCCCCAAACCTTGCCGTCCGGCCCGATCACCTGCGCGAAGAGCGTGTAGTCTTCGGCGCTGGCCTGCCGCGCCTCCCAGGTCAGCGTCATGCCGAGCGTCGTGCCGGGCGTGGCCTCGCCGCTGTCGAGGGCGACATCGACCAGCGCGAGCGGCGGCCCATCGGGCTGCGCGGCGAGGGCGGCGGGCGTGACCTCGACCGGGAAGGTCCGGTGCTGCTCGAACCCGCCGGTGATCGCCAGTTCAACCGTGTATTGGCCCGGCTGCTCGGGGTAGAGCCGGGTGCTGCTGGCGTCGGTCGGCGGCAACGGCGCACCGATCGTGATCGGGCAGGCGCGCACGGCGCAGAACAGATCGCCAGCGGGCAGCACCGCAGGCAGGGAGAGTGGCAGCGTGTCCCGCCGCGCCACCTTCCCGGCGGCATCGCGCCAGGTGGTCGTCAGGGTCAGCGGGCGATTGATGAAGAAGAGTTCTTTGTGCGCCGAGGTATTGCGGACGACCAGCGCCGGTTCCCAGAACGCGGACGTGATCGCAAGCGACGGCGCGTACAACTCGACCTGAATCGGTGAGGGGGCCTCCGCCGCCGGTCGCACGCGGTAGATCACCGCTTCCCCGAAGTCGCCCACCTTCTCGACCGCCCCGCCCGTCGCTTCGAGCCGCGCGATCACGGTCGGCCAGTCCTCGCGCTTGTAGCCGTAGCGGTGGATGACCAGATAGCGCACGCCGAGCGTCTGGATAACACCGATGTTGTCTGGGGTCACGTAGCTCACATTCGCCACGACCGCGCCGTCCGGGCGCGTGAGGTCGGCCGAAAAGGTGGTGATCAGGTCCGCATGGGCGCGCGGGGCGAAGCCCGAGTAGCCGCCGACGATCGGTCGCCAGTGCAGCGTTGACCAGTACATCTCCGCCGCGACGGTGTCCCCCTCCTTCGCGGCGGGGAACTCCATCACCGGCTCGCGACCGGGCTGCTCGGCCAGCCAGCGATAGGGCGCGGCGATGTACTCGCTCCGATCGACCGGCACGATCGGCATCGGCGCGGTGTACAACTCCGCGAGCAGCAGGATCGCCAGCGCGGCGGTCGCGCCGATGGCGAGTCGCAGCCGACTCCGCGCCGCCACGCGGGGGGCGAGCCGTTCCCAGGCCCATGACGCGCCGAGTCCGGCCAGCAGGATCAGCCCGAGCAGCGCCAGCGCCCCGAAGCGCGCGGGGACGCGCATCGCCTTGAAGAAGGGGAAGTAGTCGAAGAGGAGCCGATAGGGGAGCGGCGGGCCGGTGCCCGAGCCCGGTCGCCAGGTCGGGCCGAGCGACAGGATCACGCCGAGGGTGGTCACCAGCAACAGCGCGACGGTCGCCGCCGGGCGTCGCCGCCAGCCGACCAGCCCGACGACCGCGCCGACCAGCACCAGGCCGCCGGGGAAGAGGGTGTCCTCGCCGCCCTGATGGTCGGTCAGCCAGGACCACGCCTTGTTGCGCCGCTGCACCCGCAGATAGGAGCTGGGCGTGGCGCTGTATTCCTCGGACTCACCCACCGTCCGCTCCAGCCCCTGCTGCTCGCGCACCTGGGTGTAGGGCAGCGCGAGCGGCACCACCACCATCAGGGCCAGCAGCCCTGCCACCGCGATCTGTCTCAGGAAGCGCACGCTGCGGAGGTGGGGTGCCGCGACGAGCGCCACCAGCAGGACGATCGCGATGGCGAAGGCGATCTGGAAGGCGAGGTAGAAGCTGGTCAGGATCTGCACCGCCAGCAGCAGGCCAAACGCGACCGCGTGACGCCAGCGCCCGTGCCGGATCAGCAAGACCAGCGCGAACAACACCCAGGGGGTCCAGGCGTGGCCGAGCTGGTTGAGGTGCCAGAGGTGCGCGAAGCGGTACGGCAGGAAGGCGTAGGCCAGCCCGGTCAGGAACGCGACCGCCCGATTCCCGGTCAATAGGCCGACCAGCGCGTAGAGCCCGCAGGCCGCCAGCACGAACGTTCCCAGCGCGAGCAGGTTGTTCGCCAGGATGGCATTGCCGGTCAGCAGGTACAACGGCGCGGCGAGCAGTCCCGCCGGGATATTGGAGTCGCTATAGGCGAGCGTGTAGCGCAGCGGATAGAAGGCGTTGGCGTCGTACAGGTGGAGCGGGTCCGTCACGAGCGCGTGCTGCACCCAGCGCGAAATCCAGACCTGGAGGAGCGGGTCGCCGCCCGGGGGGATGCCGGTGGCAAGTTGCGGCACCCACGGCCAGGTCATGATCACGGTCGCGACACAGTAAGCCAGCAAGACGAGCCCTCGGCGTGCCCAGGCCACCGCCCGCTCGTCCAGGCCCGCACCGGGACGCACGCGCGCCGCCGTCACCGGCTCGTCCGACGCCCCGCTCGGCATGCCGCCCACTGTCGGTAGCCGCTCGATCGACCGCACTAGCCGCCGTTGTCGTCCGGGCGTCGTTTCTTCGGACACGCTTTCTCCGCCGACCGCTTCTTCCATCGCTGACAACCCATCGGTGCCGGGAGATTGTACCGCACCACCCCCGCATCCATGACACGGAGATGGGACGCCCGACAGCACGACTGGTTGCCTGCATATTGGTCATGCGACGATGGGGGGTCGGTCAAGTGCTTAATCGACCCCGCGCAAAGCCTCGAATGCGGTCGGCGCGGGTCCGCTCAGCCAATGTGCCAGGATGCGCGCCGCGCACGCATCCGACGCTGTCGTGCCGGTGTCCACGGTCAGGTCGTAGGGCAGATCGTGGCCGTCGTGGCGGTGGACGCGGCTGTGTTGCCAACGCACCACGCCTTTGGCCGAGCGGTCGTCGCGCGCCCACTCGCGCGCTTCCAGGATCGGCAAGGGGCAGTGGACCCCGACGAAGAGGACCACGAACGGTTGCCAGAGGGCGACGCACTCGCGCAGCCAGGGCGGGTGCCAGAGGACGTGATCGACCACCACGTCGTTGCCGAGCCCGGCCAGCGTCGCGACGGCATGGTGCATCCCCGTGAGGAGCCGAGCGCCGAACGCTGGCAGGGCGATCGCCGTGCCCGCTGCGCGTCCCGCCTCCGTGTCGGGCGCTGCGAGGAAAAGGACCGCTTCGGGCGCGTTCGCGATGTCGCCCGGCGAGTCGCCGGGCGACACCGTCCGAAAGAGGAGCTTGGGCGGGCAGACCTCCCCGTAAAAAGCGTCCATCCCCAGATGCAGGAGCGGCGTGGGGGCCAACTCCTGCAAGGCGCGGGCAATGCTCGTCTTGCCCGCGCTGCCGGTCCCGTTGAGCAGGATGATCCGCCCCAGTCGCCCTTCCGGTTGCTCTGCCATTCGGCGTCCCGGTCGGCGTGCTGGTCGGGCGCTCACCCCGGCACCTGGCAGCGCGCCAGCGCGTCGCGCAGCGCGGCGACCGGCTCCCCTGCTGGGACGAACTCCTGACCGAGCCAGCCGTCGTAGCCGGTGGCGGCGATGGCGCGGATAATCGCGGGATAGTTGAGTTCCTGGCGGTCGTCGATCTCATGCCGACCGGGATTGCCAGCGGTGTGGTAATGCCCGAACGAGGCGTGCTGCGCGCCGATCGTGCGGATGATGTCCCCCTCCATAACTTGCATGTGATAGATGTCGTAGAGGAGCTTCACGCGCGGCGAGCCGACCGCCTCGCAGACGCGCACACCCCAAGCGGTGCGGTCGCACTGATAATCGGGGTGGTTGACCTTGCTGTTCAGGAGTTCCAGGGCCAGGGTGACACCCGCCTCCTCCGCCTCCCGCGCGACCCGGCGCAGGCCTTCGGCGGTCGCGGCCAGCCCCGTTTCATCGTCCAGGCCGTTGCGGTTGCCGCTGAAACAGATCAAGACCGGGATCCGCCACTCGACCGCCAGCGCGAGATTCGCGCGGATCTCGCGCTCGATCCGGTCGTGATTCTCGCGGCGGTTCAGGCCGTCCTCCAACGATTCGTGCCCGCGCGCCGACACGATCGTCAGCCCCGCCTCGCGCACTTGCCGCCAGTCCGCAGGCTCCACCAGCTCCAACCCGCCGTAGCCGAGGTCGCAGCAGACGTCAATCGCCCGCGTCAGGGTCAGCCCCGCTCGCTCCAAACACCACCAGGCGACCGCGTGTTTCACCCCATACTCCTTCTCACGCCCCGCCGCCCGCGCGAACCACATGGTCTATTTCCAGGAGCGTGCGAGGGTACAGGCGGTACTCCACCCGCGGACACCCTCACCCCCGGCGTCGCTGCGGCTCGCCACCCCCTCTCCCCATCCGAGGGAGAGGGGGGAGGCCCCACCTCAGGCTCTAATGAAATCGACCACCAAGACGAGCCCATACCCAGTCCGCGTAGGCGGGCCCCGCTACGCTCTGCCGTAGACTTCGTGGCTGACGACCTTCAGCCGGGGCTTTAGTCCAACGGCACTCCCGCGCCGTCAGATCCCCGTCCCCACCGGCCCCCCCTACGCCAGCACCCGCATGATCATCCCCGTGCCCACCGCCGCGAACGCCGCCAGCGCCCGTTCGATGTCCGCTTCCTCGATGCCATAGTGCGTCACCAGCCGCATCCGTCGCCCGGCGTAGGGCGACGACATCAGAATCCCCTCGGCCTTCAGCGCGGCGGCGACCGCGCGCCCCTCGATCCCGGCGGGCGGCTCGACGAAGAACATATTCGTCTCGACCTCCGCGCGATCGATCGTCCAGCCGAGATCGCGCAACCCGGCCGCCAGGTGGCGCGCGTTGTCGTGGTCCTCGGCCAGTCGCTCAACCATGTGATCGAGCGCGTGCAGCCCGCCCGCCGCCACCACGCCCGCCTGCCGCATCCCTCCGCCGACCGCCTTGCGATTGCGCCGCGCGCCCTTGATGAACTCGGCCGAGCCGACCAGCACCGAGCCGACCGGCGCGGCCAGCCCCTTCGAGACGCAGAACATCGCCGAGTCGGCGTAGGCCGCGATCGCGGTGGCCGGTACTCCTAGGGCCACCGCCGCATTGAAGAGCCGCGCGCCGTCCATGTGGACCGCCAGGCCGTGCGCGCGCGCGGGTACCGTCGCGGCGGCGAGATCGGCCAGCGGCATCACATAGCCGCCATGGGGCTGCTCGACGATCAGCAACGCCGAGCGCGCGTAGTGCGGATCGTCGGGGTGGATACCCGCCGCGATCTCCGCCGGGTCGAGCCGCCCGCGCGTCTGCGACACCGTCCAGGTCGTCACCCCGGCCAGCCGCGCCGCGCCGCCCCCCTCGGAGGCGTAGGTGTGGGTGCCGCGCCCGCAGATCATCTCGTCACCCGCGCGGCAGTGGGTCATCACCGCCAGCAGATTGCCCATCGTGCCGGTCGGCACGAAGAGGGCGGCTTCCTTGCCGACGAGTTCCGCCGCCCGCGCTTCGAGCGCCAGCACCGTCGGGTCCTCGCCGTAGACATCGTCGCCGAGCGCCGCCACCGCCATCGCCTGGCGCATCTCCGGCGAAGGCAAGGTGACGGTGTCGCTCCGAAAGTCGATCTGCCGCTCCATCGTGCTAGCCTCCATATATCGGGGCGTCCAACACCCATCGCCGCTGTCATACGCGTCCGGTCGATCCAGGCCCATCGTGCGGGGCAGTATAGCGGGGAAGTGCGTTCGATGTTGGGGGCAGGACGGGGCGGACGGAAGGGTGTTGATAGAGGGAGGCGTGGATTCTTCGGCTGCGGCCTCAGAATGACAGATCCACGGTGCGTAGCGGACCACGTATGCTCCATCATTCCGTATGCGGTCGGCCTCCCGCCATGGAGCTGTCATTCTGAGGCCGCAGCCGAAGAATCCGCGCCTGCGCGGCGCGGCATAGCAACCATTTCCGCATGAGAGCACTCACTCTGGATCTGTCATGCTGAGGCCGCAGCCGAAGGATCCGCGCCAACAACCCCAATGGGGGCTGCCACATCGCCCGCGCCGCCACCACGCACGGTCCGAACCGCGTCCGGCGCAAAGAACCCGGCACCCGCGTTGTCGCGGGTGCCGGGCTAGGGAGAACACAGAGCCGCTGTCGCCTGAACGGCTACGGGAGCGGTTGCGCCAACCGGATGATCAGGATACGGCTCTTGGCCCCGGTGCCCTTGTTGTTGCCGTCCGGGCCGAAGTCGCCGATGTCGAAGTCGTTGTCGTTGGCGATGGCGATCGTGTTGCGGTCGAGGACGGCGATCCCCTCGATCTTGCCGGGGATACCGGGGATCGCCGCGAGGTCCACCGCCAGCGTCTTCGCCAGCGGCGTCACCCCGACGGCGGGCAGGTTCCCGGACGCCTCCAACGTTGGGGTCGTCGCGGCATCGTCCCACTTCGTGCCGAGCAGATTCGTCGCGCCCGCGAGGTTGCAGAGGTAGAGGCGCGCGACGTTGTCGGTGCGCTCCTCGATCAGCAGCGTGGTCGGCCCCAGGACCACCACCGCCGACAGCTTCATCTCATCCGCCTTCGGGGCCTTCGGGTCGAAGGTCGCCGCATCCTCCAGGCGGTAGGCGTACTCGGCGGTCACGCGCTCGGTGATCGCGTCGAAGAGGAGGACGCGCGTGTTGCGCGAGGCGTTGCCGGTGGCGGCGTCGGGATTGAGGAGCGGGCTCTGCAGCACGATCGCCAGCGTCTTGCCATCCGGGCTGAGGCCCAGCCCCTCGAAGCCCCGGTTACCCTTCCGCTTGCTGTAGATCGCCGGGAGGGTCGCCGAGACCGGGTAATCCGCGCCCGGCAGCGCGATCCCTTCGGGGATCCAACGCTTGATCACCGTGCCGCGCGCGTCCAGTTTCAGCAGGGACGGGCTGTGCTCGTCCACCAGCCAGAAGGAGCCATCGGGCGCGCGGACCAACCCTTCGGTGTCGAGGCCGTTCGGGTTCAGCGGCAGGCGGGTCTGCGCGCTGTAGTCGTAGGGCGGCTCGTCGCGTTCGGGGTTCGAGAGGCCCGTGACCGCTTTGCCCGACTGCCCGCGAATCGGCAGCGTCTCCAGGATCGTGATCGCGGTCCCCTCGACACGCACCCGCACGATCAGCGGGTCGAACTCGGGGATCGGGAAGGTGCGGCGGTTGGCCTCACTGACCCTGATCTGCCCGTTCGGCCCACGGTCGGTGACCATCCAGAACTCGTTCGGCGCGTCGTTCGGCCCGTGCCAAAGGTCGCTGCCGATGCCCCCGAGCAGCAGCCCCCGGTCGTTGGTGACACTTCCGGGCAAGACGGCGTTTTGCACCGCCGCGAGCGGCAGATCGGCCAGAGTGTACGTCGCGGTGATCGTCCCGCCCGGCCCCGCGACTGGCGTGCCAGGTGTGCGGGTGGCGGGCGTGGCCGGGGCGACGGCCCGCGATGCGGTGGCATTCGCAGGAACCGTCGGGGCGGCGACAGTCGCGCGGGTCGCCGTGGCGACAGTGGCGACGGTCGAGGCGGACGGCGACACCCGTGCGGCGGCGGAAGGTGCCGCGCTCGGCGCGACGCTCGGGGCTGCGCTCGGGGCCACACTCGCGAGCGGCGGGGTCGGGGTGCTGGCGACGCCGCCACAGGCGGTCACGCCGAGGGACAGGGCCACCACCAGGGTCGGCAAGATCGATCGGCGTCTCCCGTTCACACGTTTTCCTTCCGCATATCGTCCTCGCCAACAGGCAACAGCCACAACGTTTATTGATGGCCTATCACGGACCACACATTACCAAGCGGGCAGCACGAACGATGCTACCACCCCATCCGGCCTCATGGATTAAGAGAAGGTTAACGGCGCGTCAAGCGAACGTTAAATCCCGAGGATGAAGAGGTTTGCGCCACGAGGATACGTATCGCGAGCGAGCGAGGTGACGAGCAACGCCTGGTCAGTTCAACACTTCCCTCTTGTCAGCGTGGTTGGATGTTTGGCACCGGCCTGGTAGGATGATCTTATGTCACCTTTGCTGCAGAATCTGACGCCGGTCATATTGGAGCGGCGCACAACCAATGAGCGGCATGTCCGCGACACGAGAGCAGGAACGATGTTCGGGCAGCAACGACTCGTACCCGCCGCCTGCGCGCCGACACGACCGCTCCTGCTGGTGCTGGTGCTACTTCTGGCGGCATTCCTGGTCCGCAGTGTCGTGCAACCTCAACGGATACGGGCCGACGAACCGCTCAACGCGGTCTACTTGGCCGATACCGCACGCGCCCCGCTCGACTTGGCTCAGGCGCGACGAGCGGGTGTACGGGTCGTCTCCTCCGTGGCCGCGCTTCACATCGAGGCCGCGACGGCGGATGCGGTGATACTCGACCGGGGGACGCTCGCGATGGTGGACCGCGACTGGTTGAACGGACAACTCCGCCAGGGTAAGCTGATCGTGGGTCTGGATATCCCGATCGAGATGTTGGCCGAGATGGCCGGGTATCAAAAGAACTACAGCGGTTACCTCCAAGACCACGGCGATCACCCGTTCTACGCGTGGTTCCACGAACGGACGGAGCGGAGCGGCGTCCGGTTAAGCGGAAGCGGCTCCGATCGTATCTACAGCCCCGAGGGCTTCCTCGGCCTGCTTCGCATCACGGCCAAAAGCGTGCGCACCGAGCACAACCCGCCCGGATCTGAGCAACCTGGCAAGCCGAGAGCCACCCGCCCCGCGCGATAGTCCCCACGCCCCGATACGACCACAAATGCCCGTATACGGTCGCAACCTTGCCCCCCGTAGGGGCGTTCAACTGAACGCCCTCCCACCTCACCTGAGCACAAACGTTCGCGGTAGGACGGCGTGGGAAGGCGTTCCCTGGCGAATGTGGGTGGGGCTCACGACGTGGGGGCGTAGGCAATGCGCCCCTACAGGCAGCGGCGATACGGTGCGGTCAGCGCAACACATCCGTCGCGAGCCGTAGCAGCACGCGGACCGTCCCGGCGATGCTCGGCACGTCGACCCACTCGTCTTTCTGGTGGAAACCGAAGCCGTGTGGGCCGAATTGCACCGTAGGGATACCGAGGTCGGCGGCGAAGTAGTTGGTGTCGGCCACGCCCTGGTTGTAAGCCCAGGTCGGCGCGCGACCGATCTCCGCCTCGTAGGCCACGGCGAAGCGCGCCAGGAAGGGGTGCGCCGGGTCCACCTCGAAGGGGGGGTAGTAGGGCGGGTCGATCGCGAAGTCGAAGCGGGCGGGCGACGCCAGCCCGGCGGCCAACGCGCGCATCTCGGCCAGCGCCGTTTCGCCTGTTTCGCCGGGGACGATGTGGCGATTGATGGTGAAGCGCGCCCGCTCGGGCACGGTGATCACGTACTGGTCGTTGCCGCTATGGAGCGAGAGAACGCATTGGGTCGCGGAGAGGCGCGGGTGCTGGCCGAGCGGCATGTCATCGAGCCGGGCCACCAGCTTCGCCGCCTCGACCGCCGCGTTGATCCCCTCGGCGGGCCAGGAGCCGTGCGCCGCCTTGCCGGTGATGTCGGCGCGCACCAGCACTTTGCCGACGCCACCGATCGCCGGGGTATTCCAGGAGGACTCGGTGACGACACAGTAGTCGGCCTTGAGTCCCAGCGCCACGATCGCGCGCGCGCCGATCGAGTACGCCTCTTCGTCCACCACCGAGGTGAAGATCACCGTGCCGCGCCAGCGGTCGCGGGCGTGAGCGAGCGCGCGGGTCGCCAGCATCGCCGCCGCCACGCCCGCCTTCATATCCGCCGCCCCGAGGCCGTAGAAACGGTCCCCCTCGCGCTTGCCCCCCCAGGGATCGCACGACCATCCCGCCGCCGCCAGCACCGTGTCGGTATGCCCGTTCAGCAGCAGCGTCGGGCCGGGGCCGTTCTCGACGCGCGCGATCACGTTCGGGCGGTCCCCCTCGGTCGCCACCAACTCGGCAGGGACGCCCTGCGCGGTCAGCCAGGCCGCCACGGCGCGCTGCACCGCCCCTTCCTCGCCCGGATAGCTGCGGATCGCCACCAGTTGCGCCGTGAGCGCCGCCGCTTCCTCGACATCGGCGGAGGCTGTCAACCAGTCGTCCATCGGCACTCTCCCTTCTACCGTAGAGGCGTAGCGTCTGCGCCCCTGCACCCCTCAGCGATAGTCCCGGAAGAACGCGCGCACATCCGCCACCAGCGCTTCGGGCTGTTCCAGCGCGGCGAAGTGGCCGCCCACCGCCATCGTGGTCCAGCGCTGGATATTGAAGCGGCGTTCGGCGCGCGCACGGGTTGGGCGGACGATCTCGCGCGGGAAGGCGCTGTGCGCGGTCGGCACCTCCACCCTCCTCCCGGGCGGCAAGGGGTCGCCGCCCGCGTGCAAGCGGTCGTAATAGGGCCAGAAGGACGAGCCGATCGCGCCGGTGGCCCAGTAGAGCATGATGTTGGTCAGCAGTTCGTCTTTGCTGAAGACCGACTCGATGTCGCCGCCACAATCGCTCCAGGTGCGGAACTTCTCCACGATCCAGGCCGCCAAGCCCACCGGCGAGTCGGCCAACCCGAAGGCCAGCGTCTGCGGCTTCGTCCCCTGGATCGCCTGATAGGCCGTCTCTTCCCGCTGCCAGGCGGCCAAGTCGCGCTGGTACTGCGCCTCCTCCGGCGAGTCGGGCAGCGGGTCGGTGTCGCGCGCCAACGCCAGGTAGTTGAGGTGGATCGCGGCGACCCGCTCGGGATAGTCCAGGCCCAACCGGGCGGAGATCATCGAGCCCCAGTCGCCCCCCTGCGCCACGAAACGACCATAGCCGAGCACGTCGGTCATCAGCTCGGCGAAGCTCGCGGCGATGGCGGCCACGCCGAAGCGCGGCTGTCCCGGTCGGAACGAGAAGCCGTAGCCGGGCAGGGACGGCGCGACGACCGTGAAGGCATCGGCAGGGTCGCCGCCGAAGCGCGCCGGGTCGGTCAGCAAGGGGATGACCTTGTGGAACTCCCAGACCGACCCCGGCCAACCGTGCGACAGCAGCAGCGGCTGCGGCTGCGGCCCGACGCCTGGCTGGTGAATGAAGTGCAGATCGATCCCCGCCAGCGGCACCGTGTATTGCGCGAAGGCATTCAGCCGCGCCTCCTGCACGCGCCAGTCGTAGCGGTCGCGCCAGTAGTCCACCAACTCCCGCAGATAGGCCACGTCGGTGCCGAACTCCCAGCCCGCACCAGGCGGCGCGTCGGGCCAGCGCACCCGCGCCAACCGCTCCCGCAGATCGACCAGGACCGCATCGGCGATGTCGACGGTGAACGACTGCGGCTGCATCGCTTCCCTCCCCGCTGCTCTTGCCGCCCCCTGCTCGCGCGGGCGCGAGGCGGTCACGCGCGCACCGGCTCCTCCTCTTTCATCAGCAACGCCTCCACCGGGTCTCCGACCCGGATCGTGCCGGTCGCCGCGTGGATGAGGTTCTGGCCGAAGAGGACGCCACGCTCCGCGCGGCGATAGGCAGCGAAGGCCCGCAGCGGCTCCTTGCCGGGCTGCCCGGTCGCCTGATCGACCAGCGTGATCGTGCAACGCGCGCAGGCTTTGGTCGCATCGAACTCGAGCGCCCCGACCCGCAAGCGCGCCACCGCATCCTCGCCGTGCGGCGCACCACCGGCGATGACGATGTTCGGGCGGAAGCGATTCATCGACAGGGGCTCGGCCAGCCGCCGATTCAGCTCGTGCAGCGATTCCTGCGCGATCAGCAGCACCGGGAAGCCATCGGCAAAGCCCACCTGACCGCCCGAGCCGGTCGCATAGGTCGGGTCCAGCGTCCGGACGAAACGCTCTTCCATCCGCACCAAACGGCAGGCCCGCCCGAGGAAATCGCTGAACCACGCGGCGATCGCATCGCCCTGATCGACCGCCGGGACGGTGTCGCGCCATACTGTTACCGGGCGGGTCGCGCCCGCTTTCAGCACCGGCACCGTCAGCGAGGCCACCCCCGGCGCGGTCACCCGCAGTTCGCGATCGTCGAGTCGCGGCGCGATCAGGGCCATGCGCGGAGACTCGCGCTGCGTCAAGAACGTGCCGGTCGCGGCGTCGACCACCATCAACTCGCGATCGTGGCGGATACCGCGTGGGTCGAGCGTCGCCTCGGTCAACGCCATGCCCGCGCACGACTTGATCGGATAGTGGTACAGCCCGGTCACCGTCACGGTCGCGCCGCCGAAGGTCGGGGCGACGTCGGGCAATTGCTTCGTCAGCATCGCTTCTCTCCCTGCGTTCGGTCGGAGGGTCGGCCAATCGGTATGGGCGGGACTGTAACATACCAGGGCGGTGGGGAGTGGCGGAAGTGCGCGGCACCATCGTCGTCGCGGGGCGGGTGGCAGCATGGCCCCCGCCCTTTGCCGCCGAGTGCCGACTTTTGAACGACTCGCCGTGACTGATCGACAACTCATCGGTTCACACATTCGCCACGCCCGCGCCATGTACCCGCCGCACCCGTCGCCTATCCTGCATCTATATCGGAGCGGGCGTGGCGAGGACGAGCGGGCGGTCCCCGCAGCGAGGCAGACGACGAATTGTGGGTGGCAAGAATGTTGGGAGGGCGCTATGGGCCGGTATTTGCAGGGTCTGCTCTACCAGTCGGTGTTGGTGATGGTGTTACTGGGCCTGGCGGTGTGCCAGGCCGCGCCGCTAGGCCCGGTCATTGGCTCGGGGCTGATGCGATCGGAGGCGCGCACGGTACGTGACTTCCGCGAGGTCGCGCTTGAGGGTACCGGGACACTGACCATCACACAGGGCGCGACAGAGGCGTTGACGATCGAGGCGGAGGACAACATCCTGCCGGTCCTCACCTCCGAGGTGCGCGCTGGTCGCCTGACACTGAGCGAGCGGGGCACGAGCGGTATCCGCCCGACGAAGCCGATCCGCTATACCCTAACGGTGCAAGACCTGGGCACGGTTCGCCTCTCCGGTTCGGGCGCAAGCAGTCAGAGGGGGGACCGTTAGGGTCTGTCAAATAACAACCAGGTCAAGTTGCGCGGCGTGTGGGCTGATGGTGTAGTTCCATTCGCCGTGGAAGTCCTCACGCGTGAGCTGGATGGTCGCCCATTGGGCCTCGCTGATCTTCTC
>JAABUN010006185.1_pt1 | contig 14012 bp, 13 predicted proteins | sample 5559311 | NCBI WGS metagenome assembly JAABUN01 (sample SAMN10711877, study PRJNA513370) | rock metagenome | isolation source: Antarctica rocks | place: Antarctica: Victoria Land, Siegfried Peak sud | reverse complement strand
ATAATCCTGTTGCCGTAGTTAAGGATGTTGAACTTATCAAGTAATCGGTATATAAGTCTGCAAAGTTTTCCACATTATTTCTTTTCTATATTGCTAATTTATTTGAAATTGTGCGTAAGGTGAGTGAGTAATAGTGGAAACGCGCTATTAAAAAAAGCAGTGCGGGTTAAACTGTAAAGGATATACAACATGTCTTTCATAATACTTACCACGGAACCTTGACCAAAATATCAGCTAGAAAGCAAGTTAAATTTGGGAATAAAGTTTCCCAAATTGTGCGTAAATATTTTGATTTTCCCTATTCAATACTCATCCTCAAAAAAGTTAATTGGTAACTTTATAAACGAAAACAAATAATAATCTACTAATGAAAAAAGCTACATCTATCATTTGGCTTGCCTGCATACTGATAGTCAGTTGCACGTCAAAAAAAGTATTAAGTAAGGAAGATGCTTTCAGGCTAATTCAACAAGGTAAGCAATTCCCAAAGGTAATTGACTATGATCTTTATTGTGGAGATCCACAACAAGCTAAAAAAGTTCTTGATGCGGGACTTGAGACAGATGGTTTGTTAAAGGTTCAGCGCACTCAAAAATTAAGTGAAGTTGGTAGTCCATTGATACAGCTTACAGATAAGGCTCAGGCTTATTTGCTTCCAACTCCGGAAAAAGATAAATCCAGTAATATTCAAAAGGTAAAAGTAGGCGAGGAACAGTTGGTAGAAGTGATAGGGATTAGTACAGGCGAATCAGGAAAAGATGCGGTTGTTGAATATACCACAGCCTATAAGGATCTCACACCGTTCTCTGTTTTAGTAGCCACGGATTATAAGCAAAACACTTCTAGAAAAGTAAATTTTTTCCTGGATAATGAGGGTTGGAAGCTGGAAAAGTAGTAATGGTCATAACACTATCAGATTATTTAACTATCTGACTTGAATGATTTTTTATTGGGCAAATTCAAATAAATTTTAGTAATTATAGCGAGCCGCTTCTTAAGGAGCGGTTTGCTTTTAGCCTCTAGTCGAAAACAAAACTAGAAGTAGTATTGCCATCTCTTCTTTCTAATTATAATTAATTAAGTTGAAAAGCGTTTCGATGTTAGTTACTCGCTTCTCAGATTTTTAACCGGATTAACAATAGCCGTCTTAATTGCCCGCAAACATACTGTCAGCAAAGCAATTAATAGTGAACATACCCCTGATAAAGCAAATATTTTCCAGATGATATCAACGCGGTAAGCAAAATTTTGTAGCCAATTACTCATAGCCCACCATGCAATAGGGATTGCTATTATGAGTGCAATTAATATCAATTTCAAAAAATCTACTGATAATAAAGTGACAATACTTCCGATGCTCGCCCCCAATATTTTACGAATGCCAATTTCTTTTACCCTGTCATCCGCTATAGAAGTAACCAGGCCAAACAAACCAAAACAGGAAATGCTTATCGCCAATATGGTTAAAACTAACAGGACATTTTCCTGCTTTTGTTCCGCTTTATATTGACTAGCAAAACGCTGATCGATAAATTGATAATCAAGAGGGTGCATGCGGTCAAAGTCGCGATATGTGGCCTCAATGAAATTTATAGTCTTGGGTATCTGTTTGTTCCCTATCCTTACGTACATAATGTCCCGGTCATTTAGAGCCTTTGGCAACTGCATGATCAGCGGTTCAATTGTATGTTGTAAGGAGTAAATATTAAAATCTCTGACGACACCTGTTATTATATAGATCAACGGTTTACCCAGTGAATCGGTTCCGCATTGAACTTTTTTTCCTATCGGCTCTTTCCAACCGGCGTCTTTTGCAAATGCCTCATTAACAATAAGCGCCTGGTCTTTGTCCGTTGGCATATCTTTTAAAAAGTTACGTCCCCTTATCAGTTTGATTTCCAAAGTGGATATAAAATTCTCGTCGATCATTAATTGTTTAGCCATCCTGGTTTTTGGTTCGATTTTTCCATTGACTTCGATATTATAATCTCGTCCGCCAATATTATTACTACCGATAGGATTACTGGCCGATGCAATATTTTCAATCAAATGATTTTGCATCAACTTATCTTTTAAGGCATTCATTTTTTGCCGCATTAACACATTTTCAAGATGAAATGAAAGCACCTGGCTTTTATTAAATCCGAGATCTTTTTTCATTACATACTGCATCTGCTGGTAAACAATGAATGAACCGGCAATCAAAATAATCGTAACAACAAATTGAAATATCACCAATGATTTCTGAAAGGTAATATTACGGAAGGCTGTGCCTGTCACCGTTTGAAACCAGGGTAAAGTAGAGTACAAAATCAGCATTGCAACAATAGCAGCGATAAAAAGCAGCAATACAGATTCAGTTAAAAACATACAACTTAAAGCACTTCTTCCGGAACCACTTACTTTACGTATCCCTATTTCTTTGATCCTGCGTGATGAACGTGCGGTTGACAGGTTTATGTAATTGATAGACGCAATAACAAGGATTAACAATGCCACTAACGAAAAAATATATACATGTAGGATATTGCCGGTTGAACCAATTTCATAATCAAGATTAGAATGCAGGTGAATGGATTGTATGGGTTGTAATTCAACCTGGAAGCTCACATTATCTACCAATCCTTTAAGATGCTGGTTTAGAAACAGGCTATACGTAGTTTCAAGCTTCTTAGGATTAATATCTTCCTTAAGTAACAGATAGGTATACAAATAGGATCTTTCCCAGCCGTCTGCAAAGTTTCCCTGTAATGAACGTAATCCACTAAAATAAAAATGAGAATTGACAGGAATGTCGTTTATTACTCCTGTTATGAGCGTGCCTTTATTGTTGAAATATACGGTCTTGTTTAATGCCAGCGCCGCATGGCCAAATATTTTTTCTGCCAGTGTTTTGGTTACTACCATAGCATTCGGGAAAGATAACGCGGTGTTGGCATCTCCGTATATAAACTGATAACTGAAGATTTTGAATACGGTGTTTTCAGTAAAGAAAATGTCATTCACTTTTAATTGTCGGTTGTCATAAGTAATTATCTCCTCTCCTGCTGATTCAATGCGCACGGTCTCCCTTATCTCAGGGTAGGAGCTTTTTAAAGCGGGTGCAAAAGGCGCCGGAGTACATGCCAGGTTAAGATTTCCTCCATCCCAATTTGCGTGTTGAGCCACCCTGAATATACGATCGGCGTTCAGGTGATAGTTATCATAGCTTAATTCATTAGCTACATACAAAGCAATCATCCAGAATGCTGCAAGTGCTATTGATAATCCTGATATATTGATAAACGAATAGAGCTGGTGTCTCCGCAAATTTCGCCAGGCAATTTTAAAATAGCTTTTAAAAATAGACATTTGATATTTCATTAACTTATAGAAACCGCTGATCTACCAAACCTGGTGTAAGTTTCATATGCTAACATTCCTAGTAATCCGATATTAAAAAATTTTCTGCCAGTTAGTACTATAAATTTAATAAAACTTATACACCAGCTTCTCACTTTCAAAAAGCCGGATTTTTTTAACTGCCCCTGATCCGAGAAATGAATAACTCATCCCGACGATATGAAATTTCTTTTTGGGATAAGGGCATTGATACGCCAGCTTACCATTGACGAAATAACTGATTTTTTGACCATCACTATTGCAAGATACATTTACCCAGTCTGATACATCGGTACCAAAATTGGATAGATCAGCAGTTTTACCTGATATCATTTCGTCGATGCTGATCAGGTTGAGCTCAGAGGCACAGCCTTTAACAGCTAAAGGAATGATGATTGGTCCTCCGTCTGTTACTAGTTCAACGAACGACAACCCACAGACTGCGGCACCGCCCCGGTATTCATTTTTAACCTGGCAACTAAAGGAAAAGCTGTCGAGTGAAACCGGAGTAACATTACCAACATTTATAAATTTTATTAAAGGCGGCTGAGGGTCTAAAGGAATATTTTTTGAACGGATAATAGCGAGCGGAAGGCGCATTAAAGTATCCATTAAAAAATCTTTTGACTTCAGGTAAACTGGAACAGGTTGGTTATAAATTAGTCCCAGCCAATCTTCTGTGGGTATTATCAGTGGGTGTTCCCTGACTACCTTGCTGCCGATAACCAGTTTGGCTTGGTAGAAGCCGGGTATATAATAAACTGCGGTATGTTGATGGCCATTTTTAAAAACCAGCGTTCTATAGGCAGGATCCCAGGACTGTTGTATGTAAACAGAATCAGTGGGCGCTGCAGAAGCGTCATAATCAAAGACCACGGAATTGGGAATGCCTTTGCTGAGCAACCTGCTGCTGAACTTATAATCGCCTGAACTTGCTACGGCAATGTTTTTATGGAAAGTAAAGAAAAAAAGGACGCTGGTCAATAATATGACTCCTGCAAATACCAGTATCGAGATGCCCGAGATGCGGCGCCTAACGGGTGAAACTGCTGAAGTGTCAGCGGCGGGTACCGTATCATTTTTCACTTCAGGATGGCTAATTGTAAAATTTCTCCAGTTCTCAAAACCTGCAAATTGTGCCAGGGTATCAAGGGTCGTCATACTGGGTAAGTGGTGGTATTCTACCTTGCCCCAGATTCTTTTAAGCGTACTATGGCTTAATGATGTTTTTGTTTTTTCTGTTATCAGCAAGTTGAGCCTTTCAAAGTCCTTACTTAGCCAATCGGATGCCTTCCCCCATCCCAACTGCTTTTCTATGATTCGAAGTAAGAGTTTTAACTGGTTCATTAATTGAAAATCAAAATGATACATCTTGAACAGACTTGCACAGAAATGAATAGTGTTTTTCCATGCAGGCACCTATGTTTGCGTGACAAAAGTAAACAATTGAAAATATAACCTTATATGAACACTGCAAAATTCGTGGTTGTGGTACTGTGCCTTCTGGTTTCAGGCGGTATGATGAAAGTCTGGTCGCAAACTACACATTACAACCTGGCGCGCATGCTAAAAGAAGATAAGATCATAACCGTGCCTTCGCATCAGACACAATTATTAGAAAATGCTAAAGAAGGAGCGATCACAAGTAAAGGAATTATCTGGCTGAAAAATGTAAACTTTAAGCAAGGCACTATCGATATTGATCTTCGGGGAAAAAATGTTTTCCTAAATAGTTTCCTTGGAATAGCCTTTCATGGCATAGATACCAGCACTTGTGATATTCTTTATTTCCGACCCTTTAACTTCCGCCATGAAGATACTTTAAGAAGAAAATGGTCCGTAGCCTATATGAGTATTCCGGAAAATAATTGGGCAAGACTTCGAAAAGAACACCCTTTAATATATGAGAATGCAGTGAGTCCCGTTCCACAGCCTGATAAGTGGTTTCATGCTACTATTGTTATTAACAACAAACAACTGAGCGTTTATGTCAACCATTCCGATAAAGCGTCGCTGAAAGTGACGCTGCTCAATGACCGGGACAGCGGTCTGTTTGGATTATATTCTGATGGCTTAACCAATGATTTCGCCAACCTTACAATAACAATACAACCATGAAACTTACAAAATGCTTATCGATTTCCCTTGTGTTGCTTACCTTATACAATTACGGCCAGTCCAATCTACATGATTTTTCGGTGATCAAAGCTGACGAATGGTTTCTTCAGAAAACAGATTCATTAGTTGCAATTGGACAGCAAACCGTCCATTATGATTTACACGATTTAGCAGAAAATCATCAACTGCAAGTTATTAATCGGGAAATAAAAACATTTTCAGAAAAAGGTAAAAGAGGCGTAAGCTTTTCTTCAAATGAGAATAATGGCATTGCCTGGCTGCAGGAACTTGCATTTAGCAATGGTATTATTGAATTGGATATAAAAGGCAGGGATATTTTGCAACAGAGTTTTGTAGGCATTGCCTTTCATGGCAAAGATGAGAAAATATTTGATGCTATTTATTTTCGCCCTTTCAATTTCAAATCCTCTGATCCAGTTCGCAACATTCATGCGGTGCAATATGTTTCCCTTCCAAATAATGATTGGAAAAAACTAAGAGATGAACACAATGGTATATATGAGAAAGCCGTACTACCGGCACCTGATCCAAGTGGATGGTTTCATGCTACAATTGAAGTACATTTTCCTTTAATTAAAGTTTATGTAAACAGCAATAAAGAACCGAGCTTAACTGTTGAACAATTGAATACTGTAAAATCCGGAAGAATTGGATTATGGGTTGGAAACAATTCAGATGGAAGTTTCGCCAATTTGACAATTCGAACGTTTAATTAACTCAAGTTGCTAGTTATAAAAATAACAAAGGAGCATTGGAAAAGGATAATTTTGAGTTACCAAGCTTAAAACTACCAACCAATGCTCCGTGAAGATAAAATTATAGCGATTTTTTGTATTGTTGACGATATTTTAAAAGAAGTAGAACACTTAGAAGATAAGCGAAGGAAAATAAGTGACAGTGAAATAATAACAACGGCTATTGTATCGGCTCTATATTTCGGAGGTCATATAGATAACGCACGAGGTTTTATGAAGATGACCAGGCTCATACCAGGGATGCTGGATAAAAGCCGGTTTAATGGTCGGCTACATCATTTGAGTGAGTTTATGTTTTCAATGTTTTGCCAGATTGGCCATAGCCTGAAAAGTATAGCCGGCGCATCTGAGTATATTATTGATTCTTTTCCAGTGGCAGTATGTGACAACATACGCATTAGCCGATGTAAATTATTAAAAGGAAAGCAGTGGCGAGGGAAGCAATGTAGCATGCGCCGGTATTTTTATGGAGTAAAAGTGCAAGTGCTTGTGAATGCACAAGGTGTTCCGGTTGAATTTGGTTTTGTACCTGGCTGTGAAAGTGATGTGCAGGCTTTGAAGAAATTGCCTCTGGCAGTAGCACTGGAAAGCAAGATTTATGGAGATTCTGCTTATACCGATTATCTGGTTGAAGACGACATGAGAGAAGCTGATTTAATAGATTTAATGATCCAGCGTAAAAAAAATGCACTGAGGAAGGATGAGCCCTGGATAAGATTTATCAAAGAATATATGAGAAAAGGAATCGAGACATCCTTTAGTGGGATTAAAGCATTGTTCCTTAGAAAAATTCATGCAGTCACCTTTGAAGGATTTCTAATAAAACTGGTGGTGTTTATTCTTGCTTTTACCTTGAATAAAATCACTTATTAAATAGCAACTTGAGTTAATTAAATAAGAATGGAATATCACGAAAATATAATGTTTTGAAATTGATCATTCGGTGTTATAATACCGTACAGTCTTTGTATTTTACTGTAATTGATGGCCGTGACCTAGGCCAGAAGCAGCATAATAATCTCGCACACGAATTAAAGATGGCTAAATGAAAAAAAGGGGCTATAACAGCCCCTCATCAGCGAATGACAGATACCCTTCACTTGAAATAATGATGTGATCAATGACCTTAATATCCAGGAAGGAACCGGCCTGTTTGATTTTGGTGGTTAACTCTTCGTCTGCCCTCGAAGGTCTTAAATTTCCACTTGGATGATTGTGAGCCAATACCATGGAAACACTATTACATTTAAGTGCTGCGGTGAATATCAATCTTGGATCAGCAACGGTTCCAGTGAGGCCACCGGTGGATACATTGTATACCGCTAATACCTTATTCGCACGATTTAAAAAAAGCACTTTGAATTCTTCCAGAAGATCGATTCTCCCTTCATCCCATACTTTAAGAAGTATATCATAAGCTTCCTTTGAATCTTTGATTGAAGGACGTTCTGAAGCCTTTACTTTGGATTTGTAAGTGAGTTCGATTTCAGAAGCGATTGTCCAGGCGGGAATGTTTGATTTGTTTTCCATAATTTTATTTTTTTGATTATGGAACCCAGCCAGGCTTTGCAACTGAATTAAGCGCAAGGAGGAACGGAATAAATGTCGGCCCTGTGTACAGACTTTGTGTTTATGCCGTAGATCCTTGAAGCGTATTCAGGCATAAGCCTAAATTCGTGCAAGAATTAATAAATTAATTTTTAGTTGAACGGAGCGTCGCAACGATGCTCCATCTGTGAACCTATGTTTATTAAAAAATAACCTCGTTATATGCCTCGTGCTTTTGGAGTTACGCATGGGTTAAAGATTTTGCATCTGTCCCCTTAAAGCAGAAAGATATTTATGTTGCCTGGTACCAAGAAACACACAAAACTGCTGTTATCAATGGCTTCGGATATCCTCATACAGAATATCAAATGACCAATTTTATTCAGTACATGACCGACTTCAGGATTAATGAGTCCCATAAACTATATTTACAACTAACTCATTGATAATTGCCATGAGTTAGAAATTAAAAACAAGATTTATACATTGCCATGCAACAGCCAACCTGATAAGATGCCATCAATGCAAAATCTAATTTAATGTCCGATACTGGTTAAAGAAACATGAAACTGCAGCTAATCACACCTACTAAGGCGCTAAACAAGGCCTACCTCAAAGAAAAGGTAAGCCGTAATCATATTGAACTCTTTAAAAATAACTTAAAACAGTTGCTTAGCAGAATAAACGAGCAGGAAAGTGAAGAACATTTGAAGAATGTTATAGCAGACTTTTTAAAGGATTCCTGGTACAAAGATCAATTTGAGATAAACACTAAGGACAGGAATGATTTGGTAATTCATACCGGAAAGACCACCAAAGAATCTGTTGGAGTAATATTGGAAGTAAAAAAACCATCTAATAGGGCTGAGATGATGAGCGAAACAAGGCAAAACTCAAAGGCTTTGCAGGAACTTGTTTTGTATTACTTAAGGGAAAGAATCGATAAGAATGCAACCGATATCAAATACCTTGTTATAGTAAAAAGAAAAATCCAAAACTCTCCTTACATAGTGAATTTATAAGGACTAAAATTTCCGAAGGTGCCAAACAGGCAGACATCGCCAATACATTAAAAGTACATAGGCATACGGTAAAGAAATGGATTAAGGAATATTATTGAAAACTGCAAAATACATTTACAAAAGATTCAACTTGTGAAATGGTGATTATGCCATCTGCTTTGATTTACCAACAACAATAATAATAATGTAATTTAATTGCTTTTCGTGGCGAAAGATACCCTATTGAGATAAACCTTTTGAAAAAATAACAATAATTCTTAAATTTTGCAATTGACTTTAAAGGTTAAGTTATTCCGACTGATTTGTACCTTCAAAAAATTCATGCAGCTTAGCCTGTAGCAATTTTTTATCTGGTAACTGTAACTGGTACTTAGATACCATGGCCGCACTTAATTGCCTGCTCATTGCATATTCCACTACTTCATCGTCCTTAGATTTACACAATAAAATTCCGATACTAGGATTTTCATGGGCTTTCTTAACATCCCGGTCCAAGGCTTCCAGGTAAAAATTCAATTTACCCAAATGCTCCGGAATAAATTCAATTACCTTGAGTTCTATGACGACCAATGAATTTAATGCTCGGTTGAAAAATAGCAAATCAAGAGCAAAATCTTTGTTACCAACCTGGATGACAACTTCTTCCCCTAAAAAAGCGAAATCCCGGCTAAACTCCAATAAGAACTTTTTAAGATTTTGAAGAATAGCTTTTTGAAGGTCCTTTTCGGTATGCGGCTCTGGCAGGTTTAAAAATTCAAAGACATAATGATCTTTAAACGGGACCGATAAGTTTGATGGCAGATCTTTTAGGGTTGAAAGCTTCGCATGACCTAATGTAGCTCGTTCAAAAATTCCGCTGTTTATTTGTCTTTCAAGTTCCCTTACACTATATCCTTCCTGTATAGCTAAACGGATGTAAAATAATCTTTCTTCTTCCTTTTCACACCGGCCAAATATAGTACGATGGTGGCTCCAGCTCAATTCCGTCAGTGGCGTAGCGGCTATATCTAATTCTCGCCGCACTGCGGCGAGTTTTTCATCTTTCAATTCTCGCCACGCCGTGGCGAGAATTGAAGAATCCTTGTACGTTTCATAAAATTGTTTCATCCGCCACAGATTTTTATCGGTAAATCCTGTAGCTGATGGTTCTGTGTGGGCAATGTATTGCGCTAAATCAGTAACCACCCCTTTACCCCAATCTTCGGAAGCAACGCGTTGGCTGATATATTGTCCTATTTTCCAGTAAAGCTCTATTAACGCTTTGTTTACAGAACGTAGTGCTGCGTTACGTGAAGATTGGATCAGTTCTACAACAGGAGCAAAAGAGTTAATAGAATTATTCATGATTGCGTGACTAACTTTTAGATCAACCTATATTTCTTGTAATTTGAATGCAATTTTATAATACCAGCTCATATTTAATTTTCTGCGGTTAAATTAAAAAGTAAATATTTATGTGATCAATACCCTGCAAACTGAATACACCAATGTAAACTTAAATATGAATTCATATTGAATATTTCAGTACTACTGAATGAGATGTAGAGATTGTTATATATACGAACCATCCATAATTTGCTATGTATTCTACTCATCTATGGGCAATTTTTTAATACCCGTTTAAACTGTAGCTACTTCCAGTGGCTCGAAAATTGCATGCTAATTATTACAGGTATTCTAAGCTATCCAATCTAATATTTTAATACAAAGATTAATTAAATCTAAATACGCCCGTATAATATATTCTCAAGAATCACTAGCTAAGAATAGGAAGTGAATTTGCGGGTAAGTAGAACGGAAATATTGAAAGCTAAACCTTCATTTCCTACTTACATCAACGCTTTTATAGGTAAATCAATACTTAAGTAACTGTCAAAATATTTTTTAGACATCATCAATTAGATATGTTGAGAGAATAAGTCATTGTTCTCACACTTAATTTAATTGGCCTGTACAAAATTTTGCAATACCCTGCAATTGAGTGACTTTTTACAATTTAATCTGTATGTATGATTCAACTTATACAATTCTTACAGTCAATTCACCCTGTATCACCTAAACTGGTTGAACACCTTTCAAAAGTTATAAAGGCTAGGAATCTTTTAAAAAAAGATTTGATCTTAAAAGCTGGACACGTATCAAGATGTGCTTATTTTATAAGCCATGGTTTACTTCGTGCATATTATATTAAGAACGATAAGGATATAAGCAGTTGGTTTATGAAAGAAGGAGATTTTAGCTTATCGATAGAAAGCTTTTATGACCAAAAACCAAGCTATGAGAACATTCAGGCCCTTGAAGACTGCACTATTTTTTCGATTGATTATAATGAATTGGAATATATCTACCAGGAGTATCCTGAATTTAATTTCATAGGAAGAGTCCTTACTATCAAGTACCATAAATTATGGGCGCAACAACTGTATTCTCTAAGAATGCAGAATGCAAATGAGCGATATCAATGGTTGTTAACAAACCATCCCGAATTGCTATTAAGGGTTCCGGCTAAATTCATTGCTTCTTATTTAGATATAACTGAAGTGACTTTAAGTAAAATTAAAGGTAGAAAATTAAACGCCTTGTTCTAAGCTGATCCGATATTCCGTTCAACCTTTATCACTAAGATCAATCTTACTTTACTCATCAGCTTAAAAATGAATCATGGTTAAGTGTCGTCCAATAAACATCATAGTATTCCTTATTGCTATTTTATATTCTTCTTGTAAAAAGGAGGACTCAGTAAGTCTTACCCCGGATCAGTCTGTAATCAATCGAGCCCAAATTTTTTTTAAACAGGAGATTGAAGGAAAGTTACTGCCCCGGCAAATACTTACTATCGAAAATGGTTATGTTGAGAAAAACCCACGTAAGCAATTACTAAGAAAGCCCCTTTGGGAAAACGCTTATATCATGAAATTGTCTGTTGGTTCGGCAGTTGTAGTTCCAGTTATATATAATAAGCCATTTCTTATTAAAAGTAATCTGGGAAACAAACCCTACAATATTAATGACTTGACAAAATTATTGATATACCAGGATAAAGATCAGCAGTATCATGCAGAACTGCTTACATCTATTCCGGATAGTAATTACAGAAGTCTTATAAATGAGGCGTTTACAGGGTTGTTATTTGTAGAAGACTGGTTTGGTAATTCCATTGATAAATACAAATATGAAAAAAATGGGATCATCAAGCGATTTACCAGTACAATACATGAGAATTTATATTCATCCACTAAGGATAAAGGATCTGTAGATAAAAATCCTGGCAATTCATTGAGGCAGGATGGAGGGATCACCGTCTGTTACGAAATCTCAGGGTATAATTATTCGGTAAATGATCCAAACAATGGATATTATTGGTCCGAACCGGCTGGATGCGAAACTTTCTTTACACAAATTGATAGCGGATATGTGGCAAATAATGCTTATCTCAATGCATCAAACTATGGAAACATACCAACTGGGGGATATGGTAGTTTCCCAATAATACCAGCTGATAAAATGGTAGTGTTTGCTGGTGACAATATTATTGGTAATATTAAAGATTATAATAAGTGCTTCACCAATACTGCTGGAAATGTCAACACTTATGAAGTAAAAATTTGTGTAGCACAACCAATAGCTGGCACGAGAGAACCTTGGGGATTCTCTAGCATGAGCGGTTCTTCTGCAAGTGGAAACCCTATCTACGTAGGACATACATTTATGATTTTCACTGAGACAACACCAACACAAATTATATCAAGAAATGTAGGATTTTACCCGGCCAGCGGTGTAAACCCTATCTATCCATCTATTCAAGGTAAATTAAACAATGATGAGATACATGATTTCAACATTTCTCTAACAATCACTTTGACAAGCAGCGATTTCACATCCATGTTAAACTTTGTTTCTCAGGGAAATGATGCTGGATATACATACAATCTCAATTCGAACAATTGTACCACCTTTGCTTTAAATGCACTATCAAGCATTGGGATAAATTTGCCGCAAACAAGGGGTACCTGGACTAACGGCGGAGGTGTAAATCCAGGCGATTTAGGGGAAGACATTAGAGATATGTATTTACCCGCAAACATGACTCGAAAAACAATATTTAGCTGGCACTATAACCAAGGGAAATGTTTTTAAATAACATGCTAAACCTGATTTATATGAAATATACTTCCCTGCTTTTAGTACTACTTATCCTAATTGGAATCGAAGTTTGTTATGGCCAGGAGGTAATTTGGAAAAACTCCAAAAACTGGAAATTGTATAATATTATTAATAAGGCTGGTTTCACGTATTCACTAGATACATTAGTAAGCTTTCAAAGCACAGATTTGAGTAATCAAACAATGCAATACTTCATGAATGATATATCTGAATGGCCAAAAGAGAAATATAGTCTTTGGATGGGCTTATTCATTGCGACGTGTGAACTGGAAGATGGGAAGCGGAGAAAAATTATTATAAGTAACTATGGTGGCTTTTTTTATGACCAAATAACAAAACGCTATTATGAGTTGCCACCCAAATTACAAGATCAATGGATAGAATTATTAAATGATAATATGAAAAAGATGAATACTAACTATCAATTTGGTAAATTAAATTAATGCTGACTAAGACAAATAAAAACTTTCTAATATCCTCAGGAGTAATTGCAGGATATATTTCGATCATCTTTCTATTATTTTATGGGAATAATAACGGTTTGGGCAAATCATTCGGGGTAGCAGTAATATACATAATTACAAGAAACGTTGTACTTGTGGTTGGTGGAATCGTGTTACTGTCAAGAATTTTTAAACTCATTAAAAAAAATACCCATTTATTCTACGTACTAATCGGAACAGTTAACCTTAGCGTCGGGATTTTATGTATATTTTTATACTTTCTTCAACAAGCAGATATGCAATGGCTTAATAAATGCCTATTAAATTTGCTTGTAGGATTTTTAATAGTTTCCGATACTCTATTTTTTGGAAAACAAACTAATACCGAAAAATAATGGTAGCCCCTAATATCAGGGCTCTTAAATAATTTAACTTATACTTTACAAGGGGTAAATTAGTGAATCATCGGTATCAAAAAATTGGAATTTGAGGGACAGCAAGGTTTTTAATTCTGTCATATAATTTTGGTTAAGGTTTTTGAAAAAAGTTTCTACTGCCAA
>JAABUN010006184.1_pt1 | contig 14013 bp, 12 predicted proteins | sample 5559311 | NCBI WGS metagenome assembly JAABUN01 (sample SAMN10711877, study PRJNA513370) | rock metagenome | isolation source: Antarctica rocks | place: Antarctica: Victoria Land, Siegfried Peak sud | reverse complement strand
GCAGCTCGCCGTAGAACCGCCCGATCCGCTCGGCGTCCAACGCGTCGATGCAGAGGTCTTTGAACTGTGCGGGCGCCATGATGGTCAGTCTAGGAAGGGCTGCCGACATACCCTGCCTGGATGACGCCGACGGAACTGGTGCTGGTCGGCCTGGTGATGATCGCCGGTCTGATCGGTGTCGCGGTACCGCTGCTTCCCGGGCTGCTGCTGGTGCTGGCCGGCGCGCTGTGGTGGACCGTCGGCGACGGCGGCGGCGCCGTCCACTGGGTGATCTTCGGCTTGATGGCCGCCGTGCTGGTCGTCGGCACCGCGGTCAAGTACCTGGTTGCTGCCCGAACCACCGCGGCGGCCGGGACAGCCAACCGTTCGATGGTCGTCGCGGTGCTGCTGGGGGTCGTCGGTTTCTTCGTCATCCCGGTGGTAGGCGCGCCGTTCGGATTCGTGCTGGGGATCTACCTCGCCGAGCGGCAGCGGCTGGGCGGGCACGCCGCTGCCTCGGTCTCGACACGGGCCGCGATCAGAGGTGTTGCGCTGTCGATGCTGGTCGAGTTCACCGCGGGGGTGCTGATGATCGGGATCTGGCTGATCGGGCTGCTCGTCAGCTGAGGGACGGGGCAAGGAGGTCTCTCGGCATGAGCGACGTCCTGGCACTGGGAGTGATGCGGGCCGCGCTCAGCGCCGGCCGGCGGGTGCCCGCTTCGCCTGGCCGTCGCTGGGATCGACGACATCGAGTTCGCCAGGATCTTCTGCCCCTCGCTGACCAGTGTGTCGCTGGGTGCTCGCAGGCGGGGGCGGCTGGCAGCCCAGCCGCTGCTGGAACGGATGGCAGCTCCTGGGACACCCCCCAGAACTGTGCGGGTGGAACCAAGATTGATCATTCGGGAATCTTCGTGTCGTTCCTGACCCAGGACCGACCGAGCTGCCGGCAGCGGGTCAGGCCAGCGGCCGGCGGGCGGAGAACTCCCGGCGGGTACGCCTCGACAAGGCCTTCAACTTGTGGTGCGGCGTCCGCTGGGCCGGCCCGGGCGAGAGGCCGCTGGAACCGGACGACGATCTGCGATGCCTGGGCGACGCGGACACAATGGTTCGCCGACTCCCGGTCCGGCGGGCTCGCGCCGTCGTGGATCCGGCGGGCAACGATGCGGCCACCCAGAACTCCTGACGACAATCAGTTGCCCCGCTTGGACTGCGGCAGCGGATGCCCGCTCGCCGTCAGTGACACCGGCATCGCCCCGACGGGCGGTTCGCCGCGCCGTCGAGCCGAAAGACTCGTTGTCAAGCGCCGAGCGCTTCCAACTGGCCGGACGGTCAGAACAACACCGACGCGAAGGTGCCGATCTGTTCGAACCCCACGGACCGGTAGGCGGCCCGCGCGGCGTAGTTGTGCCGGTTGACGTACAGGCTGGGCAGCCGGCCCAGGTTCCGCCGGATGTGCCGGACGACAGATGCCACCCCAGGGGCCGCGATGCCCCGCCCGCGGTAGGCGGGGTCCACCCATACTCCCTGGATCATCGCCGCCCGCGACGACAGTGCACCGATCTCGGCCTTGAACACCACTCGTCCATCGGCGAAGGCGGCGAAGGCGTTCCCACGGACCATCAGATCCTGCACCCTGGCGCGGTAGCCGGCGCCGTTGTCACCGCGTCGCGGGTCCACTCCGACCTCTTCGGTGAACATCGCCACCGCGGCCGGAAGATAGTCGTCGATCAGCTCGACTCCTGCCGGCTGGACCCGTTCGTCCGGCGGCACCCGCGGGTCACCATGGCAGGCCATCAGCGGCTGGTCGGGGCGCACCTCCCGGGCCGGTCCCCATCTCGGTTCCAGGCCCTGCCACATCGGCAGCACCTGACTGGCCGAGCCCACCACCGACGCCACGGTCCGGCGCCGACGTCCCAGGCCGGCTGCCAATTGCCGCAGCGCGGCCGGATCGCCGGACAACGGGATCAGATTGCCCCCCAGGAAGGCAACGGCATCCCGGCCGCCTCCGACCCCCCAGAACTCACCGCCCAATGCTGCCCTGTCCATGCCGTGCGATTCGAACCGTTCGGCCACCAGGCAGCCGGCCACCGGATCGGCCGCCAGCGCCTCGGCGACCCGGTCCTGATGCGCCGGACCGAGTGCCCGCACGGCCAGACCAGTGAGCACCGCCGGACCCGGGATCAGACCGTCGTCACCGACGGCCGGCCGGACGCGACGCCATCGGTCCGCATGCTGTCGGCGATCCGCATCGCCTCGTCGATCAGCGTCTGGACGATCTGCGACTCCGGAACGGTTCTTACCACCTCGCCCTTGACGAAGATCTGCCCCTTGCCGTTGCCGGAGGCGACGCCGAGGTCGGCTTCCCTTGCCTCTCCCGGCCCGTTCACCACGCAGCCCATCACGGCCACCCGCAGCGGCACGTCCATGCCCTCCAGGCCGGCCGTCACCTCGTTGGCGAGCTTGTACACGTCGACCTGGGCCCGCCCGCAGGACGGGCAGGACACGATCTCCAAGCCGCGTTCGCGCAGGTTGAGCGACTCCAGGATCTGCAGGCCGACCTTCACCTCTTCCACCGGCGGTGCAGACAGGGAGACCCGGATGGTGTCGCCGATCCCCTGCGCCAGCAGCGCCCCGAAGGCGACCGCGGACTTGATGGTTCCCTGAAAGGCCGGTCCGGCCTCGGTGACGCCGAGGTGCAGCGGGTAGTCGCACCGCTCGGCGAGCAGTTCGTAGGCGCGCACCATGATCACCGGGTCGTTGTGCTTGACCGAGATCTTGATGTCGCGGAAGTCGTGTTCCTCGAACAGCGAACACTCCCAGAGCGCGGATTCGACCAAGGCCTCCGGAGTGGCCTTGCCGTACTTCTCCAGCAGCCGCTTGTCCAGCGAGCCGGCGTTCACCCCGATCCGGATCGGCGTGCCGCGGTCCTTGGCGGCCTGGGCGATCTCCTTGACCTGGTCGTCGAACTGGCGGATGTTGCCCGGGTTCACCCGGACCGCCGCGCAGCCGGCGTCGATGGCGGCGAAGACGTACTTGGGCTGGAAGTGGATGTCCGCGATCACCGGCAGCTGGGAGTGCGCGACGATCTGGCTGAGAGCGGCGGCGTCGTCGTTGGTGGGCACCGCGACCCGGACGATCTGGCAGCCGGATGCGGTCAGTTCGGCGATCTGCTGCAGCGTGGCGTTCACGTCGGCGGTGACGGTGGTCGTCATCGACTGCACGGAGATCGGGTGCTCGCTGCCGACCCCCACCCCGCCGACATCCAGTTGCCTGGTCCTGCGCCGCGGCGCCAGCACCGGCACCTCGCGGTCGGCTGGCATCGACGGCAGACCGAGGCTGATGCTCGATCCGATGCCCGCGGCGGATACCGAACCGGTTGGAGAACTGCGCGTCATGAGAGTCCTTGTCAGAAAAGCTTCACCGGGTTGACGACGTCGGCGACAAACGTCAGGGCCGTCAGCCCTATGAACAACAATGCCACCAGGTAGGCGACCGGCATCAGCTTGGCCACGTCGAACGGCGGCGGAACCGACCGGCGGGTGAGCCTTGCCCAGCCGCGGCGGATCCATTCGATGATGGCCCCGAAGATGTGCCCGCCGTCCAGCGGCAGCAGCGGCAGCAGGTTCAGCAGGAACAAGCTCATGTTGAAACCGGCCAGCAACGTCAGGAACAGCGCCAGCTTGTCCTTGGCCTCGGTGTCCATGGCCAGGATCTCCCCGGAGATCCGGCCGGCGCCGACCACCCCCACCGGCGAGTCCACATCACGTTCGCGGCCGTTGAAGATGGCCTGCCAGAGCGCCGGGATACGCGCCGGGATCGCCACCACGGCGTGTGCCGCCGCTCCGATGAACTGCCCCGTCCGTTCGATGGCGGAACCAAAACCCTGGGTGACGTAAGGCGTTTGCGGGCCGACGCCGAGGAATCCGGTCTGGGTCACGCCGACCCGCTGGCCGCGGTTGTCGTACACCGGCCGGTCCGTCCTGACGATCGGCACCATCCTGCTGACGGTCCGGCCGGCCCGCTCCACCGTGATGGGCACCGTCGTTCCGGCCGCCGCCCTGATCAACGCGGTGAGTTGATCCCAACCGGTGATCGGGGTGCCGCCGAACGCGATGACCCGGTCCCCGGACTGCAGACCGATGGCTCTGGCCGGCGTCCACTGCTGCTGCGGGCAGTTCGTCTTGCCCTGCTCGGCGGCCGGAGCCGAGGCCGGCACGACGCAGGCCTGGACCTCGCTGATCGTGGTGTTCGGGGTCTGCACGCCGATGCCCATCATCACGATGGCGAACAGCACCACCGCCAGTACCAGGTTCATGAACGGGCCCGCGAACATGATGACGATCCGTTTGGCCGGGTGCAGTTGGTAGAACTGCCGGCCGTCGTCGGTGACGGCCACCTGGGCCCGGTCGCCGGCCCTGGTGTCCTCGATGATCTGCCGGAAGAAGCCGGCCGGACCGAGAGCCGTGGTGCTGATCCGCTGCCGGCCGCGGGCATCCGGTGGCACCATCCCGATCATCCGGATGTAGCCACCGAGCGGTACCGCCTTGATGCCCACCTCGGTCTCTCCGACCTGCCTTGACCACAGCGTCTTACCGAAGCCGATCATGTACTGGGTCGTCCGGACGTTGAACAACTTCGCGAAGGTCAGATGTCCGAGTTCGTGCCAGGCGATGGAGAAGAGCAGACCGAGCACGAACAGCACGATCCCGACGGCCATCCACATCAGCCTGACCCCCCTGCTCTCCTCGTCGTCGCTGTTCCTGTCATGGCCGCCCTCGTCATCGATGCAGTCCCGGCGAGCTGCTGATCAGTGCCGTCGCCCGCCTGCGGACCTGCTCCTCTGCGGCCAGCACGTCGGCGACGTCGCGGGGCTCCACCGTCAGGCCGCCGGAACCGACCGCCTCATCGATCATGCCCGCCAGCACCTCGGTGATGCCTGGGAAGCTGAGTGATCCGGTCCGGAAGGCCTGGACCGCGACCTCGTTGGCAGCGTTGTAGGCACAGGGAACCAGACCTCCCGCGAGCCCGGCCGTGCGGGCGAGCCCCAGCGCCGGGAACGCGGCATGGTCGACGGGTTCGAAGGTCCAGCCGGCCGGCTGGGCGAAGTCGATGGCCGCTGCCACGTCCGGCAGCCGGTCCGGCCAGCCCAGACCGAGAGCGATGGCCAGCTTCATGTCCGGTGGGCTCGCCTGCGCGATGGTCGCCCCGTCGATGAAGGTGACCATGGAATGGATCACCGACTGGGGGTGCACCACCGTTTCGATCCGCTGGTACGGGACGCCGAAGAGCAGATGGGCCTCGATCAGCTCCAGACCCTTGTTGACCAGGGTGGCCGAGTTGACCGTGACCACCGGCCCCATCTGCCAGGTGGGATGGGCCAGGGCTTCCTCGAGCGTCACATCCGCCAGCTCCTCGGCGGTGCGGCCGCGAAACGGGCCGCCGGAGGCGGTGATGACGAGCTTGGCCACTTCTGCGGTCCGGCCGGCCTGCAGACACTGGGCGATCGCGCTGTGTTCGGAGTCGACCGGAATCAGCTGGCCGGGTGCTGCGGCGCCGAGCACCAGCTGCCCGCCGGCGATCAGCGACTCCTTGTTGGCCAGCGCCAGCCGGCGGCCGGCGGCCAGCGCCGCCAGCGTGGGGGCAAGTCCGACCGATCCGTTGATGGCGTTGAGCACCACGTCGGCGTCGACCGTCTCGATCAGGCTGACAGCACCGTTCGGGCCGGTGGCGCGTTGCGCAGCGGGGAATCTGGCGGACTGCTCGGCGAACAGATCCGGCCGGGAACCGCCGGCCGCCATCCCGACCAGGGTGAACCGGTCGGGATGCGAGGCGATGACGTCCAGCGCCTGGGTGCCCACCGATCCGGTACTGCCCAGGACGATGACGCGGCGGGGCGGGGTCGACGGCACCGGTCCATTGTCCATGTGCGGCCGGCCGCCCCGGCCAGATGTCGCAGCGCCGTCTGTTGGGGGCCGTCAGTCGGTGCCGTCAGCCGGGCGTCGTCAGCCGCCGGTGCGCATCGCCGACACCATCGGGCACTGGAACGGGTCACGTGCCGACAGGCCGACCTTGTTCAGGTAGCGCACCACGATCCGGTATGCCGAAAACAGCGAGGTCTCGGTGTACGGCACGCCGCGCTCGGCACAGAACGGCATGATCAGCTCGCGGGCCCGCCGCAGGTTCGGCCGGGGCATACTCGGGAAAAGGTGATGCTCCACCTGGTAATTGAGCCCGCCCATGGCGAACGTCATGAATTCCGGGCCGGTGATGTTCCGCGACGTCAGCACCTGGCGCCGGAAGAAATCGATCTTGGCGTCACCGGGGATCACCGGCATCCCCTTGTGGCTCGGCGCGAAGGTGCAACCCATGTACACGCCGAAGACCATCATCTGGACACCGAGGAACGCTGCGGCCATTCCGGGAGACAGCAGCAGGAACAACGTCGTCAGGTAGGCACCCCAGCGGACGGCGAGCATGCTGATCTCTGTCCACCTGCGTTTCACCGGGCGGCGGCCGAACAGAGTTATCACCGACTGGGCGTGCAGGTTGAGGCCCTCGACGATCAGGATGGGGAAGAACCACCAGCCCTGCCGGGCGATCAGGAACGCGCCGATCCGGCTGCGTCGGCGATCCGGTTGCGGGTAGAAGACCACCACTGTCGGCTCGATGTCCGGGTCCTTGGCGATCTGGTTCGGGTTGGCGTGATGCCTGGTGTGCTTGCTCACCCACCAGCTGATGCTCATCCCGGACAACAGGCTGCCGAGCAGCCGGGCCGTCCAGTCGTTGGCGGCGCCGGAGCGGAAGATCTGCCGGTGCGCCGCGTCATGCGACAAGAAGGCCAGGTGGGTCAGCACCAGGCCGAGCGCGGCGGCGATGGCCAGCTGGGCCCAGGATTGTCCGATGAACGCGAAGGCGACCCAGACGCCCGCGAACGCGAGCACCACCGCGGCGATCTTGACCGTGTAATAGCCGTACCGACGCTCGAGCAGGCCGCGCTCGGCGATCACGGCGGCCAGTTCCGAGTAGTCGGTGCTCGGTCTGGGACGGGTAGCGGGAGGTGCAAGCATTGTCGTCAAGGGGTTGTCTGCTCTCTGGGAGTAGAACGACCACGTCGGTGACGACATCGTCGTGTCTTCGTCACAGACCATCTGTGACGGTGGTACCCGGATCGGCTGTTCGGTATCCGCAGCATCACTGGTTGAAACCTGAGGCGACAGCCGCCGCACCGCTTCCGACAGTACCGACCGGACGGGGGTGGGGTTTTCTGACATCGTCCGCCGGGCGTGCCAAGATGAAACCGACCAATCGGTTGACCAATCGTTGTGGAGGTGGCTGATGGCCGGCACGTCGCTGGAGAAGCACTCCGGTTCTCACCCCGTTACTGCCGGCGCCGAGAGGCACGGCGAGGTGGAACCGGTCCACCACGGCGATGTGCTGCGCTACAACCCGGACGCGCCCAGCGAGGAATGGGGCTGGCACGGGCAGTGGAAGCTGTTCGCTACGCGTGGTTCGCGGCTGCTGCTGGTGCTGTTCACCGCGGTGACCTTCTTGATGCTGTTCGGGAACCATGTGAGCCACGTCGAGGACTGGTGGCTGGCGGGCATCGGCCTGGCCATGATCGTCTGGCTGGTGGCCAGGGAGGCCGCCGCCCGCCGGGAGCGCCGGCTCCGGCCCTGACGGCGAGCATTCCACACCCCGCGCCAGGACATCGCTCGACCTTCCACCAGACCACTTACCGGACCACTCGCCCGACCGCCGCTAACCGGGATGCGGTGCACGCATCCGCTCCCGCACCCGCCGGCCGATGTCGGCATCCATCACTCCGGTGTCCGGTTCGAAATCCCAGTGCTGGCCGATCCACGGGTCCCGGGTGGTGGCCGGAACGGTGGGCACCGGCCGGGGCGGGTAGCGCAGCCCGGAGAGCTCCAAGTCTTCCTGACCGCCGATGTAGACCACCTGCAATCCGAACCCCGGTCCGGCCACCGCCAGCTTCTCCAGCGCCGCCAGCTCGCCGCCGGACATTCCAGCTGCCTGCCACGGGAGGACTACCACGCTCGGCAGATCCGCCGGGATCGGCGCCCGGGCGCCGTTGCTCGCTGCCATGTCGAGCAGGTCGACTTGCAGCGCCAACGACGTCAACCGGCTCTCCCGGTCGGCCGGCGTGCAGGATCCCGGCAACTCCAGCGGCTCGCCCGGACTCGGCTCGGCCGCGATCAGCTCAACCAGGCGGCCGGCCGGGGCGGCCGCGAAGATCCGGTGCAACAGGTTCACCGCCCGCTGCTCGATCCGGTTGCCTGGCGTGATCAGCCAGATCCCGCCGGGCGCCGCGATCGCCTGCACCATCGGGATCCTCAAGGCCCGGCTGTCCTGCCGGGTGATCTCGCCGATCCGGAAGATGCCGACGCCGTCCGGCTGGATCGGCTCCCGCCATACCCGGGCGTCCCACCTGGCCAGCGGTGCCGGCAAGGTTTTCTCCAGGCGGGCCAGCTCGTCGGCCAGCTGGTCCAGATCCGACAACCGCCGCTCCGATGCCGCGTCGATGACCTGCTGGTACTTCTGTTCGGCGGCGCGCCGTCCGGGATGATCCGGAGAACGGGCGGCAACATCGGCGACCAACTCTTCCAGAGCGATGTCCCGGCCCGACTCGGCGAAGCGGACCGACTCGGCGAAGCTGCCCGCGCTGCGGGAGGCGTCCTCCCAGATACCGGCCAGCTGCCGGACCACCGCTTCGGCGGACTCCTTGCCGCCCAACGGGTTGGGCGGCTGCTCCGGTGACTCGGGTCCGCTCTGTGCAGCGCCGTCGGCGGGCAGCTGGTCGCCGGGCATCTGGACACCGGGCAGCCGGACACCGTGCAGCCGGCCGAATTCGGCAAGGCCGCCGGCGTAGCTCTGGCCGATCGCTCTGAGCTTCCACCGCTCGGCCCGGCGGTAGAACTCGACCAGCACGGCCGCCCCTCCTGGTAGGGGGACCGGCGGCGTGAATCGCAGAGCTACCGCATCTCCGTCCTGCACCTGCACCGACGGCGTACCGATCCACGGTCCGTGCCCTACCAGCAGGCACCTGGCCACCTGCGGATCCAGCGCATCGAGCCGGACCGGCAGGTCGGTGCCGACGACCGGGACGACGCCCGGGTGCCGCTGAGAGCCGGCGGCGCCGGGATGCCGGTCGGAGCCGGCGGCTGGGTGGATCTGGTCCTTCGCCGTCAGCAGCACCATGACCAGCGGCACGGACGACGGGGTGACGGTCAGCCGTAGCGTGTTCGCGACCAGCGCCGCGTTCTCACCGGGCAGCAGATCTCTGATCGTCACCGCTTGTTGCCTACAGGAACCGGGGTAACTGCGGGAACGCCTCCGACGGCGTCCTGGCGTTGATGCCCTCCCCGATCGCCTGCATCTTCCAGCCGCCTCCGTCGCGGTAAACCTTGGCCATCACCATGCCGGTGAACGGCATCCCGCCGGTCAGTGTGTAGCGAGCGAGTTCGGCGCCGGAGGTGTGGTCGATCAACCGGCAGAAGGCGTTCTGTACCTGCTCGAATGTCTGCCCTTCGTAGGAGGTGACGATGAAGACGATGGAGCTGATGTGGGCGGCCACCCTGTTCAGGTCGATCAGCACCGTCTCGTCGTCGCCCTCGCCGGCTCCGGTGCGGTTGTCGCCCTGGTGCGATACGGATCCGTCCTTGGACCGCAGGCTGTTGTAGAAGGCGACGTCAGCGAGCTGGCGATCGGCGAACATCACCGCCGAGGCGTCCAGATCGATGTCCACGTCACGGTTGCCGAACATGCTGCGCTTCTTGAGCGGGTCCCAGCCCAGTCCCATCCTGACCATGGTCAGCTCGCCGCCGGCCTCCTTGCGCAGCGACACCCGCTGACCCTTCTGCAGGCTCACCGGGCGGTTCGGGCTGAGGCCGGCCTCCTCTTGGGTGTCGCGCTGCTGGCCGCCTGCAGCGGCCGCGCCCGGCGGCGGAAAGCTTTGCGGCGCAGCGGCTCCGGCTGGCGGCGGGAATTGCCGCGGCGGCGGGAATTGCTGCGGCGGCGGGAAGCCTTGCGGCGGCGGGAATTGCTGCGGCGGCGGGAAGCCCTGCGGCGGCGCAAGATTCGAGGGCGGCGGGAAGGCGGTGGCCGGCGGCGCAGCCGCAGCAGCCGGGGGTTGCGGCGCGGACGGTTGCAGGTGCCCGAAAGCCCCGCCGGTGTCCGGCTCCTGATCCGGCGTCGGTGCGGCCGTTCGCGGCGATGAAAGCGGCCCAGCGGCAGGCTGCTGTTCGCCGTCATCATCGACCGACACCCCGTGGTCGCTGATCAGGTCGGCCAGCCCCCCGGCGTAGCCCTGCCCGACCGCCCGCACCTTCCAGTCGGCGCCGCGGCGGTACAGCTCGACGGCGACCATGATGGATTCCTGACTGAGGCCGGTGACCTGGTACTGGGCGATGGTGGTGCCGGCGTCGTCGGCGATCCTCGCCATTGGAGCCGCGACCTGCCCGAACCGCTGGCCCTGGGTCTGAAGATTCACCACGGCCCTGACGGTCTGGATCTCGGCCGGGATCTGGCTAAGATCCAGCCGTAGCCGCCACCCCGCGCCGTCCTTGACGCAGTGCACACCGGGCCCGTCCGGCTGGTTGAAGAAGATGAAATCGGCGTCCGTGCGCACCTTGCCGGAATCGGTGACCAGCAGGGCCGAGAGGTCGGTCGGCGCCTGCACGTCGACGGTGACCTGAACAGAGGAACTGGTGAGCGGGGCGTTCTGGCCCTTCACGAGTGTGCTGGGTGACGTCACATCGCTCCTTCTGGTCGGGGGCTGGCCATCGATCCTAATGAGTCGGACGGGACGCCATCCTGGTTCGGCCGAGGTTCCGCTCGGCGCCAGGCCTGGCTGCGTGCCACGCCGGCTGCTACGCCGCTTGAGCGCGCCAATGGCGGAGCACCGACGGTGGAGCGCGCCAGTGGCGGAGCGCAACGAGGCGGCGTCGAGCAGTGTGGCTCAGAGCTCGGCGGCGGCCAGCTGCCCGCAGGCGGCCGCGATCTCCTGGCCGCGGGTGTCCCGCACCGTGCAGGCCACGCCCTTTTCCCGTACCCGGCGGACGAACTCGTCCTGCACCGGCTTCGGCGAGGCATCCCACCGCGAGCCCGGCGTCGGGTTGAGCGGGATGAGGTTGACATGCACCAGCTGCCCGAGATGCTCCCGCAGGATGCCGCCGAGCAGGTCGGCCCGCCATGGCTGGTCGTTGATGTCGCGGATCAGTGCGTACTCGATGGACACCCTGCGGCCGGTGGCGTCGGCATAGCGGCGGGCGCCTCGCAGTACCTCGCCGATCTTCCACCTGGAGTTCACCGGCACCAGGGTGTCCCGCAGCTCATCGTCGGGACAGTGCAGCGAGACGGCGAGCCGCACCTGCATCTTCTCCGCCGTCAGCCGGTCGATGGCCGGCAGCAGACCTACCGTCGACACCGTCACCGACCGGGCCGATATGCCCAGGCCATGTGGTCTGGCGGTGGTGATCTGCCGGATCGCCGACAGCACCCGCTGATAGTTGGCCAGCGGTTCGCCCATTCCCATGAAGACGATGTTGGACAACCGACCCGGCTGGCCCAGCGCACCGTCACGGGCGGCCGCGGCCGCCAGCCGGACCTGCTCGACGATCTCCGCGGTGGACAGGTTGCGTTGCAGACCGCCCTGGCCGGTCGCGCAGAACGGGCAGGCCATGCCGCAGCCCGCCTGGCTCGACACGCACAGGGTGATCCGCTCCGGGTACCGCATCAGCACGGATTCGATGAGCGTGCGGTCGTGCGCGCGCCAGAGCGTCTTGCGGGTGGAGCCGTCGTCACAGGCGATGGAACGCACCTCGGTCAGCAGCTGCGGCAGCAGCGCGTCCACCAGCTCCCGCCGACCAGCCGCCGGCAGGTCCGACATCAGGGCCGGATCCCTGGTCAGGCCCCCGTAGTAGTGACGGGCCAGCTGGTCCGCACGGAACGCAGGCTGACCGGCGCGCCGGACGGCGTCCTTGCGCTGGGTTGCGTCCAGATCCGCCAGGTGCGGCGGCGGCATGCCCCGGCGCGGAGCGTCGAAGAGCAACGGGAGCGATTTCATGACGGGTCCATCGTCCCACGATCTGCCGCGCCGGCGATCGCCCGTGCCTCACCCAAACGGCAGCTCACCCGAACGGCAGCGGCGCACCGCCCAGACCGACGACCGACCCGACCAGTGCCCGACCGGCCGCGACGTGCACGTCACAGGTCGAGACGGGATCGGAGTCGCCGGACCTTTCGTCGGTGTCGCCGGCCGGCCGCCGCGACGTGTCACGGCCTTGAACGGCCACCAGTCCGGCGCTGCCGAACACCCCGTTCGAGCCCACGGTCCGACGGGCGAACTGGGCGCAGCTGTCGACCGGTCGGCGGCCGGCCACGGCCCGGAACTCCCCGAGCCGTTCCACCGGATGCGGCAGCGTGCAATCGATCTGCTGGCCGCCGGCCAGCAGGCAGGTGCCCACGCGCGCTGTCACCATGCCGCGCTCGTCGGGGACCAGCGTGCCGCGGTAGCGCAAGGCAAGATCGGGACGGAACGCCGGCGACGGATAGCGGGCACAGGCCGCCCAGCCCAGCACCGGGCCACCGCCGCGCAGTATCGATGTCGCGACCGGCGGCGCTGTCGCCGTCCAGTTCGTCGCACCGAGATCGGTGCTGGGCGTGGTCATCCCGGTCGGGCAGGCCGCTCGCCACGCTTCCCCGTTGACGGCCGGCACGCGGGCGGCCGGCCAGCTGCGGATCACCTCCGCGGTGTGTTGCCGATCGCACGGAACATCGGCTGCGTCGAAGGCGCCGGAGTGCAGCAGGCAGCTGCCCGCTGCGGGCGGTGGCAGCGCCGGGAGCGCAAAGGCCTGGCCGCGCACCCCGGGACCGGTCACCCGATTCAGCACCAGCAGGGCCAGCACCGCGGCGAGGATGAGCGCCGCCCCGATCAACCGGTGTCCGTCCCGCGACATCAGCCAGGCCCTCGCATCGGCCCTCGCCCCGGCGTCAGCTCGAGCCGGGGCGGCGGGCATTGCGGCCGATGGTGCCGATCAGCCCCGGCAACAGGAAGAACAGCCAGGACCATCCCCAACCGTGGAAGACGAAGCCGCAGACGAAGAACAGGATCATCGACACCGGCCCGGCGATCGCCAACCAGTTGTAATCGGGCCTGCGGCCCGTCGCGGGTCCGGGTTCCACCGGTGCAGACGTTACGGGTCCGGCGTCCACCGGGTAGGCCGGTGCGGTGGCCGGGTAGCCGGTCGGCCCGGCGGAGGGCGCCGGTTGCACAACGCCGCCGCCGGGGAGGTCGAGGAACACGGCGTTGAGGTCGGCGTGAGTGTTCGCGGTGGTCAGCTGGCTCGCCCTGGTCGAGTACTCGTCGGGGGTCAGCCGGCCCGCCCGCATGTGATTGCCGAGTGCGGTCAGCGCCGCATCGCGTTCAGTGTTGCCGATGCGGATGGGCTGAGGTTCGGTCACCACCCGATGGTGCCACCACGCGCCGCTCACTGCTAGCAGTACTGACGGGCGAGCCGCACCAGGTGCCCGGCGTAGGACGGGCCGTGCGACACGGCGTGCACGGCCACCGGATGCAACTGGTGAAGTGCCGTGCGTTCCGGCCAGTCGGCCGGCAGCCCGGCGGCCTCGGAGTAGGCGTCCTGGATGCGGCTCAGCTGCGGGCAGCCGAACAACTTGAGCATCGCCAGGTCCGTCTGGCCGTGCCCGCCGTGGGCAGCGGGATCGATCATCACCGCGCCGTGGTCGGTGAACTGCAGGTTGCCCGACCAGAGATCGCCGTGCACCCGCGCCGGCGGCCTGTCGTCGTCGAACTCGCCGGCGCTGATCCGATCGCACAACCGGTCCACGACCCCGGTACCGTCCGGATCAAGATTCCCGTTGTCGCGCGCTCGGCGGACGAACGGACGGATCCGTTGCTCGGCATAGAACTCTCCCCACCCAGCGGCGGGATCCATGGGTTGGGTCTGACGCCCGATCCAGCCGTCGCCGCTCCCCACCCGGGCGGCGGGCTGCCGA
>JAABUN010006183.1_pt1 | contig 14013 bp, 12 predicted proteins | sample 5559311 | NCBI WGS metagenome assembly JAABUN01 (sample SAMN10711877, study PRJNA513370) | rock metagenome | isolation source: Antarctica rocks | place: Antarctica: Victoria Land, Siegfried Peak sud | reverse complement strand
CGAAACGGTGGACCCCGACGAGAGCCACGATGAGGTGGCCGATGCGGGCTGACAACTCGCGCCATCTCATTACCGCCGCGCAACAACGCGCCGAGCAGACCAGGCGACGAGCCGTCGCCGCCCTGCGACGGCTGGATGCCACCGGCAGACCGATCAGCTTCGACAGCGTGGCCCGCGAGGCCGGCGTCTCCCGTTCCTGGCTCTACGCCCAAACCGACCTGCGTCAGGAGGTCGAGCGGCTGCGAGCGCGCCACCAAAAGCGGCCCTCCACGACCGTGCCTCCCGAACGGCAACGAGCCTCGGAGACCTCCCTGATGCGCCGCCTTGAGGCTGCCACCGAACGGATCGGTCACCTCGAACGCGACAACCGCCAGCTACGCGACGCGCTGGCCCAGGCCCTCGGCGAACAGCGCACATCGGCGATCCTGGGCCCCAGAGGTCGTCGCGACACGCCCAACAACAAGGGCTCGCAACTCATCGGACCGTGCTGACCAGCGACCCGCCCAACTCACGTCGACGACACCGTCCACGACGCAAACGCCCAGGTCACAGCCATGATCAACAAGACGACTCAAGATAACGGACGGCAGGTGCGCCAACGGCCCGTTCTTCAGGTCGGCGATGACCTGCTCGATGATCGCGTGTGCGCGGTGTGCCTTCTCGGCCTTGAGCATCTCCAGCGGGCTGTTGGTGAACACCGCGTGATATCGGTAGGCGGTGAACAGCTCGCTCTGGTTGTTCGGGTTCATGTCGGTGACCCGGCGCACGATCAGCTTGGCTTTGACGTGCTTGGCCTTGGGCTTGGACGTGAACGCGGTGTAGGGAATCTCAGCGACCTCGGCGTCGGAGATCCAGCGCTGCTGCTCCTGATTGAAGACCGCGTCGGTGTACTTGATCGCTGTCCAGGCCCGGTCGTTGATCGTTGTGATGGCCTTGCGGACAGCCTTGTCCTGCCGGGCGGTGATCGAAAAGAATGCCTTCTGCCGCAGGGCGGCGGTGATGACATCGGAGCCGTAGAAGGCCGAGTCCGCCCGCAAGACCAGCAGCCCGCTCGCGCCCGCCTTGCCCGCTGTGACCAGCGCGTCGGTGACGAACCGGCCGGCTCCGCGGGCGGAGTTCGTCGATCCCTTGCGCAGCCGGGCAGCGGCGATCACCGGCGCCGAGGACGGTGTCGAGACGATCGCCAGCAGCGCGTTCAGGCCCTTCACGCCGGTGTAGCCGCGGCCGGCGCCGTGCTTGGCGTAGCCGTAGGTCTGCCGCAGCGTGTCATCGACGTCGACATAGGCCAGCTCGTCGACGCCCGGCAGCAGCGGCGCCTGCCCAGCCAGGTTGATCAGCAGCCGGGAGGCGACGGCGTCGAGCTGGCGGACATGACCGAAGGTGAACGAGCGCAGGAAGGTTCCGAGCGTCGAGGGCGCCCGGATGCCGGTGAACAGCCGTCTCATCGCACCGTGCCGCAGCAGGTCCATGTCATCGATCGAGTCGGCACCGGCAATCATCCCCGCAACCAGAGCCGGGACCTTCAGATGGGCGTTGACGCCACCGGTCTTGCCCAAGTGAGTGGACGTGGTCCCCGACGAGCCGCTGCAGACGCGCTCGCTCCGCGAGTTGCAGCACCGGTGCCAGGCCGGCGCACGACACGAGATTCGGGTCATCGAACACGGCGGTGAGGTCATGACAGACTCGCATCTCGCGGATGCCCTTCTGTGCGCGGTGAACTGATCCCTAGACAAGATCGATTCTCCCGCAGCAGAAGGGCATTCCGTCGTTACGGCGCGCGCCTCACAACAAGATCCACGGTGGATCCGGGCTTAGGCTGCACGACGATGTCGTGCACCGTGTCCCGGGACCGCACCGCGAGCGGGGTGAGGGGCCCGGCGGCGCTCAGGATGGACTGCAGGACCCCCGGGAAGCGCTGTTCCAGGTCGTCCAGCCGGAGCCGGACGAAGCACCGCGTGCCCTCCTGCCGGGTCTTGGTCACCCCGGCACCGCGCAGCGTCTTGAGGTGGTGGCTCAGCGTCGACTTCCCGACGGGCACGTCGAGCTCGCTCCACGCCAACTCCCGCCCGTTGGCGAGGGTCTGTACCAGGTGCATGCGCACCGGGTCGGCCATCGCGGCCAGGACGGACGTGAGGCTCAGATCCCGGACGTCGGGATGTTCCGCGTTCCGCACGGTACCAGTATGCCGCCTTGCCGCATCCGTCTGCTAAGTTCGACATACTATGTACATCGAACATAAGTGGCGTGGTCCTGCGCAGGGCCGGCGTCCGGTCCCCCGCTCCACGCCAGGGAGGTAAAGGCATGACCACCAGGACGTCGTCTCCGAGCATCGGCGGGCTCCCCGTCTGGCTCCTCTGTCTGTTCGTCGCGCTGCTCGCACTGGGCACCGACGAGTTCGTGATCTCGGGAATCCTTCCGGCCGTCGCGGCCGATCTCGACGTCTCGCCCGGCACCGGCGGTCAGCTGGTCACCGCGTTCGCCATCGCGTTCGCGCTCGGTGCGCCGGTACTGGCGTTCCTCACCGACCGCTTCGAGAAGAAGGCCGTGCTGGTCTCCGCGCTGGCGGTGTTCGCGCTGGCCAACCTGGCCGTGGCGGTTAGCGACGCGTTCGCGGTGACCTTCGTGCTGCGCATCGTCGCCGGTCTCGCGGCCGCCGCGGTGTCCCCGACGGCCATGGCGATCGCCGCCACGGCGGCGCCGCCCGGACGGGACGGCCGCTACCTCGCCGTCGTGACCGCCGGTCTCACGGTCGCCCTGTTCACTGGCGTCCCCTTCGGCGCACTGCTCGGGAACCTGATCTCCTGGCGCGCGACGTTCGTGCTGATCGCCGTGGTCAGCGCGCTGGTCTGCATCCTGTGCATATTCCTGGCCCCGTCCGTCCCGGGCGGCTCGGGCACCTCGATCGGTGAGCGGCTGGCACCGGCCCGGAACCCGCGGGTGCTGGCGATGGTGCTGGCCATGCTGCTGTCCGGCGCCGGCGGCCTGATGTTCTACAGCTACCTGGGGACGATCCTGTCCACCGACCTCGGCGCCGGCAGCGGCACCGTGATCGGGGCCCTGCTGGTCGTCGGCATAGTTGGCGTCGTCGCCGTGTTCATGGGCGGGGCGCTCACCGACCGCTTCGGTCCCCGCCCGGCGCGCGTCATGGTGCTGGGCGGCCACGCCGTCACCCTGGGCGCGCTCGCGGCCTACCTCGGCCTCAGCTCCGGCGGCAGCCTGGTCTTCCTGTTCGTCCTGATCGGCCTGTGGGCCGTGTTCGCCTGGGCCCTGAGCCCGGTCATGCTGGCCAGCATCATGGCGTCGTCGGCGGGCAACCCGATGCTCGCGCTCGCGCTCGGCATCAGCGGCCTGTACGCGGGCAGTGCCATCGGCGCGGCCATCGGCGGGTACCTGATCGACAACTTCGGTCCTGGTGCGGTGCCGCTGGTCGGTACCGTGTGGCTGGTGATCGCCGTGGCGCTGGCGACCGTCCGCACCGCGCCGGCCGCCGCACCCGCCGAGCACCTGGAGAAGGCCGACACAGCCTCGGCACGATCGGACGTCACAGGGGCGAGCTGACACAGCGCTCGCCGATCGGCGTTCCGGGAGGAACTAACTCGAGGGGGAAGCAATGCCGACCACCAATCCGATGATCTCCATGCGGGTGAAGAGGATTCGGCGCGAGAGCAAGGACGTCAAGACGTTCGTGCTGGAGCCGCAGTGCTCGGAGCTGGAGTACATCGCCGGTCAGTTCCTGACGCTCAGCCTGCCGGTGTCCGAGGAGCAGCCGGTCATGCGGACGTACTCGGTCTCCACGTGCCCGCGGGCCGACCTCGACATCGCCGTCACCGTGAAGCGGACCGACGGCGGGGTCGGTTCGAACTGGCTCTACGACCGGGCCGCCCGCGGGATGGTGCTGAAGTCGTTCCCGCCGGCGGGGGAGTTCACCCTGGACCCCGCGCCGACCGGGGAGGTGCTCCTGTTCGCCGCGGGGGTGGGCATCACACCGCTGTTCTCGCTGTTCAAGTCGGCGCTGACCACGACCGGCCGCCGGGTCCGGCTGCACTACTCCTGCCGCTCGTCGGACGACGCGCCGTTCCTCGAGGTGCTCCGCCGGTGGCAGCGGTTCCACGGCGCGCGTGTTTCGCTGGACGTCGTGCTCACCGACGAGCGGCCGCGGCTGACCAGCCCCGAGGTCTGCGGAATTGCCAAGAACCTGACTGATCCGCAGGTCTACGTCTGCGGCCCGGCCTCGTACACGGCCATGGTCGTCGAGGCGCTGGTCGCCTCCGGGGTATGCCCGTCGGCGATCCGCACGGAGTCCTTCGGACCTCCGCCGGCACCGCCCGGGCCGGTCGACAAGATCGTCGACGCCGTCGGGCACGTCAACATCGAAGGCGTCGACACCCAGATCCGCTGGCCGACCGACACGTCGCTGCTGGACGCGCTGGAGGCTGCAGGGGTGCGCGCGCCGCACTCGTGCCGCCAGGGTGAGTGCCTGAGCTGTGAGTGCCGGGTGACGTCCGGTCGGACGTCGATGATCAAGAACGGCGTCCTCGACGACGACGATGTGGCCGAGGGCTACGCGCTCGCCTGCCAGCTCGTCCCGGAGGACCCCGAGGTCTCGGTGGTCTTTGGTTCCTGACGATCCCGACAACCCGTCCCGGCCTACAACAGGACTGACGAGCCCAGGAGAACCATGAGCACGGACGCCACGATGAGTACCGCCCCTCCGCGACCGCGGAGCAGCGCGCCTGCCCTGCGGTTCGACCTGGTGGGGGGCGGCCCGTGGGACCTCGCCGAGCAGGCGCCACGGCACTTCACGATGGTCGTGTTCTACCGGGGACGTCACTGCCCAGTGTGCGCGTCACAGCTGGCGGCCGTCGACGAGCGCGACGGCCAGCTCCGGGAGCTCGGGGTCGAGGCGATCGCTGTAAGCGCTGACGACGAGGGCCGCGCCACCCGCTCCCGCGCGGAGTGGGGGATCAGCCGGATCCCGATGGGGTACGGGCTGGACCTGCCGACGATGCGCTCGTGGGGCCTGTTCGTCTCGAAGTCAACGACGGAGGAGGAGGCCGAACACTTCGCCGAGCCAGCGACGTTCCTCGTAACCCCGTCGCACGACATCTACTACGCGTCCCTGACAAGCATGCCGTTCGGTCGACCGCAGATCGACGAGCTGATGGGAGGGATTGAGTTCGTCACCGGCAGCGGCTATCCGGGCCGCGGAGACCGGTGACCGGGCGGGTCGCACCCGTCACCCCAGCGCCCGCCGCACAAACTGGCCGTCGACCCCGAGCTCAGCTCTCGGGGTCGGCGGCCGGTGGTGTGTGCGGTTCTCCTCGCCGGCCGGGGACCGGCCGGTGGTGCTCAGCCGCGCAGCATCTCGGCGGTAAGGAACGCCAGCTCCAGCGACTGTTGGGTGTTCAGGCGCGGGTCGCACGCCGTCTCATAGCGCCCGGCGAGGCCGACGTCGGAGATGTCCTGGGCGCCGCCCAGGCACTCGGTGACGTCCTCGCCGGTCAGTTCGACGTGGATGCCGCCGGGGTGGGTGCCCAGCCGGCGGTGGACCTCGAAGAAGCCCCGCACCTCGTCGATGACCCGGTCGAAGTGCCGGGTCTTGTACCCGGTGGAGGACGCGACAGTGTTGCCATGCATTGGGTCGCACTGCCAGACCACCTCGTGGCCGGAGGCGGTGACCTTCTCCACGATCGCCGGCAGCACGTCGCGGACCTGGCCGGCGCCCATGCGGGAGATCAGCGTGAGCCGGCCCGGCTCGCGGTGCGGGTCGAGCCGCTCGACATAGTCCACCGCCTGCTCCGGCGTGGTCGACGGCCCGATCTTGATGCCGATCGGGTTGGCCAGCAGCCCGACGAACGCGACGTGCGCGCCGTCCAGCGCCCGTGTGCGCTCCCCAATCCACAGGAAGTGCGCCCCGAGGCTGAACAGGCGGGCGTCCTCAGGGTGGGCAGCGTCCAGCCGCAGCATCGCCCGCTCGTAGTCGAGGACCAGCGCCTCGTGCGAGGCGAAGATCTCCGTGGTGAGCAGCGAAGAGTCCTCCACCCCGCACGCCGAGATGAAGCGCAGGGCCCGATCGATCTTTGCCGCGACCGTCTCGAAGTGCGGACGAACTCGCGGTTCCAGTCGTGCACCCCGGTACAGGTCCGTCATGCTCATGCCGCCGCTGGTCATCGCCCGGACGAAGTTCATCGCGGAGCTGGCGTTGGCGTAGGCGCGGAGCATCCGGCTCGGGTCGGGCACGCGGCGCTCGGCGTCCGCGGCCAGCGAGTTGACCATGTCCCCGCGGTAGGACGGCAGCCCGAGCGCGTCCACGTCGGACGACCGGGGCTTGGCGTACTGGCCGGCGATTCGCCCGACCTTGACGACCGGCATCGACGCGCCGTAGGTCAACAGCGCGGCCATTTGCAGCAGCGTGCGGATCGTGCCCCGCAGGTGCGGTTCGGTGTTGTCGGCGAACGTCTCCGCGCAGTCGCCGCCCTGTAGCAGGAACGCCTCCCCGCGCGCCACTTGCGCCATCTTCCGGCGCAACCGGACGACCTCGCCAGGCACCGTGATCGGCGGCACGTGCTCCAGCACGGTGCGTACCTCGGCGACCCGGTCGTCGTCCGGCCACGGCGGCCGCTGTGCCGTCGGCCTGGCCAGCGCGTCGTCGAGGCGGTAGCGCAGGTTCGCCGGCAGCGGCGGCAGTCCGGGCAGCGTGTTGACTGGCAGGTCGACGAGCGTCCCGATCATCGGTCGTGTCCCCGGTCCGGTGAGGGCACGGGCACAGGGTCGTGCCCGTGGTCCGGGACGCCGTCCGCCGGGTGAGGGGGCTCGGGGTCGTAGGCATCGCGGAACTGCCGGCGGGCCTCCGCCTCCTTGGCGGGCGTGAAGTGCAGCCGGTAGAGCGGCAACGCCAGCCCCGTCGTCAGGATGGCGATGAGCACGAGGATGGAGAACAGCTGGGTCTCGATCACCCCGAGCTGGAGACCGATGTTGATGAAGATGAGGATCATCAGGCCACGGGCATTCATCAGCCCGCCCATCGCGACCGACTCGCTCCACTGCCACCCGAAGCAGCGCAGCACCACCAGTGAGGCCAGCGACTTCGACAGGACCGCGGCCAGGAACAGGACGCCTAGCGCCACCAGGTAGCCCGGGTCCAGCGCGTTGCCCAGGTTGGTGTCCAGGCCGGAGAACGCGAAGAATACGGGCAGGAAGAAGCACCGGACCAGCTGCAGCATCGGGGCCTTGATCAGCTCGTTGAACCCCGCAACGCGCGGCATCGCCATCCCGAGGATGAACCCGCCGAACACCGAGTAGATGCCGATGTAGTCGGTGAGCCACCCGGCCGCCAGGATCAGGCCGAGCACGACGACGAACGTCCCGTCACCGAGCGACCCTCGCTGTACCGTCCGTCGCAGCGTCGGGCGGAGCAGCCGTGGCAGGAACGCGAACGCGGCCACGGCGAACACCGCCGCGGGCAGGATCGTCCCGGCCGCGCCCCACCAGCTCCCGCTGAGCACGATCGCGCCGACGAGCGCGAGCACGCACCAGGCGACCGCGTCGTCGATGGCCGCCGCGCGAGTGGCCACACCGCCGAAGTCGGTGTGCACCATCTGCCGTTCCTGCAGCACCCGGGCCAGCATCGGGAACGCGGTCACCGAGAGCGCTCCGCCGACGAACAGGACGAACAGCGGCGTCGGGATCACCTCGGGTTTGAACTCGTCGGCCAGCAGCCACGCCGCCGTACCACCGAGCAGCAGCGGCGCCAGGAACCCGGCGAGCGCCAGGACGACGGGTAGCGCCGCCTCCTTGCGGCTCTGCGGGTGGTGCTCGTGGTCGAGCCCCACCAGGAACATGTAGAGGGTCAGCCCGACGAAGGCGATGACGTAGAGCGTCGGCCTGCTGTCTTGGGTGAAGACCGCCGCGCTAAAGCCCGGCAGGAGCGCGCCCAGCACGCTTGGGCCCAGCAGCACGCCGGACACCATCTCGCCCACGACGGCCGGCTGGCCGATCTTCACGGCGAGCATCCCGCACAGCCGGGCCGCGACGATGATCAAGAAAAGGCCGGCCGTCGCGGCCAGCAGGATCTGCATGTTGGAGTCGTGCATGGTCAGGATTCCTCCGTCAGGGCGCTCCACAGGCCGCGCTGACCAAAGGCCAACGAGGCGTGCAGCTGCTCGAACCAGCTCGAACCGGTCAGGCGGCCCTCGGCCAGCCCATGAAAGAACTCGTCCTGGCTGTCCTGCAGTGCTGTCACGTAGGGCAGCCGCCACGACTCGAACTCGCGCAGGTCCGTCTCGTCGCCCGTGGCAAGCAGTGTGCCGAGGTGCCGGGCGAGCGCCACGGCGTTCTGCACACCGATGTTGAACCCCTGCCCGCCCAAGTTGTGCATGGCGTGGGCGGCGTCCCCGAGCAGGAGGAGCCCGTCCCGGTACCACGCGTCGCAGCGCACCGTCGCCGAACGTAGGGTCGTCGTGAACAGCGGCGTCGCCTCCGGCGGCAGGTGGAGGCCGGCCTGTGCCGCCCGTTCGCGCACCGCCGGCCGGAGCCCGCGGTCGTCGAGGTCGATCGCCCTGCCACCCGGCCGCATGTCGAACAGCAGGGTGTTCGGGCCGGCGCCGTTGTCGACCACCGTCGTCGCCTCGCGCCCGCCGACGGACATGGAGATGGTGGGCGGTCCCGGGCGCCGCTTCGGGACGGCCATGACGTCGACCTGGCCTGGGAACTCGACGGCGGTGGCCGGGATCGAGCCGGCTTCCCGGACCATCGACTCGCGGCCCTCCGCGCCGACGACGACGCGACACGACAGCTCGCCGGGCCCGTCCGGGCCCTTGACTCGCAGGTGCCATCCGGCGGAGTCCCGGCGGACCTCCTCCACCATCGTTTCGTGCCACGTCCGGCACCGTGGCCGACCGTCGAAGGCTGCGCGCACGACCTCGCGGATCGGGTCGAGTCCGATGTTGCGGGGCGCGTACTCGGCCCCGGACCCTGTCCGCTGCACAACGTCGAACGACCCGAGCCACTCGCCGTCACGGTACTCCTCCAGGCGTTCCACGCGGCCGTCCTGCGGCCCCCCGGGCACCGCCAGCCCGAAGTGCTCCAGCAGCTGCTGGGTCACCGGGTGCACCAGCACCCCGCGCCCGATCGCGGCGTCCCGCGCCGCGCGTTCCACGACGACGATCTCGCACTTTGGGGACTGGCGCGCCAACTCGGCGGCGAGTACCAGTCCCGGAACTCCTCCACCGACGATCGCGACGTCGGCGGACTCCCGTGTGATGCCCCCCCCAACGGAAGTCATCGCGGTTAGGCGCTCACGCGCTCGGCGAGCTCGAGCTGCGGGTAGGCGGGGCATCCGTGGAACACCTCGAACTCGTCGAACACCCGCCACCGCTCGATCTTGCGCAGCTCGGCCGCGAACTTGTTGGCCTGGCCCCAGAAGTCGCCACCGAGCAGCAGCGAGATGGACCGGTCGTCCACCGACTCCGGCAGGTCCGCGCGGAACCGGCCGAAGTCGAAGTTGTACTCGTAGAACCCCTGCACCAGCCGGAAGTACGTGTCGTACCCCGTCTTGAACATGCTGGTGAAGCGGGCGACGCTGTCCGACATCGGCCGCGAGCCGTCCAGCACGCAGGCGGCCTCGGTCGCCGCGGCGCGGCCGCTGACCATCCCGAGGTAGACCCCGCCGGAGAAGACCGGGTCGACGAACGCCGAGGCGTCACCGACGCTGTACCAGCGGTTGCCGGCCACCTGCTCGGAGTAATAGCAGAAGTCGGCCTCCTGCCGCACCGGCGCCGTCGCCACCGCGTCACCGAGACGTTCCACGATCCGCGGGACGCGACTGAGGTGGTCCTCGAACAACCCGTTCTTGTCGCCCGCGGCGCGCAGCGTCGGCTTGCGCATCACGGTGCCGATGCTGAGCATGCCCCGCGCGTTCGGGATCGCCCACACCCACCCGTCGGGGTGGTTTCCGATCTGGATGTCGCCCACCCAGCCAGGGTTATCCTCTTCCCGGACACCGGCGTAGTGCTTGAACAGGGCCACCATCTTCAGTTCCTCGACCGGCCGCCGCAGGCGCCGCGAGGTGGTGATCCAGCCGGTGCGCCCGCTGGCATCGATGATGATCGAGGCCCGCACGTCCTTCCGGCCGGCCGGGGTGATGTAGCCGATGCGGTGCGGTGCGTTGTCCTCGGCGAGATCTACGTCCACGACCTCGGCGCGGGTCACGACGGTGGCCCCGGCCGCGGCGGCGGCGTCGATCAGGAACTCGTCGAAGCGGGCGCGGTCGACCTGGAACGTCGTGTGGAACCGCCCCGGTCCCTGGTCGGTGAACGAGACGCGGTGGAACTGGCCGTCGGTGTTGCTGAACTCGGCGCCCGCCTTGACCGGGTGGCCCTCGCGCTCGACCTCCTCCAGCAGGCCCAGCTCGTGGAGCAAGCCGCTCATGTAGGGCAGCAGTGACTCCCCGATGTGGAACCGCGGGAAGGGATCCTTCTCTATGACGATGGTCCGCAGCCCCAGGCGGGCGGCCTCACGGCCAGCCGCCGAGCCCGACGGTCCGCCGCCGATGACCGCGACGTCGTAGTCCATGTCGTCGTGCATGTCTCTCCTTTTCCGGACGGAGGGTCGACTCAAGCGAGGTAGCGCGTCGACCCGAACAGTTGGTGGGGATCGAGGGCGGCCTTGACGCCGTGCGCGACGCGGCTCTCCAGGCCGTCCGCGGACAGAACGTCGGATCGGGCGTGCGAGGTGTCCAGCCGGTACGGCGAGAACCCGTGCTCGACCAGGTCGGCGAATAGCTCGTCGAGCGCGCGGTGGGCCTCGCCGACGGCGGTGACCGACCTGCGGTCGAAGCGGATCGCGATGACGAGGTCGACCGTGTCGCTGTCCAGCGCGTTCATCGTGGTGCCGACCTCGGTCCCGGTGCGGGCCGCCACCCCCCGGACCAGCCGCAGCGCAGTCTGCAGGTCGTGCCCGGTGAACGGGACGAACGGCAGGATGAAGATCCATCCCCGACCGTCGGTGTCCGCATCGTCGCTCGACGTGCCGAGGGTGGCGCGGATGACGTCCTCGCTGTGAGAGACGTCGCCCCGGTAGAGGGCACGGATCGCGCGGGTCAACGGGTCGCGGTCGAGGTCGTCCCCGGACAGCGGGCGCGCCCCGCCCCCGGCCAGCCGCTGCCGGACGAGCTCACTCTTGGTTTCGACGACCTCGCGCGCCCCGTCCACGCAGACGTGGCCGAGCAGCGTCGCGTCACCCGCCCCGTAGATGGACGACGACCCCCGGTCGTAAAGCTTGACCACGGCACGCGTCAGGTCGTCACGCACTAGCGTGCGCAGGACGTCAACGACCTCGCTGTACCGCTCGTCGTCCGCGGCGAACGTGACGACGCTCGTCTCCTCCGGCGTCGCCAGCAGCTTGACGACCGCCGCCGTCGCGATCGCCAGGTTCGACTGGGGGAACAGGCCGAGCGACGAGGGCCCGAGTCCGTACCGGTTCGGGGCGAGCCCGTGGCGGTTCGGCCACCAGCCGACGGTGTCGACGTCCCCGTTTGCGGTGACGACCTCGAGCCCAAGCAGGTCCTCGGTGCGCTGGCGGCGCAACCCGACCCCGCGGTCCATCATGTTGCCGAGCACCGAGGTCTCCGGCGAGGACGCGGTGCAGTTCAGGAACCGGCCGCTGCCCCGCAGCGCCTCGACGAGCCGGGTCTGGGTCACGCCGGCCTCGACGACGGCGAACCCGCGTTCCGGGTCGATCGCACGGACCCCGCGCAGACCCGACAGGTCCATCACCGCGGTATCCGGTGATGGACTGGAGCCGGAGCCCAGCCCCCAGTTCCGGCCGCTGCTGATCGCGCGCAGGGTCACGCCCGGGTTGCGTCCGGCGAAGCCCCGCACGATCGAGGCGACTTCTTCCCGGCACCCGGGCCGAAACACCTCCACCGGTGCGGCCGCCGGCAGCTCGCTCAGGTTGGACCGCAACCGCTGACTAGCCGTTGACTGCAACGTAGCTCCACTCGTCGGAGAAGGTCCCGTCGAGGTTGGCGAGCCGCGACCGGCGCGTCCCCTCGTAGTCGTACCCCGCGGTTGTCGCGGTCTTCAGCGAGGCGCGGTTGTCCGGCTTGATGCCCATCTCGATGCGCTGCACCCAGGCGTGCGTGAACAGCCATCGGGTCAGCGTCCGCACGGCCCGCGCGGCCACGCCCCCACCCCGGTGCTGGGCGAGCGTCGCATAGCCGACATCGAGGACGCCCGGCGGGACGAGCTTGCGCACGGTGAGTTTGGCCATCGGCCGCTCGTCCGGGCCGGAGCGCACGATCAGCACCGACGACGGACCAGCCCTCCAGGAGAAGAAGGCGCTGCCCAGCCACGGCGCGAGTACCTCGCGCGGGCGCGGCTTGAAGATCGCGTACGGCCGGCCCGCGAGCTCGTCTTCACCGACACAGAGATCGTCGAGATCGGACAGGCGGGGGCAGGTGAGCAGGACGCCGTCGTCACCGGCGATCCCCGGCTCCGGGATCCGCGGCAAGAATTCCTCGAACGTCGGCGTCGGGACCTGGAAGTCCCGAATGAGCGTAAGGAACGGATCGGGGTTCCAGATCAGCGGATGGCGGCTGGGATCGAGCGAGAAGCCCTGCTGGAGAAAGCGCTCCAGCGTGTCGTGGTCCTCGGTGGACACATGCAGGCGTACGCTCACACAGTTGCGCTTCCACTCCTGGAGCAGCGTCGAGAAGCGTGCCGGCGGAATGGGGCCCTCTATGAACGAGTTCGGGCACCATCGCTCGACGGCCGAGGCGCCCGGCATCGTGGCGGTTCTCGCTTCGTACGGAGCACGCGGGACCGCCGACTGGCGAAGGACGTGCGTGGTCGCGACGATCAAGATTTCTCCCCGTGAGCTGTTGTGGTTGATCTCCGTGCGCACAATGGGGCGCACGGCGGTGCGGCATGTGACGACTCGTCGTCACATGCGTCCTACGGACTGGAGGTACAGGTGCGCCGTCCGGCGGATCCTCACGAGCGACGGACGCGCCTCATCGACAAGACAATTCTCTCGTTGAGACTTGATCCAACATCAGGGCCATCGTTCGACGTTCGACATACATCGTATGCGCCACTCAGGTCCGCACACAACCCCACACGGGGAGATCGCGGGTGAAATCGCGGTAAACTCGTCGCCGGTTCCTTCGCCCGTCGCACAGCGACACCGCCGGGTGGAGTAGCCCGGCTGGCAGGTGAGCCCGGCCGGGGCCTGGCCACGGAGCAGGGACGGCAGTGGCCGTTCCGGCAAAGGCGGGCCGGAGGTCTGCACAGGTCGAACACGTGCACCACCCGGAAGCCGGCGACGCGGGCACAGCCGGCGGTCGCAGGGTCAGCCGTGCCGGTTGACTCGTGGGCGTCGGGTGTGGTGCGCCGGTGGCAGCTGCTTCGGCGCTGCCCTGAGCCCGGTGGACCATCGTCTACCGGACAAGATCGTCAGTCCCGGCGCAGCCGGTCTCCGAGCCACACATCGCTGCGAGAACCGCGCACTCACCGCTGAAGGTCACAGACCAGGGTCCAACAAGTGAGCGCGCCGCAGGTGTCCGGTTCGGCCACCTGCCGACGCCTGTAACAGGTGACGGGGCCGCGGTTCAAGGCTACGGACCGCAGACGGCATCATCCGATGGCTACAACTGATCATCGACAACCGACGCCCCACGCTGCTGACTTCGCGGTACTCCCGACCCCGTCCGAATGGTCCACGAACGGCCGCTGAGCCCATGTCCACCTCGCCCACGACCTCGGGAGACAACCCATGACGAGCCGTCCACAAGGCAGACGGGACCCGCAGCCGATGTCGCGCGGCACCGAAGTCGCCGCTGTCGTGCTGACCGGGGTGCTGCTGCTGCTCGCGTCGGCGGCGCTGACCGGACTGGCGCTGGCCTCGGCGCTGTTCGGTGGCGGCTGGGTGTGGCCGGTCGGCAGCGACACGGCCGGGCAGGTGCTGGCAGGACTGGCGACCGGCGAGCCCGGCCGCGGCCTGCCCGCGCAATTG
>JAABUN010006182.1_pt1 | contig 14016 bp, 19 predicted proteins | sample 5559311 | NCBI WGS metagenome assembly JAABUN01 (sample SAMN10711877, study PRJNA513370) | rock metagenome | isolation source: Antarctica rocks | place: Antarctica: Victoria Land, Siegfried Peak sud | reverse complement strand
TCGGGGTCATCAGGGGAGCGGTAACGCTTGAGCGCGTTGTGCCGCCCGCGGGCGGCAAAGACAGGGTTCGAGTTCAGCACGGGTGTCCTCCGGACAGGCGAAATCCGCTGCCCGTCCGCGCTTAGCGCGAGAAGCAACCTGCCCGGCGTGTGCTCGCCCCGGCGGAGTTTGTGCTACAAGCAAGGGTAGCAGTTACCAGGGCCAGTGGGAGACGTCGAGCAGCGTTGCCGCGTTCGGCGTGTCGTCCATCGCAGCATCAATCAGCCGCACCATGGCTGCCTCCGGGACGCGGGGGCTCCGGGAGCAGATCGGGCACGGGCCGACGTGGAACGTCCGCTCGCCCTTCCGATTCGTCACAATCCGTATGGAGCGCGACGTGGAGATGACCTCGACGCCGGCCTTGTTGGTCCGCCTCCGGGCCCGTCTGTGGTCCGTGTCGGGCCTCCCGAAGTCAGCGTGCGGGGTGAGCGTCTCGACCAGCGCGTTTCCATCTCGCTGGTCGACAATCGGCCCGAAGTAGCGCCGGTCGTGTGAAACCTTCCCCGAGCAGAACAGGAGAACCTCGCTCACGGTTGCCCCTTCCACTCGATGCGGACCGTCTCGGGGTCGAAGGTGCGACTGTACCGAGTGCCCGGCATGAGCTTGACCACGGCGAGTACCTCGATGACAGCGCGCTTTCCCATGAGGCTGGACTTGTCGAAGGCTGCCACCGGGTCGAGGGCCGTGAGGGTTGCCGCGGCGCCCGAACCGCTTGCGAGAGCGACTATACGGCGGTCGAGAGATGCCAACTCCACCGTGAGCTTCGCGCGCGCGGTCGCATACCGCGGGCCATCGATATGGCCCGCGTCGTAGTCCTGCCCAACGACCTCGAGGCGTTGCCGAAGGGCGTTTGTCTCGCGGACCAATGGAGCGGCCGCGTCCTTTCTCGGCGTGAGCAGCTGGCGCAGGTCTGGCCGGCTCAGCCTCTCGCGGATGACGGCCAGCACGAAGTCGTCTACGGGGATTTGGCTACGGACATGGCATCCGGTCGCGCAACGGTAACGGGCGCCGGACCATGACCGGACTGGCGAGTCACACGCGCCGCATCGGTAGATGCCTGAGCCAAGGTGACGTCGGTCTGTCCCCACGCGGTTGGTTGTGCGCCGCGGGTCGATGAGGCGTGCCTGGACGAGCGCGAAGGCATCGTCAGTTACGATCGGCTCCCACCCTCCGCGCTTGCCTGTCTCGCTGCCCTGGTAGACCGCTCGGCCGGCGTAGCGGGGGTTGGTCAGCATCGTCCTGACCGTCGACGGGTTCCAGACGTTCCCGCGGCGCGTCTTGACGCCGCTGGCGTTGAGTTGGCCGGCGAGCGACTTGAGCGACTCCCCGGCCGCGAATCCGTCGAAGATGCTCTTGATAACTGCGGACTCGTCTGACACCAGCTCGCCGGCCGTCGTGTATCCGGTCAGGCGGACCCCAAGCGGCGGCTTGCCGCGGTCTGAGCGTTGCCGGGCAGCGGCTCGCTGCCGGACCGACTTTCGGTCGACTTCGCCGCGGGCGACGGCCAACTTGATTCGGGCGAACGTACGGCCGTTGTCGTTCGTGAGGTCGGCTTCCCCGTTGGCCGTCACGAGGAGGAGTCCCTTGCCCTCGGCGCGCTCAATCCAGTCTTCGAGTTGTCTCGGCTGCCGGGTGAGCCTGTCAAGGTCCCAGCACAGGAGGGCGTTGAACTTGCCCTCGTCGTAGTCCCGAAGCAGAGCGTCATACCCGGGCCGGTTCTTGCGAGCATCGGAGGCGCTGACGCTGTTGTCGACGTACTCGCCGATGACCTGCCAGCCGCGGTCGCGGGCGATCCGTTCGCAGTCGTCCCGCTGACGACTGACGGCCAGCATCTCGCCGGTAGCGTCGAGGGATATCCGCAGGTAGGTCACAGCTTTTGTCGCCGTAGGGGTTGTCTGCATGACTCAAGTGTTGCATGATGTGGGTACTAGGTGGACTTCCGCTTCAACGTGTAGACGAGCGCGTTCCCGCACGTCAGAGCCGTTTTAGGTGCTCCGAGTCCGCAGGGAGTCCGCAGGAATCGCCAGAGCCGCGTTCATCATTGCGTCGGCCGCGTTCCGCGTCCGGTCCTCAGCCGTGGGCCACAGGTGCGAGTACGTGTTGAGCGTCGTCGTCGCCGTCGAGTGACCGAGGGACCGTTGCACCGTGACGACGTCACACCCCTGGGCGATGAGCCCGCTCGCGTAGAAGTGCCGCAGGTCGTGCAGCTTGACCCCGGTCAGGCCCGCGTCCCTGAGCGTCTTCCGCCACCAGTAGCCGACTGTGTTCTGATGCGGGGGACCCTCCCCGGCGCCGACGAAGAGCCACCCTTCCGGTCGGACTCCTACTGTCTCGACGTGGGCCGCGAGCATCTTCACCAGCCCGTCGGGGATGAAGACGACGCGCTCGGAGCCGTACTTCGGAGCCCGAATCTCGACCTCGCCCTTGTTCGCCCCGGGACCTGGCGAGTGACCGACAGAGTCCGCCGCAGGAAGTCGACGTCCCCGAGCTGGACGGCCGCCGCCTCCCCGAGCCGCAGGCCGGCGAAGGCACACAAGCCGATGAACGGCCGGAACCAGACCTCGGACGACTGGACAATCCGCCCGACGTCCTCAGGTGAGGGGATGCTCATAGCGTGCTCGGCACGACGACGCCGGGGGAGCGTGATCCCCTCGGACGGGTCGGACGCGATGACCCTGTCCCGGTAGGCCGCTCGGAAGACAGCCCGAACATTGTTGAACCTCGTCGTCACGGTTCCCGGCGCGAGTCCGGCCGCGTTCATCGTCTTTACCCACGTCTCTACGTGGGATCGTCGGATCGACTTCAAGGGCACGTCGTGGAACGTCGTCGACGCCGCCGCGAGCTTCATTGCCTTCACCGTGCCTGGGACCCACACCTGACGGTCGGACCATTGAGCGAAGTACGTCGCGAAGGTAATCTTCCCGGCCTTCGGGTCGACGTAGTTCCCCGTGACGACCGAGGTCGTGACCTCGTCGAGCCACCGTTGCGCGTCGACCCGACGGGGGAAGTGTCGAGCGTGCTCCTTGCCGGCCTCGTCGCGGTAGCGGGCACGCCAGACGCCGTCAGTCCTCTTGGTGATGCTCGCCACGGTGGGCCTCCCGATACTTGTCGTCGAAGTGTCCGCGCAGCTCGCGGATATCCGTCAGCGCCTGGCTGAGCGCGTCGTCTGCCTGCTTGAGCCGCCGAGCGACTACGGCCCTCTGGAGTCCGCGAGCGGACTTCCTGAGCGACTTGCTGAAGAACGTTCCTGCCATCACGTCACCACCGAGGATGTCCGTCAAAACTCGGACCTCACCGAACGAGAGAGCCTGCTTCCCGGTCTCCACCCGTGACACCGTGTTCTGTCGCCAGTGCGTTTGGCCCGCTTCCTGCATCGCTTCCGCGAGCGCGGTCTGAGACATATCGAGCCTCTTCCGCAGCCTCGCCACGTTGAAGGCGACCACTTCGGAGTCGTCGTCGTCCTTGCCCTCGCCGTAGCCGAAGTAGAAGTCGTTGTCATCGTCGCTCATGGCACCAACGTTAACACGCGTCGTTGTGTGTTGCCTTGCATTCCAAACCACACCGTTGTAATCTGTCCTGTGTTAGCTCTTACAACGAAAGAGGATGGGTGATGGAAGTCGACCAGCTCCTGACGACCGCCGAGACCGCTCAGATGCTTCACACCCCCGTCGCCACGCTCAGATGGTGGAGGCACCAGGGGACAGGCCCGAAGGCGTTCCGCCTCGGTGCCCGCAAGGTCATGTACCGCCGCTCCGACGTCCTGGCGTGGCTCGAGCAGCAGTACGCCGCCGACGGGGACCCGGCCGCGTGACGGCATACGACCGGCTCGTCGACAGACTCACCGCCGACGGCTTCAAGGTCAAGGCAAAGGACGGCAACGCCAGGTCGCAGTGCCCCGCGCACGAGGACCGAGCACCGTCCCTCTCCCTGATGAAAATCGAGGGACAGGTGCTCGTCCACTGCCACGCCGGTTGCCAGACCGAGGACGTGACGGCCGCACTCAACCTCACGATGCGCGACCTCTTCGACGAGCCGACCGGAGCGAGCTACCACTACACCGACCGAACCGGGACCGTCCTGCGGACCGTATCGCGCAGCCCCGACAAGCGCTTCACGCAGTCCGGCCAGACCAAGGGAGCGAGCACCCTCTACCGGCTCCGCGAAGTCCTCGCCGCCGTCGCAGACGACCAGGTCGTCTACGTCGTCGAAGGGGAGAAGGACGTCCACGCGCTGGAGGCCGTCGGAGCCGTCGCCACCACCGCGCCGATGGGCGCGAACAACTGGAGCAAGGTCGACGCGAGCCCGCTCCACGGCGGGAAGGTCGTCGTCGTCGTCGACGGAGACGCGGCCGGCCATAAGTGGGCCTCCGCCGTATATGACTCCCTCGACGGCATGGTCCAGAGCCTCACGTTCACAACGGCGAGGACGGGCAAGGACGCCGCCGATCACATCGCCGCCGGACACGCGCTGGACGAGCTGGAGCCGCTGGAGCTCGACACCGACGTCGCACCTCGTCGAGCCCGCGTCACCTGGGCCTCACAAATCGAACCCGAGCCCGTCACTTGGGCCTGGAAGGAAGGCGACGCAGGCCGTATCCCCTCGGGGTCCCTGTCTATGGCAGCCGGCCGCGAGGGGACGGGAAAGTCCTCGTTCGGCATGTGGCTCGCCGCTCAGATCACGAGGGGCAACCTGCCCGGCTCGTTCTACGGCAAGCCGCGCAAGGTCCTCTACGTCGCCGTCGAAGATTCCTGGAAGCACACTCTTGTCCCTCGTCTCGTGGCAGTCGGTGCAGACCTGAGCAAGGTCGGCCGATTCGAGGTCGTCTCCGTCGACGACGAGGAAATGCTCCTCTCCCTTCCGCACGACAACGCTCTCCTGGAGCGCGAGGTCAGGTTCCACGACGTGGCCCTCGTCGTCCTCGACCCGCTGATGAGCGTCATCGGGGAACGGATCGACACTCATCGGGAGAGGGAAGTTCGTTCCGCGCTGGACCCGCTTGCGAAGATCGCAGACCGGACCGGCTCGGTTTTCCTCGGCATCGCCCACTTCAACAAGGGCAACGGCACCGACGCAGCCAGCCTCATCACCGGCTCAGGCGCCTTCAAGAATGTTCCCCGCTCCGTCTTCGGATTCGCCCGCGACGACTCCGACGACACCGGCGGACGGGTCATGACGCAGGTGAAGAACAGCCTCGGACGCGACGACCTGCCGTCCCTGTCCTACGTCATGGAAACGGCCGTAATCGAGACGAGGCTGGGGCCGGCAGAGACTGGCCGGTTCGTCTTCACAGGCGTGTCCGAACGCTCCGTGGCTGACGTGATCCGCGACGGTCGCGGCGACCCCGAGGACCACGACGAACGAAAGGAAGTCGCTGCTTGGCTCGTCGACCACCTCGCCACCAACGGCGGGGAAGTGCCCGCGAAGGACGTCTACCGGGCCGGGAACGCCGAGGGCTACAGCAAGGACATGCTCAAGCGCTCCAAGGGCAAGCGGGTCCGCTCGACGAAGGTCGGAGACGGCTGGGTTTGGCAGCTCGAAGAGGCCGCGCCAACCGTGCCCGACGAAGCCAAGGGAGCACCAAGGGAGCAAGGGAGCAAGGGACAGAAGTCTGCTCCCTTGCTCCCTTGCCCGCTCCCTTCCCAGACACCAGCGCTCCCCGCCCCTAGCCAACGTCATTGTCCCGATTGCGACACCGAGGTCCCCGCTGGACACGTCAGGTGTCAGCCGTGTTTTCTACGAGCGACAAGGAAGTCCGCATGACGAACTACAGCCCTCAAGACATCGCTGGAGACTGCCGTCGGGCAGCGTGCCTCGTGACCCATCACGGCCGGGACAACCTGGAGGGAATCAACGCCATCTTGCAAGAGGCTGTCGAAACCGACCGCGTGACGCCGCTCATCATCGCCGTGCTCGACCTCTATCAGTTCCTCATTCCAGAGCTCCGAACCGAGTTCGGCATGAAGATCATGAGCGATGCGGTTGTCCGTCTCGCAACCAGGGAATCCGAGTGACCCTCTCGCCGTGCATTGAGTGCGGGCAACCCACCGACGGGCCGCGGTGCGACAAGCACCAGCTCCGAGCCACCGCCAAGCCGGGCAGCGGCAAGCGCGGATACGACTGGACCTGGCAGCAGCTCTCCACCCAAGCCCGAAGGCTCCAGCCGTGGTGCTCCGACTGCCGCACGACCGAGGACCTAACCGCCGACCACAGCGAGGAAGCGTGGAAGCGCAAGGCTTCCGGGAAGGTGATCCGTCTCCGCGACGTCGACGTCGTCTGTCGCTCGTGCAATGCCAAGCGCGGCCGAGCCCGACCCACGGGGGAGAGGGCACACGAAGGTCCGCGAGACCCCGTCGGTCAGGCAAAAAGTCCGTTACACACCCGTGGGGGGTATGCGTGAAGGCCGGTCCGAAGGCAGCGGTTACGGCCGAGCCGCTGGACCTGAGCCACCTCGGACCGCCCGGCTGGAAGCGGGTCGACGCCTTCGCTCGGGAGTACCTGAGGGTCCCGAAGGGTCAGGGAGCCAAGGACCCGTTCCGGCTGAGGAAGTGGCAGCTCGACCTCGTCAAGGCGATGTACCCGCAGCGCGGACCGCGTCCTCGTCAAGGACTTCTCTCCCTGCCCCGCGGCAACGGGAAAACCGCGCTCGCCGCCGTCATCGGAGCATATGGCCTCTTCGCTGACGACACCGAAGGTGCTCAGGTCCTCATCGTCGCGTCGGACGAGCGTCAGGCCGGTCACGTCTTCCGTGCTGTCCGTCGCATGGTGGAGCTGGAGCCCCGGCTCTCCGAGCAGGTTCAGGTCTACTCGGACCGGCTCTACGTGCCGCACACCGACTCCGAGCTGAGAACACTCCCCGCCGAGCCTGGGGCCCTCCAAGGCTGGGACCCAACGCTGATGGTCGTCGACGAGCTCCATGTCGTCACCGAGGAAGTCTGGGAGGCCGTGACCTCGGCAGCGGGCAAGCGGTCCCGTTCCTTGACGCTGGCAATCTCGACCCCGACCGACACCCCCGAATCGGTTATGTGGAAGCTCGTCGAGTACGGGCGCGAGGGAGGCGACCCGTCCTTCCTCTTCAAGGAGTACGCCGCGCCGGACGGTTGCGCGCTCGACGACGAGGACGCCTGGAAGGTGGCGAATCCGGCGCTCGACGACTTCCTCTTCCGGGATGCGCTCCGCGCCACGATGAGGACGACGAGGGAGCCCGCGTTCCGGCGCTACCGGCTCGGGCAATGGACCGGACAGGCCGAGACGTGGCTCCCGTGGGGCTCCTGGGATGAGTGCGCCGACGCGAGCCGGGTCGTCGCTGACCGTGAACGGGTCGTCCTCGCCTTCGACGGCTCCGCGTCGGGGGACTCGACCGCACTGGTCGGCTGCACCGTCGGGGAGGACCCGCACGTCTTCACCGTCGACGTCTGGGCCAACCCCGGCGACCGAGGCTGGAGAGTCCCGAGAGAACAGGTCGACCAGGTCGTCGCGACCGCGTTCGAGCGCTGGGACGTCGTCGAGCTCGCCGCCGACCCGTGGGGATGGCGAACCGAAATAGAGTCGTGGGCGAAGCGCCACGGAGACAAGCGGGTCCTGGAGTGGAACACTGCCGCCGCGCAACGCATGGCTCCGGCGACGGACCGGCTCTATCAGGCCGTGATGACCCGGCAGGTCACCCACGACGGGGACAGCGTCCTCGCCTCCCATGTCGCCCATTGCGTGGCGAAGTCAACGCCGATGGGTGACCTCGTCACGAAGGACAAGCGGGGAAGCCCGCGCAAGATTGACGCCGCCGTCGCCGCCATCGTCGCTTTCGACCGCGCCGCCTGGCACTCCAAGCAGACCACCAAGAGAAGGGCAGTTTCGTTCCGATGAACACCACCTTGAAGGCCCTGTCCGACAAGCTTGACGAGACCTATCCGTGCCTCGTCAAGCTCGACACCTACTGGCACGGGCAGCAGCCCGCCGCCTTCCTCGCCCCGACATCGAAGGAAGCGCTCGGGGACCGCTTGAAGGTCCTCGCCGTCAACTTTCCGAGGCTCGCCGTCACCGCGCTGTCGGAACGGCTCAACCTGACCGGCTTCCGCATCGACGGACCGGACGCCGACCCCGACGCCGAGCTCTGGAAGGTGTGGCGACGCAACGGGATGGAGGACGGCTCAGGTCAGGCCCACGTCGACGCTCTGGTCTACGGCCGCTCGTTCGTCATCGTCTGGGCCGACAAGGCAGGGAACCCGGTCATCACCGTCGAGTCGCCGCGTCAGGTGGCCGTGGTCCGCGACCCCGCGAGCCGTCAGGTCACGGCTGCCCTCAAGCGCTGGGTCGGAGACGGAAAGGGTCACGCGGTCCTCTACGCGCCGGACACGATAACCCGCTACGTCTCGGATGCGAACATCGTCGACCCGGTCGCGATGCCCGCGACGTCCTGGCAGAACGTCGAGACAATCCGCAACCCGCTCGGGGTCGTGCCTGTCGTCCCGGTCGTCAACCGTGGCCGTCTCCTGGACGTCGACGGAGTCTCGGAGATGGCTGACGTCCTCGACCTGGCGGACGCACTGAACAAGCTCGTCGTCGACATGATGGTGACGTCCGAGTTCTACGCGAGGCCCCGCCGCTGGGCAACCGGACTGGAAATCGTCGAGGACGCCGACGGGAACCCGGTCAGGCCATTCTCAGCAGCACTTGACGACGTGTGGCAGTCCGAGGCCCCGGAGACGAAGTTCGGGCAGTTCGACCCGGCACGCCTGGACGGGTACGCCGACGCCGCCGCGCTCATCACGCAGCAGATAGGCGCCTTGTCCGGGCTCCCGCCGCACTACCTCGGACTTCACGGGGACCAGCCCGCGTCCGCTGACGCCATCCGTTCCGCTGAGGCGAGCCTCGTCGCGAGGGCATACAGCCTTCACCGCACGTTCGGGCAGGCATGGTCCGACGTCGCCCGCCTGGTCGTGGCCGTGAGGGACGGCTCCGACCCGCTCGCCCTGGACGTCGAGACCGTCTGGGCCAACCCGGAGACGAGGACGCCGGCTCAGGCCGCCGACGCCGCCGCCAAGCTCGCCGGCATCGGGGTCCCGCTCTCCGTGGTCCTATCCGACACCCTGGGCATGAGTCCGGCTCAGGTCGACCGGGTCCGGCAGGCCGTGCGGGGAGACGCGCTCGACGCGGCCGGGGTTGACTTGAAGAGCATCGCCTCATGACCTACCGCGACGTCCTGACCGGGCTCGGGGCAGCGACCGAGGCGAGGGTGCTCGCCGCGTACGCCGCCTTCACCGACGGGGACCTGACCGAGGAGGAGTTCGTCGCTGCCGTCGCCGCCATCATCGCCAAGGCCAACCTGAGAGCCGTCGCCGTCGCGGACCTCTCCCTCGCCGCGACCCTCATGCTCCAGCTCGGCAAGCCCGTCGCGACCCTCGGGCTCATGCCGCCGAAGGACGACCCGGAACGGCTCCAGAAGGCCGCGACAACCCTCGTGGGACTCCTGGCGACGACGCCGGACCCGCTGGCCCGTGTGGCCCGACTGGGACGCTCTGAGCCGCTGGGAAGCGCCGCAACGGCATACAGCGCTGGCATACGGCAGAGCCGTCTCGTCACCGGCTGGACGAGGGGAGTCTCCGGCAACGCATGCGAGCTCTGCCAGAGCTTGGCAGACGGCGGAGCCGTCTTCCCCGATTCCGTCGAGATGTACCACCACAAGGGATGCACCTGCACCCCGATACCCGTTACGAAAGAGAGAGCATCATGACCAAGCAGGCCAGTGAGACGACCGACCTCGACCTCCGCGCACCTGTCCAGAACTGGACACCTGAGCCGCTCGTCAACAAGGACGACACCGCGCAGACCGACGAGCCGGACGAGCAGACCGAGCCCGACACATTCCCCCGCGAGTACGTGCAGCAGCTGCGCGACGAGAATGCCAAGTATCGGCAGCGGGCAGGCAGGTCCGACGACCTGGCCAAGAGGCTGCATACGTCCCTCGTCGCGGCGACCGGACGCCTCGTGGACCCGAGCGACCTTCCCTTCGACGAGGGGCACGTCGACGACGAGGCCGCGCTGAGGGCCGCGCTCGACGACCTCCTCGCCCGCAAGCCGCACCTGGCGACCCGGAAGCCATCGGGGAACGTCGGGCAGGGCATGACGCCGGACGCCGGTAGCGTCAACCTCGCGGGCATCCTCCGCGCCAGCGCATCCTGAGAGGACAGCAGATATGGCCAAGAAGAACGCCGAGCTCATCGGAGAGACCGCCGAGGTCCTTCTGGACAGGATCAAGGAGCAGGCCGGCCGATACGAGGCACCTGAGCAACTCAAGCAACTTGCAGAAGCCTTCGCGATTGTCGCGAGCAATGACAAGCAAGAGCCAGGCCGAGTGACTGTGATGTAATACCCACCACGGGTATATGATGAAGGGGTAGGGCCTGGAGCCCTGCCCCTTCGTTGTGGTCCTGGCGGCCGACGTGAAACCCACTCTCACGTAAGGAACGTCATCATGGCCGCAAGTACCACCACCGTCCCCGAGCTCACCCGCGAGCAGGTTCAGGCGATTCTCGTCCAGCCCCTGGAGAGCAAGAGCGTCTTCCTCGCCTCCGGTCCACGGATCTTCGACACGGACGGCTCTCAGGTCCGCATCCCGAAGATGGGAGCCGCGACCTCGCCCGACTGGATTGGGGAGAACGAGCTCATCACCGAGGGACGTGACCTTCGACGAGGTCGTCCTCCTGCCCTCGACGATGAAGTCCGTGAAGGTCATCACCCGCTACAGCAACGAGCTGGCCCGTCAGTCCGTCGTCGCGCTCGACGCCGCGCTCCGCGACCGGCTCGTGACCGACGTCGCGAACAAGCTCGACACGCAGCTCCTGAGCGCGTCCGGCGACGGGGTCACCACTCCGAAGGGCCTCTTCGCCTACGCCGGTATGCAGAACGTCGCCGTCGGGGGAGCTCTGACCCTCGACCACCTTCTCGACGCTTGGGGCAAGTCCCTGTCCGCGAACGTCGACATGGCCCGTCTCCGCTGGGTCATGACCCCGCGAGAGTTCACCGCGCTCCGCAAGGTCAAGGACACTCAGGCCCGCTACCAGCTCCAGCCCGACCCGACTCAGGACGGAGTCTTCCGGCTATTCGGTGCCCCGGTCACCGTCACGGCTCGGGTCCCCGACACGACCGCCACGCCCGCGACCGGCCGCGCCGCGCTCGTCGACTTCTCACAGATCGCCGTCGCCCGCGACCTGGCCCCGTCCGTCAAGGTGCTCACGGAGCGCTACGCCGACTTTGACCAGCAGGCGATTCGGGTCGTGGCCCGGTACGACGCCGCGCCGCTCAACCCTCAGGCCATCGTCACGCTGACCGGTATCACCATCGCCTGATGATGGTCCTTCCCTTCGACGTGGCCCGCTACCTCGGCAAGGGCGACGACACCATCGTCGCCGCTCTCGCCGAGGAGCACCTGCCGGTCGTCACGGCCATGGTCAAGCGTTACGTGCGAGGCAACGGATTCGACGACGCCGGCAACCCCGACCAGGACCTTGCCGCCGTCGTCATCTCCGCCACCGCACGAGCGATGAGCAACCCTGAGCACACCGTTTCTCAGTCGGTCGGAGCGTTCCAAATCCGGCAAGGCATCTTCGACGGCTGGACCCTTCCCGAGCTCGCAATCCTGCACACCTATCGACGCAGGACCGCGTAAGCAGCTAGACCCTTCGCTCAGTCCGCAGAAAGTCCGCAAGAGGGTTGAAAGCCGCCCGACCTCGCCAACGCCACCGAGCAGCGTTCCCGCACGTCAGACGGCTTTTCCCATTCTCCCCGTGCTCTACCGAACGCCCGTGGGACGTTCCGCTTCAACGTCTGAATGGAGGCTGCCTGCCCTGGTCAGGGCCTGCAGGTCCGGCTGGGGCACCGGTAGGGCACTCGTCGACCAAGCAGCGTCGACCGCACGACGTGTTCGGTCCTCCGCGCTGGGCCACAGACGGCATCGCCCCAAGGCGCGCTGGACCGTGACGACATCGCATCCGGCGGCAATCAGTCCTGAGGCAAAGTAGTGCCGAAGGTCGCAGCATCCGCAGTCACGAGGAGTCCGTCACGGTCGAGGCGTCGGCCGAGAAACTCTACGACCTGGTCTCCGACATCACCCGCACCGGCGAGTGGAGCCCGGTCTGCAGGTCGTGCTGGTGGGACGACGAGGTCGAGGCCGGTCAGGTCGGTGCCTGGTTCGCCGGGCACAACGAGCCCCCGCACCCGGACCTGGGAGACCCGGTCGGAGGTCGTGGCGGCCGAGCGTGGTCGCGAGTTCGCCTGGGTGGGCCGAGCATCGGGGAATCGCCACGTTGCCCGGGTGTTCCCTGCGGTGTCCTCATGCTCAATCCTGGCCTCGGTGAGGCCATCGCTGGACTGTCATAGGCGGCGGTAGGACTCAGGGCAGAGCTGGCGGATCGCGCGATGAGGTTCTTGCATGAGCCCGAGCCGCCCCAGCGCTACCCGCATATCGGGAGGCCATGGCGTGCTCAAGTTGACCCTTGATAAAGTATATGCTTGAGTTCAGCAAATGGGATCCGCCATCGACGACCAGAGGCTCGATGCCCTGTTCACTGCGCTCAGTCACGGAACCAGGCGCGACATCGTGACCCGGCTGAGCGCCGGCGAGGCGACGGTCAAAGAGTTGGCGGAGCCGTACGCCATGAGCATGCAGGCGGTGTCGCAGCACATCCGGGTGCTCCAGCGGTCCGGCTTGATCAGTCGGGGGCAGCACCGGCAGACCCGGCCGTGTCGGCTCGAACCGGCGGCACTCGAGGCCGCGCTCTCGTGGATCGAGGAGAGCCGGCGCACGTGGTCAGAGCGAATGGATCGGCTGGCGACGCACCTGGCCCACTTGCAGACGCGTGAGAACCAGTGAACGACGACGAACTCGTGTATCGGCGGGTCTTCCGCGCGCCGCGCGAGTTGGTGTGGCGGTGCCTGACCGAGCCCGCCGAACTCACGCACTTCTGGGGCCCGCGCGGAATGGCCACCCCGGTCGACGGCATCATTGTCGAACTTCGGCCCGGCGGCCGCTTCGAGACCCTGATGAACGGCGAGCACGGCAGCCACCGGATGGTCGCGACCTTCACCGAAATCGTTCCTCCCGAACGGCTCGCCTGGTTCGAGCCAGCGAGCGGGATGCACACCACCAGCACGCTCAACGACCTCGGCGACGGTAGCACTTCAGTCGTCATCCATCAGCGGCACGTGCCCGAGGCGATGCGCCTACCCCAGGCCCGCGCCGGCTTCCTCACATCCCTCGACAAGCTCGAGGAACACCTCGCGCACCTCATGCAAGGAGACCGATCATGACCGACCTGCAGTCCTTTGTGGCGCCGACTTGCGATCAGCTCGCCGATCTCCTCGCCGCCGCGGTCGTCGACATCTGGGACGCGCCGTCGCTGTGCGAGAAGTGGCTGGTGCGGCATGTGATCGCGCACATGACGATGCCGGCGCGGCTGACTCCCGAGCAGTTTGTCGCCGAGATGGCGGCGGCCGGCGGCGACTTCTCCGTGCTCTCCGACAGCGTGGCCGCGCGGGACGCTTCGCTGCCGCTCGTCGACCTCCTCGATCAGCTCCGATCGCCGAGACTGCACGCGTGGCAGCCGCCGGGTGGCGGTGCAGCCGGTGCCCTGAGCCATGCCGTCATCCACTCCCTGGACGTGACGATCGTGCTCGACCGGCCCGCGGTCGCACCAAGAGAGGCTTCGAACGCCGTCCTCGACCAGCTCACCGCCGCCGACGGCGCCTGGTTCGGGGTCGACCTGACCGATGTTCGACTCGAGGCCACCGACACCGGCTGGGGCTGGGGAACCGGCCAGCTCGTCCGCGCAGACAGCGGCTCACTCGTGGCCCTCCTGAGTGGGCGCGCGTTGCCCGACGGTCGGAGTCTGCCCCGCCGATGACACACGAGACCGACGCGCCTGCAGAGGGATCCTGTTTTGTCAGGACGGCTACCGTCCGCACAACAGCAGATCCGGTCACATG
>JAABUN010006181.1_pt1 | contig 14016 bp, 12 predicted proteins | sample 5559311 | NCBI WGS metagenome assembly JAABUN01 (sample SAMN10711877, study PRJNA513370) | rock metagenome | isolation source: Antarctica rocks | place: Antarctica: Victoria Land, Siegfried Peak sud | reverse complement strand
TCTGGAAGCGCCGCAGCATGCATCGCGCCGAGCCAGGAAGAAGCGGCTGGTCGGAGACCTTGATCGCGGCTGCCGCGATGACACCCCCGCCGGGCATCGCTGTCCGCTGTCCACTGTCGCTGCTAGCTGTCCGCGTCCGTCCGCTGTTCGCTGGCGCCGTTCGCTGTCCGCTGTCCGCTGTCCGCTGTCCGCTGTCCGCTGTCCGCTGTCCGCCGTTCGCCGTTCGCTGTCCGCTGTTCGCTGGCGCCCTTCGCTGTCCGATGAAGCCGGTCGCCGTCCGCCGTTCGCCGTTCGCTACTCAGTCGGGAAGCTCGCGCGCCATGGCCAGCCAGCGCTCTGCCGTGCCGCCGAAGGGGGCCAGTCGACGACGCACGAGATCCAGGACCCGATCCGCCGCCTGCTGCGCGAGCGCGACCAGCTCATCCGGGTATCCGAATGCGACACGGTGCTGCACGAACTCGTCCTTATCGTCCAGGATCAGCACGCCATCCCAACCGAGGATGACGTCGAGGTCGAGATCGACCATGGTGACCTCGTTCGCGCTCACCCACCGCGGAGGCGTGCTGATGTCGACGTAGACCGAGGGCACATCACGGTCCATCCCGGGCGTCCGGCGATGGAACGAGGCGACGAAGTGCTCCCCCTCCGGCAGTAGGCACACGAACGAGTAGCTGGTCCGCACGCGGCGCCCCGGGCGGATGAGCTCGCACCCCACCGGGGCCTGCAGCCAGGTGCCGTGCTCGTCTGCACCCAACCGAGTCATCGTGAACTCCCAGTGCCGACTGCCGTCGTACTTGGTGAAGCGCACCAGAACCTGGTCGTCAGCGCCCGCCTGCGTCACGCCCGCTGGCGAGCGATCTCGTACAGCGCCACCCCGGCGGCGACACCGGCGTTCAACGACTCAGTGGCCGAGTCCATCGGGATCGACACGACCTGATCACAGTTGGACCGCACCAGCCGCGAGAGGCCCTTGCCCTCGGAGCCGATCACCAGCACCACGGGGACGATGGCCAGCGTCAGGGCCGGCAGCTGCACGTCTCCGTCAGCGTCCAGCCCGAGCACGAAGCATCCGGCGCTCTTCAGCTGCTCCAGGCCGCGGCTCAGGTTGGTCACCCGCGCCACCGGTACCCGCGACGCCGCACCGGCCGAGACCTTCCACGCCGAGGCGGTCATGCCTGCGGCGCGGCGCTCCGGCACGATCACCCCGTGGCCCCCGAACGCAGCCACGGAGCGGATCACGGCGCCGAGGTTGCGCGGGTCGGTGATCCCGTCGAGCACCACCAGCAACGGCGCCTGGCCGGCTTCGCCCGCCGCCGCGAGGAGGTCGTCGATCTCGGAATACGTGTAGGGCGGGACCTGCAGTGCCAGACCCTGGTGGATCGCGCCGTCGGTCAGCCGGTCCAGGTCTGTGCGCGAGACCTCGAGCAGCGGCATGCCGCGCTCGGTGGCCATCTTCAGCGCTTCCTTGACCCGGTCGTCCGACTCGACCCTGGAGGCCACGTACAGAGCGGTCGCCGGGATGTCCGCACGCAGCGCCTCGACCACGGAGTTGCGTCCTGCCACGTACTCGGTCGGGCCCTTGCTCCCCTTGGAGACGCGCCGGCTGCTGCTGTGCGACGGCTTGCGCGTCGAGGTGGGCTTCGCTGCGGCAGCGTGCTTCTCGGCGACCCGCTTGCGCTGGTGGGCAGCGTGGTACGGCCGATCCTCTGCCTTGGGAGTGGGGCCCTTGCCCTCCAGGGCGCGGCGGCGCTGGCCACCCGAGCCGACCGTGGGGCCCTTCTTCGTCGCGCTCTTGCGTATCGCTCCGCGCCGCTGCGAGTTGCCGGGCATCAGCAACCACCTCCTGTCATCGTGCGGTCCGTTCCCGCAGGGTTCTCGTCCAGGGACCAACGGGCCCCGTCCGTGCCGTCGGCCACCGCGATGCCCGCCACGGCCAACCGGTCGCGCACCTCGTCAGCGGTGGCCCAGTCCTTTGCCGCCCTGGCATTCTCCCGCACCGTGAGCTCCTCGCGCACCAACACGTCCAGCGCCCGCTCCAGGGCCGAGGACCCGGCGGCGTCGGAGGCAGGCGCCCAGTGCGGATCGAGCGGGTCGATGCCCAGCACCTGCGTCATGGCCAGCACGGCGGCCACGGCGGTTCGCACACCCTCCAGCTCCCCCGCGTCCAGCGCCGTGTTGCCGGCCCGCACCGTGTCGTGCACCACCGCCAGCGCCGCAGAGACGTTGAGGTCGTCGTCCATGGCTGCCCGGAAATCGCCCGGCACCTCGGCGCGGGCCGGCGCGCCGCCCACCGCCCGCACCGCCCGTCGCACGAAGCCCTCGATCCGTTCCACCGCCGAAGCGGCCTCCGCCAGGGAGGTCTCCCGGTACTCGATGTTCGAGCGGTAGTGGGCAGCCCCCAGGTAGTACCGCAGAACCAGCGGTCGCACCGTGGCCAGCAGCGACGAGACCAGCAGCGAGTTGCCCAGTGACTTGCTCATCTTCTCCCCGCTGGTGGTCACCCAGGCGTTGTGCAGCCAGAACTGCGCGAAGCCGTGCCCGGCCGCCCGTGACTGCGCCTGCTCGTTCTCGTGGTGGGGGAAGCGCAGGTCCAACCCACCTCCGTGGATGTCAAAGGCGCCGCCCAGGTAGCGGTGCGCCATGGCCGAGCACTCCAGGTGCCACCCCGGACGACCCATCCCGAACGGGGTGAGCCAGGCGGCCGTCCCGGGGTCGTCGCGCCTGGTCGACTTCCACAGCGCGAAGTCACGGGGGTCCCGCTTGCCCCTGGGGTCGGCATCCTGGGCGGGTTCCATGTCGTCGAGCCGCTGACGGGTGAGCGAGCCGTACTCCGGCCACGAACGGACGTCGAAGTAGACATCGGCCGACCCGTCGGTGGCGCGGTAGGCGTGCCTGCGGCGGAGCAGCTCCTCGACCAGAGTCACCATCTCGGGGATGTGCCCGGTGGCACGCGGCTCGTAGGTCGGCCGGCGCACCCCGAGGGCGTCGTAGGCGGCCGAGAAGGCGCGCTCGTGCTGAAGCGCCCAGGCCCACCACGGTTTTCTGGCCTCGTGCGAGCGCGCCAGGATCTTGTCGTCGATGTCGGTGACGTTGCGGATGAAGGTGACGTCGTAGCCGTGGCCCGTCTCCAGCCACCGCCACAGCACGTCGAAGTTCACCGCCGAGCGCACGTGCCCGATGTGCGGCTCCCCCTGCACCGTGGCCCCGCACAAGTAGATGCCGACCTGCCCTGACACGAGCGGGACGAAGTCTCGCGTGGAGGCGGTAGCTGTGTCGTGCAGGCGCAAGGTCACCCGGCCCAGGCTACCGGCCGGTCCACGCCTTCCAGGGTTCCCTCAGGGCCTGCCCAGGGTCGTCCCCGATACCCCGGGTGCGACCCTGGGCCGTAGCGTCGGCGGAACATCAGGACACGACCAAGGGTGGACCCGTGACACAGCACACCAGCACCATCGAGCCCAGCGGGGCCGAGCCGACGGGCCGAGGCACGACCTCCGGCACACCCGCCGCCCAGGCCATCGACGTCACCCGCGTGTACGGCCGCGGCGAGAGCACCGTCAGGGCGCTGGACGGAGTGAGCGTCAGCTTCCCTCGCGGTGGATTCACGGCGATCATGGGTCCGTCGGGGTCCGGCAAGTCCACGCTCATGCACTGCCTGGCGGGGCTCGACCAGGTCACCACGGGGGCGGTCCGGATCGGGGACGTCGAGCTCAACGGTCTCTCGGACAAGGCCATGACGAGGCTGCGTCGTGACCGGCTCGGCTTCGTCTTCCAGTCCTTCAACCTCGTTCCGACCCTGACCGCGATCGAGAACATCACGCTGCCCCTGGACATCGCCGGTCGGAAGGCCGACCAGGTCTGGCTGGACGGCATCATCGACGGCCTGGGCCTGCGCGACCGGCTCGAGCACCGCCCGTCCGAGCTGTCGGGGGGCCAGCAGCAGCGTGTCGCGTGCGCCCGCGCCCTGGCCAGCCGGCCGGAGGTGATCTTCGGTGACGAGCCCACCGGCAACCTTGACTCTCGTTCCAGCGGTGAGGTTCTCGCCATCCTGCGCCGCAGCGTCGACGAGATGGGTCAGACGGTCGTCATCGTCACCCACGACCCCCGCGCTGCCTCCACCGCCGACCGCGTGGTCTTTCTGGCCGACGGCAGGATCGCCGGAGAGATGTTCGACCCGACCCCCGAGACCGTGCTCGACGCCATGAAGTCGATGGAGGGCTGACATGTCGGCCATGGGCAAGGTGTCGATGCGAGGGCTGGCCGCGCACAAGGTGCGGTTCAGCCTGACCGTCCTGTCCGTGGTGCTCGGGACGGCCTTCATCGCCGCCTCGTTCATCTTCACCCAGATGCTGGGTCGCAGCTTCGACGACATCGTCGAGGTCTCCAGCGAGGGCGTGGCCACCGAGGTCCTCCCGGTCGAGGAGCTGAGCGCGGGAGTCCCGATCGACCTGGTGGACACCGTGGCTGCGGTCGAGGGGGTCCGCACGGTGGAGCCGCGGATGTCCGGCGCGGTAACCCTGGTCGGCTCCGACGGCCAGGCGGTGGGCACCGGCGGCGCGCCGTCGGTGGGCTTTCCCTGGTTCAGTGCCGAGGAGTCCGTGGGCCAGACCGGGCCGATCACGCAAGGGCGCGAGCCCCGCGCCGACGACGAGATCGTCCTGAACGCCTCCGCCGCCGAGAAGGCGGGGCTCGAGGCCGGCGACAGCACTGAGGTCATCCTGCTCAACGGTGGCCCGCGGCAGATCGAGGTGGTCGGCATCTTCGACACCCCGACCGCCGGGCTCGGCGGGTACATCGGGATGGGCTTCACCCCCGCCCAGGCGCAGGCGATCTTCACCGACGGCGTGCACGTCAGCGGCTTTCACGTCGCCGCCGCAGAGGGCGTGGACGAGGAGACCCTGACCGCGGCGGTGGCTGCTGTGCTGCCGGAGGGCATGCAAGCCCGCACCGGCACCGAGCTGCGCGAGGAGGCCGCGAGCGAGTTCCAGCAGGCACTGACCTTCATCAACGCCTTCTTGTCGGCATTCGGGGTGATAGCACTGGTCGTCGGCTCGTTCATCATCGCCAACACCTTCTCGATGGTCGTGGCCCAGCGCTCGCGTGAGATGGCCCTGCTGCGCGCCGTCGGCGCAAGCCGGGCGCAGGTCACCCGTTCCGTGGCGGTCGAGGCGCTGGTCGTCGGGCTGCTCGGCTCGGCGCTGGGCCTGCTGGCCGGCCTGGGCCTGTCCATGACCCTGACGACGGTGCTGTCGAGGCTGGGTTCGGGGATCCCCGTCACGGGCCAGAGCCTGAGTACCAGCTCTGTGCTGATCACCATGGGCGTGGGCGTCGGCGTCACCCTGCTCGCGGCCATGCTCCCGGCCCGTCGAGCCGGTCGGGTGGCCCCCGTCGAGGCCATGCGCGGTCAGTTCGCCAGCCCGAGCTCGGACCACACGATGCGGCTGGTGATCGGCTTCTTCGTGGCCGCCTTCGGCGCGATCGCGACGGTCACCGGTTCCATCAGCGGCAGCTCGGTGTGGCTGGGCCTCGGCTTCCTCGGGGTGGCGGCGACCGTCGTCATCATGTCCCCACTGCTCGCGCCGGTGGTGTTCGGCGTTCTCAGCCCGGTGCTGGCGCGCCCCTTCGGCGCGATCGGGCGCATGGCGCAGGGGAACGCCTCCCGCAACCCCCGCCGGACGGCGGACACAGCCCTCTCGCTGGCCCTCGGGCTGGCGCTGGTCACGCTGTTCGCAGTGATCGGCGCCTCGGCCAAGGCGAGCCTGACCCAGCTGGCCAACGCCGGCATGACGTGGGACTACGTCATCAGCGGTTCCCAGGGAATGCCCATCCCCGCAGGCGTCGTCGCGGCCGTGCAGGACGTCAACGGTGTGGACGAGGTGTCGACCCTGACCATGGCACCGGCCCTGGTGGCGGGCGAGGCCACCTACGGATTCGCCCTCTCGGGCACTTTGGACAAGGTCGTCGAGCTGGACATGGTGGACGGCGATGCCGTGCTGTCCGACACCACGCTGCTGGCCACACAGGACGCCGCCAACGAGATCGGCTGGCGCGTAGGCGACGTCGTCACCCTGGAGTCACCCGGACAGGGCGAGCTGGAGCTGACGGTCGGCGGCATCTACGACAGCGAGTACTTCGCGCCCTGGCTCATCAACGACAGCAGCCTGCAGTCACTGGTCGCGCCCCAGAACCAGATGACGTTCCAGACCTTCGTGGTCGGTGACCAGGGGGCAGACCTCTCCCAGCTGCAGACCGACCTGGACGAGGCGGTGGCTCCCTTCAAGACCGCCACCGTCGACGACCGTGCCGCGTTCACCGCGGCACTGACCCAGCAGGTGGACATCATGCTCGGCGTCCTCTACGGCCTGCTCGGGCTGGCCGTCATCATCTCGATCCTGGGCATCGTCAACACCCTGGGGCTCTCGGTGGTGGAGCGACGCCGGGAGATCGGGATGCTGCGGGCCGTGGGGATGCTGCGCTCGCAGGTCCGCACGGCGATCTACGTGGAGTCGGTGCTGATCTCGGTCTACGGGGCGTTGATCGGACTCGGTCTCGGGCTGGGCTTCGGCTACCTGTTCACCCGCAGCCTGGCCGACGACGGGCTGAAGATCACGGTGATGCCGTGGGGCCAGTCGGTGCTGTTCCTGGTGATCGCTGCCGTGGTCGGCGTGCTCGCCGCGCTGTGGCCCGGGCACCGGGCTGCCAGGACCCGACCGCTGGAGGCCATCTCGGCTGAGTGACGGTGCGCGCCGGGTGCGACCCGTTTAGTGTCGTACCAGGGGACACCACTCACACGGAGGTCAGTCGTGCCGCAGACCGTCAAGGGCGTGATCGCGCGCAGCAGGGGTGCCGCGGTGGAGGTCGCCGACATCGTCGTCCCGGACCCCGGGCCGGGTGAGGCCGTGGTCGCGGTCCAGGCCTGCGGCGTCTGTCACACCGACCTGCACTACCGCGAGGGCGGCATCAACGACGAGTTCCCCTTCTTGCTGGGCCACGAGGCGGCCGGGGTGGTCGAGCAGGTGGGCACGGACGTGCAGAACGTCGAGGTCGGCGACTTCGTGGTGCTCAACTGGCGTGCGGTGTGCGGCACTTGCCGGGCGTGCCTGCGGGGACGTCCCTGGTACTGCTTCAACACCCACAACGCCGCCCAGAGGATGACGCTGACGGACGGCACCGAGCTCTCGCCGGCGCTGGGCATCGGAGCCTTTGCCGAGAAGACGCTGGTGCACGCCGGGCAGTGCACGAAGGTCGACCCGGCAGCATCGGCGGCCGCGGCCGGACTGCTGGGCTGCGGGGTGATGGCGGGCTTCGGGGCCGCGGTCAACACCGGTGGCGTCGGGCGCGGCGACTCCGTGGCGGTCATCGGCTGCGGCGGGGTGGGATGCGCCGCCATCGCCGGGGCGAAGGTGGCGGGGGCCACCACCATCGTCGCCGTCGACGTCGACGACCGGAAGCTCGCGTGGGCCCGCGAGCTGGGGGCCACGCACACGGTCAACTCCCGTGAGGTCGAGGACGTGGTGGACGCTGTCCGCGTGCTCACCGGGGGCCACGGTGCCGACGTGGTCATCGAGGCCGTGGGCCGGCCCGAGACCTACAAGCAGGCGTTCTTCATGCGCGACCTGGCCGGCACGGTCGTGCTGGTGGGAGTACCGACCCCCGAGATGACCGTCGAGCTGCCCCTGATCGAGATGTTCGGACGCGGCGGAGCCCTGAAGTCGTCCTGGTACGGGGACTGCCTGCCCTCCAGGGACTTTCCCATGCTGGTCGACCTCTACCTGCAGGGCCGCTTCGACCTGGACCTGTTCGTCTCGGAGACGATCGGCCTGGACGAGGTGGAGCAGGCCTTTGACAAGATGCACCGCGGCGAGGTGCTGCGCTCCGTCGTCGTCCTGGATGCCTCGTCCGGCGCTTCCACGACACAGGGCCAGTCATGAGCGCCCGCATCGACCGGGTCGTCACCTCTGGGAAGTTCGTGCTCGACGGTGGGTCCTGGGACGTGGAGAACAACGTCTGGCTGCTGGGCGACGACACCGAGTGCGTGATCGTGGACGCCGCCCACGACGCGGCCGCGATCCTTGCCGCGGTGGACGGACGAAATGTCGTGGCGGTGCTGTGCACGCACGCCCACAACGACCACGTCAACGCTGTCGACGACCTCCGGGACGCCACCAACGCGCCCAGTGCGCTGCATCCCGACGATCGGGTGCTGTGGGACCAGGAGCACCCCGACGCCGCGCCGGACCGCCCGTTGGCGGACGGGGACGTCATCACCGTCGCGGGGACCGACCTGCACGTGCTGCACACGCCGGGCCACTCGCCCGGCGCGGTGTGCTTCTACGTCCCCGCGCTGAGCACGGTGTTCACCGGGGACACCCTGTTCGCCGGCGGCCCTGGTGCGACCGGACGTTCGTACAGCGACTTCGGCACCATCATCGGGTCGATCCGCGACCGGTTGCTGGCGCTGCCCGCGGAGACCCAGGTGCTGACCGGGCACGGTGAGCCCACCACGATCGGCGCGGAGGCGCCGCACCTGCAGGAGTGGATCGACCGCGGCAGCTAGACCGTTGCGCCCGGGCAGCGGGGCTCACGAGGCGCGACGGTTCAAGCCCACCCGAACCCAGCTGGCAAGACACCCCACCAGCAGTGCGGCTCCCGCAACGGTGGCTGCCGCCTCGCGTGCCGGCACCGAGGGCACGAACACCATCACGCTCGCTGCGACGCCTGCGAGCACCACGCACCCGAACCACAGCGACGCCAGCGAGGAGCTGCGCAGCACCCGCCAGACGACGGACCGCACGTCGTTGCTCAGCGTCAGCACCGTCCGCCGGGTCCACCACCCGAGCACGACCACGGCCAGCAGCCACATGCCGATGGCGACACCTCGAGGACCCAGCTCGGTCGGTATCCGCACCAGGAACCAGAACAGCCACAGCCCGAGGTGCGTGCGCTGCAGCCAGCGCAGCACCACCACGTCCAGATTGCGCCGGGCGATCTTCTGGGACGGGTCGGAGCGCACCGCGTCGACGAAGCTGCGCGCCGCCTCGGCCGAGTTTCCCTGACGCAGTCGCACCACGCCCAGGTCGTGCCTGGCGTCTGCGTGCTGCGGGTCCAGCCGAAGGGCCTCCAGCAGTGCGCGCTCCGCGATGTCGTTGCGGTGGAACGAGATCGCGACCGATGCCATCATCGCGTGCGTGTCGGGGTCCAGCGGAGCGAGCTCGGTGGCACGGCTGGCTGCGTCCCAGGCCAGCTGTCCCTGGCCCTTGACCTTGTCAGCCGCGGCCGCCACCTGCATGTGGGCGGCAGGCAGGTGCGGGGCCAGCTCGACGCACCGCCTGGCCGCCGCCAGCGCCTCCTGGTCGCGGCCGAGACCGGACAGCGCCCCGCTGGCCAACAGGTGGCCCCAGACGGCGTTCGGGGAGTCCCGAACCACGGCCCCTGCCGCCTCCAGGGCGCGGTCGTACTGGGCCAGCCCGAGGTGCGCACGCGCCACCAGCATCCACGCGTAGGCGTCGTCCGGGTCACCCGCGAGCTGGGCGTGCAGGAGCGACAGCGCCTCCGCATGCCGACCGGTCTCGATCAGCAGCTCGCAGCGCTCGTGGGCGTGCTCCGACTCCTGGGTCAGGCTCACGACCACCTCACAACCGTCGGGTCCGCTTCATGTAGGCACGCAGGTCCGAGTAGGTGCCGTCGTTGTCGGCGAACATGACCACGTTACGGGCCAGGTCGAACCACGCACCTGTGGAGGGCCGCACCTCCTTGACCGCCCGCTCCATGTCCTTCATCCCGATCAGGCGCGGGCTGCCGGTCCGCACGCCGTCCAGCAAGGCCGTCTCCGACGCCGACTCGCACACGTGCGCCAGGTCTGCCCCGGAGTACCCGTCGGTGGCCTTGGCGAGCTTGCGCAGGTCGATGCCCTCGACCGGGCGCCCGGCCAGGTGGTGGCGCAGGATCGCTTCTCGCGCAGGACCATCCGGCGGCAGCACCAGCAGCGTGCGGTCCAGCCGACCGGGGCGCTTGAGCGCGGGGTCGATGTCCCACGGCTGGTTCGTCGCGGCCAGCACGAAGACGCCCTCGTTGATGGCGTCCACCCCGTCGAGCTCGCTGAGCAGCTGGTTGACGCTGCCGCGGGTCGCCGCCGAGCGGGTTTGGGACCGCTTCTGCCCCAACGCGTCGATCTCGTCCAGGAACAGAACCACCGGAGCCTCGGCCCGAGCCAGCTGGAACAGCTCGTGGATGTTCTTCTCGCTGTTGCCGATGTACATGTCGAGCACGTCGGAGAGGCCGACGGAGATGAACTTGGCCCCCATCTCCCCCGCCACGGCCCTGGCGACGAAGGTCTTCCCGCACCCGGGAGGGCCGTAGAGCAGCAGCCCTCCGCGCAGGCTCTTGCCGTACAACCGGCGCAGCTCGGGGTTGCGCAGCGGCGCCAGGAACGCGGCCTCCAGCCGCTCCTTCACCTCGGTCAGCCCGCCCACGTCCGCGAGGGTGATGCCTGACTTCTCCACGTCCCAGGCACTCACGCCGGGGGTGGGTGCGCCCGCCTCGTCCACGAACATCGGCTGGACGCCGTTGCCGACCTCCCGCTCGGCGGCGTGCCAGTCGAATGCCTGCCCGGACTCGGCGGACGGTGCTGGCTCGGCGGACGGTGCTGGCTCGGCAGACGGTGCTGGCTCGGCAGACGGTGCTGGCTCGGCTGACGCTGCTGACTCGGGGGACAGGGCGGGCTCCGAAGTCGGCGCGGACACCGATGCCGGAGCCGGCCGGGAGACAGGTGCGGGGCCGGACCCCGAGAGCGCCCGCGACATGAGCACCCGCGCCCGGTCGTTCGACGGCTCCCGCTGCAGCACCTGCGCACTCTGGGCGACGACCTGCTCGTACCGGTCAGCCTGCAGCAGCTGCTCGGCCAGGTGCAGCCGCAGCGCCAGGTCGTCCGGCGCGTTCTCGACAGCGCGAAGCAGGGCCGCGATCGCTGGGTCCAGCTCGGCGGAGGTCACAACTCACGACTTTAGACGGCTCTGAACGCCCGGTCAGGCGAACGGCTCTCATCACCGGCTTCCCACCCAGGGTGCGACGCGGACAGGGGAGGGAACGAGTTCGGCGTCGTCGCCGCGTCGGCCGACGAGGTGGTCGCGTCCACCGACAGCCGCACCGAGGTCACCCGACGCTGACCACCAGCGCGGTGGCGACGGCAGCCACGCCCTCGCGGCGCCCGGTCAGCCCCAGTCCGTCGGTCGTCGTGCCCGAGACTGACACCGGCGCTCCGCACGCCTGCGAGAGGGCCGCCTCCGCCTCTGCGCGACGGGTGCCGATCGCGGGGCTCTCGCCGATCACCTGGACGGCGAGGTTGCCGATCTCGAACCCGGCCTCCCGGACCAGCCTGGCCGCCTCAGCCAGCAGCACGACACCCGCCGCGCCCACCCACTGCGGCCGGTCTGTCCCGAAGTGCGCACCGAGGTCGCCGATGCCTGCTGCCGAGAACAGCGCGTCGCAGCACGCGTGGGCGGCCACGTCGGCGTCGGAATGCCCCACCATCCCCGTCTGGCCCGGCCACAGCAGGCCTGCCACCCACAGCTCTCGCCCGGGCTCGGTGGCGAAGGCGTGCACGTCGACACCGATCCCGGTGCGTGGCAACCGGTCAGCCGTCATGACGCCGTCCTGGCAGCGAGCACTGCCCCGGCCAGCAGCAGGTCGATCGGCCGCGTCACCTTGAAGGCCTCCTCCGACCCCGGCACGAGGGTGATCTCCACGCCGCCGAGCCTCTCGACCAGCGTCGCGTCATCGGTCGCCCAGACGGCGCCGTCTGCGTGGGCACGTTCCAGCGCCGGGCGCGCGAAGCCCTGCGGTGTCTGGACGGCCACCAGGTCGGCGCGGTCGACCATCGCGCCGCCGAGGTGCCGGAGCGTGTCCGTCACCGGCAGCGTGGGGACCACGCCGTGGGACCCCTGCTCCAACGCCGCCAGCACGCGGGCGAACACCGCCGCAGGGGTCAGGCAGCGGGCGGCGTCGTGCACGAGCACCGCGTCGACGCCCGCGGGCATCGCCTCGAGGCCGGCCGCCACCGAGGCCTGCCGCGAGTCGCCCCCGGCCACCGCTGCACACCCACCGACGTACCGGCGGACCTGGTCCAGCTGACCAGCCGGTCCGACGACGACGATGTCTCGGTCGTCGATACCTGCTGCGCGCACGGTGTCCAGGGCCCACGCCAGCAATGGTCGTCGGCCCACCTCGACGAGCGCCTTGGGTCGGCCCTGCTCGAGCCGCTCGCCACGGCCCGCGGCCACCAGCACGCACCCAGCCCTCAACCGTGCGCCCCGGGGCCCGGCCGGGCCGGTGGACCGGGAACGGGCGACGGGCGAGGCGCGGCACCCGACCGCTGGCTCGTGGCCTGACCCTGACCATGACCCGGCGCCTGACCCTGACCCCGCACCTGACCTTGACCTTGCACCGCAGCCGCGGGCCTGGCGAACACCATCCGCCCGTTCGCCGTCGTCAGGACGCTGCTGACCACGACCTCGACCTCACTGTGCAGTAGGTGTCGGGTCCGCTCTGCCACGACCATCGTCCCGTCATCGAGGTAGCCCACCGCCTGCCCCGGCTCCTTGCCGGCCCTGAGCAGCAGGACCCTAACGCTGTCCCCGGCGGTGACCGGCGGGCGCAGTGACAACGCGAGCGCGTGCAGGTTCATGACCCGGCAACCGGCCAGGGAGGCGACCTTGGCCAGCGGGGTGTCCAGCGTCAGCAGGGCGGCGTTGCGGTCGAGGCAGATGCGCACCAGCTTGGCGTCCACATCCGGGACCTCCAGGGCCTCGTCCGAGATGACCTCGACCTCGACGCCCCGCTCCCGCCGCAGCGCCTCGAGGGTGTCCAAGCCACGTCGACCGCGGGCCCGGCGCAGGTCGTCGCCGGCGTCGGCCAACCCTTGGATCTCGTCCAGCACCGGCTGTGGCACCAGCATCCGTCCGTGCAGGAACCCGGCACGGACGACGTCGATGACGCGACCGTCGATGGCTACGGAGCTGTCGAGCACGCGGTCGAGGGACCCGACGGCGACGGGGCGTGACAGCCCGGTCCGGGCCGAGAGCAGGGACAGTAGCGAGTCCCGCCGCGCGGTGCCGAAGCGGTAGCCCAGGGTGCCCACGGTGATGACGACGAAGCCGAAGATCGGGAGCACTACGAGAGTGCGACCCAGGAGCAGCAACGGCCAGGCGATCCCCACGGCGATGACGACACCCAGGATGGCGCCGAACAACCCACCCAACACCTGCTCGGTGGATCTGCTCTCCAAGGACTTCTCGGCAGCTGTCAACGATCGAAGGGTGTACCGCCCGAGCGCACCGCCCAGGACGTATCCCAGCGCCGCGCCCAGCAGCACACCCAACGTCGTCGAGTCCAAGGGCCCGACAGTGAACACCGAGCCTGGTTCTGCGGGAAGGGCCTGTGCTACCTCATAACCGACTCCCGCGCCGAAGACGACGATGCAGAGACGGAGCAACTCGGTCACCAGAGGCGGCATGCCGCGATTCCGGCGGGGACTCATGACATCTGCCGGGTCGCCCCGACCTCAGGACGCCAGTACCTCGTCGAGGATCGCCTCGGCCTTGATCTCCTCGGTCTTCTCCGCCAGCGCGAGCTCGGAGACCAGGATCTGGCGCGCCTTGGCGAGCATGCGCTTCTCGCCGGCTGACAGGCCACGGTCCTGGTCGCGACGCCACAGGTCACGGACGACCTCGGCGACCTTGATCACGTCACCGGAGGCGAGCTTCTCGAGGTTGGCCTTGTACCGGCGGGACCAGTTGGTCGGCTCCTCGATGTGCGGAGCCCGCAAGACCTCGAAGACACGGTCCAGGCCTTCCTTGCCCACGACATCGCGCACGCCCACGAGGTCGCAGTTCTCGGCCGGGACCTCGATGGTCAGATCACCCTGCGCCACCTTCAGCTTGAGGTAGAGCTTCTCCTCACCCTTGACGGTGCGCTTCTTGATCTCTTCGATGAGGGCCGCCCCATGATGGGGGTAGACGACCG
>JAABUN010006179.1_pt1 | contig 14018 bp, 10 predicted proteins | sample 5559311 | NCBI WGS metagenome assembly JAABUN01 (sample SAMN10711877, study PRJNA513370) | rock metagenome | isolation source: Antarctica rocks | place: Antarctica: Victoria Land, Siegfried Peak sud | reverse complement strand
CAACATGTTTTCTTTTTTCTGTTCCAACACCTTGGACCCGGCGAGGCCACCACCAAGGACCTCAAGGGCAGCGGGCATGTCCACGCCATAAGCCTCCAGGAAAACCACGGCCTCAGCCAACGCCTGAATGTTACTGGCCACGATCAACTGGTTAGCCGACTTCACCGTCTGACCCGCGCCGCTGGGACCCACGTGCACAACCGTTTTACCGACCGCGTCGAAAACGTCCTTAGCCTCAGCGAAATCAGCGGCCTCACCACCGACCATGATCGACAACACCGCGTTCACCGCGCCGGCCTGGCCACCAGAGACCGGCGCATCCAACATCCGAAAGCCCCGGTCTGCTGCCTGCTGGGCCAAATCGGCCGCCACGTCGGGGCGGATACTAGAGAAATCAATGATCAACGCACCCGCCGGGGCGCTATCAAAAACGCCGCCCTCACTGTTGAGCACATCGTCGACGTCGGGGCTGTCGGGCACCATGATGCAAATGATCTCCGCGTCTTTGGTGGCCTCAGCCGACGAAGCGGCGCCCGTACCGCCAGCCTCTTGCAGTGCGGCATACGGGCCGGGGCTGCGGTTGAACCCGGTCACCGTGTGACCGGCTTTGGCGAGGTGACCGGCCATGGGGCTACCCATGATGCCCAGCCCGATAAAAGCAATGGAAGTCATAACAAGTCCTTAAATGTGTATGCGGTAGAGAGGGGAAGGGGGTTTAGGCCGAGAGCCAACCGAACGTGTCCACGGTGGCCTTGGTCGGCTTGTATTCCAGGCCGACCCACCCGTCGTAGCCCCCTTCTTGCAAGGCGCTCATCTGGGCCTGCAAGGCCAGGTCACCGGTGCCCGGCTCGCCACGACCGGGGGCATCAGCGATCTGCACATGAGCGATCCGGGCGATGTCGTTGGCGATGACGGCGTCCACGTCGTCACCGTTGACGGCCAGGTGGAAGAGGTCCGCGAGCAGGCCGATGTTGTCGCCGGCGCCAGCCGACTGCGCACGGTCAATAACGGCGAGGGCGTCCGCCGCAGTCAACAACGGGTACTTCGCTGCACCGCTGACGGGCTCGATCAACACGGTGCCGCCAATGGCGGCGGCGGCGGCTGCGGCCTTGACGAGGTTCGCGGTCGCGACCTCGTCCTGCAACCCAGGATCAACACCATCGACGCGGTTGCCGTACAACGCGTTAAAAGCCCTACAACCCAAACGCTCACCGATCCCGATAGCGACACCAATGTTGTCAACAAACTCACCACTACGATCAGGCCACGAGACCAGTCCGCGGTCCCCACCCGGCATATCGCCAGCAAAAAAATTCAGGCCACTGAGCTGCACCCCCGCGTCCCGCACCGCGCTGACGAAAGCGTCAACCTCAGCATCAGCCGGGACAGCCGCCGTAAACGGCCACCAAAACTCCACAGCACCAAACCCAGCAGCCTTCACCGCAGCAGGACGCTCCAACAACGGCAACTCAGTAAACATAATCGAACAATTAACGGTGTAACGCAGGGTATGGCTCATACAGTTCCTTCTCCTCGGGATAGTCGCGAATAGTCGGGGGAGCGGTCAGCTGCCCATCACAGCCTCGTAGGCGGAATCGGTGAGAAAGTCGACGAACTCGTCGGCCAGCGCCACCTGTTCGAAGACTGTGCGGGCGGTCTCGAAGTTGTGCTCACCCGACGAGCCGTCCAACGAGTCCTGGATCTTTGCCATCTCCTCATCCAGCACCTCGCGCACCAGGTCGGCAGAGACGGTGGTGCCGTCTTCCAGCTTCGAGCCGTTGTGCACCCACTGCCACACCTGGGAGCGTGAGATCTCGGCGGTTGCAGCGTCCTCCATCAGGTTATGGATGCCGACCGCGCCGAGGCCGCCGAGCCACGCCTCGATGTAACGAAGGCCGACCTCGACGTCTCCGTGCAATCCCTGCCGGGTGATCGAGCCGTCGGCGCTGCCGAAGTCCAACAACTCGGTGGCACCGACCCGCTGACCGTTCTCGTTGCGCTTGCCCAGTTGATTCGGCTGCTCGCCCAACACGGCGTCGAAGATCTCGGTGCAGGGCTGCACGAAGCGTGGGTGAGCTACCCAGGACCCGTCGAATCCTTGCTCGGCCTCACGCCGCTTGTCCTCGTTTACCTTGGCAAAGGCCCTCTTGTTCACTTCCTCGTCGTCGCGGCTGGGGATGAAGGCGGACATCCCGCCGATTGCGTGGGCCCCTCGGCGGTGACAGGTGTCCACCAGCAACTCGGCATACGAGGTCATGAAGGGCACCGTCATGCCGACGGTGTTCCGGTCCGGCAGAACGAAGTCCTTTCCGGCGCTTCGGAAGTACTTGATGATGCTGAACAGATAGTCCCAACGGCCCGCGTTGAGACCCGAAGCGTGCTCGCGCAACTCGTAGAGGATCTCCTCCATCTCGAACGCAGCGGGAATGGTCTCAATCAGGACGGTCGCCCGGATGGTGCCCTGCGGCATTCCAAATGTGTCCTGGGCATGAACGAAGACCTCGTTCCACAGTCGCGCTTCGAGGCGAGACTCCATCTTGGGTAGGTAGAAGTACGGCCCGCTGCCTGCGTCCAGCAGCGCCTGGGCGTTATGGAAGAAGTAGAGCCCGAAGTCCACCAGGGCACCGACCAACGGCCCCCCGTCGAGCGACATATTCCGCTCGTTCATGTGCCACCCGCGCGGACGCACCACGATGGTGGCCAGTCGCTGCTCGGTGGAAAGGGCGTACTCCTTGCCGTTCGGCCCGGTGAAGTCGATGTCTCCACGGATGGCGTCACGCAGATTGATCTGACCACCGACCACGTTCTTCCAGTGCGGCGTGCTGGCATCTTCCATGTCAGCCAGCCACACCCGGGCACCGGAGTTCAGCGCGTTGATGGTCATTTTCCGATCCGTCGGTCCGGTCATCTCACAGCGCCGATCCTGCAGATCGGCGGGGGCGGGGGCGACCGTCCAGTCGCTTTCGCGAATCTCCCGGGTCTGCTCCAAGAAGTTCAGGGCCTTGGCCCGCTCGGCCTCCGTTCGGCGCTCAGCCCGCGCGGCGAGCAACTCGTCCCGTCGCCCGGCAAACCTGTGTTGGAGCTCGGCGACGAAGTCAAGCGCCTCGATGGTCAGGATCTCGTCCTGACCATCGATGTGGCTACCGGTGGTCTCGATTCCCATGTGCGTCTTTCCTAAGCGTTTGAGGTGCGTACTGGGGTGGTCTTCACGGTGGTGAGTGCCGCGAATGTCAACACGCCTCCGGCGCTATCGACCGCGCGATGAGGGCGCTGGTCGCCCCGGGAGGGGATGGCGTTTCGACGCAGACGATGACGCCATAGCTACGGCTGGCGGAGATCACGACGTTCCCTCTGGATCATGTGCAGAAGGACTGGCGTTGCTCCCGGGAACGAGACCGCCTCATTCCTGTGTGCTGACGCTGGCAGAATCGGCGGAGCGCTTCGGGGCTCGAGCGAATCGGACGATGATCGCCGCGATGGCTAGCACCAGCAGCAGCAGCAGGATCGAGCCGGCGTTCAACCCGAAACCGTTGACCCACACGAAGGCTATGCCGCCGGCGGCCAGACAGTAATAGAGAGTGGGGAAAATCGTCATACGGATGAGGTCGCCTTCCCGGCCGAGCAGTCCGACGGTGGCCGATGCAGCCACAATGTTGTGGATCGTGATCATGTTGCCGGCTGCACCGCCGACCGCCTGGGTGGCCACGACCACCTCTGGACTGACGCCGATCTGAGTGGCGGTAGAGAACTGGAATAGCGAGAAGGTCAGATTGCTGACGGTGTTGCTCCCGGCCACGAAGGCGCCTAGCGCTCCGATGAAGGGGGCCGCGATCGGCCATCCCGCGCCCATCAGACTGGAGGCACCCTCAGCCAGGGTGAGCGGCATACTGGAGAAGCCGGATGCGTTGAAGTCCACACCGGAGTTGATAAAGACACGCACCAGCGGCAAGGCGAACAACAGCGCCACCCCGGCTCCCGCCAGTTGGCCGCCAGCCACCTTCCACGTCTCGGCGATCTTGGGGCCCTTCATCCCGTGGATGAAGTACGTCGCCACGCAAACCACAATGAAGACGAAACCGGGCAGATAGAGCGGCTGAACCGTCTGGCTGATCTCGGTGCCAAGAATGTTGTTGATCGGGATCGCTGTGGTCTCGGTCAAGAATGTGGTGACCGGCGGCACCGTCCGGGTGAACACCAGCAGTACGGCGACCAGCGCGTAGGGGCTCCAGGCCCGAACGATCGACATCTTCTTGCCGGTCAAGTCGTCCTCGTCGGCGGTGATGTTGCCCATCCACCGTTTGTCCCAGGTGCTGCGCGGACCGAAATCCCAGGTTTCCTTCGGCATCAAGAAGCCCTTGCTCGAGGTGAACATGACCAGGGCTAGGCCGATGGCGCCACCGAGTAGGGAGGGGAATTCGGGACCGAGCACGATGGCCACGATGACGTAGGGCACCGTCATGGCCAGCGAGGCGTAGATCGCGAAGGGCCAGATCTTGAGGCCGTCTCCGAACCGTTTGTTCTCTCCGAAGAAGCCGGTCAGCATGCAGGCCAGGATGAGGGGAATCAGGATGCCGACGATGGCGTGGATGATGGCGACGTTGACGGCGATGCCGTTGATGTAAGCGGGGTACTCCACCCCCAGGAACTGGATCCGCTCGTTGACTCCAGTACCGTCCGCCAGGCCCTGGCTGATGCCTACCAGCATCGGGGTCCCGACGGCGCCGAAACTCACCGGCGTGCTCTGAATGACTAAGCCGGTCATGACAGCGGCCATGGCCGGGAAGCCGAGGGCAAGAAGCAACGGAGCGACCACCGCCGCGGGGGTGCCGAAGCCGGAAGCGCCCTCGATGAAACTGCCAAACAACCAGCCGATGATGATCGCCTGCACCCTACGGTCGGGGCTGATCCCGGTGAACCCGGCGCGGATCGTGGCCATCGCCCCGCTCTTGAACAAGGTTTCCAGCAGGAGCAGCGCACCGAAGACGATGTAGAGCAGGGTGATGGCGATGATCAACCCCTGGATGCTGGCGGCGGCCACGGAGACGACGTCCATGTCCCAGATGAACAGAGCAACCGCAACCACCACGACGTATCCGACTGGCATTGCGGTCTTCGCTGGCCATCGCAGCCCGACGAGCAGGATGCCGACCACGAGGATGGGTGAGAGAGCGAAGAAACTTAGAGCGGCGAGACTGTCCATGGTTTGCGGATCCTTTGCTTGCGGAGCGTCTGGTTAGGACAGGGGATTGACGTCGCGGATTGAGGCGTCGACTAGTTGCACGGGGTGCATCAGCGGCACCCCATCTTGCAGATAACGACGGATTTGCAACAGGCACCCGGCGTTGGCCGTCGTTACGATGTCGGGGTGCGTGGAGGCGATGTGCTCGACCTTGCGCTCCCCAAGCTCTTGAGCGTTTTCGGGCTGAACCAGGTTGTAGATACCGGCTGAGCCACAACAGATATCGGCTTCTGGGATGTCCATGACCTCCATCTGCGGAATCTGCCGCAGCACCTGGCGGGGCTCGTCGACGATGCCCTGGGCGTGCCGCAGGTGGCAGGCGTCGTGATAGGCCACTCGGGCCTTGATCGGATGGCGAGTCGCCCGTGGACCCAGTTGGGCGAGCAGCTGGGTGATGTCCCGGGTCTTCTCGGCGAAAGCGGCCGCGCGTTCGGCATATTCTGGGTCGTCCCGGAGCAGGATGGCGTACTCCTTCATCGCCGATCCGCAGCCGGCGACGTTGGACACGATGTAGTCGACCTCGGCGCGCTCGAAGACCTCGATCAACTTCCGAGCCCGCACGACGGCTTCGTCCTCGCGTCCGGCGTGACTGGACAGCGCGCCACAACACTGTTGGTCTTTCGGGGCCACTACATCACATCCCTCTGCGGCCAAGACACGGGTGGCGGCAGCGTTCACGTCCCCGAAGAACACGCGCTGCACACAACCAGAGAGCATCCCAACCCGAGCGCGACGCTCGCCGACCGCCGGGGTAAAAGCGGGCTGGTGCGCGACGACGCTCTTCATCGTGAGCGTGGGAAGCAACGCCTCCATCGACTGCAGCCGCGCCGGGAGTTTAGTCAACAGCCCGGTCTTCGCGACGACCCGATTGAGCCTGGTCTGCTGATAGACGGCACCGAAGAACGCGGCCGGGCGAAGACGGGCAGGGTAGGGGAACAGGGTGAAGATCAAGGCCCGGAAGGCCCGGTCAGCTGGCGTCCGGACCCAGTTTCGTTCGATTTGGGGGCGCACCGCTTCGATCAACTGGTCGTACTTCACACCGGACGGACACGACGTGACGCAGGCCATGCACCCCAGGCACTGATCGAAGTTGCCGACGAACTCCTCGTCCATGGGGACCTCGCCCGCCTTACCCATCTTCATCAGGTAGATACGACCGCGAGGTGAGTTCGTTTCGTTACCGTGCAGCACGTAGGTCGGGCACGTCGGCAAGCAAAAGCCGCAATGCACACAGTCGTCGATCAAGTCACTGCTGGGCGGATGGTGATCATCGAACGTCGAAAAAGGTCCGTACCCGTCGACACCTTCCTTCATCCCGCCGGTGACGGCTCCGCTGTCCGCGCCCCCGCTGGTCTGTGCCTCGGGGGCTGAGCCTGCCTCGGTTGTTTTGTCGCTCATCGATTTCTCCTGGTCGTTAAGGGTGGAGCCGCCGTCGGTTTGGGTATCCGGTTCAGTACCAGCCGCCGAAGCGGCCAGGAGCAAGTCGGGAGTCCGGGTCGAACTCGTGCTTAATCCGGCGCAGCAGGTCGACGGTGGACGGTGGAGTGCCCATCACGTCGATGTGGGCGTCCAACGCTTCCGGTCGGCGGCGGATCACAACGCTAGAGCCGACTCGATCGGCATACGTGCGGATACCGGTGAGCACCTGCGCCTGCTGCTCGGGTGCGGCGGGGGCCAGGCTCAGGGTATGCATGCCCATCCCGGCCGCCGAGACCATGCTCGCGTCGACCCCGGCCTGACCTGCGTGCTCCCTCACCACGGCGGCGAGAACCACGAGTTCGCTGGGTAGTCCGTTTACCTGGACCACGACCGCACCCTCTTCGCCGCGGATCAACGTCTCGTGCTCGGACCACCGCTGTGCCGCCTCGTCGGGATCCAGCGTTCGCGCGTCGAGTCCCGCCTGGGCCAGGGCCGCGATAGTGGCCTCCGCAGCAGCCTGCGTCACCGTCTCAGATCCCTGGACGCGAACGGTCAGCGATCCCGTGACCCCGACTGCGCCGCTCACCCACTCGATTGAGGCAGGTTCTAGCGGTCCGGCGGCCAAAGCCAGTGCTGCGGCGGTGGCCTGCTCGGCGTCGGCGGCTGCGTGCACGGTCAACCGGGAAGGTGGTTTGGGGTGCAGCCGCAGCACGACCTCCCCGATCAGCGCCAACGTCCCCAGGGAGCCGTGTAGCAGTTTGGCGAGGTCGTAGCCCGCGACGTTCTTGATGACGTGGCCACCGGAGCGAGCGACCGACCCGTCGGCGAGCACGACAGTGGCTCCGATCACCAGGTCACGCATGCCGCCGTACTTCAGACGCGAAGGCCCGGCGTCACCGGCGGCAAACAACCCGCCGACGGTGGCCCCTGACGCGGCTGAGGCTGGGTCGAGGGCCACCCATTGACCGTCGCCGGCGACATGTTCCTGCAGCGCCGCCAGCGATATGCCGGCCTGCACGGACACAGTCATATCCCCCGGATTATGCGTCAGTACCTGGTCCATGGCGGTGGTGTCCACCACCAGATCAGGTTCGTGGACGCGTCCGGCCCAATCCTGTTTGGTACCGCCACCGTGGATCAGCACCGAGCCTGAGGTGTCGCGAAGAATCTGGGCTGTTTCGCTCAGGTCATCGGGTCGCTCGATCCGATTCGCGCTGCGTTCCACAGTACTCACCGGTGCCTCACTCATCGCCGGTCACACCCTCTCGATGACGCCAGCGGTCTCTAACGCGTGAGCCCGGTAGATCCCCGGCTTCTCACCGCATAGCCTGGGCGTAGGAAAAATCTTGCCGGGATTGCTGATCCCGTCTGGGTCGAAGGCGCTGCGCACCAACAACATCACCCGCAAGTCCTCCTCGGAGAACATCTTGGGCATAGAACACGCCTTGTCGGTGCCGACCCCATGCTCGCCGGTGATCGAGCCGCCCATCTCCACGCAGAGTTCGGCGATGGCGGTGGACAACTTCTCGCCGCGCTCGGACTCGCCCTCGTTCGCCCCGTTGTAGAGCACCAGCGGGTGCAGGTTGCCGTCCCCGGCGTGAAAGACGTTGGCCACGCGCAGTCCCGCTTCGTCGGCCATTTCCTTCATCCGAGCGAGTACTTCGCCGAGGCGGGTACGCGGGATGACTCCGTCTTGCACGTAGTAGTCGGGGCTGATGCGCCCCATAGCGGCGAATGCGGCCTTACGACCCTTCCAGATCATCGCCCGCTCCTGCGCGGTCTCGGCGATCCGGATCTTGGTCGTTCCCGACACGCGGCAGAGTCGCTCGACCTCCTCGAATCCTTCGTCGCACTCGGCGCTAGGTCCGTCCAACTCCACCACCAGCGCGGCCGCCGTGTCGGTGGAGTAGCCCGCACCCACCGCGGCTTCGCATGCTTCGATAGCCAGAGCGTCCAGCATCTCGACGGCTGCCGGGATGATGCCAGCGGCAATGATCCCGCTGACTGCCTTTCCAGCCTCCTCGGCGGTGTCGAAGTCGGCGACTAAGGTGCGGACGGCTTCGGGGGTACGCAACAGCCGGACCGTCATCGCGGTGGCGATGGCCAGCGTGCCCTCAGACCCGATGATCACGCCGCGAAGGTCCGGACCGACCCCCTCGGCGTACGGTCCGCCGACCTCGACGATCGACCCGTCCGGGAGCACGACGGTCATCGCGTAGATGTGGTTGGTTGTGAACCCGTACTTCAGACAATGCGCACCGCCGGAGTTCTCGGCGATGTTTCCCCCGATCGTGCAGACGCTTTGGCTGGATGGATCCGGGGCGAAGTAGAGGTTGTCGGCGGTCACAGCTCTGGTGATGTCGGAGTTGGTTATCCCCGGTTGCACCGTCATACGTTGGTTGGGCACATCGATGTCGAGCACCGCCCGCATCCGAGACATCCCGATGACGATGCCGTCGGCGACGGGCAGCGATCCACCCGACAGTCCTGTGCCCGCCCCTCGGGCAACGTAGGGAACGCCCTCTTGAGCGCACAGCCGGACCGCTTCGGCAACGTCTTCGGTGCTCTCGGGCAACACCACCAAGGCAGGGACTACACGGTATCCGGTGATTCCGTCGCATTCGTAGGTGCGCAGCCGGGTTCGGTCGGTGATGACCTGATCGGCCTTGAGCCGCGAACGCAACTGCCCGGTGATTCGGCCGACCGGCGAGTCCTGCTGCGTCTTTTCTGGTGCGGTGAGCGTCATGGCTCAACCTTCCATATTATGAGAGTTACATCTCGTTTGTCGGATACTGTCGCAGATCGACGAGGGTGTCAAGGGGTGCTGTGTGACCGCAATCGCGCGTGGTGCGTCTCTTGACCCGAGCATCACTACCTCAGAGCTCGGATTCCCCGTCTAAGTCGTCACTCAACTGAACAGCGATGTCGCACAATGTGGGAGCGACCTCGGCGATACGGTCTTCGGTCAGGCGCCCAGACGGTCCCGAAACCGAGAGGGCTGCCCGGGCAGGAGCCCGCGGGATTGGAGCGGCAATGCACCACACTCCAGCCTCTTGTTCGCCGTGATCCACCGCCCAGCCTCGCTTGCGGATATGCCAGAGCTCGGCCAGCAGGGTGTCCGGGTCAGTGACCGTGTTCGCCGTGCGCGACGGCATACCCGTCCGCTTCAGTAGATCGAGCACGCCGTCGTCATCCAACTGAGAGAGCAGGGCTTTTCCGACTCCGCTGCAATGCGCTGAGACCCGACGACCTACTTCGGTGAACATCCGCATCGAATGCGGCGAGGGAACTTGGGCGACATACAGCACTTCGTCGCCTTCGAGCACGGCTAGGTTCGCCGTCTCCCCGATCTCCGCGACCGCTCGGTGCAGATGCGGCTTGGCCCACGATCCCAATCCTCGGGCGGATATCTCGCCCAGCCGGATGAGACGAGGCCCGAGCGCGTAGGCTCGCGACGGATTCTGACGCAGATACCCGTTGTGGGCCAGGGACTTTGCTAGTCGGTGCACCGTCGGCAGGGGCAGTCCCGTGGCGGCTTCCAAGTCGGCCAGACGCAACGATCCGCCGGAATCAGCGATCAACTCGAGCATCATCAACGCCCGATCGATGGACTGCACCTTGCTTGCCGACGTGTTCGGTGGTTTCATCGGGGCCTTTCTTCCAAGGCTCGTGATCGTAACTCAGGTCTCGGATTGGACCCTGCGCCAGCCTGGGCACTGCAACGCTGGCGCAGGGTCCGCCGAAGAGTGGGGGCGTTCCGGCGATGATTGGCGCTAAGTCAGGCTCAGGCGAGGTCGCGCGACAGGTTCTCAGCGGCGCGACTCAGCGAGGGGACCGCCTTGGCCACCATGTCCTCAGTCATCCGGGTGGCCGGTCCGGAGATCGAGATCGCCAGCGGGGTCGATGCGAGGGATACCAGGACCGCGACGCAGCGCACCCCGAGCTCCTGCTCTCCCTCGTTCAAGGCGTAGCCATGCTCGGCCGCCCAGTCCAGGGCGTTCACAAAGCCTCGAGCAGTGGTGATGGTGGTCTCGGTGTGCGCCGGCATACCGGTCCGTTTCAACATGTCGCGCACGTCATCGCGAGGCATGTTCGCCATGATCGCTTTGCCTGCTGCGGTGCAGTGCGGCAGCGTACGTTGCCCCACTTGAGTGAACATTCGCATGGAGCGCTGCGATTGAGCTTGGGCGACGCAGACGATCTGGTCCCCTTCGAGCATGGCGAGGTTGGCGGACTCGCCCAAATCGTCGGCCAAGTGCTGTAGATGCGGTCTTGCCCAAACGCTCAAGGTTCCCGCTGCACTTTCGCCGAGGCGGGTCAGCGAGGGGCCGAGGAAGTATTGCCGGTTCGCGTCCTGTCGTAGGTAGCCCAGCTCAACGAGCGTCCGCACCAGGCGGTGGATGGTCGGCAGCGGCAGATCGGTGCCCTCGGCGATGGCTGACAAGCCCATAGTCCCGCCGTTGTTCGCGATGGTCTCCAGCAGAGCGAACGCACGTTGGATGGATTGAACACTGCCGGGACGTGCATTGGTGCTGATGGGCTGCTCAGACATTCGCCCTGCTCTCGGATAGACCGATGGAATCCAATTCTCGCATGGCGGATGATTCCGTTTTCAGCGAGGTCCGAGCTGGGCCATCTCGGCTCTCTTGCCCGGTAACCCGTAGCGGTCCCGGGCGGCGAGCTCGGCCCCGAACCCCTCGTGTATGTGTCGGGGAATGTGGTCGATGGTGGGTATTGGGTCGGTTGTGTAACCTGCAAGACATGACCTACGCCGGAGACCGCAACTTGGGGGTCGGTCGACGAGTAGCGGGGCTTGCCCGCATAGCCGACGCAGCGGTATCGACATCGTTCGAACTCGACGACAACCTTTCGCGACAACGGAGCCTGCCCATGAAGCGTCAACTGCCCAAGCGTCGGGACCTCGGTCCCTTGTTGAAGTTCAAGAAGGTGGAGTTGTCGCCGCGTCAACGACGGTTGACGTCAGCGTTGACCATCGAGGATCTGCGTGATGTCGCCAAGCGGCGAACCCCGAGGGCGGCCTTCGATTACACCGACGGGGCGGCTGATGGTGAGGTGTCGTTGGCTCGGGCCCGTGAAGCGTTCGGCGACGTGGAGTTCAACCCGGCGATTCTGCGTGATGTATCTCGCGTTGATACCTCCCGGAATGTTCTGGGCAAGAGAGTGGCATTGCCTTTCGGTATCGCGCCGACCGGCTTCACTCGGATGATGCAGGCCGAGGGGGAGATTGCCGGTGCGACCGCTGCGGCAGCCGCCGGGATCCCGTTCACGCTCTCCACGATGGGGACCACCTCTGTCGAGGATGTCGCTGCGGCCACGCCGGACGGCCGGAACTGGTTTCAGTTGTACATGTGGAAAGACCGTGAGAAGTCGATGGCGCTGGTCGAGCGGGCCGCTCAGGCCGGGTACGACACGTTGGTCGTCACCGTCGATGTGCCTGTGGCTGGCGCTCGGCTGCGTGATGTTCGCAACGGTATGACGATCCCACCCACGCTGAGCATCGGCACGGTGGTCAACGCCCTCCCGCGACCGGCGTGGTGGTTCAATTTCTTGACCACTGAGCCTTTGGCCTTCGCTTCCCTGGACTCATGGTCCGGCACGGTCGCCGATTTGCTCGACACGATGTTCGATCCCACGGTGACGTATGAGGACTTGACGTGGATTCGCGATCAGTGGCCCGGCAAGGTGTCGGTCAAGGGTGTGCAGAGCCTGGCCGACGCCCAGAAACTGGCCGATCTCGGTCTGGATGCGATCGTGCTGTCGAATCATGGTGGTCGGCAACTGGACCGGGCGCCGGTGCCGTTCCATCTACTGCCCCAGGTCGTCGCCGCTGTCGGGTCAGATCTGGAGGTCCACCTCGATACGGGGATCATGTCCGGTCAGGACATTGTCGCCGCACTTGCGCACGGCGCCCACTTCACCCTGATTGGCCGCGCCTACCTCTACGGACTCATGGCTGGCGGTCGCCCGGGTGTTGACCGCGCTATTGAGATCCTGAGCGGACAGATCGAACGCACGATGCGCCTCCTCGGGGTGACCACCCTCGACGAACTCGAACCCGGCCATGTGACCCAACTCCAACGAACCGCTGCGCGCCCTTAGCGCCTGTTCGTCTTCGGACGAGAAGCGGCGTCTCATTGACATTTTTCGCCGCGAATCTTCGGCGTTATGGGACCCTGTCTATTTTTCACAAAGCGGATAGAATTTAATGCGTTGGTCAGGCAGAACATGACCCGAGCCTGACTGCCTCGCAGGGTGAGCGGAAGGTAACGTCATGAAACCAATCATATGGGACTGCATCCGAGTCGACCCGTTTCGCCGGCGTTGGACTGGGCGGTGGCTGAAGCCCGATCGAGGCAACGTCCCCTTCTCGTGCAGGTCGCGCGGGGCTCGCCCTTGTCCGCCCAAGCGGAGGTGCCGGTGGACACCCTGTTGCCGCAAGACGTGGCCGAGGATGTCGTCCGGCAAGCCGTCGACCGCGTGAGGCAACTCGACCCGTCGATGGAGGTCAGCGGGCTGGTCTCCAAGGGGAGCGCGGGTGCGGTCCTGGTGGAAGCCTCCAGTGCGGCGGAACTGGTGGTCGTCGGTCGCCACGGGCACAGCCGACTCGCCGAAGTGTTGTTGGGGTCGACCTCGGCTCAGGTGGCGGCACACGCGCAGGCTCCGGTTGTGGTCGTCAATGACGCGCAGGTGCCGCTGGACTCCGACGGTGCAGTGGTGGTCGGGGTCGACGGTTCCGCCGCCAACCGGGCGGCCATCGAGTTCAGTTTTGAGACGGCCGATCGTCGGGGTGCGCCGTTGGTCGCGCTCTACGCCTGGGAGCTCAACCTGCCGGAGAACGTCACGCTGCCCTGGATGAGCACGGAGGGTATGACGGGACTCGTCCAGTCCCAAGAGCGGATGTTGCACGAAGTGTTGGCGGGCTGGTGTGGGCGCTTCCCGGACGTGACCGTGCGCTACGTCGTCTCCCGACAACATGCGGTCGACCGGCTCGCCCAGGAGGCTCGGTCGGCGAGTCTGGTGGTCGTCGGAGGCAGGGGGCATGGCGGGTTCTCCGGCCTGTTGGTGGGCTCGGTGAGCCGGGGCTTGCTGCACCGCCCGGATATCTGCCCGCTTGTGGTTGTGCACGGCTCCGCGGCGGACGTTCCCGCCTAGTTCGACTCACAGGAGGGTCAGTCACGTTCTTCGCCCTGTAGTTCTGTCAGGGTGCGTGGGTCTCGTCATCGGTGGTCGGGCCACCGAGCAACTCCTGGACGACTGATTTGTCCGGCTCGGCCGACTCCAGCGTCACCACGTTCGGGTGGTGCAGGTCGAACGCGGGGCGTTCGGATCGGATGCGGGG
>JAABUN010006178.1_pt1 | contig 14019 bp, 14 predicted proteins | sample 5559311 | NCBI WGS metagenome assembly JAABUN01 (sample SAMN10711877, study PRJNA513370) | rock metagenome | isolation source: Antarctica rocks | place: Antarctica: Victoria Land, Siegfried Peak sud | reverse complement strand
GCCGCCGTCGATCCAGCAGAGCGGCGACGCCGGCGGCCCCGCCCGTGACCCCCATCAGCGCCGCGAAACCGACCAGAGGGCGGTGCCAGCCGAACACCGTCCGCACGCCCCGCGACAGCCGCGTGAGTGTCGACACGAAGGTGCTCGACCTCCGCAACAGATGGCCTAGGACCCGAACGCGACGCCGGGGCGGGTCAGCACCACTGCGGAGCAGGACCACCGCCTGTCCGCCGGCCGCGGCCCGGATCGCGGCGGTGGAAGCGGGCAGCACGTGGAGTGCGGTTGAGAGCAACGACATGGCTCAAATGTAGGCGGTGACAACATGCGGTGTCAACGTCTAGGCTCGGACCGTGGTCGAGGATCAGCGCCCGTATCACCATGGGTCTTTGCGGCAGACGCTGCTGGAGGAGGGGCGCCGGCTCCTGCTCGAGGATGGCGAGCGGGCGGTCTCCCTGCGGGAGCTCGCCCGCCGTGCAGGTGTCAGCCACGGTGCACCGCAGCGCCACTTCGCCGACCGCGACGCCCTCCTTGACGCTATCGCTGCCCAAGGCTTCGACGAGCTCACGGCACAGTTGGAAGAGGCTCGATCTCCTGGTGACATGCGGCAGCGACTTGCGGCCTATGCTCGGGCGCACGTTGCCTTCTCGGTCGCGAACGCACCGCTGATCGAGCTTATGTTCGCCCGTCCCGGCCCGCTGGCCCGGTCCGACTCTGCGACGTCCCGCTCCGCAGCGCGGTTCGCCGCGCTCGGCGCAGCCATGTTCGAGCCCGAGGACGGCGACAGGTTCGACTCGTTGCCGTGGGTCCTCGCCGCCACGCTAGAAGGAATCGGCGGACTCGCGGCCAGCGGCCGCCTCTCGCTCGAGCGCATTGACGAAGTCACCGATCACGCGGTGCGCGTGCTGCTTCCCGCCGTGCAGGAACGTGTGCGGCCCCCGTCAAGCCCCGCCGGGGGTGGTCGTCCAGACTAATAATGGGACATGTAGGTGACCGTAGGTCGTGGCCACGCGTGAGGGACTGTCGGTCGGCCGTGAGGCCCTTCTCAACAACACGACGGCCACCACGGCAGTTGGGACCAGGCCCAGCAGCACGCCCCACACGTCGAAGAAGACGTTGAGAACGAACGGCACGTAGCGGATGACCGGCCAGTACAGGGCTGGCCGGAGCAGCGTCCAGGTCCGTCGGTCGTCGCTCTCGGGTGGGGGCAGCGCCCCGCCGGTCTCCGTCCGCCACCGCTCGATCGAGCCCATGCGCACCCCGCCGGGCAGCTCGACCAGCCGGCCGTCGACCAGCTCGAGATGGGTGTCGCCCTGCACCATCCCCTGACCGTTGTCGCGCACCCGTCGCACGCTTGCCCACGGCACCACGCGGTCGGACACCTCACGACCCACCCGTAGCCCGGACGCGTCCGCATGCACTAACCGTGCCGCGAAGAGACTCGGCCCAAGAAGCGCGAGGCCGACCACCATGACCCTCCCAGGGAGGGCCAAGACCGTCTCCGCACCGAGCACTACGAGCACGATCCCGACCGCCGCCGGCCCCACCACGGTGACGGCCGCACCGGTCGCCGTCAGCTTGCGCCACACCGTGGACGTGACCTGACGCTCACCGACCTGCGCCTCTTCCATCACGCGACACTAGGGCGGCTAGGACCCCCTCGCCGGGTGTCCCACTTCCTTGGAAGTGGGACGCACCGCTGGGGGAGTCGCCGGGGGCCGCCAGGAGAGCCGTAGGGCGTACCAGAAGTCAGCCCCGAACTCGGTCCCGACTCGGTCGTACGGTGACGACTTTCGGTACGGTCGCCGGTATGGACATCGGGTACGCGCGGGTCTCGACGGCCAAGAAGGACCTCGAGCGGCAGGTCGAGGCCCTCGTCGAGGCCGGCGCGGCCCGGGAGCGGATCTACCTGGACAAGAAGTCGGGCGCGACGACCGACCGGCCTGGGTTGCGGGCGGCGCGTGAGTACGCCCGGTCCGGTGACGTGATCGTGGTGCACACCCTGGACCGGCTGGGGCGCACGGTGCGGGACACCCTGAACCTGATCCACGAGCTCACCCAGGCCGGGATCGGGGTCCGGAACCTCGCCGACCCGATCAGGGTGGACTCCTCTAGACCGGAGGACCCGATGGCCCAGCTGGCCGTGGTGCTCCTGGCGTTGTTCGCGCAGATGGAGCGGACCTACACCGTGGAGCGGGCCGCGCACGCCCGCTCCGTCGCCGCAGCCAAGGGCCGCCGGGTCGGGCGCCCGAGCGTGGTCGACCCCGACAAGCTCGCCTGCGCGGTGCACCTGCGCGACGCCGGGGACACCGTCGCGGACATCGTCACCAAGACCGGCATCACCCGCACCAGCCTGTACCGGCACCTGCCACCGCGGCCACCGGTGCAGCCGCGCCGGAGGACCTGTCGCAGGAGCGGGCGTGACCGCCGGGCGAACCGCATGCCGGGTGGTGCAACAGGTGCCGACCGGCATGCGTCATGAGGGTGACAGGCACGGCAGGCACCCTCGACGGAGGCGACACCCATGGCATCGAACTCTCACGACGCTAGGTCTGCCAGGACGGCGCGGCGGCTGATGGTCACCGCAGCCGCCGCATCGCTCCTCACGGGAGCCGGGCTGGCAGCACCCGCGGCGGCGACCTCGCAGCCTCCGGACCTGTTCCCGATCACCCCGCCCACGGACACCAGCGTCTCGGGGATGGAGGGTGTGGCGTACTCCCGGATCGTGGTGGAGTACGACGGGTGCGAGCGTGCGGGCGGCCGTGACCTCGCGTTCACGCTCCGCAGCATCCCTGGTGGAGGCGAGCCTGCGGTGCTCGAGCCGGACGGCTCGTCGGTGCGGTTGTCAGGGCCGGCCGTGTCCGAGGGGTCCTCGTTGGAGTACACGGTGTTCGGAGGCACCTACCGCTTCGGGGCCACGGCGGTCGGTGACGACGGCGCGTTCGCTGGGGTCGACATCACGATCCCCATCGACAGCGAGGACACCGTGCGGACCTCTGAGCTGTGCGGCAGCGTCGGCGTGCCGCCGGCCGGGGCCACCGAGGCCCCCGCGGCAGCAAGGACCGTCGCCCGACCTGCCGGGGCCGCTGCCGGCACCGGTCCTGACGCGGCCGGGAAGGTCCGGGTTCCGACCCGGATCGAGACCGGCGTCGCCCCCGCCGCGGACGGCGGGTCCGCCGCCGCCGCGCTGGGGTTGGCCGCTCTCCTGGTGGTCGCAGCGGGCTCGGCAATTGCACGACACCGTAGGCACGGCGAGCAGTGACACCGATGCCGCGTGCCGCGGCTGCGGTCGTGGGTGCCGTCGTCACGGCGCTCGTGGTCGGCGGCTGCGGCCACGCGGCCGCGGCCGGAGGTGGCTCTGGGACCGCAGCCTCCTCTGCGGCCGAGCGCGGGGGCTCGACCGGGTCGGGCACCGCGACTCCGCACGTCGTCGTCCGCGAGGCTCCCGGCACGGCCCCGTCGTCGGTCCCGCCCCCGTCGTCGGTCCCGCTCCCGTCGCCCGCGCCGGCGGACGTCGGTGCTGCGGTGCAGGTGGCTGACCCGGCGAGAGTGGTGATCGAGGCCATCGGGGTCGACGCCGCGGTCACAGCCGTCGGTCTGCGGAAGGACGGCGAGATGGCGGTGCCCGACCCGGGGTTGGCGGGGTGGTATGACGAAGGGCCACGCCCGGGCGAAGCCGGCCCGGCCGTCGTCGTGGCGCACGTGAGCTCTCGGCGGGGACCCGACGTCTTCCACCGCCTCGACGAGCTCCGCCCCGGCGACCAGGTCGTCATCGAGCGACGAGACGGCACCAGCGCGACCTGGGTGGTCACGCAGTCAGAGCAGACCGATAAGGATGACCTCCCGGTCGACCGGATCTGGGACCGCACCCGCCGACCGGTCCTGCGCCTGGTCACCTGCGGCGGAACGATCCAGGCCGACGGCCACTACGACGACAACGTCATCGTCTACGCCGAGCCCGTGCAGCCGTAGCCGCACCGATCTAAGGAGCACGCCCGCTCGCGTCGAGCACGTTCCGAGCGCCCGCCGGCAGGCGCGCACTCGTCCGACGCCGACTCTGCCGTGCCCTCTGATCATGGACGCGGTCGCTCGGTGGTAGGCCGAGCGGTCCGCCGTTGCATGCTGGTCCTGCGGACGGATACTCGTACGACCCTCGCCCCGTCCTCGTACCCGAGGCAGTGCCTCGACGCCCGGCTGCGCTGCCCGCCGAGCCCGGTTGCCGAGAGCGCGAGCAGGTGCCGCTCTCGGTCGATACCCGTCGGACGGTGCTCCCCCTCGTTCCCATGCAGCCACCTGCGAGCGAAGACCGCCCCGGCGGCCGCGCACACGACGGGAGGTCTGAGACGGTCCCCCGGGGAACCTACGGCGTGCTCTCGCCCCCAGGGCGGAAGATCCTCGACCGCGCCTCACGCCAGGCCGACAAGCCGTTCTTCCTCGTCACCGAGCCCGAGAGCTCCGACAACTTCGGCAGCAACAACAACGTCATCGGCGTCCTGAACGCCCTCAAGCGCACCGACGACATGATTGCCGCACCCGCGCAGGGCGGGCGGGTCTGGGGTGCCGTCGCGACAGCCGTAGCCAGGGGCCAGAGCGCGCAGGGTCAGGCGTCGTCGCTCCCGACGGCGACCGGCTGGACGGTGGCGAGCTTGAAGCGCATGGCGCGGCGCATGAGGTAGGCGCGCAGCACGAGCTCGCGCAGCTCGGCGTCTGAGCCCAAAAGGTCCTTCAGCTGGAGGAGGGGGACCAGGAGCACCTGTCCGGGGCAGATGACCGCGGTCGTGCGGGTGACGGGCTGGTCGTTGAGGAGGTCGAGCTCGCCCAGAAACCGTCGGGGTCCGTGGACCCGGAAGAGAGGGGTGCCGCTCTCGACGTGGCGATGCCGGCGACCGTCGCGGACAGGACGACCACGAGGTCGTAGGACGGGTCGCCGGGGCGGTAGAGGACGTCACCGCGGGCTACCGTGCGGCGGGTGCCGGGCTGCTCGAGCCGGGCCAACTGGGTGTCGTCGAGGCGGGAGTGGTCGCCGCCCCGGTCGAGGGTCTCCGGGGCCTCCTCGGGCAGGGACGTCAAGGCCTGAGAGATGTCGTCATCCACCGCGTCGCCATCGTGGGGGACGTCCACCGGCGGCAGCCCGCCTGTGCGCCCGTCGACCTCTGGGTCGCCCACGCCGTGGCCGCCGTGGCCGGCTTCGCCGAGCAGCGCGGCGGCGAGGGTGCCGGCGTCCGTCGGCCCGGTGTGGCGCCAGCCGTCAACGAAGAACGTCGGGGCCCCGGTAACACCGCTGGCCTGCCCGGACTCGGCGTCCTGCTGCACCCGGCGGCGGTACCGGGCCGCCCCGAGGTCGCGGGCGAAGCGGACCATGTCCAGGTCCAGGGCGGCGGCGTGGTCGAGCAGGTCGCGCTCGTCAGCCGGTCCTGGGAGGCGAAGAGCCGGTCGTGCATCTGCCAGAAGGCCCCCTGCGCCCCGGCGGCCTCCGCGCCTCCGCCGCGAGCTGGGCGTGCGGGTGGACCCCGGTCATCGGGGCGTGCCGGAACACGTACCGGAGCCGGTCGCCGAGCAGCTCCCGCAGCTCGTCGATCGCGCCGGTGGACCGCCCGCAGAACGGGCACTCGAAGTCGCCGTACTCCACCAGGGTGAGCGGGGCGTCCTCCGGCCCGCGGAGGTGGTCCCGCTCGGGGTCCACCGGCGGGTCGAGCAGCAGCAGCTCGGCGGGGCGCGGGTCGCGGCGGGTGGCCAGCCGCAGCAGCGCCACCCCCAGCAGCGACGCGAGGACCGACGCGGTGAGCACGCCCACCCGGGCCTGGTCGGCCAGGCGCTCGTCGGGCAGCGCCAGGTCCACGATGAACAGCGAGATGGTGAACCCGATGCCCGACAGGGCCGCGCCACCGGCCAGCTGCAGGCCGTTCAGCCCGGGGGCGAGGTCACCGAGACGCAGCCCCACCGCGAGCCCCGTGCCGAGCAGGATGCCGAGCAGCTTGCCGACGACCAGACCGGCCACCACGCCCAGGGTGACCGGTGACCCGGCCGCCGCGCGCAGGCTCGCCCCGTCCAGCGTGACCCCGGCGTTGGCCAGGGCGAACAGGGGGACCATGACCATCGACGTCCAGGGCCGCCACAGCTGCTGCAGCCGTTCGCCCACGGGCACGGAGCGCGCGATCGACAGCCTCGCCGCGTCCGCGAACTCCGGGCTCGGCGACTGCACGTACGCGCGGGCACGCGACGCGGCGTCGTCGACCTCCCGCCGCCGGGGGGCGTAGGCGGGGGTGGCCAGCGCGATGGCGACCCCCAGCAGGGTGGGGTGCACGCCGGACAGGTACATGCCCACCCACGACGCCACCCCGATGACCAGGTACGCGGGCCCGCGCCAGACTTTGAGCCCCCGCAGCGCCAGCATGAGGCCGAACCCGACGGCGGCGCCGGCCAACGGGACCAGCGCCAGGTCCTCGGTGTAGAACAGCGCGATCACGGTGAGCGCGCCGACGTCGTCGGCGATCGCCAGGGCCAACGGGAACACCCGCAGCTGAGGCGGGCACGCCGACCCGAGCAGCGCCAGCACCCCCAGCAGGAACGCGGTGTCGGAGCAGATGACGACCCCCCACGCCGTGACCGCCTCACCACCCAGGTTGAACGCGACGTAGACCAGGGCGGGGACGACCAGCCCGACCAGCGCGGCCACCGCCGGGACGGCGACGCGGCGCCGGTCGGCGAGCTCGCCCAGCACCAGCTCGCGCTTGACCTCCAGCCCGATGACGAAGAAGAAGAACGTCATGAGCCCGTCGTTGACCCAGTGCTGCAGGTCCAGCGAGAGCTCGGCCCCGCCCACGCGCACGGCCAGCTCCGTGTGCCAGAAGGTGTCGTACGTCGACCCCCACGCGGAGTTCGCCCACACCAGGGCCGCGAGCGTCGCGGCCAGGAGCAGGCCCGCGCCTCCCGCCTCGGTGCGCAGGCGGCGCCCCAGCGGGGCGGCCCGGCCGAGCAGCCCCCCGGGACCGGCGGGGGTGCGGGCGCCGTCCTGGCTCACGCTCCTGCGGTCCCGGCCGAGGACCAGCAGGCGGGGCGGCGGGCCACGGCGCCGCTCCGGCTCCGATGACGTGTCATTGAGGTGGCCTCCAAGGTGGCGGCCCTTTGGGTACAGGACCGAGCAGGTAGTCGACGATCAAGGCGCCGGAGGCGTGCTCGGCGCGCGGGCGGAGTCTCCCGCAGTCAGGGTCGGCCTCCGCCGTCCCAGCGGATCGCGCCAGCAGTCAGCGCCGGTTGAGGATGGCGCCGACCCCACCGACCCGTGGGATCCGCTCGACCCCGACACAGACCCCGGACGGCTGGTTGCCGCTGCCGCCCGGCGCCTCGCCCGGGGCCCGATAGCCCCCGGGCAGGCCCCGGACGTCCCGGACGACCTCGGCCGCACCCCGCAGGGCGACGCGACAACCCAGGCGGCCCTAGGCCGCACCCTGCTGGACCTCAACCGCGCGGTTCCAGACGTCGCCCGGCGCGTCGTCACCGTCAGCCCCGACGTCAGCAGCTCGACCAACCTCGGCGGATGGGTCAACAAGGTCGGCGTCTGGTCGCATAAGGACCGGCGGAACTGGTTCGACGACGACCCCGAGACCGTCCTGCACTGGCGCGAGCGCCCCACCGGCCGGCACATCGAGCTGGGGATTGCCGAGACGAACCTCGTCGGCGCGATAGCCGAGCTCGGCGCGACGTGGAGCCGTTGGGGACAGCCACTGATGCCCATCGGTGTGCTCTACGACCCGTTCGTCCAGCGCGCCCTCGAGCCGTGGTCGTTCGGGATCTACGCTGGTGGCCAGTCGATCCTCGTGGGCACGCCATCGGGAGTCACGCTGGCCCCTGAAGGCGGCGCGCACCAGTCGATCACCACACCGTCTGTCGGGCTGGAGCAGCCGGGCTGCGTCACCCATGAGCCAGCGTTCGCTCTGGACACCCAGTGGTGCCTGCTCGCCGCCATGTCAAGGCTCGGCAAGCCCGACGGCACCTCTGCCTACCTGCGCCTGTCCACCCGTCCCGTCGATCAGGCCATGGCCGATGTCCCGACCGACCCGGCCGCACGCGAACGCCGCCGGCGCATGGTCGTTGCTGGCGCCTACCCGCTGCTCCGGACGGCCCGCCCCGCCGTCACGATCGCCGCGATGGGCGCCGTGGTGCCCGAGGCGCTGCATGCCGCCGCCCGGCTCGACGCTCTCGGCTTCCCGGCCGACGTCGTCTGTGTCACCAGCCCCGGCCTGCTCTTCCGGGCCCTTCAAGCCGGCCGCGGGCTCGACAGCAGCCCTAGCTGGATCCTCGACAACGTCCTGCCGGCACAGCGCGCCTCGCCGTTGGTCACCGTGCTCGACGGGCACCCGCACACCCTCGCGTTCCTGTCCGGCGTGTGGAGCACACCAGCGACCCACCTCGGCGTCACCGAGTTCGGGCAGAGCGGCGACCTGGACGGCGTCTACCGGCTCCACGGCCTCGACGCCGACTCGATCGTTGAGGCGGGACTTGACTTCGTCGACTGAAGGGTGCACGGCCATGGGCCAACGGGAACGCCGACGCTGGCGCCGCATCTTGCGGGCTCGCGGTCGACCCCAGGTCGGCTCGTCGACGTAAAGCATCGCCGGCCGTCGGCCGCCGCTAAGGCAACACGCGCAGGCCGGTCGGGTGAGCAGCAACGGCACCTGCATGCCGGTCAGCGTCCAGCGCTTCCCCGGGGTCGGCGTCGGCGACGCCGAGCCCGCCCCAGGCGGGCGGGCAGCGCGGCAGAGGAGCCGCGGTGACGGCGAGGTGTCACGTGGCCGTCGCGAGCGTCTCAGGAGCGACCGCCTGCACGTGGTCCGCGCGAGTGGCCTGCAGACCTCGGCCGGGAGGGCCACGGCTCTGGCGGCTAGTGCGCTCGTCGGGTCGGCCAGCGTGGGCAACTCGCGCGGCTGGTCACCAGAAGTATGACCAGCAGTCCCTCTAGGCCGTGGGCGCCGACCTCCGCATGACGCGCGAGGAAGGCGGCGCGGGGGCCACGTCTTCACCGAGGTCTTGGCGGGGTTCGACCTGTGCTTAAAACATGCGCAGCGGCGGGCTGTACCGACCGTCCAAGTGTCGTCGTGGTGGGTGAAAGTGCGGCGGTTCAGGAGCCAGCGCTCGCCACCGGCTCGGGACCCCACGCGGGGGGCGACAGAGGCCGGCGCCGACCGGTGCTGTTCGGCGGCGGGCAGCTCGCGCCGGACCTGAGGCTGCCCAACCTGCAGCCAGGTGGACCGCGGCCGGCGGCCCGGCGCCGTACCCCGGCGGCCCCACGGCGCCGTCGATGAGCGGGCACGGTTGTGGAAGCAGGCGACTGCGATGGGCGATGCCGAGCAGGTCCGAGCGTACGTGGCCGCCTGCGGCCCGGGCGGCATGGCGGGCGCCGGTGATGCCGCGGCGGCGGCGGTGCTGACCGGGAGTCGGCTCGAAGGCCACCCCGACGGGCGGCTGGCGCAGGCCGCACGTGACTTCGAGCGTGCCGTGCCGTGCCGTGCCGTGCCGTGCTGCGGGCGAAGTCCGAGACCGCGTGCCTGAGCCGTCGCCGGCTGGCACGATGCTGCGGACCGCGGCGCTGCAGATGACGCGCGGCACCCGTTCGAGCCGCAGCGAGGCGACGCAGATCGTGCTGCTCGTCCCGTAGAACGGGAGCAGGTCACTGTCGGTCAGCCGGCTCCGAGGGGTGCAGGCCGCCCGGCATGGGCCCCGGCGGGCGGCGGTCGAAGTCGCGGACTCGTCGGAGAAGTGGGTCGGCGCGGTGCGCGACCTGGTTGCGGAGCAGAAGCGCCGCCACGACGCGGTCGCCGCCAGATCAATCGGACGTTGGCGTCAACGTCGTCGACCCCCGGGCCCCGGCAGTACCTCGCGGCATAGGTTGAGGTCGAGCCGCCGGGGCGGCCCCAGGGACCGGCAAGGGGACCGGGGGGGCCGTCGGGTGCTCAGGACGCTGACGCCGACGTTGGTGCTGCGGGCAGGTTGCGGCGTCGGGCGACGAGATGGAGGTGGCGACGGAGGCGCTCGATGAGGTCGTGGGGGAGTTGGTCGTCGGCGACCTGGCGCAGGGGTCTGACGTCCACGACCAGACCAGTCAGCAGCTCGTCTCATAGGTGGTCCCAAGTCCGCCCACGTGGCCTCGAGGCCGGTTAGAGCTATCGCCAGGGCTGGCTGTTCGACGCCGCCTTGCCCGCATCCGCGACCCCCGGGCTCCTGCAGCGTCCACCCGCCAGGTGTTCGTCTAGCCGGTGAAACCGGCCACGCCATGTAGCGAACTCAAGCGGCAGCGGCGCGTACCGCAGGTATCGACGGACGCGGCGTTCCACCGTGGACGGGCGGCCGGTCCGTGATGACGGGCGGCCAGCAGGCTGGTGACGGACCTGTGCGGGCGGTTGTCCATCCGAAGGTGAACATGCGTTCAGTTCCGTGCTAGCTTGAACTAAGGCTCACGTTAAGCGACGTGGCCTCCGGTGCATGTCGACGAGGAGTCATCATGAAAACTGCAGAGTTCGGAACGCTCAAGGTCTCTCGTATCGGCCTTGGATGCATGGGGATGAGCGCGTTCTACTCGGGCGCCGCGACCGACGACGCGGCGTCGGTCGCGACCCTCAACCGAGCCGTGGAGCTCGGTGTCACGTTCTTCGACACCGCCGAGATGTACGGCCCTACACCAACGAGGAACTTCTCGGTCGGGGGCTCGCGCCGTACCGGGACGAGGTCGTCATCGCCACCAAGGGAGGCACCCTCGACCACACCGGCGACGGCAGCTTCAGGATAAACGGGACCCCGCAGAACATCCGCCTCGCCGTCGAAGGCTCGCTCCGGCGCCTCGGAACGGACCGCATCGACCTCTACTACCAGCACCGCATGGACCCGGCCACGCCTATCGAAGACACGGTCGGGGTCTTCGCCGAGCTGATCGCCGAAGGCAAGATCCTCCACTACGGTCTGTCCGAGGCGGCGCCGGAGCGCATCCGGGCCGCCCACGCGGTGCACCCGGTCACTGCGCTGCAGACCGAATACTCCCTGTGGTCTCGCGAGCCGGAGGATGAGCTGATCCCGCTGATGCGCGAGCTGTCCATCGGGTTCGTGCCGTACTCCCCGCTGGGTCGCGGTTTCTTGACCGGCGCGCTTCGCAACCTCGAGGCCCTCTCTGGCGACGACTACCGACTCGGCAACCCGCGGTTCCAGGGCGAGAACCTGACCAAGAACCTCACGATCGTGGACGCCGTGGAGAAGGTGGCGCGAGACATCGGAGCCACAGCAGCGCAAGTCGCGCTGGCCTGGGTGCTGAGCAAGGGACAGGGCGACTTCGCTCCTATTCCCGGTACCAAGCGGGTAGGTCGTCTGCAGGAGAACGTCGAGGCCGACGGCGTCGTGCTCACCGCAGAGCAGCTCGACGAGCTGGACCGACTGCAGTCGGCCGCCGGAGACCGGTACGAGGACATGTCCTCGGTCAATGTCTGAACTAAACGGAGGAGGACAAACGTTGACCAACGAGAAGGTAGCGCTCGTAACGGGCGCATCATCGGGCATCGGAGCAGCGGCGTGCCGCTCGCTCGCTGCTGCCGGTTACACCGTCTACGGCGCTGCGCGACGCCTCGAGCGACTGTCCCAGCTGCAGGAAGAAGGCGTCGTCGCCCTGGCGATGGACGTCACCGACGACGCGTCTATGCGGTCAGGCATCGACCGCATCCTGCGCGACACCGGACGTCTGGACGTCCTCGTCAACAACGCCGGCTATGGCTCGTACGGCTCGGTGGAAGAGGTGCCCCTTACGGAGGGACGCCGCCAGTTTAACGTCAACGTGTTCGGGCCGCTGCAGCTCATCCAGCTCGTCACGCCCGTCATGCGCCGCCAGGCGTCGGGCAAGATCTTGAACGTCACGTCCGTCGGGGGAAAGATCCACACTCCGTTCGGAGCCTGGTACCACGGGAGTAAGTTCGCCCTGGAAGGCCTGAGTGACGTCCTGAGGATAGAATTGGCCCCTTTCGGGATTGATGTCATCGTCATCGAGCCGGGAGCGATCAAGACGGAGTGGTCGGCCATCGCCGCCGAACACCTGCTGTCCAACTCCGGCTCTGGGCCGTACGCGGACGCGGCCACGCGTCACTCGAAAACGATGACGAGCGGCCCGTTGCACGATCGGGCTTCGGACCCGTCCGTCATCGGTACCACGGTCCTCGAGGCGGTGCAGGCTCGCCGGCCCAAGACCCGGTACGCCGCCGGCTACTTCGCCCGTACCGTCCTCCTGCTGCGTCGTATGCTCTCGGACCGCGCGTTCGACTCGATCATCGCCCGGAGCGCGAGATGATCAGGTGCTGGCAGTGGAGGAGGTCTAATGCGAGCCGATGCTCGACGCAACCTTGGACGCATCCTCGAAGCTGCTGAGGCAGAGATACTCGAGCACGGGCCGGACGTCTCGATGACCACCATCGCCGAGCACGCAGGCGTGGCAGTCGGCACGCTCTACCGCCACCACCCGACCAAAAGGGCTCTCGTCGAAGCAGTCCTCGTGGCGTTCGTCGCGCGCATCGTCGACCGGGCCGAGCAGGCGGCAGCAGCCATCACCGCCGCCGGCGACGCCATGACACAGATCGAGAGGCTTCTGGCGGACTTTGTCGAGGACGCTGCCGCCAACCCCGGATTGAAGGCCGCCGCGACCGCCCTCGACGCCACGATTATCACAGTGGACCAAGAAGAGCGCGGACTTGTCGCACTGCGTCAACTCGTCGCCGCAGCACAGAAAGACGGAGATCTGCGTGACTTCGTTCACGCTGAGGACGTCTTCCTGCTGATGATCGTGGCACCCACCACCCATCCGAAACCGATCCGCGACCGCTGGTTGCACCTGACCTTGGTCGGGTTGCGATTCTCCTGACGTTCAACCATTCTCTTGGCGCCGGCTAGTCGAAGTGTGGGTGGTTGTCACACACTCGTGCACCGGCGCGGACATCTCGTCAACTGCGCGGGACGTAATCGATTTCGCGAACTCCACCCTGCTTCCCCGGCATGTCTCCAGTAGACAAGTCAATGCCTGGAAAGCCATCGCACAACAACCATCCCATACCAGAACGGGGCTTGCTCATGAGCAACGACATGTCGCGGGAGCGCCTCGGTGGCGCCCTGCTGATCGTCGCAGCAGCAGTGTTTTTCGGCTCTTTCCAATTGAGGGTGTAGTCGCCAGCCATGCAGCGCGAGGAGCGGGCGGCGCGTCGGTACCCGGATAGAGGTCGAGGCCTCCCGAGGATGGAAGTTCTCACACCACCCATCCAGGAAGACCCCGACGTGCCTGACTGTAAGTCTTCCGGTGGCTGGTCTGGGACCTGCCGCTGAGGATGGCTCCGGCCGTCTCGCCGAAGTGTGACTCTGTGTCTGACTGGCCTCGCTCGCGGGTGCCTTGGTAGCGACGTGTCCACTTCGGCGGGTGGCCGGCGCTGTCCTCGGCCCACCTCGGTGACCTGATTAGAAGGCTGTCCAACCCCCGCGTGCGGGTGTTGTGACTCGTTCACAGTCCTGCCCCGTGGTGATTCCTACCCGGGTCAGCGCCGGCCGCTGCGGCCGGACCGTTGTCTCCTAGAGGAAGGACCTGAGCCGCAGTGACCATCGTGGCGCACATGCACCCGTTCGTCATCGGCGTGGACACCCACGCCCGCAACCATGCCCTGTCGATCGTGGCCACACCTCACGGCGAGGTCCTCGACGACGCCGAGTTTCCCGCCACGCGCGCAGGGATGGCCCGTGCGCTGGAGTGGGTGGGCCGCCGCACCCACGGCGACCTCCAGGCGCTATGGGTGATCGAGTGCTCTGCCTCCTACGGGGCACAGCTGGCACGCGCGGTCACGACGTCGGGCCTTCGCCCCTGATCGTGGATACGCGATTGATGGTTGGGCCGGGGGTCGCAGGGTAACGGCCGTGCTGGCGCTCTCGTAGGTGTTGGGGCTGAGATGGCCGCAGTAGGAGTGCCTGCGGCGGGTGTTGTAGCGGGTGATCCAGGTGAACACGGCGAGCCGGGCC
>JAABUN010006177.1_pt1 | contig 14030 bp, 10 predicted proteins | sample 5559311 | NCBI WGS metagenome assembly JAABUN01 (sample SAMN10711877, study PRJNA513370) | rock metagenome | isolation source: Antarctica rocks | place: Antarctica: Victoria Land, Siegfried Peak sud | reverse complement strand
GATAATTGAGAAAACCAATATCCAAAAAGCCAGCAAAGTCCGTTCAACTGACGCTTTGCTGATACATTGTTGGGGAAAACTAGCAGTTGCTTTCTTTCTGCTCGTTTTCTACTACTGATTCGCATATTAAGTTGTTGAATCCTACATTAAATACGAGTGCTGGTGTAGTCTCGCGGTTGCCGATTATCAATGAAATAGAATCCTCAAGCACTATCCGCGATATTGCCGTAGAATGTATCGAAATCGCCCGCGCCGATTGGGATTCGTTTGAAACTTCGTGGGATTTCAAACGATTGCAGATTGTAGATTGCGGTTTGCGGAATGAAAGCAATTCGGTCGAAGAATGCTGGCTCAATTGGAAAAATCTGTGCGACGAGCGCATCAGTCGGATGCAGTTTCTCGAAACCGAAAACAACCGCCTGTTTATCGAAGCCTACGGTTTAGAGGACGAACTCTCGCCCGAAGTGCCGCTCGCTCAAATCACCTTGATGCGCGCCGACGAGAAAAGAGACATCAGCCGCCTGCTGTCATATTTCATCGGCTGTCTGATGGGCAGATACAGCCTCGACGAAGACGGCTTGATCTACGCCGACGCGGGCGGCAAAGGCTTTGACCCGTCGCGCTGCCAAACATTTCCGGCAGACGACGACGGCATCGTTCCCGTCACCGACATCGAATGGTTCCCGCAGGAAGCCGCCCGCCAGTTTGAAAAATTCGTCCGCCACGTCTGGGGCGAAGCGAATCAAACTGCCAACCTGCGCTGGATCGCCGAACAACTCAGCGGCAAACAAAGCGAAACGCCAATCGAAACCGTCCGCCGCTATTTCTCGACCTCGTTTTTCAAAGACCATCTGCAAACCTACAAAAAACGCCCGATCTACTGGCTCTTCTCATCGGGCAAACAAAAAGCGTTTGAAGCATTGGTTTACCTGCACCGCTACAACGAAGCCACGCTGCCCAGAATGCGCCACGAATACGTTCTTCCGCTGATGTCAAAACTGACCGCCCAAATCGAAACGCTCGACAGTCTGAAAGACTCCGCCGCAACGACTTCGGAACGAAGCAAATTGCAAAAACAACTCGAAGTCTTGCAGAAAAAACAATCCGAACTCGCCCTCTCCGACGAAAAACTCCGCCATTATTCCGATATGCGAATCAGTCTGGATTTAGACGACGGCGTAAAAGTAAATTACGGCAAATTCGGCGATCTGTTGGCAGAGGTTAAACAAGTGGCGACAACAAAGGAATAATAAAATTACAGGATTTCGGCAAGCTATGTATATCGTGTGTTGCCATTAAAAAATTGAATAATTATGAATACTCTTGACCCCAATCACACGGCTTTAGAGTCTTTCGTTTTGGATAACCCGGAGCTTGATAAACTAGAAAGCCTGCTTGGACAATTTAATGTTTTTGAAGCGTTAGGCGCAGTCCGTCATGAATTGCGGCATTCGGATTTTCTCGCATTTCTTTTAGAGCCGATCCAAAATCACGGCTTAGGCGACGAATTTGCGAGGCTCCTTTTACAAAGCGTTTTGATGTCTGCCCGTGATCGCGAATTCCCGTTTTCACTTATCGATCTGTCAATTTGGAGTCTGGAAGAAATTGAGGTTTATCGTGAGTGGCAAAATATAGATATTTTACTAATCGATAATGTTCACAATTTTGCGGTCATTATTGAAAACAAAATCGGGAGTAGCGAGCACTCCAATCAACTTCAGCGTTATCGTCAGACGGTGGCGCAACACTTTCCGCATTTGAATATTATCGGCATCTTTCTCACGCCGGAAGGGGATATTCCTTCCGATGAGTCTTACATCGCCACCGATTATTCGACCGTCTGTAAAGTGGTTGAAAGGCTCACGGAAAAACGCTCCTCGACACTCGGAAATGATGTTAAAACATTAATGATCCATTACACACAAATGCTCAGGAGGCATATTATGAGCGAATCTGAAATCGCCGATCTTTGTCGCCGTATTTATAAAAAACATAAACAGGCTCTTGATCTCATATTTGAACATCGACCAGACCAACTAGGGTTTATGAGAGATTTGCTCGAAGGTTTGATTAATAACAGCTCTTTATTAAGACTTGATACGATTTCAAAAACGCTCATCCGCTACACCGCCAACGAGTGGGATAAGGCTCCACTATCTGAAGGAAATGGTTGGACAAAATCCGGTCGGATATTATTATTTGAGATTTATATTAAGCAGGATGAGTTAAGTTCTATTTTATGGATCGGTCCGGGTCCGGTAGAAACCCGCCAAGCCCTGCTTGATATGGCACAAGCTGACACCGGAACTTTTCGGGCACAATCGAAAACCTTACGCCAGAAATATAACTCTATTTACCGAAAGAATTTCTTGAAACCTAAAGATTTTGAGGAAGGACAAAATGAGAATTTAGAAGAAAAAATAAAGAAAGTCTGGGATGAATTTATGCAAGTTGATTTGCCAAAGATTTTGAATGCAGTTCGCAATAATCAAGCACTTAGGCAAATCGATAACCAGTAGTCATTTGGTTAAATTTAGCATCTTGCCAGTTCAAAATTGATGCTCGATTTTGGCGACGGCGTAAAGGTAAACTACGGCAAATCCGGCGACCTTTTATCGGAAGTAAAACAAGTGGCGAAGAAATAATGAGAGATTGTTCACGAAACACACGAAAAAACACGAAAAAGAATTTTGGTTTTATATAGTGTTTTTCGTGTGTTTCGCGGATAGTTAAATATAAAAAATCGTTTTGGTGTAAGGCAATGGCAAAACCGCAGTTAATCATCATCGGCGGCGCGAACGGAAGCGGCAAAACTACTTTAGCGCGTGAATTTGTCCGGCTCGAAAATTACACGTATCTCGGCGCAGACGAAATCGCCCGCGAACTGAACGCCAAACAGCCCGAACAAGTCGCTATCGAAGCGGCGAGAGTTTTTAGTAGCAAGTTCGGCGAGTATTTGGAGAGCAGAGAATCCTTGGTTGTCGAATCAACTCTTTCAGGTTTGAGTTTGCGAAAATGGATCGAAAAAGCGCGAAGTTTTGATTATGCCGTTAAGATTTTATTCGTTTATCTGAGTTCGCCCGAACTTTGTATTCAGCGTGTCGCGGCGCGTGTCGCCAAAGGCGGACACGATGTTCCCGTTGCCGACATCAAAAGACGCTTTGCCCGCGCAAACTTGAACTTCTGGCACGTTTATCGAGATTTAGCCGACGAATGGAGTTTGTTTTATAATGCAGGTGATAATATTTTTCAAGTGGCGGGCGGCGACCGGCGCGGCGAGATAATTTTAGACGAAGCGAGGTTTATAAAATGGAACGAAATGGTAAAAAAATAAATTCGGACGCGGCAATCAGCGACGAAACTCTCCGCGAAATGCTGAAAAATCAGCGCATCGCCAATGCCGCCGTCCACAAAGCGCAGGAAGAAAATCGCGCGCTCGGCATTCCGAACTGGTATTCAATCGGAGGCTGTATCGTGAGTGATTTGGATATTCAAGAGAGTAACAAAAAGACAAAGTGAACATCTCGCAAATAACCGAAACTCTGCAAACCTTTTTCGAGACGAGCCGCATTGTTTTCTGGAACGACGCGGAAGGGGAATTCGACGAAAGTTTGTCCGATATTGTTCCAGCAAGCGCCGAAGTGTTGCGCATTGACCAAACCGGCGCGCTCGCCGCTAAAATTCGCATTGAACTTAAAGAACCCGAACGGAAGTTTCTGGTTTATTCGCCGACCCCGCAAAGTCCCGCCGAAACGGATTGGCTTTACGACATCCGGCGTTATTCGCGCACTTTCACGGCTGACTCGGCTTCGCTTTTATTAAATGAATTAGGATTACAAACGCAAGCCTTGCGTGACTTTTTAAAGACGCGGAAACAATTTTTCAAAAGCCGCGACCGTCTGCAAAAACTTAAACGCGTCGTTCAGCCCGAGGACGGTGAAAGGGAACTCAATAAAAAAATGCTCGCCGTTACGGTTCGAGCGGAACAGCCGGAAACTTTTACAATTCTTTTGAAAATTTTCAGCGATTTTATCGGTGAAGCGGAGAAAACCGGACAGGATTTGGCGGATGCGATACCTGAAGTTTGGAAGGACATCGAAAAATCCGATTTGTCCGAATACTTCTGGAATTCAGCGGAAGAGGTTTTCGGCTATCGGGCACAGGATCCGCGACTTTTCGACTTGCTCGTTCATTTGTTTGTCACTGATTTGGCAAATCATGCCCGCGAATCTTTGCCGAACCCTTTGAATCCTTTAGTTCTGGATAAACGCTCGGGAGCGTTCAACGCCTCGGTTTTTCTCGCCAATTGGCGGACGAATACCGCTCATAGTCAAAACTACCGCAGAATCTCCCTTGAAGTCGAAAGCGTAATAAAAGCTGCCGATTGGGTTAAAACGGTTCCGGCGCAAACCTTAGCCGAATGCGAAACATTTGAAATCGTCGAACGTCGAATTATCGCCGATTTGCGCGACCGCCTGCTCGCGCCGCTTCCTGCCGAAACCGGCGCTCTCTCTGATTTGATAAGCGCGCGGCGCGATAGGTTTTGGTGCCGGGGTGCGGAGGGGAATTCTTATTCGGCGGCTTATGACGCGCTCGCCGCCGGGCTGGAATTTTACCGGCTGCGCGAAAAATACCAGGACGGCTTTAATTTTCCGAACGCGGCGGCAATTTTTACTGCTTACCGTGAAGAATTGTTCAAATTCGACCAGCATTACCGAAGGTTTTGCGAAGCCGCCAAGGAGATGAAGTTTGAAGGTTGGAACGCCTTCAAACTTCTGACCGAAAACATCGAAAACGCTTACGGCAACTGGTTTGTGGAAAATCTGGCAATCGTCTGGGGAAAGGCTGTCGAACACGAAAATTTGTTCGATAATTGGCGCGTCGAGGGCGCCACCAATCAATATAAATTTTTCCGGCAGTTCGTCAAACCGCTTGCCGGCGAGTCGGCGGAACGTAAAATCTACGTCATTATCAGCGACGCTTTCAGATTTGAGTGCGCCGAAGAATTAACCCGTGAATTGAATACCGACGCCCGCAAAAGCGGCAAGGCTTTGCTCGAAGCGGACATCGGCGCGATGCTTGGCGTGGTGCCGAGCTACACCGCGCTCGGTATGGGATCTTTGCTTCCGCACGAAACATTAGATTACAAATCACCGAACCCGAACGCCGATACGCTTTATGCCGACGCGCAATCAACAGCGGGAGTTACCGGTCGTGATGCCGTTTTGGGTAAACACAAGGGAACGGCTGTAAAGTTTGAAGATTTTATTAATCTGGGTAAAGAAGGAGGACGATATTTTGTCCGCGACCAGCAAATAGTTTTCGTTTATCACAATGTCATCGATGCCGTCGGCGACTCGCAAAGTACTGAAAGCGAAACTTTCAGCGCGGCGCGGCAGGCTATTTCCGAATTGCGAAACGCCGTTAATTACATTTTTAACAGCCTCAACGGAAGTCAGATTTTTATCACTGCCGATCACGGCTTTCTTTTTCAGGAAAATGCTCCCGAAGCCGTTGACCGCAGTTCGCTTGACGTTAAATCGATAGATGTTTTAAAGCGCAAAAAAAGATATGTCATCAATCCACAGATTGCCGCACAGGAAAACGCCTGGCACGGTCAAATTAAAAATACGGCGGGCATTGCGGGCGAGATGGAGTTCATGATTCCAAAGGGCGCAAACCGTTTTCATTTCGCCGGTGGATCACGTTTTGTTCACGGCGGGGCGATGCCGCAGGAAATTTGCGTCCCTGTTATCACGATCAAAAAACTGCGCGGAAAAACGGCTGAGAAAATCCAAATCTCAAGAGTCGGCGTCGCGCTTCTCGGAAATTTAACGCGCATCTTCAACAACGTCCAGCGGTTTGAGTTTATCCAGACCGAAGCGGTTTCCGAACGAAATCTGCCGCGCACCCTGCAGATTTCTCTGCGTGACGAAAAGGGCGCGCTTATCAGCAATGAAGCTATTATTACCTTTGATAGCCGTTCCGATTCGATGGATGACCGGCGCCGCAATGCGTCGCTTACTTTACGCGCGGGAAATTACGACCGAACTCGGCAATACTATCTGGTTTTAAGCGATAATGAATCTGTCGTTAAAGAATATTTGCGATTGCCCGTGGTAATTGACATTGCTTTTTCGAGCGATTTTTAGAAAGCGGAAACTATCCGCTAATCACACGCGCAAGATACTAAAAAGAAAACAAGAAAATTAATTTTCTTAAATTTATTTCGTGACCTTTTGTATTATTCGCGGGCAAAATCTTAATTTATGACAGAAACCGAAACACTTAGTTTAGACGATTTACTTAACAAACATTTCGCCGGGCGCGTCGTGCGTAAGGATTTAACGAAACTCATTAAGGAAGGCGCGAATGTTCCGGTTTATGTCCTTGAATATCTGCTCGGAATGTATTGCGCGTCGAGCGACGAATCCACAATCAATGAAGGTTTGATACGGGTCAAAAATATTCTGGCAGAAAATTATGTTCGTCCCGACGAGTCGGAAAAAATCAAATCAAAAATCCGCGAACTCGGACAATACAAGGTAATTGATAAGGTTTCAGTCAAACTCAACGAGAAAAAGGACATTTACGAAGCGACGCTGATCAATCTCAACCTTCGCGGCGCCCATATTCCGCCCGGAATGGTTAAAAAGTTTGAAAAACTCTTGGTCGGCGGCATCTGGTGTATCGTCACGCTCGCTTATTATTACGAAGAAAATCAGAAAGAATCGCCGTTTGTGTTTCTGGAATTAAAACCTATACAGATGCCGAATATGGATTTAAGCGAGTTGTTTGAAGGCAGACGGCATTTCAATAAAACGGAATGGATGGATGCGCTGCTTCGCTCGACCGGGCTTGAACCGACGCATTTTGACGAGCGGACAAAATGGCATTTTTTAACCAGACTAATTCCTTTTGTCGAAAAAAACTACAACCTCTGTGAACTAGGTCCGCGAGGCACGGGCAAAAGTCATATTTACAAAGAAATAAGCCCGAACAGTATTCTTGTTTCGGGCGGGCAGACGACCGTCGCCAATCTTTTTTACAATATGTCCACCAGGCTTGTTGGGCTAGTAGGCGTGTGGGATGTCGTCGCCTTTGACGAAGTAGCTGGAATGACTTTCAAGGATAAAGACGGCGTGCAGATAATGAAGGATTTTATGGCGTCAGGCAGTTTCTCGCGCGGACGGGATTCGATTAGTGCTGATGCGTCACTGGTCTTTGTCGGCAATATCAATCAATCGGTTGAGACTTTGGTAAAAACTTCGCATCTATTTGCGCCGTTTCCCGACGCGATGATCGACGCGGCGTTTTTCGACCGAATGCACGCTTACTTGCCCGGCTGGGAAATTCCGAAGATGCGCCCCGAATATCTAACCAACCAATACGGTTTTATTGTCGATTACCTGGCAGAATTCTTGAGAGAAATGCGGAAACGCAATTTTTCCGACGCCATCAATAAATATTTCAAATTAGGCAATAATCTTAATCAGCGCGACACAATTGCTGTTAAACGGACTGTTTCAGGACTTTTGAAATTGCTTTATCCGCACGGCGAATTTGATGCGGCGGCGGTTGCCGAATGTCTGCATTACGCGCTTGAAGCGCGTCGCCGCGTCAAAGAACAGCTCAAGAAAATCGGTGGTATGGAATTTTATGATGTGCATTTCAGCTACATCGAAAACGAAAATTTGAATGAAAATTTCGTCAGCCTGCCCGAACAGGGCGGCGATAAGTTGATTCCGGAAGGACAATTAAATCCCGGCACTCTCTATACGGTTGCTTCGGGCAGCGAAAATTTATTAGGATTATATCGCCTTGAATTGCAGGTTACTGCCGGAAGCGGCAAACTTTCCATTTCCGGTGTCGGTTCCAACTCGGCGGCAAAAGAATCAATCCGCGTCGCCTTTGATTATTTCAAAGCCAATCTCGGACAAATCACGTCTTCAGCGAAAGCCGGCGATAATGATTTTCATCTGCATCTTATCGAACTCAATAACACCGGCGCGACGAGCAATCTGACTCTGGCAACGCTCGTTTCACTTTGTTCGGGGCTGATGAAAAAACCAGTGGCGGCGCAGATGGTTGTTTTGGGCGGAATGAGTCTGGGCGGCAGTGTTATTCCCGTTTCTAATCTTGCCGAAACCTTACAGGTCGCATTTGATTCCGGGGCAAAGCGAATTCTGCTGCCATTCAGCAGCGTCGGCGACGTTGCGACAGTACCGGGCGAACTTTTTGCTAAGTTTCAAACGAGTTTTTATTCAACTCCTTCGGATGCTGTTTTCAAGGCTCTTGGCGTTGAATAACAAAAATCATTTTGTGAATTTTTCCGATTTTATTAGTTTTCACTCATTTATTAAACAGGAGAGTTTTGATGAACGCGCGTGATGCAGACTCGACCCGAATAAAAACATTAACAAGGCGAACGAGGCAGAGCGAACTTTATGTTAGACGACCCGACGCCCAGTTGCAGATTGAAAAGATTTTGACGCTGGAAAAAGCGCAGATTTTAGTGATGCTCGAAGGACGCAAGCGGCGCGACGAGGTTGATTATCTGCTTGATGAAACGATTGTTTATTTACTGCGCGAAGCCAAAATCGAGAATGATAACGAAATGATTGAAACGTTATATCTGGAATTGAATCGGCGCATCTTTAAGTTGCTTTTAAAGTTTCGCGGCGGCTTTAGAAGTAACCAGGCTGATTTTGAAGATTTCGGACAGAAAGTAGAAATGGCGATTTTGAAAAAAGTTTTTGATACCGATTCAAACTCAGCCGACTTCGCGCAAGTTCAATTTGGCTTATTTGTCATCAGCGAAGCCAAAGGAATTCGGAAGCAAAATCTTGTCAGGGTAAACCGGGAAGAAGCAATGTTTGACGGCGGGCGTGAAGGTGAAGAAGAGGATAATCGGCTTGAAAATATTTCATCGGCAAACGAGCTTTCCGCCGAGAGCCGATTGATTATTCACGAAGGTTTGCGGAATCTCTCCCCGGAACAACAAATGATTGCCGCAATGTTGCTCGACGGGTTTCAAATCGAAAGCAAAAACGCTAAAGAGCCGACCATCAGCAAGCATCTGGGCGTGAGTTCACGTACCGTCAGAAATTGGATTAAGGAAATGCGCCGAACACTCACGGGTTATCAGGGAGAAGCAAGATGATGAATGAGACGAATTTACAAGATGTTTTGGAAGAATACGCGATTTCTGAACCGGCGGAAAACAATCTAGCGACTTTGCAGCAGATGATAGAAAAATATCCGCAGTTTGCTGCTGACTTACAGGATTTTGCAGCAGCTCGCGCTGTTGTAAGATACGCGCCCGAAGTAGAATTAAACGCCCTTGAAGAAGCGCGTTATCAAGAAATAGCTCTGAACAACTTGCGCGCTGTTTTGAGCGCAAAAGCCGTCCAGCCGCCGACTTCTTTGCAAAGTCTGACCGATGCCGCAAAGACAAAAGGCTTGAACCGTTCAAAATTTGCCGCCGCGTTAGGTTTAAGTGTTTCACTCGTCCAGTATCTCGAAAAAAGACGACTGGAATTCGCTTCGATTCCCCAGGCAGTTATCGTGAAAGTCGCCGAAGTTTTGGAAACGGGCGAAGAATTAGTGGCGAATTATCTTAGACTACCGCCGAATCCGGCGACGAACGCGAGTTTCAAAGCAAGCGAACGCCCTGAAGAAATGCAATCGAAAAGTTTTGAGGAAGCCGTCCGAGAAGACCAGACTTTACCGGCGGAAGAAAAACGAAAACTCCTGGAATTATAATAAGGGGATCGAGAATTTTATAAACCGATGAAAACGATTGGACAAGATAAACCAGGAAGCTAAAGGTAATTCTCTCAAATCTTCATTACTTCATTGGGTGTTCATTTGCGGAAAAGAAAATGGAAAGAAAAATTTCAGCTAATTCGAGACCCAAAATCACTAATCTAAAACCTATATGAGTCATTGGCAAAAAATACGTGATGCCGCAGAAAATTTCAGACGTGAAATCTGCCGCGCATCAAACCTCAATGAAAACGATTTATTTCACGGACAAAAATTTCTCGAACTAACCGCCGAATATTTAGAGCTTGATTTTGTTCCCGAACACCCGGATTCAGCTAATTTGTCCGGCGCTCTCGCCGTACTGGAAGATGATTGCGTTTATTTTAACAACCATCTTAAGAAGTGGTACAAGACATTTTGTATCGCCCACGAAGTCGGACATCACCGCCTGCACCACAGCAGCGTTCACTGCACACAAGAAGAGATTCAGGATTTTGAGGGCGAAGGCGATTCAAATTCAGCCGCCGAAAAAATCGTCGGTTACGGAGCCGGAGACAGGCGTGAACGCGAAGCCAATCTTTTTGCTCTGGAACTGCTGCTGCCGTGCGGTGTTCTGCGCCGCACCTTTCTGGAAGACGACTTAACGGCGCGTCAAATTAGCGACGTAACCCAAATGCCCACCGAGGTTGTCGCCGGACAGCTTGCCCGCGCTCTGCTTGTCCCGAACGCCGAGACCGAAACGACTGAAACTCGAACGGAAAAACTCGAATTAAACGCGAGTCAAAAACGCGCCGCACAAACGACGAAATGTCCGACGCTTGTTTACGCAGGTCCGGGAACCGGCAAAACACAGACCTTAACGACACGCATCAATCATTTAATTGAAAAGGGAATCGAACCGAAACGCATTCTTGCTTTAACCTTCTCAAACAAAGCGGCGGAAGAAATGCGTGAGCGCATCGGGCGAATAAACGAAACTGCTGCCGCTCAGATGCCGGTGATGACTTTTCACGCATACGGGCTGGATATTTTGCGCTCCTTTTGGGTTGAAGCCGCGCTTGACCCGCGCTCGAATTTGCTTGATAAGATTGACGCTCTTCTACATCTGGAGAAAAACCTGAATCATTTGCAGCTTGAACATTACCAGAGCCTGGTTGAACCGACACAGAATTTAGCGGCAATATTAGGTGCAATCTCCCGTGCCAAAGACGAGCTTTGCTCGCCGGAAGACTACCGAATCTTAGGCGAAAAGATGCTCACGGAAGCGAAACTTACCGACAATGAAGAGATCACACTTAAAGCCGAAAAAGTTTTAGAAACTGCGCGCGTTTACGAGTTTTACCAGAAATATCTGGATGAAGAAAAACTGCTCGACTTCGGCGATCTTGTTTATCGTGCCGTCCGGCTTCTAAAAGAAAACGAATCGGTTAAAAGAGAAGTCCGTGCCAGATATGATGCGATACTGGTTGATGAATTTCAGGATGTTAACCGTGCCTGCGGAGTGCTTTTGAAGGAGATTGCCGGGAACGGAAAAGGTTTATGGACGGTCGGTGATTTGCGGCAGTCAATCTACCGCTGGCGTGGTGCCTCACCCGCCAATATCGAGCTTTTCGGCGTTGATTTCCCCAATGCGGAAACCGTTTCCCTGGAAACTAATTACCGCTCGCGGAGCGAAGTCGTCGATTTGTTTGCACATTTTGCAAACAAGATGAAAACGGCAAACGATGAATCCTTTAACGGATGGGAAGCTTTTCGCGGTGCTGGAGGCACTGAAAATTTATCAGCCGTAAAAGTTGAAATTGCTGATTCGCTAAATACAGAAGCCGCCAATGTTGCCGCCAATATCGAAAAGTATCACGCGCAGGGTTTGAAGTATAAAGACTGCGCCGTTATTTGCCGCACGCACACGCAGCTCAATAAATTTGCTAAGGTTTTAAGCGAAAAAGGCATTCCCGTTTTCTACCTCGGCGAATTATTCGAGCGTGACGAGGTGCGTGATTTATTAGCCCTACTTGATTTGAAAGTATCAGCGGGCGGACATTCCTTAATTCGCGTCGCACAGTTTTCCGAATATCGAATTCCTCTCGACGACACCCGAAAAATCATTGCCGCGCAAAAGGAAAACAAACAAACGTATCTTGAGGTTGTGGGTCAGGAAGAATTTTTTAATTTGTTGTCAGATGGAGGCAAACCGGGTGCGAGCAAACTTTTGAAGCATTTAACTTCCATTTCAAATGATGTTTCAGCGTGGAGCTTTCTGGCAAATTACCTGTTTGCAGAAAGTGATTATTTAAAGTTTTATTTCGCCTCTGACGATGTAAACAATCAATCGAGAAGGTTGGCAATCTACCAGTTCCTTCGGCTCGCGCAAACCACCGAAGCGCGCTTTGCAGTCGGAGAAGTTGCTCCTATTATAGGACTTCTCAATTACGTCAAAAAGCTCGCGCATTTTAACGAGGATAAAAATTACGCGCAGATTCCGGTGGAGGCGGAAAACCTCGATGCCGTCCGCCTTTTAACCGTTCACTCGGCGAAAGGTCTGGAGTTTCCGGCGGTTTTTTTGCCTTACCTGGGCGCGGGTAAAATACCTTCAAACAAAAAGGGGCAAATCTGTCCGAATCCGGACGGGATGATTACTGGTGAAACGGATTTCCATGAGTCGGAAGAAGAATGCTTGTTTTTCGTTGCGATGTCCCGCGCTCGGGATTTTCTGCATCTTTCAAGAGCGGATAAATACGGTGAAACTGTCTCGAAGGAATCGAAGTTTTTGACTGTTTTAGCCGAGTTTTTGCCCGAGCCTACGCAGATTTCTTCGGCTGAGACTGCAATTGCTGACACCGCCTTAGTGGAAACTTATCCGTCCCAAAGATTTTACTCTACGGATCTTGATCGATACCTACGCTGCGGGCGGGACTATTTCTACACAAATGTTTTAGGGTTGAAATCAATCGGTGATAAATCAATTTACTTAAAATTTCACTCGTGCGTTTACGACACGCTTCGCTCGATGCAGTCATTCAGCAGAATGGAAAACATTGAATTAACCGAAGAAACCGCTCTTGCCCGGCTCGAAGAATTCTGGCAGGCGGCGGAAGTCGACGCCCACGCTTACGCTTCCATTTACAAAGAGCGCGCCGAAGAAATCATTCGAAGGATGTGCCGGAAGATTGAAAACTTAGTTGCTCCGAACGAAATCACGCGCCCGTCTTACGAAGTAAAATTGGCAAACGGTACTGTTCAAGTGCAGCTCGATGCGGTTGAAATAGTCGAAGCCGCCGGAGAGAAAACGGCAGTCATTCGAAAGTATAAAACCGGAAAATCACCGAAGAAACCAGTCACCGACGACGTTGACATATTGATGACGGTTGCTGTCCGAGATGAATTCCCGGAAGCAACGCCGCTGCTGCAAAAGATTTATTTAAGTGATGATCGGGTACAGGAAATACCGATTTCCGCCAAAGTTATCGCCAACCGCCTTAAAATCTACGAAGCGGCAATTGACGGCATTAACAAAAGAAAATTTGAACCTGCACCAAGCGATAATAACTGTCCGTATTGCCCGCATTTCTTTGTCTGCCCAAGTGGAGAATAGCAAAGGCATTCCCTTGGGCAAATAAGACGATTATTTCTTTTATTTGTATGTCCCGGCATTGAAAATTTTTCAGTTTTGATTATTGTAAGTTTTTTTAACGAACTTTATGACGGATGAACCAGAAGAAGAGGAAGAAAGATGCTTTAATTGCGACGAGATGACCGACGAATGCGTCTGCGAACCGCCCCCGACATGCCCGATTTGCGGAGATGAAGCCTGTTTGGGTGGCGAAATTAGTTTGGAGCATTTCGGCTGTAAACATTTTATTGCCGGATGGGATGACGGCGGATTTCACAAATCGCCTTTGCACAACATTTCTGTTCCCGTTCTGTCCAGTAAGCTAAAGAAAGTTGAATGGTCGCCCGCAAAATTAAAGGAAGTTTTCGGAGATGCGGAGCCTTTACTGGATGCATATGGCGGAGTTTTCAGCGATGAACCAGATGATGAAGAATTTCTGAACACTCTGTTAAGTTTGTTGCTAGGTTGTGTTGATACAAAAAAGCTAAACTGTTCAATATTATGAATGTTAAGCTGACCGATGAACAATGGCAAAAGATATTGCCAATCTTGAAAACCTTTCCAGAAATCCGTCTCGGCGCCGGTCGCGACGTGCGCCGCTTTTTGGAAGCCGTGCTTTGGATAACCCGTTCCGGAGCGCAGTGGCGACTGC
>JAABUN010006176.1_pt1 | contig 14031 bp, 14 predicted proteins | sample 5559311 | NCBI WGS metagenome assembly JAABUN01 (sample SAMN10711877, study PRJNA513370) | rock metagenome | isolation source: Antarctica rocks | place: Antarctica: Victoria Land, Siegfried Peak sud | reverse complement strand
GGAACTGGCACGCCTACTGCGATGCCGTGTCGGACAACTTCCGTGTCATCTCGCACCAGGATTTTCGGATCCTGGCGTGAGCGGAGTATACCCGGCCCCTCGTCAAACAAAATCTACACCGACATCGGCGCCACTCGCTCATCGGTCGTGCTTCGCTTTGTGCTGATCGGGAAGCCGCTCGCCGTCATCCACCTGGGCAGTAACGGTATCACGCATCACCGGAGCATAACTGGTGATGCGCTGGTGGATCAGCCGTGCCATGGCCTCGTCGTGGACGTGCGAGGTGCGGTTGCGGTCGGCGAGCATGTCGAGCCAGATCGTCTGGTCGTGCAGCCAATGGGCCTGGAAGGCTGCGCCAAGGGTTCCCTTCGGCGTGGCCGTCTCGATGCCTTCGACGGCAAGCAGGCGTTTCAGGCTTTTCCAGAACAACTCAAGCGCGAACTCGAAGCGCTGGATCGTGCCGTCCACCGCCAGCGGGTTCGCAGCCTCCGGTTGCGCGACGGCTTTCTCCAACCGGTCCAGTGCGCGGCCGAGATTGGTGAAGCTCTGGCGAAGCTTAGCGTCGCTCATGCAGCAACCGGCCGGTCCGCAGGATTTCGTTGCGGAGCGTCGGCGAGGCCTCCTCCAGCCGGGTGACGTCCACCGGCAGCAGCGTCGGCGCATCGTCGATCCGCGTCAGGATGAAATGCCACCTCTCGTTGGTCGCCGTCGGCGCGGCGATGGCGATGTCGATGTCGGATCGCGGCGCCGCATCGCCGCGGGCACGGGAGCCGAACAGCCAGACCTGTTCGATTTCGGCGATATCGAGGAGTTGCCGGACCACGGCCTGCGCGGGCTCGATCAGGGCTGCATCCATGGCCGCATCATGGGCCGTGGCCGTTGCCCTGGCAAAAGGCTTCACCGCCCAAGGAATTTCGGCTTACGCTTCTCGACATAGGCGTTGATCCCCTCCACCCGGTCGGCGGTCGGGATGAGCTGGTAGTATGCCTCGATCTCGAACAGCATGCCGCTCGCCCGGTCCATCTGCAGCCCGGTCGAGACCGCCTTCTTCGCCTGCCGCACCGACAGCGGCGCGTTGTCGCGGATGATGGCGGCCGTATCCAACACCGCGTCCAGCACCTCGCCCGGCCCGCACAGCCGGTTCACCACGCCCCAGGCCAGCGCGTCCTCGGCGGTGAAGGGCTGGCCGGTGAAGATCGCCTCCTTGGCGCGGCGCTCGCCGATCGCCCGCGGCAGGTTCTGCGTGCCGCCGCCGCCGGGCATGATGCCGCGCGTCACCTCGGTCAGCGCGAAGCGTGCGGTGCGCGACGCGTAGGCGAAGTCGCAGCACAGTGCCATCTCCAGCCCGCCGGCCACCGCCGCGCCGTTGACGGCGGCGAGCAGCGGCACCGGGCAGGCCAGCAGCGCGCGGAAGCAGCGTTCGTACAGGTGGTGCTGGCGGGCAAAGTCGGCATCGGACATGCCATCGCGCTCCTTCAGGTCGGCGCCGGCGCAGAACACCCGCTCGCCGGCGCCGGTCAGCACGCCGCAGCGCCAGGCCTCCGGCGAGGCCTCCAGGGCGCCGAACACGGTCAGCAATTCCTCCGCCATCCGGGTGGTCAGCGAGTTCGCCCGCTCCGGCCGGTTCAGCGTGACGAGCAGGACCTGGTCCGCCGGGTCGGTGACGGCGATGGTGGTGAAAGCCTGGTCGAACGGTGCGGGCAGCATGGGTTGAACCTCCCTGGCGTTGCCGCGGAGGCTACGCCCTGGCGCCGACGGGCGCACGGGGTTGGCCAGGCCGCCGGAAGGGCCTAGCCTATTCCGCAACATCGAGTTGAACCCGGAAGGATACGGATCATGGGCATCGAGGCCGACCTGGTCATCCGCGGCGGCACCGTCATCGACGGCACCGGCCGCGCACCGTTCGAAGCCGACGTGGCAATCATGGACGGCCGCATCGTGGCGGTCGGCGCCGTCGCCGGCCATGGCCGCGAGGAGATCGACGCCAAGGGCCGCATCGTGACCCCCGGCTTCGTCGACATCCACACCCATTACGACGGCCAGGCGGTGTGGGATTCGCACTTGGCGCCCTCGGCCTGGCACGGCGTGACCACGGCGGTGATGGGCAATTGCGGCGTCGGCTTCGCCCCGGTCCGGGCCGGCGACGAGGCGACGCTAATCGAGTTGATGGAAGGGGTGGAGGACATCCCCGGCCCGGCGCTGGCCGAGGGCCTCGACTTTCGCTGGGAAAGCTTTTCCGACTTCCTCGACGTGCTGGATGCCAAGCCGCGCGACATCGATGTCTGCGCGCTGGTGCCGCACGCCGCCGTCCGCGTCTACGTCATGGGCAAGCGGGCGCTGGCGCTGGAGGACGCCAACCAGGGCGAGATCGCCGACATGCGCCGCATCGTGGCCGACGCCGTGCGGGCCGGCGCCTTCGGCTTCTCCACCAGCCGCACCATCAGCCACAAGACGCTGAAGGGCGACTCGACGCCGACCTTGCGCGCGCAGGAGGATGAGCTGACCGGCATCGCGCTCGGCATGCGCGATGCCGGCAGCGGCCTGCTGGAGCTGGTCTCCGACTGGAACATGCCGGACGCCGCCACCGAATTCGCCATGGTGCGGCGCATCGCCGAACGCAGCGGCCGGCCGATCGTGTTCTCGCTGACCGCGCGGCACGACCGCACCGAAGCCTGGCGCGAGCTGCTGGCGCTGTCCAACCGCGCCGCCGCCGATGGCCTGCCGATCCGCCCGGTCTTCCCGCCGCGGCCGATCGGCATCCTGCTCGGCCTGCTCGGCAGCCAGAACCCGTTCAGCGGCACGCCGTCCCACAAGGCCATCGCGCACTTGCCGCTGGAGCAGCGCGTGGCGGCGATGCGGGACGCCGCCATGCGCGCGCGCATCCTGTCCGAGGACCGCTTCACCGGCAGCAATTTCCCGCTGATCGGCCGGCTGTCCTTCGAGCGCATGTTCCCCTTCGGCGATCCGCCCAACTACGCGCCGCCACGCGAGGCCTCCATCGCCGCCATCGCCGCGCGTGAGGGCCGCACGCCGGAGGAGGTCGCCTACGACATGTTGCTGGCCGATGGCGGCCAGAGCTTCATCTTCGCGGCGCTGACCAACTATGCCGACTACACGCTGGCGGCGAGCGAGGAACTGCTTCGGCACCCCAACACCATCGTCGGCCTGTCCGATGGCGGCGCCCATGTCGGCTTCATCTCCGACGGTAGTTTTCCCACCTTCGTGCTGACCCATTGGGGCCGCAACGCCGGCGGTTTCGCGGTGGAGGAGCTGGTGCGGCGGCTGACCTCCGACACCGCCGGCGCGGCCGGGCTGCACGACCGCGGCGCGCTGAAGCCAGGGTTGCGGGCCGACATCAACGTCATCAATTTCGACGCGCTGCGGCTGGAACGCCCCAGCATGGCGTGGGACCTGCCGGCCGGTGGACGGCGGCTGATGCAGAAGGCGCGCGGCTACGACGCGACCATCGTCGCCGGCGCCGTCACCTATCGGCACGGCGAGGCGACCGGCGCGTTGCCGGGCAAGCTGGTGCGGGCGACGGCGTAAGGGACGCGGCGATGCCGGGGATCGAACGCGTGGCGGCGCTCGGTTGATGCGGGCGGTCTGGTACGATCGCACCGGCCCGGCGGCGGAGGTGCTGACGTACGGCGAACGACCGTTGCTCATTCCGGCAGCGGGCGAAGTCCGGGTTCGGCTGCTGGCCTCCGGTGTGAACCCAGCCGATTGCTATCGCCGCGCCGGCCAGAACTACCCGATAGAATTCCCACTGGTCGTCCCGAACATCGACGGCGCCGGGCTGGTGGAGGCGCTTGGCGAGGGCACCGATCCTGCGCTGCTTGGTCGTCGCGTGTGGCTGTACAACGCGCAGCGCGGCCGGCCCTTCGGCACCGCGGCGGAGTTCACCTGCGTCCCCGCGCACCAGATCTCTGGCCTGCCGAAGGATGTGCCGTTCGAGGCCGGCGCCTGCCTCGGCATCCCGGCGATGACGGCGCACCGCTGCCTGTTCGCCGACGGGCCGGTGCGGGGGTTGTCGGTGCTGGTGGCCGGTGGCGGTGGCGCGGTCGGCAACTACGCCGTGCAGTTGGCGTGGTGGGGTGGCGCGGCGCTGGTGCTGGCGACGACCAGCGGCGGCTGGAAGACCGAGGATGCGCTGGCAGCCGGTGCCGACCAGGTGTTCGACTACCGCCAGGGCGGGACGCCGGCGGCCATCATGGCGGCGACGGACGGGAAGGGCATCGACCGCATCGTCGAGGTCGATCTTGGCGGCAACCGCGCATTGTGGTCCGCGGTGGTGGCGATGAACGGCACCGTCACCGGCTACGCCAGCCGCGGCAACCCGGAACTGCGCATCGCCGTCGCCGAGCTGATGCGGCGCAACGTGAACCTGCGGACGGTGGTGCTGAACAGCACGCCGCTGCCGGCACGGCAGCAGGCGCAGGCCGACATCTCCCGTTGGTTGCGGGAAGGCCCACGGCTGCACCGCATTGCCGGGCGTTTTCCCTTGGCCGCGACGGCCGCGGCGCACCAGGCGGTGGAGGCCGGCGACAAGCGCGGCACGGTGGTCATGCTGCCGGGCTAGCCGAGCGTCAGCCCGCCATCCACCACGATGGTCTGCCCCGTCACCATCGCTGCCCCGGCCAGCAGGAAGACCATCACCTCGGCGATGTCGTCCGTAGTGCAGCGGCGCTTCAGCAGTGCGTGGTCGATGCTTGAGGCCCGCTGGTCGTTGCTCCACTCGATCATCCAGGAGCTATCCACCGCGCCCGGCGCCACGGCGTTCACCCGCACCTCGGGCGCCAGCGCACGGGCGAGGTTCTTGGTCAGGCTTATGACGCCGGCCTTGGTCGCGCCATAGGCCATCGAACTGCCGGGCGAGTTCAGTCCGGAGATCGATGCCGTGTTGACCACCGCGCCGCCGGCCGCGCGCAACGCCGGCGCCGCCGCCTTGGCGCAACGGAACACGCCGAGCAGGTTCACCTGCAACAGCGTCTGCCATAGCGCCTCGGTGATCCGGTCAAGGTCGGCGGAGGGGATGCTGGTGCGGCTGCCCGGCGTGCCGGCGTTGTTCGCCAGGAAGTCCAGCCGGCCGAGATCGGTTACGGCCGCGGCCACCATGCGGTGGCAATCGGCTGCGTCGCCGACGTCGCCAGGCGCGGCGATGACGTCAAGACCGCGGCTGCGCAGCACCTCGACCTGCTCTGGCCCGCGGGCATCATCGGCCAGATGGTTGATCGCCACCTTGCAGCCGGCTTCCGCAAGCATGGTCACGGCGGCAAGGCCGATGCCGGAGGCGCCGCCGGTCACCAGCGCGGTGCGGCCGGCCAGGTCGTACCGCATCATGGCAGTGGGTCCGCGCCGTTGATCTGCAGCGCTTCCAGCACGCGGGAGACGCAGTTGTAGCTGGCGATGGTGACGGTCAGCTCCACCACCTCGCGCTCTGGCAGCACGGCGCGCACCGCGGCGAAGACCTCGTCCGGCACGTGCACATGGCGGGTCATCGCGTCGCACAGCGCCAGCGCGGCGCGTTCGGTCGCACTGAACGCCGTGGCGGCCTGCCAATCCGGCAACGCATCCAACTGCGCCTGGTTCAGGCCCTCGCGCAGGCCGATCGGAGCATGGGCGTCCCATTCGTAACGGGCGCCGTTGATCGCCGCGACCTGGCAGATGACCAACTCGCGCAGCGCGCCCGACAGCACCGTCTCCCGCCGAACCGCGTCCCAGAAGCGGATCCAGCCGACCGCGACCGGCGGGCTGTGCAGCAGCATCCGGTGCAGGTGGCCGAGCTTGCCGCGACTGGTCTCGACCTGCGCAGCCGCGTCGCGCAGCGCCGGGTTCGCGGGATCAGCGTAGGGAAGCCGTGCCATGTTGATTACCCCGCTTGCCGTTTCTCAAGTGCGGTGGATGATGGCGTGAACGCGGGAGGAAGGCGATGGCCGATCTGCTGATCCGAAGAGGCGCCGGCCCCGGCCCCGCCTACGCATCGGTGACCGATCCGACGGAAGTGATCGGCTGGCTGGAGCCGCCACCTTCCGTCGCATCGGATGGCGCTCTGCCGTATCGGCGGCTGGCTGCGCTCAATGCGTGGCAGGTGGCCTCGCCCTTCCTGTACACGGTCGAGCTGGATGTCGCGGAGGCCGACGTTCCGGCGCTGACCGAATGGTACGAGGGCGAGCACCTGGCGATGCTGGCCGCGGTGCCGGGCACGCTCGGCGCCAGCCGCTACGAGGCAATCGGCGACGCCGATTTCCGCTTCCTCGCGGCCTACCGCTTCGCGGCGCCCGACGTGCCCGACAGCGCCGCCTGGATCGCCGCCCGCAGCACGCCCTGGACGCTGCGGATGCGGACCAGCTTCCGCCGCAGCCGTCGCTTCATTGGTCGGCTGCTGGCGTAGCCGCAGGGCGCTTGCGCAGCAGGTAGCGCTGCCGGCCGTCCATCACCAGCACGCCGCGCTGGTTGTGCACCGTGCTGCGCAGGCCAAGGATGCCGGTGCTGCGCTGCGGCGTCAGCTCGTCGACTTCCAGCAGCGGGTACAGCGTGTCGCCGCGCACCACCGGGTGCAGGAAGCGGCTGGACTGTTCAAGGAAACCTTTCAGCGAGTCCTCGACCAGATGCGGGAAGCGGCCGGCGCCGCCGCAGGTTTGGCTCACCACCTGGAAGCCGTGCGCCAGCATGTCCGGCAGGTCGCGGGCGCGGCAGAATTCCACGTCGTAGTGAATCGGGTGGTTGTCGCCGGACGCCGCCTGGAATGCCGAGAAGATACCGCTGGTCATGGTGCGGCTGGCCAGCGGGAAGCGTTCGCCGAGGCTGAAATCCTCGAACCAGCGTTGGCGTTCCTCCTGGCGGTGGGCGCGGGGGTCGAAGGCGGCGCCGGTCATTCCACGGCCGTCCCGCTGGCCTGCATGAGCGCTCGCCATTGCACGATCCCGCTGTGCGGGAAGGCACCGAGCGCGACGGGTGGCGCCCGGTCGGCGTTTTTCGCCGCGAGGCTGGTTCCCAGGACGCAGCGTGTCGATCCCATGCGTTTCCCCGTTCCAGGCATCGTCGCGCGCCTAGCCCGGAACGTCATAGCCCAGGGCGGCATCGCGGGCCAGCGCTGTGCGGTCGCGCTGCCGCGGGTCGCCGAAGCCGCCGCCGCCGGAAGTCTCCAGCCGCACCCGGTCACCCCGCACCAGCGGCACGTTGTCCGACTTCGGCGGCAGCGGGCTGTCCCGCTCATCACGAGTCAGCAGCAGGCGGCCGACCGAGGCCGGCAGGCCGCCAGCCAGCCCGTAGGGTGCGTGTTCGAAGCGGTCCATGTTGGCGGTGAAGAAGCAGCGCTCGCTGTCGATCCGCCATTCGCGGAACAGCCCAAGCCCGCCACGGTATCGCCCCGCGCCGCCGCTGCCCGGCAGCAGGCCGTACCGCGTCACGGTCAGCGGCATCTGGGTCTCGATCATCTCGATCGGGATGTTGCTGTTGTTGTGCATGCCGCTGGCGAAGGCGCTGACTCCGTCCTTGGCGGGCGCCGCGCCGCTGCCGCCGATCTCGATCTCCACCAGCACCTCGCGTTGCGCATCGGCAGCCACGGTCTGGAAGGTGCAGACGTAGGAGTTTCCGTAATAGGCGGCAGGGATGCGGTCGGGCACCACCTGGTGCAGCGCGCCGAACATGGCGTTCAGCAGCCGGTGGGTGACGGCGACGCGGTGCGCCACCGGCGCCGGAGCGCGTGCGTTCACCACCAGGCCCTCGGGGGCGATGGTGCGGATCGGGCGGTAGCAGCCGGCGTTGGCGGCAAAGGGTTCGTCGCAGGCGCACATGACGGCGAACATCACCGCGCTGTTGCTGCTGGCGAGAGTCGCGTTGGTCGGTCCCTGCACCTGGGGCGAGCAGCCGGAAAGGTCCACGGAGATGTCCTCGCCCGCCACCGTCAGCGCCACGTGCAGGCGGATCGGCTTGCCGAGGTCGATGCCGTCATCGTCGAGCCAATCGGTAAACTCGTAGGTGCCGTCCGGCATCCGGCCGATCGCCGCCCGCATCGCCGCCTCGCTCATGTCGAGGATGCGGCCGCCGGCCTCGATCATCGCGCCCGCGCCGTAGCGCGTGGCCAGCCGGCGCAGCGCCGCGGCGCCAACCTCCAGGCTGGCGATCTGGCTGTTGAGGTCACCCAGCAACAGGTCTGGCTTGCGGACGTTCTGCCGGATCATCGCCCAGACCTCGTCGTTCCGCACGCCATTGCGGATCAGTTTCACGGGCGGGATGCGCAACCCCTCCTGGAAGATCTCGATCGCCTTGGCCGCGTAGCTGCCGGCCGCCAGCCCGCCGACATCGATGTGATGGCAGAGCGTGCCGACGAAGGCGATGCGCTGGCCCTCGTGCACCACCGGCTTGAACGCGACGATGTCCGGCAGGTGCTGGCCGCCGCAATAGGGATCGTTGGTGATGACGACGTCCCCCGGTCCCCAGGCGGCGGTGTCCACGTGCTTGTCCTGCAGCTCGCGCAGCAAATGCGACATGCTGTTGAGGTGGCCGGGGATGCGCGCCGACTGCGCCAGGTTGTTGCCCGCCGCGTCGAACACCGCGGTCGAGTAGTCCAGCAATTCACGCACGATGGTGCTGCGGCTGGTGCGCCAGACGGTCACGTCCATCTCGGCCGCCGCGGCGGTCAGCGCGTTGCGGATGACTTCTATTTCGATCGGGCCAAGCGTCATGGCGCAATTCCTGACGAAAGGCTGGCGATGAGCACGCCTGCGGGGCCGGTCTGCGCGGTCCAGCCGGCGGCGATGGCGTGCGTGGCGAAGGCTTCCTCGATGATCGCCGGACCTTCGACCACATCGCCCGGCCGCAGCGCCTCGCGGTCCCACACCGCAAGCTCGGTCCAGGCGCCGGCCTCATGGACCCGCCGCGTTCCCTTGCGCGCGGGGCGCTCGGCGGCCCCGGCCTCCGCGGCGTCAGGCTTCGGCAGCCGGCCGATGGCGGTTACACGCAAGGTGACGATCTCGGCCGGCTCCTGCGGATCGGCGTAGCTGAAGCGCTGCCGGTGCATCGCGTGGAAGCGCGTCAGCAGCGCGGCCAGCGCCGGTGCATCCGGCACCGCCAGGCCCTCCCACGGCACCAGCAGCTCGAACGCCTGGCCGTGGTAGCGCATGTCGGCCGCAACCTCGAGCGTGCGGTCCGCCGCCGCCACGCCGTCGCGTGCCAGCCGTGCATCGGCCTCGGCACGCAACTCGGCGACCAGCGTTGCGATGCCGGACAGGCTGGCGGCCTCCGCCCGGAACAGGCGGGACCGCGCGATGTCCTGCACCAGGTCGCTGAACAGGATGCCGTAGGCCGAGAGCGTGCCTGGTTCACGCGGGAAGATCACTTCCGTGATGCCCATCTCGGCCGCCACGGCGGTGGCGTGCAGTCCGCCGGCGCCGCCGAAGGACAGCAGCGAAAAATCTCGTGGGTCGAGGCCTTTCTCGAACAGCGAAAGCCGCACCGCGGCGCCGAGGTTGGCATTGGTGACGGTCAGGATGCCCTGTGCCGCGTCCTCCACCGACAGCCCGAGCGGCGTGCCGACCCGCGTTGCGATCGCCGCCCGCGTCGCCGCCATGTCGAGCCGCATCGCGCCACCGAGGAAATATTCCGGGTCCAGCCGCCCGAGCGCCAGGTTGGCATCCGTCACCGTGGGTTCGGTGCCGCCGCGCCCGTAGGCGACAGGCCCCGGCCGCGCCCCGGCGCTGCGTGGGCCGACCACCAGCCGGCCGCCGCCCGCCACGCTGGCGATGGAACCGCCGCCGGCGCCGATGGTGCGCATCTCTACCATCGGCAGCCGCACCGGCAGCCGGTCGATCTCGCCTTGCGTCACCACGCCAACCCGGCCGCCCTGCTCCACGGAGACATCGAAGCTGGTGCCGCCCATGTCGATGGCCACGAGGTTCGGGCGCGACAGCAACTGCGCAAGGCGTCCCGCCGCCAGCGCTCCGCCGGAGGGGCCGGACAGCAGCAGCCGCGCCGGCTGTTCCGCCGCCGTCGCCAGGCTGCACACGCCGCCGTTCGACTGCACGAGGAAAACCAGCGGCTGGAAATCATCCTCGCCCAGGCGGCGTTGCAACCGGTTCAGGTAGGTCTTCACGACCGGCACCAGCAGCGCGTTCAGCACGGTGGTGCTGCTGCGTTCGTATTCGCGGATTTCCGGGCTGATCTCACAGGACAGCGAGACGGGCAGATCCGGTCGGGCCTCCCGCAGCAGCGCCCGCAGCCGGTGTTCGTGCGACGGGTTGACGTAGCTGTGCAGCAGGCAGACCGCCACCGCCTCGGCGCCGACGGCGTCCAGCCGAGCCAGCAGGCCGGGCAGCGCGGCCTCGTCGAGCGGGGTCTCCACGCTGCCGTCGGCGCGCATCCGTTCCGGCACGCCAAAGCGGCGGTCGCGCTCGATCAGGCAGGGGAAGGGGTCGGGCGCCAGGACATACAATTCGCGGCGGACGTGGCGGGTGATCTCCAGTACGTCCTCGAAGCCCGCCGTCGTCAGCAGTGCGCCGCGCGCCAGCTTGCGCTCCAGCACGGCGTTGGTGGCGATGGTGGTGCCGTGCAGCAGCAGCCCGACATCGGCCAGCGCGAAGCCGAAGCGCGCGGCGGCCTCCCGCACGCCGGCCAGCAGTCCGGCCGAGGGGTCCTCCGGCGTGGTCGGGGTCTTCCAGGCCCGCACGGCGCCGCTTCGCGCATCCAGGATCTGCAGGTCGGTGAAGGTGCCGCCGATGTCAACGGCGATACGCACCAGCCGCGCGTTGGCAGGTTGGTCTGTCATCATCCAATCATCCGCGGCAGCCACAACGCTATGTCCGGCCAGATCATCATCAGCACGACGGCGAAAAGATAGGCGCCGAGGAAGGGCAGCACGCCCGCGAATACGTCGGTGATCGGTCCCGGCCGCGGGCGCATCCCCTGCAGCACGTACATCACCGTGCCGTCGGGCGGGCTGATCTGCGCGATCTCCACCAGCATGGTGACCATCACCCCAAACCAGATCGGGTCGTAGCCCAGCGCGGTGACGATCGGGAAGACCACCGGCACCGTCGTGATGATCATGGAGAAGCCCTCCATGAAGGTGCCCAGCGCCAGGTACAGCGCAAGGATGGACGCCATGATGGCCCAGGGGGGAAACGGCAACCCCGCCATGAAGGCGGCCAGCGTCTGCGGCACGTTGATGGTGGTCAGCAGGTAGTTCAGCAGGTAGGCGCCGAAGATGATGAGGCCGAGCAACGCGGTATTGCGTGCCGTCGCCTCGGCGCTGGCGTTGAGCAGGCGGAGGCTGAGCTTGCCGTCCAGCGCCGCGAACACGCCGGCGCCGACGACGCCAAGCGCTGCCGCCTCGGTCGGCGTGGCCAGGCCGGCATAAATGGAACCCAGCACCAGCAGGATGAGCAGCAGGGTCGGCACCAGGTCGGCCAACGCCCGCAGCTTGTCCCGCAGCGGCATCGCCGGCGGCCGTGGCAGCGGGTGGGACAGGCCGTGGGCGACGATCACCAGGATGAACAGGCCGGTCACCAGCAGGCTTGGCAACAACGCGGCGATGTAGAGCGCGCCGACCGAGGTCTCGGTGATGAGGCCATAGATGATGAAAGTGATGCCGGGAGGGATCAGGTTGCCGAGCGCGCCGCCGGCCGCCAGCGAGCCCAGCACCATGCGCTGGCTGTAGGCGGTGCCCTCGAAATACGGCAGCGCGACCGAGCCCATGGTGGCGGCGGTGGCGACGGACGAGCCGGAAATGGCGGAGAACACCGCGCAGGAGACGATGTTGGTGTGCAGCAATCCGCCCGGCAGCCGGTTCAGCCAGACGTTCAGCGCGCGGTACAGCCGGTCCGAAAGGCCGGCGCGCAGCAGGATCTCGCCCATCAGCAGGAACAGCGGCACCGCGACAAGAACAAAATTGCTGGACGGCCCCCACAGCGTCTGTCCCGCGAAGGCCCACCATGGCCGGTCGGAAAACGTCAGGCCGACCAGGATGCCGAGCAGCCCCAGCACCGCAGCGATGTAGACGCCGGCGCCGAAGAACACCAGGAACACCGCGGTCAACGCCAGGATTTCAACGACCGGCACCGCCTGGCCACCACTGGCCGCAGCGAAGACGGCGACCCCCAACATCACCAGCAGCAGCAACACGGCGATCATCGCGGTTGCGCCCGAGCCATCGCCACGGCTTCCAGCGCTTCCGCCGTCTCGTCGTCCAGGGTGCGGGCGCCGAGCAGGCGGTCGAGCTCCTCGGCACGGCCGAGCAGCAGGCACAGCGCGCCTTCCAGCGCCAGCACCAGGATCATCGCGCAGAAGGCCGCGATGCCGAACAGCCACAAGCCCTGCGGCACCACCAGGGGCACGTGCAGCGCGCTGTTGTCGTGCGCGTCGAACAGCAGGCTCTCGTCCACCAGCGCATAGGCGGCCCAGGCGCAGAAGCCGGCGAAGGCGCCCAGCAGCAGCAGCGCCAGCAGGTGCAGCCAGGCCCGAAGCAGCAGCGGCAGGCGGTTCACCCACACGTCCACGCGGACGTGCGCGCGCCGTGCCAGCGCATGGGCCAGCCCCCAGGCGATGCCGAGCGCCAGCATGTAGCCGGTGACCTCCACCGTCGCGGTGGAGGACACGCCGAAGGCGCCGCGGCCGATCACGTCGGCGGTGATGAAGAACGCGCAGGCCACGTAATTCCAGCCGGCAAGGTACCCCATGCCGGCGGCCAGCGCCGAGACGCCGAGGCGCAGCGAACGCGCCGCGCGGAGGATGCCGGGCGCCTCGCCGTTCACCCGCCGAAACGCACGCCGCTGATCGGCGCGATCACCTGGTTGTAGATCTCGCCGCAGCGCGCGCCGCAGCGGCGGACCCAGCCGGGCAGCACCACGGTCTCGAAGATGCGTCGGAGCCTCGCGGCTTCCTCGGGCGAACTCGGCACCTCGGTCATCGGCCGCGCGGCCAGCGGGGTCAGCCGGCAGCCGGCGCGGTTGCCGGTGTTGCAGTCGATGCCGTCGCGGGTGCCGGCATCGCCCAGTTCCCACAGCTTGTCGGTCATCTCGCGGAAGGTCGCCTCCAGGTAGCTGCGCACCGCCGGGTCCTGGCGGTTCCACCAGGCCAGGTTCACCATGTATCCGGCGACCGCCCAGGACAGCGGCAGGTTGGAGATGTGCGTGGAGACCTCCGGCCAGCGTGCCGAGGCGCCGCTGCCGGTGCCGGTGACGGCGCAATCCACCACGCCGCGCTCCAGCGCCGAATACACTTCGGGGAAGCCGATCGAGACGGGTTGCGCGCCGAGCGAGGTCATCAGGTCGACCAGCGAATTGCCGAAGGTGCGGATCTTGCGGCCGCGCATGTCGTCCAGCGTGCGGAACGGCGCGCGGCAGAACAGCACCTGCGCCGGGAAGGGATACAGCACGACAAGGCGCACGCCGAAGCGTTCGAGGTCGCGGTTGGCGGTGAGCAGGATGGCGTCGGCGATGCGGCGTGCGGTGCCGATCTCAGGCGCCAGGCCGGAAAGGTCGACGCCGTCCAGGATCGGCACGTCGCCCGACAGCGTGGACAGCGTGCCGGCGCCGATCTCCGCCTGGCCGGAGCGCACCAGCCGGACGATCTCGGCGCCCGACAGGTTGCGCTCGGCGTGCGAGGCGAGCGTCACCTCGATGCGACCGCCGGTGCGTGCCGGCATCTCGCGCAGGTAGGGGATGTCGACCAGGGTGAACTGGACCTGGACCGGGTTGGGCTGGGTGATGGCGACAATGCTCACCTTCGGCCCCGGTGGCAGCGTGGCAGGCTGCGCCGTGGCGGCGACGGGCAGCAGGCAGGCGGCGGCAAGCAGCAGGCGGTGGAGCATCCGATCCTCCTCGTTGGTGCGGCGAGGCAGGGCTTGGCCCCCCGAAGCCGGTGCAGGATGCCACGCGCACGGCGTGGCGCCACTCCCCAATCGCCTTCCTGATTACACGGCTTCCTCAGCCGCCCGCAGCGGTGTACAAATAGGGAACATTTAAGTGTCTCCAGGAGGATATCCGTGGCCCGCAACTCGGAGCAGTTCCAGAAGGGGCTCAGTGAGCCAGAGTT
>JAABUN010006175.1_pt1 | contig 14034 bp, 12 predicted proteins | sample 5559311 | NCBI WGS metagenome assembly JAABUN01 (sample SAMN10711877, study PRJNA513370) | rock metagenome | isolation source: Antarctica rocks | place: Antarctica: Victoria Land, Siegfried Peak sud | reverse complement strand
CGGTCTGCTCGAGCGGCAGCAGCGCGGGAAGTGGGCCTATTACCGGCTGGTGCCAGGCGCGCTGGACGCGCTGGCGCGGTTGGTCTCCGCCGCGGTTGCCCAGTCCGGGTGACCGCCGGTGTCAGCGCGCGGTGCGCCGGCGAAGGGCGCGCGGCGCCCGTAGATCAGCTACTGCTCGACAGCGTGCGGTCCGCGGCTCGTCCTGGGCAGCGGACGACCGCGCGGAGGTAGTCGGTTGTCCGACGCGCGGATCAAGGCCAGGACCGCGGGATCGTGCACCGGCGAGCGGCGCACCTCGATGTCCGGGTGGAGCCAGCACACGTCCTCGCACGCTGCCCATTTTCCACCAATGACCCGGCGTCGCCCTGCGTCCGGAGCGGCGACCCGGACCCCTCGACGCGGAATCGACCAAGCTCAGGGCTGAGGTCGACGTCGGCACAGCAGCCATCCGTGCACGCGTGGCCGTCCGATTCAGCTGTCCGCTGATTCTCCAGCAAAGCGCGCAGCGATGGAGTGCGCTGCAGGCATGCGGCTCCTTGTCTTGGGTGGGACAGGTTGGCTCGGCGGACACGTCGCAAGAACGGCGTTGGCGTCAGGACACCAGGTGACGTGCCTCGCGCGCGGCTCCTCGGGTGCACCGGAGGGGGCGGTGCTGATCCGTGCGGACCGGACGCGCCCAGGTGCGTACGACGAGGTCGTCGGGAAGCAGTGGGACCTGGTAGTCGACGTCGCACGGCAACCGGGTTACGTCCGAACCGCGGTGGCGGCGCTCGCGTCGCGGGCCGGGTTCTTCGCGTTCGTTTCATCCAGCAACGTCTATGCGGACCACAGCAGGGCGGCCCTGGACGAGGACGCAGCGTTGTTGCCCGCTCTCGAGGGAGACGTCATGGAGAGCATGGCCACCTACGGTGAGGCCAAAGTCGCCTGCGAGCAGCACGCCCTGAGCGCCTTCGGTCCCGAACGAGCGCTGATCGCGAGGGTCGGGCTCATCGGTGGCCCCGGCGACGTCTTCGACCGCACCGGTTACTGGCCATGGCGGTTCGCACATCCGGCCGCCGACGACGGCTCCGTACTGGTCCCGGACGCTCCCCACCTGGCGACGCAGATCATCGATGTGCGAGATCTTGCCGGATGGCTGGTGAGCGCGGGCGGTCAGCGAGTCGCCGGCGTCTTCAACGCCACCGGGGAGACCGTACTGCTGCCCGATCATCTTCAGGAAGCGCGGACCGTCGCGGGACATGCCGGGCCTGTCGTCCGCGTCGACCAGCACTGGCTCGCGCAGCAAGGCGTGCAGCCTTGGATGGGTGAGCGGTCGCTTCCGCTGTGGCTGACCGACCCTGACTGGCTCGGTTTCAATGCCAGGGACAGCAGCAAGGCTAGAGGCGCCGGGCTCGTCACCCGCCCGCTGAGCGGAACCCTGTCGGACACCCTCGCGTGGGAGCTATCTCGCAATCCGTCCAGAACACGGTCAGCCGGCCTGTCCGACCCCGACGAACACGCCCTCCTACATGCATGGCAGGCGGCGGCCGGCGTAGGCGAGCAACTTGGATAGACAGGGAATGTCCGGCCAACGGCGGCGATCCCACCGATCATGATGGCGACAGACCGGTTCGCCTTGGGCGCGTCGAGCCGGGCGTGCGGCGCGGCGGACACAGCGCCTGCTCGACAAGCAGCACAAGAGCACAGACCGGCCGGTTGCGCGTCCTTCAACTGCGGTGTGTCAGGGCTCGTCGGCCCGTCATGCCCATGTGATCGGGCCTGTCGGTGCCAGGCGTCATCCTGTCGGCATGGACACCACCTTGCTGATCGGCGCACTGTTACTGGCGATCGGGGTGGCCGGGGGCCTGTGGCTGGGATTCCGGCTAGGCCGCAGCGGAGCCCGGGACACAGTCGACCCGGTGCGCGCGGTGGCGGCCGCCCTCGGCCCCACCGCCGATGCGCTGGCGCGGGTGCAAGACGAGCTGCACCGGGTGGAACGGGAAAGAGTGGGCAGCTACGCCGGCTTGCGGGAGCAGATCGCCGCGCTGCACCGCACCTCGACCGACCTGGGCCGGCAGACCCGTTCGTTGGTCGGGGCGCTGCGGGCACCAACCGTCCGCGGCCGGTGGGGCGAAGTGCAGCTGCAGCGGATCGTGGAGCTCGCCGGGATGGTCGAGCACTGCGATTTCGACACCCAGGTCGCGATCCGGGGAGGGGACGATCCGGAGGCGGCCGGAGCCAGGCCGGACATGGTGATCCGGCTGGCCGGCGAACGGTACATCCCGGTGGACGCCAAGGTGCCGTTCCAGGCCTGGCTGCAGGCCCTGGACTGCGGCGCGGACCCGGACAGCGAACGGCAGCGGGCCGCGTTGATGCGCGAGCACGCCAGGGCACTACGGGCACACGTCGATGCGTTGTCGCGCAAGGCATATTGGCGGCATTTCCAGCCGGCGCCGGAGTTCGTGGTGATGTTCGTTCCGGGCGAGCCGCTGCTGGACGCGGCCATGACGATCGATCCTGACCTCACCGAATACGCCTTCGCCCGTCAGGTGGTGATCGCCACGCCCAACACGCTGATCGCACTGCTCAGGACGGTGGCGTTCAGCTGGCGAGCCGAACGATTGTCGGCGTCGGCCGAGCAGGTGCACGCGCTCGGACGGGAACTGTACGGCCGGCTGGTGACGATGTCCGAACACCTCGGCAAGCTGGGTTCCGGCCTGCAACGTTCGGTGGAGTCGTACAACTCGGCCGTCCGCTCGTACGAGAGCCGGGTGCTGGTCAGCGCCAGGCGGTTCGCCGATCTGTGCGCCGCCACCGAGGAGTTGACGACGCCGGAGCAGATCGACACCGCGGCAAGAACGGTGGGCGGCCCGGTGCCTGATCTTCCCGTTCGGCTGCCGGCTCGATCCGGTCCGATCGGCGGCTTGCGGGATGATCGAACCGCTACCTTAGGGAGGTGACGACTGCATCCGTGCGCCCGGACATTGCCGGCATCGACCGCACTCACGCCTCTGTTGTGCCGACGCTGCGCGGGCTGCCCTGGTACGGCGCGGTGCTGGTCGCACTGATCCTGACCGCGATCGGTGCGGTAATCGGCGGCAGCGATTTCGGCAACGGGGTGCCGCCGGCCATCTGGATCTGCTTCCTGGTCGGGGTCATCCTCGCGGTACTGGCCGTCCGGCGGCAGGCGCTCTTCACCGCGATGGTGCAGCCGCCGTTGATCGGCGCCGTGGTGATACTGCTGGCCGCAAGGATCATCGACGGGCAGGCCTTCGTCTTCTCCGGGATCAACGTGGTGAAGAGTTTCCCGTTGTTGGCCGTCGGCACGGGTATTGCCGTCATCGTCGGCCTCGTCCGGATAGTCGCTCAACCGTTGCGCAGAACCTCGACGCCGGCCGCAGGGCCGGTGCGCCGTGCGCCCGCAGGACATTCCGCCTCGTCGGAGCGGCCGGACGCCGATGGTCGGGCCGACTCTGCTCTATAGACCGCAGTGCTCTAAAGACCGCAGTGCTCGCTAGACCGCAGTGCTGATCAGACCGCAGTGCTGATCAGACCGCAGTGCTGATCAGACCGCAGTGCTCGTCAAACCACAGTGCTCGTCAAACCACAGTGCTCGTCGAACCGCAGTGCTCGTCAGTCCCTGATGGTTAGTTGGCAGACTCGTTCGGCGCCGTCGGGGGCCCGGTCGCCGTACGCTCTATGGCTTGCTCCGAGGGAGCGCTGAAACCGCTGTTGCACAGCACGTTCAGCTCATAGTTGACCTAAGACCGCTTATTGGCGTGTTGCAGGGTACCCAGTGACTGAAGGATTCGACGGGAAACCATCGACACTACGGGGACAGCACGATGACGACCACCGACTTCGCCCCCCCGCAAGACCGGCTACGCCGACATCAACGGCCTGCACCTGTACCACGAGGAATACGGCGACGGCTCCCCACTCGTGCTGCTGCACGGCGGGATGCTCACCATCGACCTGAACTTCGCCACCCTCATCCCGACCCTCGCCCGCCGCCACACCGTCATCGGCGTCGAGCTGCAGGGCCACGGCCGCACTGCGGACATCAAGCGCCCCATCACGCCGGCCGCCCTGGCCGGTGACGTCACCGCTCTGCTCGACCACCTCGGCATTGACCGCGCCCACATCTTCGGGCACAGCATGGGAGCGGCAGCCACGCTCGAGCTCGCCGTCCACCACCCCGAACGCGTCCGCTCGATCATTGCCGCTTCCGCCAGCGTACGACCGGACGGCCTGCACGAGGACCTCACCGATCCCGCCAAGCAAGCGACCTCGACGCGGATCCGATGCCGCAAGACTTCACCGACTTCCAGCAGGCCTACGCCCGGCTCTCCCCCCACCCGGACCATTTCGACGACTTCCTCGCCACGCTGTCCACCTCGACCGCGGACACCCAGGGCTGGCCCGCCATCACCGCGCCGACCCTCCTCGTCATCGGCGACCACGACTTCACCACAGTTGAGCACGCCGCCCTTATGCAAGAGCTCATCCCCGGCTCCCAGCTGGCCGTGCTGCCCGGCACCACCCATATGCAGGTCACCCGGCGCGCCGACCTCATGCTGCCCATACTTGCCCGATTTCTCGACTGAACCAGACCCGGCGCCCGTCGTTAGTCGTTGACGTCCACAACTGCCCGGCAGCACGAGTCACCCGTGCCAGCTGGACCCGGCGAGGCGGCAGCGGAAGCAGGCGCATCAGCAGCCGTAGACCCGGCCCAGAAACACCAGCGCGGTGCCCCGGTCGAAGCCGCCCAGTGCCTCCCGCGCACGGATCAGCGCTGATCAGACCGGCTGCGGCCGCGAGCGTAATTCCTTGGGCAACGAGAAGGTGAGCGACTCGGTCGCGGCGGTGATCTCCTGCACATCTCCGAATCCGTTGCCGGCCAGCCACTTCAGCACACCTTCCACCAGTTCCTCGGGCACCGAAGCACCTGAGGTGACGCCGACCGTCGCCACCCCGACGAGCCACGCCGGGTCGATCTCGGAGGCGTAGTCCACCAGGTAGGAAGCCTTGGCGCCCGCATCCAGCGCCACCTCGACGAGCCGCACGGAGTTCGAAGAGTTCCGGGAGCCGACGACGATCAACAGGTCGCAGTCGCCCGCGATCTGCTTGACGACCTCCTGCCGGTTCTGGGTGGCGTAGCAGATGTCGTCGCTCGGCGGCGACGTCATCAGCGGGAACCGTTTGCGCAGCAGGTCGACGGTGTCCAGGGTCTCGTCCACCGACAACGTCGTCTGGCTGAGCCAGACCACCCTCGCCGGGTCCCGGACATCCACCTCGTCGACGTCGGCCGCGCTGTCCACCACCTGGATGGCATCCGGGGCCTCCCCGTGGGTGCCCTGCACCTCCTCATGACCGTTGTGGCCGATCAACAGGATGTCGTAGTCGTCGGCGGCGAACCGGACCGCCTCCTTGTGCACCTTGGTGACCAGCGGGCAGGTGGCGTCGATCACCTGCAGGCGCTTCGCGGCCGCCTCGGCGTGCACGGCGGGCGACACGCCGTGCGCAGAGAAGACCACCAGCGCGCCGTCCGGCACCTCTGAGGTTTCCTCGACGAAGATGGCGCCGCGCTTCTCCAGCGTCGCCACCACATGCTTGTTGTGGACGATCTGCTTGCGCACGTACACCGGCGCTCCGTACCGCTGCAGTGCCTTTTCCACCGTCACCACCGCGCGATCGACTCCTGCGCAGTACCCACGGGGACGGGCGAGCAGGACGCGACGGGTCGGGGCAGTCATGGTTCCATGGTAGGCACCGCGGGGACTCCGACCTGGCGCTGCGAGCTGCGTCACCGGCCTGCTGACGCCGCCACAGCCAGCTGCGGCGACCCCGGTGCGAGGACGAGTCGGTCGTCCGGTCATCGGGGAGGTTCGGTCCGCGGTGATCGCCGGATCCTGATCGGACCTCTGGCCGTGGCCGGGTCGACCAGCCGGCCGGCTTGGGTGATTTCCACTTCCCCGCGCCCCGCGAGGCGGCCGGCGGCGGCTCGGATGTCCTCCATCAGCGGCCGCCAATCCGTCGGAGCGATCTGCCTCGCGGCATCCGACGGGCAGATGCTCGCAGAAGGTTTCCGGCTCTCCAGTAGTCGGATGATCACTAGTTCCAGGGCGACATCGTCGGCATGGTTCGACGCGGGCATCAGTCATTGTCCCGCCGGTGGCGTCCGCACCCGTCATCACCTCCATCGGACGTCGCGGTCCGGCGGCCGATGCGGCAGGCTGTGGACATGCCGAACTCCCTGCCGTTCCCGATCCGGGTGGCCGCCGGCCTGGTGTCCGCGGGCCTTGAGACGTTCCGCCGCTTGCCGGGCGATCTGCCCGCCATGGGCGTCGAGGTGGCCGGTGCGGTGACCAAAGTGGCGCTGCGGGTACGTCAGCAGATCACCGATCTGGCGATCCGCGGTGACGAACTGCTGGAACCCACCCTGGAACCGGTGGAACGCCCGTCGTGGGCCCAGTTCGATGACGAAGCACCAGCCGACACCGGTGTCCGAGGCGGCGCAACCGCCCGGGGAGACGCCGGTGGCGCAACTGCCGGAGGCGGCGCAGTTCCCACAGGTGGCGCCGTTCCCGCAGGCGCAGATGCCGCTGGCGACGCAGTTCACGCAGGCGGTGGAGGTATCCAGGACGTCCCACTTGACCAGCACGCCGGTCAGGTGGCTCCTGCCGTCACAGCTCCTGCCGACGCTGTGCCTGTTGACCCAGGGCCGGCCCGCGCGAGGCGGGCCCGCGTCCGGCCGGCCGGCGCCCAGGCCGTGAACTCCTCGGCGGTCGGCGCGGAGTTCACCGACGCACCGCTCCCCGCCGATGCCGATGCCAGTGCCAGTGCCAGTGCCGCTTCCCAGCACAGCGCATCCGAACGCATCGACGCGTTGGGTCGATCGCCGGCACTCCCCGGCTACGACGGCATGACGCTGGCCCAGGTGCGCGGCCACCTGAGACGGCTGGCGCTCGGTGATGTGCAGTCCCTGCTCCGGCACGAGCTCAGCGGGGGGAACCGGCCGGCGTTCGTCACCATGCTGACCAACCGCATCTCCACGCTGGAGCAGCACGCCCGGTGACAGCAGCCCCGTTCGATCGGCCAGCAACGCCCGCACCGCCCGCCGTCATCCGGACCGATACGGGCGCGGCCGCACCCGCGCAGAGCGCCGTGCGCGCGGATCGCCCGGCCGGCCCCCCGGCGCGGGCGTCCGACACCTCCCGGGAGAACCCGTGGCCGGTGCGGGCCCTGGCCCAGCGGATGGTCGAGTACATCGGCAAGGCCCCCGGGGCGTGGATCGAGGGCCAGATCGCCCAGCTCACTGTGCGCCGAGGCAGCACCACCGCCTTTCTCACCCTGCGCGACGCCGCCGTCGAGATGTCCCTTCAGGTCAGCTGTCATCGATCCGTGGTGGACAGGCTGCCGGCCCCGCCGGCCGACGGGGCCAGGGTGGTGGTGCACGGCAAGTTCGAGTTCTGGCCGGCACGCGGATCGCTGTCGTTCAAGGTGGACGAGATGCACCCGGTCGGGCTCGGTGAACTGCTGGCCCGGCTGGAGCGGTTGCGCCGCCTACTGGCCGCCGAAGGCCTCACCGCACCGGCGCGCAAACAGCGGCTGCCGTTCCTACCGCGGGGCATCGGGTTGATCACCGGCCGGGACTCCGCCGCCGAATCCGACGTACTGGTGAACGCCCGCAAGCGCTGGCCGGCAGTACGTTTCACCGTCCTGCACACCTTGGTACAGGGAAATCAGGCGGTGCCGCAGATGCTGGAGGCACTTGCCCGGCTGGAGGCCGACCCTGGGATCGAGGTCATCGTCATCGCGCGTGGCGGCGGCAGCGTCGAGGATCTGCTGCCGTTCTCCGACGAGGCGCTGTGCCGAGCCGTGGCGCGCTGCCGCACGCCGGTGGTGTCGGCGATCGGACACGAGCCGGACCATCCGATCCTCGACGACATCGCCGACCTCCGATGCTCGACCCCGACCGATGCCGGCAAGAAGATCGTGCCGGACGTCCTCGCCGAGACTGCCCAGATCGACGGCCTGCGGCAACGGGCCCGGCGGGCTCTGGTCGGCTGGGTAACCACCGAGCAGGCCAGGCTCGGCCGGCTCGCCTCGGCGGCTGTCCTGGCCGACCCGTACGGCCCGATCCAAGCCAGAACGGATGACGTCTCGCGGTCGGTCGAACGGGGCAGGCGGGTGATGCGGGCGACCATCGAGGCGATCGACCGGGAGCTGGCGCACCGGCGAGCTCAGCTCTCGGTGCTCGGACCGGCCGCGACCCTGGCTCGCGGCTACGCGGTCGTGCAGGTCACCGGAGGGGCCGGTGACGGCGGAGCGGTGCTGACATCGGCCGGCGATGCGCCGGCCGGTACGGGACTGCGGATCAGGGTGGTCGACGGGGCGGTCGTGGCCACCAGTGACGGACCGGAACACCAGGAGAACTGATGAACGGCAAGACATCCGTTCCAACGGCGAGCGCCGACAGCAGCGACCAGGCGGCCAGCTACGAGCATGCGCGCGACGAGCTGGCTCAGGTGGTGGCGAAGCTGGAGGCCGGCGGCCTCAGTCTGGACGAGTCGTTGACCCTGTGGGAACGCGGCGAGCAGCTGGCCTCCCAGTGCACGGCATTCCTCGACGGCGCTCGGCAGCGGGTGGACGCCGCCCTGGCGGAAGCCGAGGACCGTTCCGAGGATTGATCACGCCGCGGCGAAGCGGCATGAGACAGCGGGCATGAGACAGCGGTATGAAGCACCATGAAACAACGCAGCCGCCACGTGGGAGGAAGCAGCACCGCCGCGAAGCTGCGCGGGCGCTCGGGCTGGCGAGCGACTCAGGAACCGGCGATGGACGCGGCCAGCGTCCGGAATGCCGATTCATCGGCGCTGCCGGTGATCAGATAGGTGATCCGGTCCGGCGCGACGCGATACCAGGCGGTCTCCCCCCGGACGCCGGTGGTCATCGTCCAGTCGGCCCCGCCGGCGGTCACCCGCCCGGTGTCCGGCGCCGCCGCACCGAACTCGGCGTGCAACAGCTCGGCAGGCGAAGAATCACTGGCCACCAGCGCGATGAAGTGACCGCTCACCAGCCAGCCGCCGCGAACCGTCAGTGGAGCGCCGGCAGCAGCGGTGTCCGGATTGCTGATGGCCGCGCTGTTGGCATGCCAATTCCCCGGGATCTTCGTCGGGACCGCAGGGCTGAACGGCAGCCGCCGCGGCGCGTCGGCGAACGCCTTGACCGCATCCGCGGTCGGTACCGGGCCGGAGTCGGTGGGTCGTCCGGGCGAGAACGAGAACCCGCCGTACAGCCCGACGAACAACAGCACGACCACCACGATCACCCCCATGGACAGCGCCATGTCCCTGATGGTCTTGTTCTTCCGGGCTGTTTCCCTAGGGGCTGATCCGCTGGTCGCTGATCCGCTGGGCGCTGATCCGTTCGGCGCTGTTTGGCTCGACACTGTTCCACTCCGCACAGTTTCCCCAGACGCTGTCTCGCTTCCCGATGTCGTGTTCGGCGCTGCTTCGTTCCGCGGTGGCACCTCCGGCGCCGTTCGCTCCGGTGCTGCTCCCTCGGCCACCTGGCCATCTTCCCACGCAAGCGACCCGGAAGGCAGTGAGCGAGCGGACAGTGACCGTGCACACCCCTGACGCCATCCGGTTCCGTCGCCGAGCGAAGGGCGGATACGGTTTTCCCATGGCTGATCACATCGACGTGGCGACCGACACCGGGCCGGCCACTGCTCCCCCCACCGCCGGTTCCGCGGACGACTTCCGGATCGCACGCGACACCATGGGTGAGGTGCGGGTACCGAAAACCGCCAAGTACCAGGCGCAGACCCAGCGCGCCGTCGAAAACTTCCCGATCTCCGGCCGTTCACTCGAGCGCGGGCAGATCAGGGCGCTGGCGCTGATCAAGTCGGCGGCCGCCACGATCAATGCGGACCTCGGCGTGGTCCCCGCCGACATCGCCGCCGCCATCGCCGCCGCCGCGGACACGGTCGCGGCAGGAGACTACGACGCGGACTTCCCGATCGACGTCTTCCAGACCGGCTCCGGCACCAGTTCGAACATGAACGCCAACGAGGTGATCGGCACCCTGGCGTCGGAGGCGTCGGGCGGCAAGGTACATCCCAACGATCAGGTCAATGCCTCCCAGTCCTCCAACGACGTGTTCCCGACCTCCATCCACGTCGCCGCCGCGGAGGGAGTGGTCAAGGACCTGATCCCCGCGCTGGACCATCTGGCGGCGGCCTTCGAGGCCAAGGCGGAGCAGTGGACGACCGTGGTCAAGTCCGGCCGCACCCATCTGATGGATGCCACCCCGGTCACTCTGGGGCAGGAGTTCGGCGGCTATGCCGCCCAAATGCGTTACGGCGTCGAACGACTGGAGGCCTCCCTCCCGCGGCTCACCGAACTCCCGCTCGGCGGCACGGCGGTCGGCACCGGCATCAACACCCCGCCCGGCTTCGCGGCGGCGGTGATCGCCCGGCTGGCCGAGATCACCGGATTGCCGTTCACCGAGGCCCGCAATCACTTCGAGGCGCAGGGCGCGATGGACGGCCTGGTCGAGGCGTCAGGGCAGTTGCGATGCATCGCGGTCGGGCTGACCAAGATCTGCAACGACATCCGGTGGATGGGCTCAGGACCACGGGCCGGGCTGTCCGAGATCCATCTCCCCGACCTGCAGCCTGGCAGCTCGATCATGCCCGGCAAGGTGAATCCCGTTCTCCCGGAAGCCACCCTGATGGTCTGCGCCCAGGTGATCGGGAACGACGCCGCGGTGGCCTTCGCGGGCAGCCAGGGCAGTTTCGAACTGAACGTGATGCTCCCGGTGATGGCCCGCAACCTGCTGGAGTCGATCAGGCTGCTGGCAAGCGTTTGCCAATTGCTGGCCGACAGGTGCATCGACGGCATCGAGGCGGACGTCGAGCGGTGCCGGACGTACGCCGAATCCAGCCCGTCGATCGTCACCCCACTGAACAAGTACGTCGGCTACGAAGAAGCCGCCGCGATCGCCAAGCAGGCGCTCAAGGAAGGCAAGACCATCAAAGCGGTCGTCATCGAGCGCGGTCATGTCTCGTCGGGCAAGCTGACCGCCGAGCAACTGGACTCGGTGCTGGATGTGCTCTCGATGACCTATCCCCAGCCGGCAGCGCCTGGGACAGCTGCCGCGATACCGCCACCCTGAGCGTTGCTACCTGCCTGGCGGCTCCCAGTGCCCCCGATCCTGACCGTCCTGGGCGCCGGGGTCGTTGCCGGGCCGACCGGGCCGGTCCGGCCCAGTGGATCCGTCCGCAGGGGTCGATTCGCCGGTCCGGTCGTCGGCGAACGGGTTGAATTGCTGGGTTCCCGGACCGAATTCGCCGGGCGGGCGGGCGCCCGGGGAGTCTGCTACCTGGCCCTGCGCATCGTCGGTGAAGTCCGGTTTCCACTCCCCGGTCGGATCCTGCCGCTGCGGTACCCCCGACGTTGTCCGGATCGCGGTTGTCGGCGCGTCGGGATCGCCGATCAGCTCGGTCGGCGGCGAGTACTGCTCGGCCTGCCGGTGGGAGAACAGGATCGGCCGGTCCGGATGCTCGTCGTACTCGGGCGGAACCGGAGGTTGCATCACCGGCGGCAGCGGTGGTGTGGCGCGGATGATCTGCACCTCGGCGGCATCAGACAGCTCGTCCTGCCTGGCGATCAGGTCGGCCTCCGCCGTCGTCCGGTGCCGGCGGCCCATGGCGACGGCTCCGACGACCAGCGCGACCAGCAGGACAGCGGCCAGCAGGATCCACAGCCACCACGGCGTCGACACCCGGCCGCTGCCGGCTGTGTTCGGTACCGCCGAGGTGGGTGCCGCCGTCGTCGTCGGTGCCGTCGTCGTCGGTGCCGATGAGGCAGTGATGGCCGGAGCGGCAGCTGACGAGGTCGGTCCGGCAGCCGACGAGGTGAAGCTCTGTGCCGACGAGGTCGGGCTCTGTGCCGTCGAGCCGTTCGAGGCCGACGAGGACGGAACGAGCCGCGCCACCACGCTGAAGTCCGCCAGGCCGACCTTCAGCGATTGCAGCCCTTCCAGCCGCATCGAGTACCGGCGGACCGGGAAGTCGCCGGGGACCTTCCAGCTGATCCGGAACCGCCCACCTGCGTCAGCGGTCGCCTGCGGCAGATCGACCGACGGGCTGGCAACGATCGACACGGTGGCTTGCTCTCCCGGCTGGAACCCGGTGAACACCACCACCTGCTCATCGCCCTGCCGGACCTGCTTGAGCAGCACGCTCTGCGCAGGGACAGTAGTCGGCACCGGAGCGCTGCTGCCGGCGCTCGACGTCGCCGAGGCCGACGACGCCGACGGGGTGGACGAGATGGATGGGGTCGCCGAGGCCGGCGTGGTGCTCGCGACGCTGGAGGCGGTGGGTGACGACGACGCACTGCTGGAGGCTGCCGTGCTGGAGACCGACGTGCTGGACGGTGCGGTGGTCGACGCCGACGTGCTCGATGCGGTCGCCGACGCCGAGGTGCTGGGACTCGTCGTCGGGGTGCTGGACACCACCGAACTGGTCGAAGACCCAGGGGGCGCCGCGAAGGCGATCGGCACCGTCACATCCTGGCTGCTCGCCTTCTCGGCGGCCCGGACGAAGACCGAACATTTCCGGGCCACACAGTCGGCGGCCCGATCCGCCCCGCCGGCCACCTGGAGTTTCACTGTGAAGCCGTCGTCACCCCAGGGGACCACGACCGGTCCGGGTGGGGCCTGGCCGGCGTTCTCGGTGACGATGCCCCACGATGTGCTGGCGTTGCCGTCCGGGATCGGGCCACCCAGGCACCGGGTCAGATCTTTCGGGGCGCCACCCCCGTCCTGACAGATGGCCACCCAGAGGTCGTTCTTACCCGGGGTGAATCCGGTGCCGGTGACCGTCACCGCGGACCCGCTGGTGCCGATGTCCTGAGCCGGGTCGACCGTCACCGCGAGCTTGCCCTTCCTGACCGTTGTCGGAGCCACAGTACGGACCGGCGCGGCGGCCGGCATCGATGCACCGACGGCCGGCGGCCGGGCGGACGCAACGCTCCATCCGGGGGTACCGAGAATCACCGCAGCGGTCAGTAGAGCGGCGATCGATGCCGGAAGCAGCAGCACCGTCCGGCCTCGCGGTGTGCGGTTGCGGTACGCCGGCATGCCAGTCCCTTCGGTCGTACGCAGGCGATCCGCCCGCCGTCACCGGCCATTGTCCGTCACCGCCGGCCGCAAACCGGCCAGGCGGGCGTCACGCCAGATCGGGCAGCTCCAGCATTTCCGTCACCAGCGCGGCGATCGGCGAACGCTCCGAGCGGGTCAGCGAGACATGGGCGAACAGCGGATGCCCCTTGAGCGCCTCGATCACCGCCGCCACGCCGTCGTGCCGTCCGACCCTGAGGTTGTCCCGCTGCGCCACGTCGTGGGTGAGCACCACCCGGGAGTTCGTACCGAGCCGGGAGAGCACCGTCAGCAGCACGTTGCGTTCCAGCGACTGCGCCTCGTCGACGATCACGAACGAGTCGTGCAGCGAGCGGCCGCGGATGTGGGTGAGCGGCAGCACTTCCAGCATTCCGCGGGCGATAACCTCCTCGATCACCTGCGGCGAGGCCACCGCGGACAAGGTGTCGAACACCGCCTGCGCCCACGGCCCCATCTTCTCGTTCTCACTTCCCGGCAGATACCCGAGTTCCTGACCGCCGACCGCATACAGCGGCCGGAACACCACCACCTTGCGATGCGCCCGGCGTTCCATGACCAGCTCCAGGCCCGCGCACAGTGCCAACGCCGATTTGCCGGTGCCGGCCCGGCCGCCGAGCGAGACGATGCCCACCTCGTCGTCCATCAACAGGTCGAGCGCGATCCGCTGTTCCGCCGACCGGCCGCGAAGGCCGAATGCCTCCTTCTCTCCCCGCACCAGCCTCAGCTGCTTGCCGGGCGTCACCCTGCCGAGCGCGGAACCCTTGGGCCCCACCAGCTTCACCCCGGTGTTGCAGGGCAGTTCGCGCACCTGATCGATGTCCGCCACGCCGCCCGCGTACAGCGCGTCCACCTGTTCGGCGGTGC
>JAABUN010006174.1_pt1 | contig 14039 bp, 12 predicted proteins | sample 5559311 | NCBI WGS metagenome assembly JAABUN01 (sample SAMN10711877, study PRJNA513370) | rock metagenome | isolation source: Antarctica rocks | place: Antarctica: Victoria Land, Siegfried Peak sud | reverse complement strand
CCTCGAACTTTGGCCAGGTGGGAGTCGCCGGGATGACCGCCTACTGCGCGAGCAAAGCCGCTGTTATTGGCATGGTCCGGGCGGTCGCCGTTGAGGTGGGCCAGCACGGCGTGACCATCAATGCGCTCTGCCCAGGTGCCACGAAGACGCAGATCAACGCGGGATACCGAGCGGATCCGGCCACCCAGGAGCTCTGGCAGCGCATGACCCCGCTTCGTATGGACAACGGCGAGTACATCGCGGAGACCAGCGACATGGCTGCCGCAGCGACGTATCTCGCTTCGGACGAGTCACGGTTCATGACGGGATCGCAGTTGACCGTGGACGGGGGATGGGTCGCGCACTGATGCGCCCGGAGGTTGTCGGTGGGTGCACCGGCGACTGATCTGGATGGCTGATAGGGAGGGACCGGAACGTGCCCGCGTCGATTCTCGTCCGGGCCTCGGTGGCCTCTGCAGTTGCCACGGCGATGGCCATGCTCCCGGTGTTCCTGACGGCTGCGCTGTCGGTGCCGATGCGGAGATACTTGCGGTTCGACGACCTCGGCTTGGGCTTAGCTGTCTCCGGCTTCTTTGGGGCTTCGGCAGTGGTCTCCATCGCGGGCGGCTGGCTCGCTCACCGGCTCGGAGCGGGGAGGTCCGTCGCGCTCGGCAGTGTCGTGAGCCTGGCCGCGACGACTGCCATCCCGCTCGCCGCGACAGGACTGTCGGGGCTGGTCAGCCTGCTGCTGGTGGCTGGCGCCGCCAACGCAGTGGTCCAGCCAGGGGCAAGCTTGGTTCTGGCGCAGGTGGTGCCGGTCGAGCGGCAGGGTTTGGCCTTTGGCGTCAACCAGATCTCAGCTCCGCTTGCCGCCGTGATGGCCGGAATCATGATGCCGGTGGTCGCGCTGACGGTCGGGTGGCGGTGGGCTTTCGCGGCGCCCCTGCTGTTCGGGGCTGCCGTTGCGGCAGTGTGGCCCCGTGGTTCCACCAGTGCGGCCGTCCACCCCCACATCGACGGTACCCGCCGGATGCGGTGGCTGCTTCGGCATCCGGAGCTGCTGCTCCTTACCGCTGCTGCCTTGCTCGGCTCGACCGCTTCACAAGCCCTGGTGGCGTTCTTCGTGCAGGCGGCGGTTATCGGCGGCATGTCGCCCGGCCACGCAGGCTGGCTGCTCGGTGCAGGAAGCACCTGCGGGTTGGCGTCGCGCATGTTCTGGGGTTGGCTGGCCGACCGCCGTGACGGGGACCGCCTGCGCGATGTCGCGGCGCTGATGGCGGTCGGCTCGGTGGGCCTTCTGGACCTTGCCGCCGGCTCCGGACTGCTGTTGCCGGCGGCAGCGGGGCTGGCATTTGCCGCGGGCTGGGGGTGGAACGGCTTGCTCAACTACGCCGTCGTCCGCCGCTATCCCGCCAGCCCGGCTCTTGCCTTAGGCGTGGTGACGACAGGCATCTTCGTCGGAGGTGCGATGGGCCCGTTCGCGTTCGGTTTCCTCGCCCGCCACGCGGGCTACTCCTTTGCATGGAGTGCTGTGGCCCTTGTCCTGCTGGTGGCGAGCTGCCTCGTCCTCATGGCGGTCCGACTCGGCATTGCCCACCCGCCTCTGGTGACACGACCGACCGCCAACTTGATCGGAGGAGTAAGCAACCCATGAAGCTACTAAGAGTCGGCCACGCAGGAGCCGAAGTCCCGGCCGTGCTCATCGACGATGATCACGTGCTCGACCTCTCGTCCGTCGTCTCGGACTTCGACCCGGCCTTCTTCGCTGGAGACGGGCCCGCTGACCTTCAGGCGGCCGTTGTGTCGAAGGGCTATAGCCTCCCTCAAATCTCCCTGCAGTCGGCCCGTGTCGGCTCGTGCATCGCAAGGCCCGGCCAAATCCTCGGCATCGGCCTCAACTACAGCGACCACGCGGCCGAGGCGGGCGCGGATGTGCCTGGCGAGCCGATCGTCTTCTCGAAGTCCCCGCACTGCATTTCGGGGCCGTACGACGACCTTCTCCTTCCCCCGGGAGCCGACAAGGTCGACTGGGAGGTCGAGCTCGGCGTCGTGATCGGGCGACGGGCGAGCCGCGTTGCGTCTGTGGCCGAGGCGCTGAACTACGTCGCGGGCTACTGCGTGGTCAACGACGTGTCCGAGCGTGCCTGGCAAATGGAGCGGGGCGGCCAGTGGTTGAAGGGGAAGTCCGCGGATACCTTCGCGCCGGTCGGACCGTGGCTCGTGACGCCGGACGAGGTATCCAACCCTCAGTCCCTCGAGCTGTTCCTCGATGTGAACGCCGAGCCCATGCAACGGGGCAGGACCGAGAAGATGATCTTCTCGACGGCCCACATCGTCTGGTACCTGAGCCAGTTCCTGACTCTTCACCCCGGTGACCTGATCGCGACCGGAACGCCTGCGGGTGTGGGACTGGGCAAGCGACCCCCCCGGTACCTCGCCGATGGCGACCTGGTGGAGCTCGGCGTCAGTGGGCTGGGCGCGCAACGGCAGAGATGCCGACGGGCCACTCTTTGATCCGGGAAACCGCCTAGCTGTGGACCACAAGGGAATCGGTTACTCGCACTGTGCGTGATTATGGTCGGGTTCCAGGTCGTGTAGCCCCTCAATCGACATCGCGCCCGAATGATCTTCAGTGCCGCCTGGACAGCCCGAGACGTCGCCAGCCATGGCAGCGGGCCAGATCGGCAGCTGCAACGCGTCCGGCCGGTCGTTCTCGACCCGGCGAAGCTCGGCCACCCCATCCGCGGCCAGCTGCTCAGCGCCTGCTGGACGAGCTTGTACGCGGTCCCGCGGTTGGCGTAGCCCACCTCGCGGCGATCTGGTCGTAGGTCCGGCCTCGTACCTGGTGCGACAAATGAGGTAGTACGCGGACAGGCAGACCGAAGCCCACGGAGTAGGACAACCGCTGCCCGGTGAGCCAGTCCAGCAGGTCATGGGTGGCGCCGGCGCCGTCGATGCGCACCGGCACCCGCCGGCCCGGCCGGTGACCGGGCCAGTGGACGGGGAGCTGTCGCAACGCCTCGCGCAGCAGGCCAATGTGGTCCGCGGCGGTGTGTTGGACCCGGCGTTGCCCGGCCGCACCCCCACCGCCAGCGGCTCGCCGGTGCCGCCGCTGCCATGGGCGGCGAACGCCCCCAGCGGATGGTGCCCGAACCCGCGCTTGAACGTGGGCTTGGCCTGCTCCTCCTCGCTGTGCGCGGTGACCAGTGTCGCGTCGACGTCGACGAGCAGCGGCCGCTCGGTGTCGACGCCGGCATCGGGGCGTGCTCACCGACCAGCGCCCAGACCCGAGAGCGGGCCGCCGCCCGGGCAAGCGCAATCGCGGCCAAGGCTCGGGACGCGTCGGCGGCCAGCATGACACCAGCGCCTGGCTTCAGCAGGAGGTCCATACACCGCAGCCCGGACAAGTCTCATTCCTTGCTGCTCAAAGGGGGCACTTTTCAGTTGAGCGACGCGACCACATCAGCAGGTGCCGGAGAAAGTTCCGCATTCAGCCGCCGAACTGCGGCCCCGACTGTACGTAGGAACAGATCGGCCTCGGCTCGTTGCGGATCCGGCTAACGCGGCTGCGACCCGGCCCCGTGCCTGCCGATGAGAGCCACGAGCTCGACGTCCGGGGATGGAACGTCTCGATACGTCACCCGCACCGTCCTCTGCCTCTCGCTCCGGCCGGGGCAGGGGTGCTCGGCCTTCGTCAGAGTGGTTGGGCATACCACGGCGAGCGCCACGGCTCGACCGCTGTCCAGACGCTCTTGACCTTCATCAGCTGCCCAATCGCCTCCTCGCCCATCTCCAGACCGACCCCGCTGGTCTTGTAGCCCCCATAAGGGCTCCCCGGATGCAGTGCGTGGACGCAGTTGACCCAGACCAGGCCCGCCTGCAGGGCGACGCTGAGCCGTGCCGCGCGGGCGCTGTCCTTCGTCCATACCGACGCCGCTAGTCCGTACACGCTGTCGTTAGCGAGCGCGACGGCCTCCTCCTCGTCCCTGAAGGAGAACAGCGACAGGACCGGCCCGAAAATCTCCTCGCGGGCGATCCGCATGCCGGGCGACACGTCGCTGAAGACGACGGGCTCGTGGAACCAACCGGTGGCCGGCACGTCCAGAGTCAGGTCGAGGCGTCGCGCCCCCTCCTGCGCGCCCGACACCACGAAGTCACGGACCGTCTTGAGCTGCCGCTCGGACACGATGGGCCCGAAGTCTGTCGTCTCATCGAGCGGGTCACCCACCCGGAGGCGCTCGATCCGCAGCCGCAGCTGCTGCAGGAAACTCTCCACGATCGACTCATGCAGGAGCAGCCTCGTACCCGCCGTGCAGGTCTGACCGGCGTTGAGGAAAGCCGTAAACGTCGCCGCATCGGCCGCCGCCGCCAGTTCGGCGTCCGGGAAGACGAGGAACGGGCTCTTGCCGCCCAGCTCCAGGCTGACGGACTTCAGCAGTTGGCCGCAGCGGCCGCCGATCAGCCGTCCAACGGAGGTCGATCCGGTGAAGGCGATCTTGTCAACTGACCGGTGCTCCACGATCGCGTTGCCGGTAACCTCCCCGGGCCCGTTGAGCACGCTAATCAAGCCCGGCGGAAGGCCCGAGTCGTGCAGGATCCGGCCCAGGAGCAGCGCGGAGATGGGTGACTCCTCGGCCGGTTTGAGCACCACCGCGTTGCCGGTGGCGAGCGCCGGCGCGAGCTTGGTCGCGGCGTTCGTCAACGGGTAGTTCCACGGGGTGATGGCGCCCACGACGCCGTACGGCTCCCGGACAACGGAGTTGCTGAATCCGGGCTGGACCGGAACCGACGCGCCGCGCAGCCGGTCGGTGGCACCCGCCCAGAACTCGAACAGGCGGGCGGCCCGCTCCACGTCGCGGCTCGCCGTGTCCCTGATCGGCCGGCCGACGTCAAGCGTGTCCGCCAGTCCGAGCTGGGCTCCCTGCGCCCGGATCGCGTCGGCCGCGCGACGCAGGAGCCTGGCCCGGTCCTGGCCGTCCATCCGCCACCAGGCCGCACCGGCCTCCACCGCGGCGGACACGGTCCGGTCCACGACCGCGGGACCCGCGACGCGGACGCTCACGAAAGCCCGGCCGCTGGCCGGGTCGACGGACTCCATCTCGCCGTCGCCCTCGTCCGACCACTCGCCGGCTACGAGGTTGGGCAGCGGCTCGGAGCCGTCCACGGGGAAGGAGGCCCGCAGCTGTCGGGCAGCCTCCACGTGACGCTGACGCAGATCGTTCACAACCTGGTCCCTTCGGGGCTTGCCCGGAACCCGTCCGGCCTGCGACTAGCGGGCCGGACGGGTGGTACTGGGTGAATTCCGCAGCCGCTATGAGCCCGCCGGCGGGTACACGATCGACCGGTCAAGCTTGCCGAGCGTGTCTGGCGTCAGCTCCCGAGGCACCAGGTAGGCCTCCTTACCGACCGCCGTGCCGTTGAGCTTCTGCACAATGGTGTCTACGACGACCCGGCCGAGCAGTACCGAGCCGGCGACGCTGGTCTCCTGCACCCAGCCCTGCTGCATGAGCTTCTCGAGGTCCGGGTCCAGGTCGACTGTGGTGACGGTCACCTCACCCGGCTTCTTGCCGGCGCTCCTCAGGGACTGGACGACGGCCTGGGCCACCACGCTGTTGAAGGCGTAGAACCCCTTGACGTTCGGATCGGCCTGGAGAATGTTCTCCGCCGCCGCCAGGGACGACGGCAGGTCGCTTAGATTGTGGAGCGCCTTAACGACCTTGACCTTTGGGCAGGCGGACAGGCCGCGCTGCACGCCGTCCTGCCGGAGCTTGATCAGGTCGATGCCGGGAGGCCCGAGCAGCAGACCCACACCGTCACCGGCCTTGAGGTGGTCGCAGAGGAACTTGCCGGCGTTGTAGCCCGCGCCCTCACTGTCCTCGCCGCGCTTGAGGACCTTGTCGGACTGCGGGAAGACGCCGTCCCCGACGACGAGGACCCCGGCCTTTTGGGCCGCTTCCAGCGCCGGAACCGTGCCGGTGCTGCTGGTTACCGCGATGGCGATCGCATCGAACTTCTGCTGGGTGGCGTTTTCGATCTGCGAGATCTGCTTCTCGATGTTGGCGTAGCCCCCGGCGTCGAAGAACGTCACAGATGCGCCGGCCTTGGCGGCCTCGTTCTTGTACCCGTAGGCCTTCTGCTGGAAGTAGGGGTCACCGGCGTTCGGGAACAGCACGGCGATTCGATAGGGCTTGGTCGCCTTGAGATTCGGCACCAAGCTCGCCACGGGGAGTGGAGAAGGGCTGGGCGCCGGGCTGGAAGCGGCGCCGGAGCCCGTGGGCTGCGCGGCTGGACTGGAGTTGTTACCGCCGCAGGCGGCGAGGGAAAGCGTGATCAGTGCTGCCGGCACCATCAGCCGCGCACGGCCTCGGGGGAATCTCATGTACGCCTCACTTCTACGACAAGGTCTGAAGACCGGGTACGGGTGGCCTTGGAACCGCTACTTCTAACGGCCTCCCTCTCGGAGGACCGTCAACAGAACCGCCGCGATCGTGGCGACGCCGATGACGATGCGCTGGATGAACGTCGAGATGCCGAGCAGGTCCAGGCCGTTGCTGACGATGCCCACGAGTAGGACGCCGTAGATCGTCCCGAGGAGTCGTCCACGGCCGCCGAACAGGGACGTGCCGCCGATCACCACCGCGGCGACCGCGTTGAGCTCGAGTCCCTGACCGAGCAGCGGCTGCCCGGATCGGACGCGCGCCGTAAGGATGACCCCACCTATCGCCGCGCACAGGCCGCTGAGCACGTAGACGCCGAGCTTGACGCGGGCGACGGGTATGCCGGCTAGATTCGCCGCCTGCTCGTTGCCCCCGACCGCGTAGACATACGTTCCGACCCTCGTCCGGTAGAGCAAGACCCAGATGAGCAGGAAGACGACGACGGCCACGAGCACCGGAATGGGTACCGGCCCGACGAAGCCCGTCCCCAGCTGGAAGAACCACGATTCCGGCAGCTCGAAGATGGGGTCGCCGTGGCTGATGGTCAGCGCCAGTCCGCTGACGATGGACAGCATCCCGAGGGTCACGATGAAGGGCGCGACCCGCGTGTAGCCGATGATCAGTCCGTTCACCATTCCGACGAGCAGTCCCGCTCCCAGCGCGTAGGCCATCCCCAGTGCGGGGCTGCCGCCGCGGAGTCCGATTGCGGTGAGGACGCTCGCCAGCGCGACCATGGATCCGACGGACAGGTCGATGCCGGCCGTGAGGATCACGGCGGTTTGGGCGCTGGCGATCAGGGCAAGTACGGCGACCTGGCGCGCGACGTTGGAGTAGTTGGACACCGCAGCAAAGTGCGGCGCTTGCACCGAGAAGAAGACGAACAGGATCAGCAGGATGGCTGGCAGCCCCAACGTCTCCCAGTCGAGGTGCGGCCGCCGGAGCGTTGCCAGCTTGCCGATTCCCGCGGTCATGCGGCTCCCTGGTCGTGAGTGAGGGCGGCGTTCAGCAGCGCCTCGGGATGGGCTTCCTGGCGCGAGAACTCGGCGCTGACCTGGCCATGCCGCATCACCAGGACCCGGTCGCTCAGCCCGAGCACCTCCGAGATCTCGGACGAGACGACAACGACACCTTTGCCCTGGGCGGCGAGACCAGCGACCAACTCGTAGATTTCAATCTTGGCCCCGATGTCGACGCCGCGGGTCGGCTCGTCCAGCAGCAGCACGTCGGGGGCCGCAGCCAGGGCTCGGGCGAGAACGACCTTCTGCTGGTTGCCTCCGGACAGCGTGCCGACTCTGGAGGCGGCGCTCGGCGCCTTAATGCGCAGGGTCGACATGAAGCGTCCGGCCAGGGCCGCGATGCGCGGGCGCACCAGGAAGCCTCGCGCGGTGCAGCCGTCGAGCGACGACAGGCTGATGTTGTCCCTGATGCTCATGGGCAGCACGAGGCCCCAGCCGTGGCGGTCCTCCGGTACGAGAGCCAGTCCGCTGTCGAGCGATCGTCGGGGGTTGCCGCCGTCGATCCGTCGGCCCGACAGCTCAACCCTGCCGCGTGCCGCGTCGAGCCCGTACAGCGCGCGCAACAGCTCGGTCCGCCCGGCGCCCACAAGACCGAAGACGCCGACCACCTCGCCCGCGCGCACGTCGAAGCTCACGTCGTGCACGAGCTCGGGCACGGTTAGGCCTTCTACGCGCAGGAGCACGTCTCCGGGCACGGTCTGCCGCTCGGGGAACTCCTCGGAGAGGTCACGGCCAACCATCTTGCGCACCAGCTCCGGCAACGGCGTGGACGCGGGAATCGCGGCACCTACCACGCGGCCGTCGCGCATGACGGTCACGCGGTCGGCGATCCTCGCCAGTTCCTCAAGCCGGTGGGAGATGTAGACCACCCCCACCCCCTCGGAAGTGATCCGGCGGACCCGGACGAACAGTTCCTCGGTCTCCTGCTCGGACAGGGATGAAGTGGGCTCGTCGAGGATGAGAACGTGCGGCTTGCGGGACAAAGCGCGGGCGATCTCGACGAACTGCCGTACGGCCAGACTCAGCCGGCGAACCTTGGTGCCGGGGGCGACATGCAGCCCGAGAGCCTCGAGCCACTCGGCCGCGCGACGCTCCATCGCCCGCGCGTCGAGCAGGCCGTGCTTGCTGAGCTCCTGACCGAGGAACAGGTTCTGGGCGACCGTCATGTCCGGTACGAGGGACAGCTCCTGATGCACCGTGCTGATGCCGGCCATCTGCGCCACATGAGGGCTGGACAAGACCGCCGGGCTGCCATCGATCTCGATGGTGCCGCCCTCCGGCTGCACCGCCCCTGACAGGATCTTGACCAGTGTCGACTTGCCGGCTCCGTTCTCCCCCACCAGCACGTGCACCTCGCCGGGTAGCACCTCGAGGTCCACCTCGTCGAGAGCCCGCACGCCGGGATAGCTCTTGCTGAGGCGGCGAACCGCGACCGCGGGGGTGGCACTCATCGGGCTTGTCCGAGGATCCAGAGGACGTCTTCCCGCTGGACAGCTCGGGGGCTCCCGGCGACCACGAGGTCCTGCATGACGGCGTCGGCCAGACCGGGGAAGTCCTCCGGGGAGACACCTATGTTGCCGAGCGAGGACGGCAGCCCAAGGTCGACGACGAGCCGTTCCACGGCCCCAGCGGCCTGCTCCGCGGCGGCGGCAGCGGTCAGATGCGCGGTGTCCACGCCGAGCGCCGCCGCGATCAGCACCTGCTTGTCCGCCGTCGCGGGAGCCAGCCAGCGCATCACGGAAGGCAGCACCACGCAGGAGGTCCAGCCGTGCTGCACACCGTGCCGCGCGCCGATCTGGTGCCCGATGGCGTGGGAAAGGCCGAGCGTCAGATTCATCTCCCCGAAATACGACGCCCATGCCGCGACCTGTCCCGCCGCGCGGGCTGCGACGTCACTGGGGTCCTGCGCCGCCCCCCGCAGCGCCGGGCCTAGCCGGCGGATGGCGTCCAGGCTGAGCGCGTCGGTGATGGGACCGCTCCGCGGCGAGTACACGGTCTCGATGGCGTGGTCGAGGGCCCGCATCCCCGTGCTGGACCACAACGCCACCGGTGTGATCACGGCGAGCTCCGGGTCGAGCATCACGGCGCGGGGCGTGAGCTCATCGGCTATGAGGAGGTCCTTGGTACCTCGACTCTCGCTGGTGACGGCGCCGCAGTTCGCGAACTCCGCGGCCGACAACGTGGTCGGAATCGCCAGCAGGGGAAGGGCTCGACCGCTCGTGCGGGGCAGCTCCGTCGTAGTCGGTGGGTGGAACACGGCACGGAACCGCTCCAGCTCCGTCGCCTCCCGCAGTTCCTCACCGGCGGCGAGCGCGAGCGCTCGAGCCGCGTCGACGACGCTGCCGGCCCCGATGCTGACCAGGACGTCGGGGCGCGCCTCGTACAGCAGGTCCAGACCGCCCTGCAGGCAGGAGTACGGCACGTGCGGCCGGACCCCGTCGTAGACGCCGACGCATCGGTCAGCGAGCAGCGCCTCGACACGTCCACCGAGCTCGGCGTGTTGGCGAACCGTCGGGGAGGTGACGACCATGGCCCGGTCGACACCGAGGCGCTCCAGCTCGGCAGTCAGCTCGTCGACCGCACCGCGTCCGTAGTGGACCCCGTGCATCGGCAGGTAGGCGAAGTGTGCAACCTCAGCCATCCGGCTGCCCGTTCCATCCGTTGGCGAAAACATCGTCGACAATGGCCAACAGGCCCGCCACACCGGCCGGAATGCAGCGTTCGTCCACGTCGAAGCGGCCGTCGTGGAGGGGATGCGCGGTACGTCGGCCAGACGGGTCACGCACTCCGAGCTTGACATAGAGGCCGGGCCGCTGCTGCGCGTAGAGGGCGAAGTCGTCGGCCGTCATCGGCGGCTCGTCGAGACGCTGCACGGACACGTCGCGGCTGTTTCCCAGCGCCTCGAGAGCCCGCCGGACGAGCCGTTCGTCGTTACGGACCGGCGGCATGTCGTTCTTCCACTCGACCGTTCCCGTGACTCCGGCGGCAGCGCCTAGACCCTGCACCACACGCTCAACCGAGTCGCGCAGACGAGCGGCGAGCCGCTCGTCGACTGTGCGAATGGTTCCGGTCATCTCCGCCGCCGGCGGGACGATGCTCTGTGACTGACCACCCCGGATCGTGCCCACATTGAGAGCGGCTCGACCGCCGGGATCCACCTCGCGCCCGAGCAGCTGATGTAGCGCGACGACCATGGAGCTGGCTGCCAGCACCGCGTCGCGGCCGCTGCTCGGCGTCGCGGCGTGCGCGCCGGTGCCCTGGACCAAGATGCGAAAGGCCATCTTGGCGCCCATCGCCACCTGCTCGTCGATGCCAATCACACCCGCGTTGAGCTCCGGCCGGCAGTGGAGTCCAAGAACGACGTCCACGCCGTCCAGGACGCCCGTGTCGAGCATCGCCTGCCCACCGCTGGCCTCCCCAAAGGGGATCTCCTCAGCCGGCTGGAACACGAACGTCACGCGTCCCTCCGGGTTGCCGCGCGCGGCGAGCGCCTCCGCCACTCCGACGACGACAGCGGTGTGCACGTCGTGCCCGCAGGCGTGCGCCACACCGTCGGTGACGGACGCGTAGGGGACGGTCTTCAAGTCCTGAGTAGGAAGCGCGTCCATGTCTGCCCGGACGAGGACGTGGGGGTGCGGCGTGTCACCAAGCAGTGCGGCCACCACGCCGGTCTTGGCCTGACCGGTGAGGACCGACAGGCCGGCCGCGGTCAGACGGTGCGCAACGCGCTCAGCGGTACATACCTCGTCGAAGCGCAGCTCCGGGTAGCGGTGCAGGTCCCGCCGGAATGCAATGAGAGAACGGTCATCGCTACCGGGCAGTTCGACCACTAGTAGTCCTTTATTAGACCCAAACGATTGTCGCGAGAGTCCTCCGACGCGCCAGGCTTGTCAAGAAACCCGTGTCAGCGGTGGGGTACGAGCTGGTCGACGTCGATGCTGTAGACGGTCTGCGGCCGCCCTGCCCGTGGCGGCCCTTCGACGCCCCTGGCCGCAGCGATGCCCGCTTCCTGCAGGCTGCGGAGCATGCGACGCGCCGAGCGCACTTCTATGCCGTATGCACCGGCCAGGTCTCGAGCCGTGACTGAGGATGCGTCCAGCTTGCGCAGGGCGGAGGCCAGCCGCGCCAGAGTCAGCGAGCGCAGCCCGATGTCCCGAGCGTGCGCAAGCAGCCTCACGTCGGTCTCGCGCAGACGGTAGCCGGCGACACCCCGCGCTTCGCTGCCCAGCACGGAGCCGTCGGCCAGGACCGTGCAGGGTGCCTCGGTGCCCTGCCCCAGGGCCAGTGCCCGATGGGCATTGGCCTCAGCCTGGCTCACACTGGCTCCAACACCGAAGCCCACGGCCCAGCCCAGGGGCACCTGCGGCGCACCGGCCAGCACTGTCGACTGCACGGCGCCGAAAGTCGTGTGCACCGTCCAGTCCGCCTCGGAGTCGGCCCGTGCGACTCCCCCGAGCCGTTCCGCGTAGGTGCGGATGTGGGGCGGGGCGGCACGGCAGCGCTGTCCGTTGAGTGGCCGCAAGACGGCGACCGCCGCCTGGGAGGCCTCGATCTCGGCCATCCGCGCGGCCGATGCGGCCGCGGTTAGCGCCTGTCGCAACGTCGACCGGGTGTGCTCGATTCGGGTCACAGAGACCCCCGCCGCGGCAAGCGTCTCGTTGACCGCGCCCAGGCAGGTCAGGCTGATCCTGGCTTGTCCGGTGCGGAGCGCTTCAAGATGGAATTCCGCTATCTCGGCGCCGGACCGCAGGGCGCCCTTGCCGGAGTCCAGCGACAGCACGCGGAACCTGGGCGGGAGGCGGAGGTCGTGGAAGACCTCCGCCACAAGCTCCTCGTCGATCGTATCGATGCTGACCTCAGGCATGCGACCGCCGTGCTCCATCAGGACCACGGCCACGGTCCTGTACAGGTCGATCGCCGTGTGTGGTACGAAGTCGAGCCTGGCGCTCAGCACCTGCGTGTCGCCCACGGCGAGGGAGAACGGCACGCGACCGGTGAACAGCAGCGCCCGGCACACGCGGTCCAAGTCCTGCGCGATGGCCGGCACTTGGTTCACAAATTGATATGACCTTCCGATGACCTGGTCCGACAGCCCAATCTCGCGGGCCACCATCAGTGTCAGACCGACCGAGTCGGCCGAGCCGATCACGCCGATCACGCCGACGTCCCCCCTTACTTCCTACCTGCTCAGCCACCAGCCCGCAGCATTCTGTGATCTTGCGGATGTCACCGGTACCGGGGCTATGCGGCGCAGCGGGCGAAGAAGGGGCCGCCGGATGCAGGTGCTGCTGTAGCGATGTTCGTCGAATCCTGCATCTTGCGCAAGACGGCCGCGGACGCCTGCCCCTCCGAGAACGCGCGGGCACCCCGAATCTCGCCGGATCCCGACGTGCTCGAAGGGATGCTCGTTACCGCCGGTCCGGCTACTGCTTCGAGCACCCTCGTCCTGCCGGCGACGCGCCTCGCGTGCGCTGCTGGATCGCGGCCCGCGAGGGTGGCAGCGTCAGGTGTCGTACGCGTACGCACCGCCGTGGTGCCAACGGGGCAGTGGGGCTTTGGCGTTCCGAAGTCGCCGCAGTGACCCGTCGCCGGCTCGGAGAAATTGGCGTCGTCCGACTGTTCCGACTGCTGGCCGGGTGCGGTCCCTTGTCCGAGCTGGAGGTTGAGGCGGCAACGAGGCGCCACGGGTCGGCCGAACCAGCGGGATGCTCTGAGTGGCGGGACGACGCCGGAAGGGCGCTGCTGCGACCGCTACAGGCAGTGCCTCATCGGGTCGTCAGTTCGTGGTCTTGTCGTCCAGTTCAGCGTTCTTCGCGTTGTTCCGCACCGACTGAATGCCGCCCATGGCGGCGCGCTTGCTCTCGTAGTGCTCGGAGCTGGCGATGACCTTGCCGTTGGTCGCCAGCAGGTTCCAGTGGTATCCACCCTTGCTGCTCTTGGTCAGCACGAACTTCGCCGCCATGCCAGCCCCCCCGCGGTCGTTGATCGGTGAGAGCGGCATCTTGGCGGAGTGTCAACGAAGGCGCAACCCACCGCCTCGGTGACCCTTCAGGCTTGGCCCGACCCCCACGCGCGGATAGCGACGCTTTCCCCGCGCTCCGTCCGCGGCCCACGACGATGGGAGCTTCTGTGCGAGTTCGCGCTCGGCTAAGGCGGCAGGCCCCACGCCGCGACCAGCGGCACAAGAGAACGTTGTCGGGATGCTCATGGTGACGAGTCTCCCTGTCGGGCCCGAACAGCGACGGGCGCCGTGTCTCGCATGGCCTGCACGACCTCGACGAGGTACTGGATGCTCTTGAATTCGTAAATCAATTCATTCACGTGAAATGAGAGGTTATGCATCTCCATTCGATATGCTGCGCCCAACGTATCAGTAAGGTCATGCGTCACAACAAGGTTGTCGAGCGGAGTTCCCCCAGGAGGTGACAACTTGATCGAGACTGGAAATCCATGCCGCTCGAGAGCTGCAATCACGCGACCTGGATTGGTCAAGACGAGGAGCACTAGGCGTCCTCGCAGCAGATCGAAGATCGCCGTCCTGGGGATCGAGTAGGAGGAGTACGGTAAGAAGAGGTTCATCGCGTTGCTCTCCGCCGGTGGGACGCCG
>JAABUN010006173.1_pt1 | contig 14048 bp, 11 predicted proteins | sample 5559311 | NCBI WGS metagenome assembly JAABUN01 (sample SAMN10711877, study PRJNA513370) | rock metagenome | isolation source: Antarctica rocks | place: Antarctica: Victoria Land, Siegfried Peak sud | reverse complement strand
CTTATTTTCAGCGACTTCGGGCAGCGTAAACTCGCGCTCATACCAGGCCACTATCTTGTCTTGCCAGGCCGTGGGGCCACCAGTGTGGGCCGCCGCCATGTGGGCCTCAATCGAGCCGGGCCACTGCGCGGTGTGGTGGTAGTCGTAGCCCTGCTCCCATTCTTCGGTCAGGCCAATATCATCGAGGTCGATAGCGAAGCGCCACGTGCCGTCGAGCAAAAAATGGTGGCCCGGCCGCAACACGGCGCGGGGCAGTTCATTGTCAGTTTCCTGGGCCAGGTCGGCTTCGGGGGTAGCCGAAAGGCCATAGTTGGCGGGGGTGAATTCTTCCATTGCGCAGGGATAACGGCCAGCGGAGGTTATATAAGGTGCTGACCAGGATAAAAGTTAGAAAAAATACGTACGATAATCAAGTCTGCTAAACGTAGCGCGGGCTAAACTTACTCCCAAAAAACGGGTAGCCGCTTACCTTTGCCCCGTGCTGCCTACCGCAACTTTCTTGCCTGAATATGACGTGGCTATCGTGGGGGCGGGGCCGGCGGGCACGGCCTGCGCGCTGGGGCTGCGCGGCAGCGGCCTGCGCGTGGTAATGCTCGATAAAGCCGTTTTTCCGCGGGATAAAATTTGTGGCGATGCCGTGCCCGGCCACGCGCTCAAAGCGTTGCGCCAGCTCGACCCGGCCTATACGGAGGCCCTGTGGCAGCTGCAGCCGCGCGACGACGTGCGCCGCAGCCGCCTCGTGGCGCCCGGCGGCGGCAGCTTCTACCTGCACTGGAAGCTGCCCACCTTCAACAGCCCCCGGCTCGACTTCGACGCCGCGCTGCTGGCCCTGGTGCGGCAGCATACCACCACCGAAATCCGGGAAAACGCCGCCCTGAAAAACGTGGAAATAACGCCCGATTGCGCCCGCCTGCGGCTGGCCGACGGCCAGGAAATCACGGCCCGCCTGGTGGTGGGTTGCGACGGGGCGCAATCGGTAGTGGGCCGCCGGCTGCTGCCCGAGCCGCGGCTGGCCCGCGCCCACCACTGCGCCGGCGTGCGCGCCTACTTCGAAAACGTGGGGGGTAGCGAGGCGGGCACCACCGAGTTTTTCTTCAGCCGCAGCCACCTGGCGGGCTACCTGTGGCTGTTTCCGGTGGGGGCGGGGCGCTACAACGTGGGCCTGGGTATGTTGTCGGAGCTAGTCTCCAGGCACAAGATTGACCTGCGGCAGTTGCTGCTCGATAACCTTGCTACCCACCCCGCATTGGCCGGGCGCTTTGTCCAGGCGCGGCAGCTGGGGCCGGTGCGCGGCTTTGGGCTGCCCATTGGGGGCGGGCGGCAGCGGCCGGCCAGCGGGGCGCGCTTTCTGCTGTGTGGCGACGCGGCCTCGCTCATCGACCCCTTGCAGGGCCACGGCATCGACCTGGCCATTCGCAGTGGCATCCTGGCGGCGACGCAGGCAAGGCAATGCGCGGCTAACCAGGATTTTAGTGCTGAGATGATACGGCACTACGACGCGGCCTTGCAACAGCAGCTGGGGCCGCAGCTGGCGCGCAGCTACCGCCTCATGCGCCTGCTGGGCACCCGCCCCTGGCTCATGAACCTGGGCACCCGCCTGGCCCGCCTGCCCGGCCTGGGCCGCTGGGCGCAGCGGCTGGTGGGGTAGGGTATGGATTATGAATGAAGAATTATGAATTAAGCATGACGTGCTATTTTTTCTGACATTCTTGCCTAATGCAGTAACCTAGTTTATGCGCCGTTTTTTACTGCTTTTACTATTCGGAGTCCTCGGTCTTGTCGCCGTGCTGCTACTCAACACGGTGCGCCTGCCCAACCACCAGCTGGGCGCGGTGCCCGCCGCGCCGGCCCTACCCCTCGTGCCTGACTCGGCTACGGCCCACCTGGCGGGTGCCTTGCGCATCGCCACGGTATCGCGCACGAACTACGCCGAAACGGATTCCCTACCCTTCGACCAGCTCGCGGCCTACTTGCCGCGCGCGTTTCCGCTGGTGCACCAGCGGCTCAAGCACCAGGCCGTCAATCACTACGGCCTGCTCTATGAGTGGGCCGGCACTGACGCCACGCTGAAGCCGCTGCTGCTGCTGGCCCACCAGGATGTGGTGCCCGTGCTGCCCGGCACCGAAGGGCAGTGGGCGCGCCCGCCCTTCGCCGGGCAGCAGGCGGGCGGCTACCTCTACGGCCGGGGCGTGCTCGATGACAAGCTCAACCTCGTGGGCCAGCTCGAAGCGGTGGAGGCACTGCTGCGCGCCGGCTACCAGCCCCGCCGCACGGTGCTGCTGGCCTTCGGGCACGATGAAGAAACCCAGGGCCGGCGCGGGGCCGCCGCCCTGGCCGCGCTCATCCAAACGAGCCACCCCCAGTTGGAAATGGTGCTCGACGAGGGCGGCCTCGTCAAAAGTGATGGCGTAGCCGGCCTCACCCGGCCCGTGGCGCTGGTGGGCGTGAGCGAAAAGGGCTATCTCAGCCTGGAGCTGTCGGCCAGCGGGCCGGGCGGGCACTCTTCCATGCCGCCGGCGCTTACCACCGTGGGCCGGGTGGCCGCCGCCGTGGCCCGGCTGGAGGCCCAGCCGTTTCCGGCGCGCCTCGATGGCGGCGTGAGCGGCCTGCTGGCCTACCTGGCCCCGGCCGTGCCGTTTGGCAAGCGCCTGGTTTTTGCTAACCAATGGCTGTTTGGCGCGCTCATTAAGGGCTCACTGGCTGCTACCCCCTCCGGCAACGCCGCCCTGCGCACCACCACCGCGCCCACCATCATGCGGGGCGGCGACAAAGACAACGTGCTGCCCGACCGCGCCACGGCTACCGTCAACTTTCGGCTGCTGTCCGGCGACTCGGTCGGCGCGGTAATGCGCCGGGTGCGGGAAATTATCAACGACCCGCTGATTCAGGTAAAAACCCTGGGCGAGGCCCGTGACGCCTCGCCCGTGTCGGGCACCGACAACGCGGCGTTTCAGACGCTGCACCGCACCATCAGGAGCGTGTTTCCCGCGGCGCTGGTGGCGCCCTACGTGGTGGTGGGCGCTACCGATGCCCGCGCCTACGCCCGCCTGTGCCCGCAGGCTACCTACCGCTTCATGCCGGTGCTGCTGGACCAGGCCGCCATTGAAAGCCTGCACGGCACCAACGAGCGCCTGCGACCAGCCGCCTACCAGCAGCTCATCCGGTTTTACGCGGCCCTGATTCGGAATGTAGCGTAAGCTTTAGCTTGCCGGGCGTAGGGCGGGCGGGCTAAAACGGCAAGCTAAAGCTTACCCTACGCGTGGTAGAAGCATCTCCTACCCCCGGTTTGTCGTACCCACTCCGAACCTAGCAAACACCATGTCCCTTACCTCTGCCCAGCCCAACGACCTGCTCTACAATGCCGCCCGACGCGGCGACGTGGCCGAAATCAACCAGCTACTGCAAGACGCACAGCTCGACCTCAATGCCCAGGATGGCAAGGGCTACACCGCCCTCATCCTAGCCACCTACGACGACCATATTGACGCGGCCAGGGTGCTGCTCGACGCCGGTGCCAACCCCGATTTGCAGGATGCCAGCGGCAACTCGGCCCTGATGGGCGTCAGCTTCAAGGGCTACGCCAACATCGCGCGCCTGCTCATCGAGCGCGGCGCTGGCCTCGACCTGCGCAACGGCAACGGCGGCACGGCCCTCATGTTCGCCACGCTTTTTGGGCGCAATGAGATAGTGAAAATCCTGCTCGACGCCGGCGCCGATGCCGCCATCCACGACTACCGGGGCATGTCGGCCCTGCACCTCGCCGGCCAGCAAGGCAACGAAGTAGCCTGGAAGCTGCTCGGCGGCCCCGAGGAGGACGCGTAGAGTTACGTCTGTCATTGCGAGCCTGCGAAGCAATCTTTCCTTTTCACTAGGGCTACCAACCCAATAAAGTGAACGACCAGGAAAGATTGCTTCGCAGGCTCGCAATGACAGACGTTCTTATGCGATGCTTAGCCTGGCAGCTCCTCAAATACTGCGTACTACCCCGCCATCTACGCGCACCGAGGCGCCATTGGTGGCCGCCGCCAGCGGGCTGCACAGGTAGGCCACCATGTTGGCCACTTCCTCGGGCGTGATGAAGCGCTGGAGCAGCGACGAGGGCCGCGCATCGCGGAAAAACTCGTGCTCGGCCTCTGCGCGGGTTTTGCCCGCGCCGGCCAGCTGCTTCAAAAAGCCTTCTACCCCCTCCGAGGCGGTGGGGCCGGGCAGCACCGAGTTCACGGTTACGGCGGTGCCTTTGGTGAGCTCGGCCAGGCCGCGGGCCACGGCGAGCTGGGCCGTTTTGGTGGTGCCGTAGTGTATCATCTCGGCCGGAATCTGCAAGCCTGATTCGCTCGAAATGAAGAGGATGCGGCCCGCGTTCTGCTTCAGCATCAGCGGGAAATACTGGCGCGCGAGCCGCACGCCGCTCAGCACGTTCACCTCGAAAAAGCGCAGCCAGTCGGCATCCGGGATTTCAGCAAAGGGCCTGGGCTCAAAAATGCCGACGTTGTTGATGAGCATATCCACCGTGGGCACTTCGCGCAGCAGATTATCTACCTGCGTTACCTCGCCAAAATCGACCGCTACCCCCCGCACCGAGGCCTGCGGCGTGGCTTGCAGAATAGCCGCCCTGGCGTCGTCAATACGCGCCTGGGTGCGGCCGGTGAGAATCACGGCCGCGCCCTCGGCCGCCAGCCGTTGCGCAATGGCCAGCCCAATGCCCGCCGTGGAGCCCGTAACAAGGGCCGTTTTAGAAGTGAGGTGCAAGTCCATGCGAGTCAGAATTAACCAAAAGAATACGTGGGCGCTAAACCGCTACCCGCCCGGTTTTGATTAGGCGCCCGCCGCCGCCCGTGCGGTGCGCCCTAAGCCCAACGGTAGCAACCTATGAGGGTAGGGGGCGTACAGAAAGCTTCACTGTACCCCGAAAAAAGGGCTTTAACCCAACTGCGCCGACTTTAACAACTCAGTTACCTTTTTGAAAACAACCCCACTATGAGTAATCGACTGCAAGGAAAAGTAGCCATCGTGACCGGCGGTGGCGCCGGTATTGGCGAGGCCATCAGTAAGAAATTTGCCCAAGAAGGTGCCACCGTGGTGGTGGCCGGTCTGCCCAACGACCCGGTGCGGGACGTGGCCGACGAAATAGTAAAATCCGGCGGCCGCGCCGTGGCCTTTGAGGGCGACCTGGGCAAGTACGCCACCGCCCAGGATTGCGTGCAGCTGGCCGTAAAGGAGTTTGGCCAGCTCGATATTCTCATCAACAACGCCGGCGTATTCGTGGAAACGAACTACCTGACCGACTACTCCGAGGAGGCTTTCGACTACATGCTGTGGAATAATAACCGCACGGTCTTTATGATGTCGAAAGCCGCCCTGCCCGAGCTGCAGAAGACCCACGGCAACATCGTGACGGCCGGCTCGGAAGCCGGTGTGCTGGGCATTCCGATGAACGTGCCCTACGGCGGCACCAAAGCCTTCAACATTGCCTTCACCAAGGGCCTCGCCGCCGAACAGGCCGAGTTTGGGGTGCGCTGCAACATCGTGGGCCCCGGCCCCATCGACACGGCCTGGACCCACAAGGAAACCGGCCCGATGGACAGTAAAATGGAGAAAACCAACAACCAGGCGGTGCTCACCGGCCGCCGCGGCACCGTGGAGGAAGTGGCCAACGTATACCTGTTCCTGGCTTCCGACGAAGCCTCGTACGTGACCGGCGCGCTCTACATGGTCGATGGCGGCATCACCATCGCCAAGGGCCCAGCCGGCGACCAGGCCAGCAGCTTCTTCAAGAAGGAGCCCACCAGCGACCTCAAGCTGGAGCACACCCAGGAAGGTCATACTAAAATCCGCGACTAACTATTACGGGATAGCCTGCTTAATGATTAAGGAAGCCCTACCCCCGAGCGAGGGGGTAGGGCTTTTTGCAGTCTATCGTTAGCGGGCTACTGCGGGAATGCATTGAAAAGCAGAAAGGCCCGCCACATGGGGCGAGCCAGTAGTTAGGCGGGCGGCGTGTCGGCTTTGGCTAGCTTGGCGGCGATGAAGTCGTAGACTTTATTGGCAATAGTTAGGTTTATGCTAGCAATTTCAGCTGGATTACACTCCTTACTGTACAAAAACTCCTGCTCTGTTCTACTGTCTGTTTTCAGTTTCGGTAGCTCACTAACTTCTCTATCATTGACATCCCAGAAAACAGTGAATTTTGAATTATAAAAGATGAAACCCAAAATTAAATTGCTATCAAACTCATTGCCTTTTTGCTTGAATGCGTCCCAGTGAATAACAAAGCGTATTTCATTAACCGTTGCATTAGGTCGACGTAGTGATTTTAGAATATCATCCTTCGCTTCTCTAGAGCCGATTAAATTAGAGTAGCTCGGGATAATCTGACCAAAATAAGAGATGTAGGCAGAAAATCTCTTCCTTTGAAAAGCAAAGTCGAATCCAGCGGTTTGTTTTATTAATTCTGTTAGCCAAGGTTCGAGTAGCGTTTCATAAAAATCGAGTTGAACGTCAGCCCAACGCTTGCTTATAACCTCTGGTTTTTGGTTTTCTAATAAAGTCTTCAGCAGCGCCAGCTTCTTATCCAAATCACTCGGCTCGTCAATAGATTCGCCCCGCGCCGCCCGAATCATAAGCCGCAGCGAGGCTTCCACATTCTCAATAATGAAGCGCAGAAACGGCTCCGGCTCGCCCGCGTCGGCTTCGGAGAGGGCGGCCAGATAGCGGTTGCGGTCATCGGCTTTTATCACGGTCATGGGGTAGCCGTGGCGCAGCAGAATCAGGTTCATCAGCAGGCGCGACATGCGGCCGTTGCCATCATCAAAGGGATGGATGCGCACGAAGCGGTAGTGAAACTCGGCGGCCAGCGCCACGGGGGGTAGGGTGGGGGCGGCCTCTTCGGCCCGGTACCAGTCCACGAGGTCAGTCATGCGGCCGGGCGTTTCCTCAGGGCTGGCGAAGTAGAACATTTCGCCGGTGGCGGTGAGCACGTTGTTGGTACTCGTTTTATAGCGGCCGGGCACGATGAGTTTGCGCGTGGGCTGGCCGCCGGCCGTTTGGGCGGGCATGTGGTAGGGCTCGCCCAGCAGCAACTGGTGCATCTCACGGATAAACTGCTCGGTGAGCGGGTACTGGGAGCGCACGAAATCTTCCAGTGCAAACACCGCCTCGTTGTGCCCCTTGATATCGAGGTGGTCGCGCATGGGCTTGCCGGCCGCCGTGAGGCCGTGCAGCAATAGCGAGCGGGTTTCACCCAGCGTGAGCGAGTTGCCCTCAATGGCGTTGGAGTTGTAATTCCATTCCAGCCGAAACTTTTGCAGCACCCGCGCCTCCTGCTCGGGCGCGAGCGGGCGCAGGGCGTCTAGGTCAGCGCGCAGGCGGTCGAGGTCGGCGAAGAGAGGCATTTGTGGCTGAGAAAAGCTTGCCAAAAGTAGGGGACCAGCTCGCGTCTTAAGTATGAGCGAAGGCGACAATTCTATTTATCTCCGGCAATTCCCAATACTTAGTTAAATCAGCAGCAGTTAACACTTCCGCAATACGTTCTTTGTCAGATTTACGATTACTGCTTATTTTGCCGCCGGACATTACATCCATGTACCCAGTGAGGTAATCCAGCAGCGTAGGTTTGAATAAAGTCAACTCAAGTTGATTACCGTTGCGGCTACTTCTCAAGTAGTCGTATACGAACTGCTGCTTTTCAAGGGCAGCCCACTCGTCGACAGTATCAGCATCTAATGCTAATAATGCATCCTGGTGCAGGTAAGCTAATACCGTGGCAGCTTTAGAAAGAGCGGCAGAATAGCCGCCGGCCGCTACCAGTTTTATTTGCGGGGGAAGCGATGGTAAAATGGCTCCCAATAACTGCCGGTCAAGCTCACCTTCCACGATAATAAATTTTCCGCTCATAGCAGTAGAAATTAAAGTAAGGTAACGTCAAAATCCGGCTCCCCGGTCTCAGCACACCACTGGTACTTACGCACGAATAAATCGGAAATTCGCTCATGCTGTAATGCATAGCCGAAGTGAGCAGCCTCCCAAAGTAAAATAGTTTGAGGTGCCAGAAACTTGGCTAGCGTTAGTGCCGGTGCGGTAAAGCTACTTGTCGTAAAGACACTGCCGATAGTAGCTGCCGGCCGCCGTAACAATTGGCTACGCAGCTTCGCTACCGGCTCGAAATTAATGGCCGCCACATAATCTTTGGCTTCTACTAAGCAGGAAAGTGCCCCGATATGCACTGCTCCATCCACCTGCTCAACCGTCTGGCCTTCTAGTACCACAGTAAACGGGTAACGTACAGTAGCTCCATCTAATTCAAAAGCGCGTAGCACAGCGTATTCAAAGGATTTGCCAGCAGCCCAGCCGGGGGGCGTGATACGCTGCTGGATGGTGCGCCATAACTGTCGCAGGCCGTCCCAATCTAATAACTGAATAGCCTGCTTGTACTCTGCTTCCGTCATAAGCAGTCAAATTGAAATAAGTGTTAAAAAACAGGGAGCCGGCAACTTGATATTCACTCTCCCAATTTTCCCAAAATCTCCAGCGCGGCCTTGGCTATCACCGTGCCGGGCCCATAAATACCCGCCACGCCCGCGTCGTACAATTTCTGGTAATCCTGGGGCGGGATGACGCCGCCGGCGATGACGAGAATATCGGGCCTGCCCTCCTGCTTTAGCTCGGCTATGAGCTGGGGTAGCAGGGTGTTGTGGCCGGCGGCGAGGCTACTCACGCCCACCACGTGCACGTCGTTGTCCACGGCCTGGCGGGCTACCTCGGCGGGGGTTTGGAAGAGGGGCGCCAGGTCCACGTCGAAGCCCACGTCGGCAAAGCTGGTGGCGATGATTTTCGCGCCCCGGTCGTGGCCGTCCTGGCCCATTTTGGCCACCAGCATCCGGGGTCGGCGGCCGTGCGCGGCGGCAAAATCCTGGGCCGCCTGGCGGGCCTGGGCGAAGTCGGCGTTGTCGGTCATGCCCTGTTGGTAGATGCCCTGCACGGTGCGGCTGGTGGCCTGGTGCCGGCCCCAGGCCGCTTCGAGCGCGTCGGAGATTTCGCCGAGGGTAGCGCGGGCGCGGGCGGCGGTCACGGCCAGGGCGAGGAGGTTGCCCTGTGCGGTAAGCTTTAGCTTGCCGTCGGTAGGGGCGGGCTCATTCGTGATGCTTTCCGACGGCAAGCTAAAGCTTACCGCACATTCCGTAATCGCCGCCAGTGCGGCCTGCACGGCCGTGTTATCGCGCGTGGCACGCATTTGCTTCAGCCGCGCCACCTGCGACTCGCGCACCGCGTCGTTGTCAATTTGCAGCACGTCAATCGGCGCGTCGCCTTCCGGGGCCAGGTATTTATTCACGCCCACGATGACCTCCTGGCCGGTGTCGATGCGCGACTGCTTGCGGGCGGCGGCTTCCTCAATGCGCAGCTTGGGCAGGCCGGTTTCGATGGCGGCCGCCATGCCGCCGAGGGCCTCGACCTCCTCCATCAGCGCCCAGGCCTGGTTGGCGAGGTCGGCGGTGAGGCTTTCCACGTAGTACGAGCCGCCCCAGGGGTCCACCACTTTGGTGATGTCGGTTTCGTGCTGGAGGTAGAGCTGGGTGTTGCGGGCAATGCGGGCCGAGAAGTCGGTGGGTAGGGCCAGGGCCTCATCCAGCGCGTTGGTGTGCAGACTCTGGGTGCCGCCGAGGACGGCGGCGAGGGCCTCCACGGTAGTGCGGGCCACGTTATTGAACGGGTCCTGGGCGGTGAGGGAGTAGCCCGAGGTCTGGCAGTGCGTGCGCAGGGCTAAGCTCTTCACGCTCTGCGGGTCAAACTGCTTAATCAGCTTGGCCCACAGCAGGCGGCCGGCGCGCAGCTTGGCAATTTCCAGAAAGTGGTTCATGCCGATGCCCCAGAAGAAGGAGAGGCGCGGCGCGAAATCGTCGATTTTCAGGCCCGCCGCCAGCCCGGCGCGCACGTACTGCAAGCCGTCGGCCAGGGTGTAGGCCAGCTCCAGCTCGGCGGTGGCGCCGGCCTCGTGCATGTGGTAGCCCGAGATGCTGATGCTGTTGAACTTGGGCATGTGCGCCGCCGAGTAGGCGAAGATGTCGGCGATGAGCCGCATACTCGGCGCGGGCGGGTAGATGTAGGTGTTGCGCACCATAAACTCCTTCAGAATGTCGTTCTGAATGGTGCCCGTCAGCTTTTCGGGCCCTACCCCCTGCTCCTCGGCCGCCACGATGAAGAAGGCCAGCACCGGCAGCACCGCCCCGTTCATGGTCATGCTCACCGACATCTCGCCCAGCGGAATCTGGTCAAACAGGATTTTCATATCCTCCACCGAGTCGATGGCCACGCCAGCCTTGCCCACGTCGCCCACCACGCGCGGGTGGTCCGAGTCGTAGCCCCGGTGCGTGGCCAGGTCGAAGGCCACGCTCAGGCCCTTCTGCCCGCCAGCCAGGTTGCGCCGGTAAAAGGCATTCGATTCCTCGGCCGTCGAAAAGCCCGCGTACTGCCGCACCGTCCAGGGCGAGCGCACGTACATGCTGGCATACGGCCCGCGCAAATAGGGCGGTAGGCCCGCCCCGAAGCCCAGGTGCGGCAGGTGCGCCGCGTCGGCGGCCGTGTACACGGCCGGGCCGGCTGCGGGGTAGTCGGCCGGCTTAAGGGGGGTAGGGAGCGCGGCCGCGTCGTAGGGGATAGTGGAAAAGTCGGGACGCATGGGTGTCTGGTAGCAAAAAAATATCTGAATGCGGGATTAATCCCCATTGAAGCACAAGTAAGGGTGTACTTCATCCTTACATCTTTCTGCAAGGGTAATTATTTGAATAATAACTGTGCCCGAAACCGACTTCTCTAGCTGCTTCAAATCGATAATTAAATCATTAATTTGATTACAGTTAAAAATAGTGTCACCATAAGGGTCCAGGTATCGCAGCAGCTTAAAATTACTCAAGTTGATGTCCGATTCTATAGCAAGTTCGCTGCTTAAAATTTCAACAGTTTTTCTTCTCTCGTCTTCAAGGCTTATGTTAAAAATAATTATATATAAACTTTTTATAAAATCGTTGGAACGTCATGCTGAGCTTGTCGAAGCATCTCTACCGCTTCATTGAACGGCTTGGATGAAGCGGTAGAGATGCTTCGACAAGCTCAGCATGACGCTTCTTCTTTCTGGATTAGAGGCTACCGCCCTTGCAACCGGGCCAGCACCTCTTCGGTGTGGTGGCCCTCCACCACAAATTCCTTCAACCCAAATACCCGCACGGCCTCCAGCAGCGTGGCCAGGTCGGAGGTAACTAGCGAAGGAATGTCAAAGACGTGGCCGGCCGGCACCTGCTGCACCACCCGCGCCAGGTGGTTGAACTGCGCGGGCCGGGCGTACATGAGCGTGGCCTCGTCGGGCTTGGAAAACAGCACGGAGTACGAGTCGGACGCGATTTCCTCGGCGGGGGGGGGTAGGGCGGCCCCTGGGCCGGGGTGCAGCAGCAGCCGAAATGCCTCGGCAATTTCCTCGTTCACGCGGGCGTTGCCCAGCAGCACGAGGGTCGCCTGCTTGTCCTGGTTGGCGCGGCGCTCAAAGTGCAGGGCCGTGGCCAGGCGCAGCACCTCGCTGGGGTAGGTGGCGCGGGTGGTGTCAAAGTCGCGCGAGCGCAGCAATTGCTTGGGCTGAAAATCGAACTTCTCCTGGGGGTTCTGGAAGCGGTTGGTGCCCACTACCACGTCCTGCCCGGTGGCAATGCGCTTAAACTTATCGAGCCCCGCCTGGCTCACGGCCTCCAGGGCGCGGCCGCGGGCCGCCGCCATGCCGCCCTGGGTTTCCAGCGCCTGAAAGGCCGCCCAGGCGGCGCGGGCCAGCTCATCGGTCAGGGTTTCAATAAAGTAGGAGCCCGCCGCCGGGTCGGCCACCCAGTCGAGGTGGGCCTCGTCTTGCAGAATCACGGGCAGGTTGCGGGCCAGGCGGGCGCTGAACTCGTTGGGTGCCTGGTAGAGGCAGTCGAAGGCCGCCACCTGAATGGAGTCGGCTCCGCCCAGCATCGCGCTCATGGCCTCGGTGGTGTGGCGCAGCAGGTTGGTGTGCGGGTCAAGGGTCGTCTGCGTCCAGGTAGAAGTGGTAGCGTGAATGGGCAGCGTGGCCGCGCCCGCCGGGGGTAGGCCGTAGGCGTGCAGCAGCGTGGCCCACAGCCGGCGGGCGGCCCGCAGCCGGGCCAGCTCGGGAAAGTAGCTGGGGCCCACGGCCACGTCGAGGTGCAGGGCGCGCGCCACGTCGGCCACGTTCAGGGCGCTGGCCTCGTCGGGCAGCTCGGCCAGCAGGGCGGCGGCCGTGCTCAGGCTGAAGGCCAGCTGCTGCGTTAGCGTGGCGCCCCGGTTGCCGAAGTACATGCCATTGACGGCCAGCGTCGAAAACTCGGGCCAGTCGCGGGCCAGCGCCAGGCAGCGCCGCAGCATCGCCCGAAACGGCAGCAGTTCGCCTCCCTCGGGCACGGAAGAGGGCACAAAGCGCAGGAAGCCGCGCAGCGGCTGGCCGCCACTGGCCACTGCCAGCCGCTCCAGCAGCAGTCCGGGCTGCTGCGGCACCGAGTAGCCCAGCCAGGTCGTGGCCAGGGGTAGGCGGGCGGCCAGTTCAGCCACGGCAAAGGTGGCCGGGTCGCCGGGCAGGCTGAAGTGCAGCCCCTGGGCCCCGCGCGCCAGCGCGTCGGCGCCCTGCTCAATTTGCAGGCGGCCGTCGGTGCCGGCCGGCACTACCAGCAGCACCACGTTGCGGCACGGCACGGGGCGGGGGGGTAGGGGAGCCGGCGGGCCGCCCAGCGCGGTGAGGGCTTCGCGGTGGTAAAAAGGTTCGGCCACCAGGCCATCGGGCAGGGTCCAGCGCAGGCTGGCCGGGTCGGCCCCTTTCAGCTCGCGGGCCAGCTGGGCCTGCCACTGCGCCGTGCTCACGGGCAAAAACTCGGGAAACGAAACCGGCGGGGTAACGGGTGGGGATGAGTCAGTCATAACAGTCAACGGCTAGCGCCGCGGCAGGCCTGGCCAGCCCGCGCGGCCCGCAAGATACCGTGCCCAGCGCATACGCTGACTGGCTAAAAAGGTAGGGGTAGGGCGCCCCGCGCGTAACTTTACCATTTCCCGACTGCCAATTGGCCGGGGTAGCTATTTCCTGTATTATGCGCTCACTTCGCCTGGTAGCTACTGGCTTTCTGCTTCTTACCCTCGCCACGGCCTGCCAGCGCCGCCCGCTCGTGGCCTCGGCCCACCTGGCACCCAGCACCAGCCAGCCCGTGAGCGGCACCATCGCCCCCGATGCCGGCGCGGCCGACTACATCAAGCCTTACCACGAGCAGGTTGAGCGCCAGATGCAGCAGGTTATCGGCACGGCCCCGGTGGCGCTGGGCAAAAATACCGGCGAAAACCCCATCGTCAACTTCGTGGCCGACTTGCAGCGCACCGCCGCCAGCAAGTACTTCAAAGGCCAGCCCATCGACTTGGGCGTGATGACCAACGGCGGGATGCGCAACGCCCTGCCCGCCGGTAATATCACCCTCGGCAACGTGTTCGAGCTGATGCCTTTTGAGAATGAATTGCTGGTGCTCGACGCGCCCGGCCCGGTGGTGCAACAGCTGTTCGACTACGCCGCGCCCATCCACATGGCCATTTCGGGGGCTACTTACACGGTGAGCCCCGACAAAAAGCCGCTCGATATCCGCATCGGCGGCCAGCCTTTCGACCCGGCCCGCACCTACAGCATCGCCATTTCGGATTACCTGGCCGGCGGCGGCGACCACATGGAATTTCTCAAGGCCGCCCGGCCGCGCCACACCGGCCTGCTGCTGCGCACCGTCATCGTCGACCACATCAAGGCCCTTACCACCGCCGGCCAGCCCGTCACGGCCCAGGTGGAGGGTAGGGTTCATTGAGTCATTTAACACTTATCAGTTAACATTTAACAGATGTTCTTTTGGTAAAGAATTGCTTTTAAGTAGTCAGACGGAATTGTTTTATCATTTTAGCACGTCATGCTGAACACAGGGAAGCATCTCGCTCGCCTTATTGAACGGCGCGGATGATGCGGTAGAGATGCTTCCCTGCGTTCAGCATGACCG
>JAABUN010006172.1_pt1 | contig 14049 bp, 12 predicted proteins | sample 5559311 | NCBI WGS metagenome assembly JAABUN01 (sample SAMN10711877, study PRJNA513370) | rock metagenome | isolation source: Antarctica rocks | place: Antarctica: Victoria Land, Siegfried Peak sud | reverse complement strand
TCGTGATCGCCGCCGTCAAGGTCGTCTTCCCGTGATCCACATGCCCGATCGTCCCGATGTTGATGTGCGGCTTGTTCCGCTCGAATCGCGCCTTGCCCATATCGCTCGTCGCTCCTTGGTGTAGCTAGGGGGCAGGCGCCGCGCCTGCCCTATCATCAAGGGCGGGAACTCCCCGCCCGTCTATCCGTCGTTACCGCTTCGCGGCCTTCAGGGCCAACTCCTCGGCAAGATGCGTCGGCAGCGGCTCGTAGTGGTCGAACTCCATCGAGTAGGAGGCCCGCCCCTGCGTCATCGAGCGCAACTCCGTCGCATAGCCGAACATCATCGCCAGCGGCACCTGCGAGTTGATTACCCGCGCCCCCGAACGCTCGTCCATGCCGGAAACCACGCCACGGCGGCTGGAAATGTCGCCAACCACCGAACCCATGAAGTCGTCCGGCGTCACCACCTCGACCTTCATGATCGGTTCCAACACCTGCGGCCCTGCCTTGCGTACCGCGTCCTTCACCGCCATCGAACCGGCGATCTTGAACGCCATTTCGGAGGAGTCCACTTCGTGGTACGAGCCGTCAATCAGTTGCACCTTCACGTCCACCACCGGGTAGCCCGCGTAGATGCCGCCTTCGAGGGCTTCCTTGATGCCCGCAGCCACCGCCGGGACGTACTCACGCGGGATTGAGCCGCCGACGATCTTGTCCTCGAAGATATAGCCCGCGCCGCGCTCGGCGGGCTGCACTGTGATCGTCACGTCGCCGAACTGGCCCTTGCCGCCCGTCTGCCGCTTGTAGAGACCCTGCTGCTTCACCGTCTTGGTGATGCTCTCGCGGTACGCCACCTGCGGGCGACCGACGTTCGCCTCGACCTTGTACTCACGCATCATGCGATCCACGATGATGTCGAGGTGCAACTCACCCATGCCGGAGATGAGCGTCTGGCCCGTCTCTTCCTCAGTGTTGACGCGGAACGTCGGGTCTTCGAGGGCCAACCGCTGCAACGCCACGCCCATCTTGTCCTGATCGGCCTTCGTCTTCGGCTCCACCGCAACCTGAATCACCGGCTCCGGGAACTTGATGTTCTCAAGCGTGATCGGGTGGTCGGGATCGCAGAGCGTGTCGCCCGTCCACGAGTTTTTCAGGCCGATGATCGCCGCGATGTCGCCGGCTTCGAGGCTGTCCACGTCCTCGCGGCTATTCGCCTGCAAGCGCACGATGCGACCGACACGCTCGCGCTGATCCTTGTTCGTGTTCAGGGCGTAGGTACCCTTCTCCAACCGACCGCTGTAGACGCGCACGAACGCGAGGTTGCCGTGCGGGTCCGCCGCGATCTTGAACACGAGGGCGGAGAACGGCGAATCCGCTCCCAGTCCGCGCACCTCGTCGGCATCGGTGTCCGGGTTCGTCCCGTGTACCGGCGGCACATCGGGCGGCGAGGGCAGGTAGTCCACCACCGCATCGAGCATCAACTGCACGCCCTTGTTCTTCAGAGCGGAACCGCAGAGTACCGGCACGAGCTTGTTGGCGATGGTCGCCGCACGCAGAGCCGCCTTCAATTCCTCGACGGTGAACTCGTCTTCGAGGATGTACCGATCCATCAGCGCGTCGTTGGTCTCGGCGACGGCCTCGATCAGATCGGCACGGGCCTGTTGCGCCCGCCCCACGAGATGCGCGGGAATCTCTTCCTCGCGGATGTCCACGCCCTTGTCGTCGTAGTAAATCTCCGCCTTCTGCGTCAGCACGTCAATCACGCCCTTGAAGTTGTCCTCGGAACCGATGGGCAACTGCACGAGCACGGGCCGCGCCTTCAGGCGATCAATAATCATCTCCACGGTGCGGTCGAAGTTCGCGCCCGTGCGATCCATCTTGTTCACGAAACAGATACGCGGCACATGATACTTGTCGGCCTGCCGCCACACCGTTTCGCTCTGCGGCTCCACACCGGCCACGGAGTCGAACACGACTACGCCGCCGTCGAGAACGCGCATCGAGCGCTCCACCTCCACGGTGAAGTCCACGTGTCCGGGCGTATCAATGATGTTCAGGCGCACGGCATCCGGTGCCTTGGCGTCGCCATTGTGCTCGGCCTTGCTCCAGTATGCCGAAACGGCGGCGGCGGTGATCGTGATCCCGCGCTCGCGCTCCTGCTCCATCCAGTCCGTTGTCGCGGCACCGTCATGCACCTCGCCCGTGCGGTGGATGCGGCCCGTGTAGAAAAGGATGCGCTCGGTCGTCGTCGTCTTGCCCGCGTCAATGTGGGCAATGATGCCGAAGTTGCGCGTCCTGCGCAGACCTTCAAGGCGTTTGTCGAGCGGTGCGGTCAAGGTTGCAGTTGCCATATGTGTGCCTCATCCTCGATTCCGGAGCCTTGCATCAGGCTCCCGAACTCCCCGCTCCGATCAGAAACAGGGGGATTGCGATACGTCCTAAAGGAGCACGGTGCGGCGGGCTTTGGTCGGTCTTCGTGACCGCAGGCCAAAGCCCGCCAGACTGCATTCCTCTACCATCTATAATGCGCAAACGCCTTGTTTGCTTCCGCCATGCGGTGCGTGTCCTCGCGCTTCTTGATCGTGTTGCCCGTGTTGTTGAAAGCGTCCAGCACCTCGGCGGAGAGCTTGTCAATCATCGTCTTGCCGTTGCGACTACGGGCCGAGGCGAGCATCCAACGGATAGCGAGCGACTGGCGGCGCGGCCCCTCGATAGGCACCGGCACCTGCAACGTCGCCCCACCGACGCGGCGCGGCTTGACCTCGATCACCGGCGTCGCGTTGCGCATCGCCAACTCGAAGACCTCCAGCGGTTCGCGCCCGGTCCGGCTCTGAATGGCGTCGAAGGAACCGTACACGATGCGTTCCGCCAGCCCCTTCTTGCCCTCCATCATCAGCTTGTTGATGAACTGCTGCACCAGCACGCTCCCGTACTTGGGATCGGGCAACGTCTCGCGCTTGACAACCTTAGTCCGCCTCGGCATCGCCTACACACTCCTCAAAATAGTCGCTAAGTCATTCAGTCGCTGAATAGCTACGCACCTTCCGGCAGTCTACTGAGCAACTTAGCAACTCAGCGACCTAGCTACCGCCCCGAAACCCACGCAAAAGAGCGGAGGGCGCAGTTTCTGCCCATTCCGCTCTCTACTGCTCACGTTCCCAGAGGGCTAGACTTCGCTCGTCACACAGCCAGCGGCGCACCGCTGCGTCTGCGACTAGCGACGCTTCGCGGGGGCTTTCCCAGCCACAGCCGCGCCAGCCTTGGGTAGCTTGGTGCCGTACTTGGACCGGCCTTTTTTCCGATCCTCCACACCACGAGCGTCGAGCGTTCCACGCACAATGTGATACCGCACACCCGGCAAGTCCTTCACGCGCCCGCCCCGGATAAGGACGACCGAGTGTTCTTGCAGGTTATGCCCCTCGCCGGGGATATACGCCGTGACCTCAATCTGATTGCTGAGGCGCACGCGAGCGATCTTCCGCAGGGCGGAGTTCGGCTTCTTCGGGGTCATCGTCTTCACCTGTGTGCAGACGCCCCGCTTCTGCGGCGAACCCTTGCCCATCTTCGTCCGGCCCGCATAGCGACCGAGCGAGTTGTTGGTAAATTGCAGGGCCGGAGCCTTGGTCTTCTTCGAGACCGGCTTACGCCCCTTGCGCACGAGTTGGCTGATCGTCGGCATTTCCGGCTTCTCCCTCACACACGTTGCCCGCGCACAACCGGCACAGAAGGGCAGTATCTGCCTCCCGCGCCGTTCTGTCAAGGGTTCCGGGGGAATCCACAGGGTTCGGCGCGGTGAAATCCGAGGCTACGGTATCCGCAGGGTACGTATAAAACGTATTCTGCGGACACGCACCCCGTCATCGCACGTCGTCCTGACGACCGCCGCTTCAGGCCACTATCAGTACCGCCTTGCCGGGATACGCCCGGTCGAGCAACCGTTGCGCCACGTCCGCTACATTCGTCCACGGTTCTTCGATGTCAATTCGCACACGCAACTCGCCCCGCACCATCAACTCCGCGAGGTGCGCGAGGCCGACCGATGCGGGTTCGTTCCGCAACTCGAAGTACATCGAGAGGCCATACAGCGTGGCCCCGCCCGCCCCGTAGAACTTGCTCAAGGGCAGTGCTTCCCCCTCGCCCGCCGATGTGCCGTAGAGCACATAGGTGCCTCCCGGTGCCAGCATGGCGAACGCTTGCGCCATCACCGGCCCCGCTGTGGCGTCTACGATCAGGTGGTACGGCCCGTACTGCCCCGCCTCCGCTGCGTCCGCACTGACCACGGTGTTCGCCACGCCGAGTTCGCGTACGAGGTCGGCGTACCGTTCCTGCCGCAGCACCGCCGTCACGGTCGCGCCCGCGTTCTTTGCCAGTTGCGCCGCGAAGTAGCCGACGCCGCCCGACGCCCCCGTGATGAGTACCGCCTTGCCGCTCAGGTTGCCACCCTTCCGTACCGCATGGAGTGCCGTCAGGCCGGCCACGGGCAGTGTCGCCGCCTGCGCGAAACTGAGACCGTCCGGCAACGGTGCGAGTGAGTCTGTTGGTACCGCGACGCGCTCCGCCCACCCCCCGGCACCGAGAAAGCCCACGACCCGCATCCCGGCAGCAGGGCCGGAGCCGTCCGCCGCCGCCCGTTCTACCGTACCCGCAACGTCCCATCCGGGCCGCCCTCCGCTCTCCTTCGCAGAGAGCGACTGCCGCACCTCGCCTCGGTTGAGCGAGAACGCCGCCACGCGCACCATAGCCTCATTCGCCTTCGGCTCCGGGGCTGCCACGTCCTGCAACACCATCTTCCCCGGCGCGTTCATGTCCACTACCACCGCTCGCACCGTGCTGCTCGTTCCCGTCGCGCTCATGACGCCGCCTATCCTTATGGTTTGCCCGTGTCGCCCCGTCACGCGGCGGGGTCTGTCGGTGCGAACGCCGCAATGCACCGTATCCTTCCGGGAACCTCACGCCCTCCCCGGAAACGAAGCGTCAGCAGCCATGCGGGTGTGTCACTCCAGACGCGATTGCGGCACCGGAGTTGCGACGTACCCCTTGTATACGTGCGCAACGCCCGCGCCTATTCTGTGTCCCACGAATGTGTGTCCCACGAATGTGCTGGAGGAGTCCACCGTATGGGAACCCGCTCGCGTCTCTCGTCCATCACGGCGGGCCTCGTTGCCGCCCTCGTACTCACCAGTTGTTCGCTCGGTTCGGAGAACGCCCCGATCCGTACCGGCACCGGCACCGACACGCCCCGCACCACCACCGCGACTACCGCGACTACCGCGACCACCGCGACCACCGCGACCGGCCCCGCTACAGGCGCGACAACGGCAGCCGTCACCGCCGCACCGACGGCGAACCGAACCGTGAACAATCCCGTAAATAACCCGGCCACCGCGAACACAAACACCGCCCGTGCCACCGCGAACGTCTCTATGCCCGCCGCCACGCAGTTGCAGCCCGTGCCGGAGGGGCAGGTGCTCACCGTGCGCGAGGTGAACCGCCGCGCCCGTCCCGCCGTGGTACAGATCACGAATAACCAGCAGCGACCGGGCGGCACCAACCCGCTCAACCGGGGCCAGATGGTGCCGGGGTACGAAGTACCGGCGGGTACCGGGACGGGCTTCATCTTCGACCCGCGTGGCTACATCATCACGAATAACCATGTGATCGAGGGCGCGAATTCGATAACGGTGACGACCACCGACAACAAGAGCTACGATGCCCGCCTGATCGGCGCGTACCCGATGGGCGACATCGCCGTGGTGCAGATTACCTGCATGGGCGACTGCCCCACCGTGCCGCTCGGCGATTCCAGTCGCCTCGAAGTCGGGGACGGTGTGGTCGCCATCGGCAACGCCCTCGGCTTGGAGGGCGGGCCGACGGTCACGGCGGGCGTGGTGTCGGCCCTCGGTCGCACCTTGCAGGAACCGGGCGAGGGGAACACGCAGGGGCCGTTCCTCATTGATCTCATCCAGACCGACGCGGCGATCAACCCCGGCAACAGCGGCGGGCCGCTCTTCAACATGCAGGGCGAAGTGATCGGCGTGAATACCCTCGGCGCGACGCGGGCCGAGAGCGGCGCGGTGGCGCAATCGGTCGGCTTCGCCATCTCGATTAACACCGCGAGGTCAACGGCGGACGCCCTCGTGGCCATGCAACCCGTGCCGCGAGCTTTCATCGGCATCTCCTACGGCCTCGTCTCGCCCGCGCAGTCGGCGCAGTTGCGCATCCCCGTGAACACTGGCGTACGGGTGACGCAGGTACAACCTAACTCCCCCGCCGACCGCGCCGGTATCCGTACCGGGGACGTGATTACCCGCCTCGACGGGCAAGACGTGCGCGGCGAGGGCGGCTTCGCCAGCATCCTGTTGCGCAAGAGACCGGGGGACACTATCGCCGCCACGGTACTGCGCGAGGGGCAGACCCGCGACTTCATGGTAACGCTCGTGCAATCGGAGATACGTCGCTAAAGCGGTGTTCGGGATGCTACGGTATCTATCGGGGTCGGTAGGCGGTGGGCTGAGAGCACTACCCTCCACGAGGGCCGCAGCCTACTATTCACGCTTATAGCGGCACATAGCGGCGTTGGAGCGGGTTGCGGGATGTGGATTGGCAGGGCAGGGTAGAGGTCATAGACTGAGAGCACCGCGCCACACGATGCCACTGATGCCGCCAACCTCCCCGATGACCGAGCTAACAACCCAGGTTCTGTGTTGCCCGTTACTGTGCCAGCGTGTTGATGCCCCGCGCCACAAGCACGGCGATCACCGTAAGCGAGGTGAGCGATTGCACCATGAATAACACCTTCGCGGGGCGCGAAAGTACGAGGGTGTCTGTGGGGCTAAAAGCGGCACTCGTGTTGAAGGAGAGGAACAGGTAGTCAAGAAAGGTGGGATACCAGCCCTCGCGCCGTGTGTCATCTAAGTAGGTCGGCAGCGAGATTTGGACGGAATCGGCGGGCTTTCGCCTGCGGGTTTCTCCCGATGCGGCGGGCTTTCACCTGCCGCTATCCCGTCCAGAATCAGTTGCGGACCTACTTAGCATCATCTGCGGAAAGAGGAAATCGTCGCTCACATGCATGTCCATGTGCCGCTTTGCGGGGCCGCCGCCATCCATCGTCCAGTAGACAAGGGCGAAAGCACCAACATTCAGCAGCCACACGATAGCCGCTCCAATAAGCAACCTGCGCGGTGTCATGCTGTTGCCGAACAGCCCTTCGGTGATGAGGGCCACGGCGGTAATCACCACGGCGGTGCAGATACCGCCCGTGACCGCAATGAAGAATCGGTGCGTCCAGACAGGCGACAGGTGCCAATGCGCGAACCGTACGATCACCACGGACACCGCGATCAGGGCCGGTACGAGGAACGGTGGCCCTACCGAAAGCTCCTCCGGCACGAACAGGAACGCCACCGCGAGGCCCGCGAGGGCAACCAGCGCGGGCCAGCGCGGTACTCCCGGCGGCACCCGGCGGTGCGTCGCGGTGTCCGAAGGGCTTGGGGTCGGGGCGGGGGACACAGGCATCGCACGCTCGCTTTTCGGGGATATACCACTACGCATCCGATGTACGACCCATGGAACGCCGTACCACGAATGTCGTGACGCGGGCGTGCAGGCTCGTACGTTGCACATGATAGCGGCGCGTGCTAGAATCCCCTAGCATCGGGGAGTGGCGCAGTCCGGTAGCGCACACGGCTGGGGGCCGTGTGGTCGCAGGTTCAAATCCTGTCTCCCCGACCACCTCAAATATACTGTACCGGGTACTGCGTACTGGGTACTGGGGTCGCACTCAGTACTTGGCACCCGGTATCCGGTAATTTTTTTGTTCCTTCGATTTATTTGACCTATTCCATCCGTATCTGTAGGGGGTAACGTGGTGAGCCAGCGCATCGTCATCGCCGACGACGAATCCATTATCCGCATGGACTTGCGGGAGATGCTTGCGGGGCTGGGCTATCAGGTCGTGGGCGAAGCCGCCGACGGGCGCACCACGCTGCACCTCGCCCGCACCCTGCGCCCCGATCTCGTCATCATGGACATCAAGATGCCGGAGATGGACGGCATCGCCGCCGCCGCCGCCCTCACCGAGGAGAAAATCGCCCCCGTGCTGCTCCTTACCGCCTTCAGCGAGCAGGATTTGATTCAGCGAGCGACGCAGGCGGGGGTGTCGTACTACCTCGTCAAGCCCTTCCGCGAGGCGGAACTCGTCCCCGCCATCGAGATCGCGCTGTCGCGCTACCGCGAGTTCGTGGACTTGCAGCGCGAAGTCACCGACCTCAAAGACGCCTTGGAGACGCGCAAGATCGTCGAACGGGCAAAAGGCGTACTAATGGAGACGCAAGGCATCAAAGAGGCCGAGGCGTTTCATCGCATCCGCAAGGCGAGCATGGACAGCCGCAAGTCCATGCGGCAAGTCGCCGAAGCGATCCTGCTCACCTATGAGATGAATATGTCGGCGGGCGCGTAGCCCCGAAATGCCCGAATGCACCATGCACGCAGCGGGCGCATTTCCGCTTCGGCGGATTGCGTGCCGTCCACGGGCGCGGTATGCTGGCGTCCGCTACCGACAACAGAGGGATAGACTGGCGGGAGGGCGCGGTGATCGGATCGGCGTTCGTTATAGACGCGCATTGCCACCTCGGCGGGTCGCTCGTGAGCGGCGTAGAGAACGGCGAGGGCGATCTGCACGCAGCACTCGCCGCACACGGCGTTGACATGGCGATGGTGATGCCCCACCCGCATCAGGGGCCGGAAGTCTATGCAAGCCACGACTGCATTGCCCGCCTCGTGGAGCGGCACCCCGGCGTTTTCTGGGGCATGGCGAGCCTCAGCCCCCGCCTGCCGGAGGCGGATTACCGCCGTGAGATCGTCCGCTGCGTGCGCGACCTCGGCTTCCGTGCCATCAAACTCGACCCCTCCGTTCACGCCCTGCCCCCGAACCACCCCCGCTGCGACGCAACCTTCGCGCTGGCGCGGGAACTCGGCGTGCCGGTACTGATCCATACCGGCTTCGGCGTGCCGAACGCCCTGCCCGCTCTGGCGATCCCGCCCGCCCTCGCCTACCCGGATGTGACGGTGGTACTGGCCCACGCGGGCTTCGCGGTCTTCACGCCGGAAGCTATCGTGGCGGCGCAAGTCTGTCCCAACATCGTCCTCGAACCGTCATGGTGCGCGAGCTATCAGATCGCGGAGATGGTGCGCACCGCCGCTATCGGGCCGGAGCGCGTGATGTACGGCTCCGATCACATTAGCAACATGGCCTCCGAACTGGCGAAATTGCAATCGCTCGGCCTCACCGAGGGGCAACTGGCGCAGGTTCTCGGCGGCACGGCACGGCGGGTCTTCGGGCTACTTGAAACGGATACCGGCGACACCCGCACGAACGAGTATGCGCGGTCGGGGAGGGGTAGATGACGGGAACACCTTCGGCCCCTGCACCGTCCCTCGCGCCATTCCGCCTCACGGGGCAAGTGGCGGTGGTCACGGGCAGCGGGCGCGGTATCGGGCGGGCAACTGCCCTCGCGCTCGCGGAAGCGGGCGCGACCGTGATGCTGCTCTCGCGCACCGCGAGCGAGTTGGAGGCGGTGCGCGACGAGATCGTCGCGGCGGGCGGGCGGGCGATCCCGGTCGTCGCGGACGTGACCGACAGCGAGAGCGTGCGGGCGGCGACGGAAGCGGTACTCGCCGCGAGCGGGGGGCGGGTGGACATCCTCGTGAACAACGCGGGCGGCGGCGGTCGCTTCGCCCTCGCCGACCTCACCGAGGAGAACTGGGATCGCATCGTGGATGCCAACCTCAAGAGCACGTTCCTCTGCACGAGAGCCTTCGTGCCGCAGATGCTCGCGCAGGGGCGCGGCAAGATCGTCAACCTCGCCAGCATCTACGGCGTGGTCGGCTACCCGGAGCGCGTCGCCTATGCCGCCGCGAAGGGCGGTATCGTGCAGATGACGCGGCAACTCGCCGCCGAACTCTCGCCGCAGGGCATCACGGTGAACGCGGTTGCCCCCGGCGTCATCCGCACGGCGCAGACCGCCCCACTGCTGGAGCCGGGGCTGCCCTACCCCGAATACGTGCTGCGCCAGACACCCCTGCGCCGCTTCGGGGAAACGGCAGACGTGGCATGGCCCATCGTCTTCCTCTGCTCCCCGGCGGCGGATTTCATCACCGGACACACCCTGATGGTGGACGGCGGCTGGACCGCGATATGAGCGGCGACACGAGAGGAACGAAAAGTACGATGACGACCACGACGATCACGCAACAACCGTTCGGCTCCACACGCGAAGGTGTCCCCGTGGAGTTGTTCACGCTCACGAACGCCCACGGCCTGACGACGACGATCACGAACTACGGCGGCAAAGTCGTCACCCTGTTCGCGCCCGACCGGGCGGGGGTACTGGCAGACGTGGTACTCGGTTTCGACGATCTCGCGGGGTACCTCGCACCGAATCCCTTCTTCGGCACGCTCGTCGGGCGATACGCGAACCGCATTCGGGGTGCCCGCTTCACGCTCAACGGGATCGTCCACCACCTGACGCCGAGCGAGGGCGGCAACAGCCTCCACGGCGGCGCGGTCGGCTTCGACAAGGTGATCTGGGACGCGCACGCGAGCGAGGGCGCGAACGGCCCGCAACTCGCGCTCACCTACCGCAGCCGCGACGGCGAGGAAGGCTATCCCGGTACCCTCGACGTAACCGTCACCTACACCCTCACGAACGACGACGCCCTCGACATTCGCTACGACGCCGTGACCGACAAGGACACGGTGGTGAACCTTACCAACCACTCGTATTTCAACCTTGCGGGGGCAGGGGCGGGGACGATCCTCGATCACGTCCTGCGCATCAATGCCGCCGCCTTCACGCCCACGGACGCGGGGCAGATACCCACCGGCGAGATTCGCCCCGTGGACGGTACGCCGATGGACTTCCGCGAGCCGACGCGCATCGGCGCACGCATCGCACGAGACGATGCGCAGTTGCACCACGGCGGGGGATACGATCACAACTGGGTGCTGAACGGCGACGCGGAGGAAACCGCGCCCGCCGTCGAACTGTACGAACCGGGGAGCGGGCGCGTGCTCACCGTTGTCACCACCGCGCCCGGTGTGCAATGCTACACTGGTAACAAACTAGGGCGGAACGTCGTGGTCGGCAAGGGCGGCGCGACCTACGGGCAGCACGCGGGGATATGCCTCGAAACGCAGCATTTCCCCGACGCCCCGAACCAGCCGCACTTCCCCTCGCCCGTCGTGCGGGCCGGGGAACACTACCGTCAGCGCACCATTTTCCGATTCTCGACGCGCTGAGGCGCGAACGACGCAAACGACGCGGATAGCGGGGGAAGCATGGCGGAAACGCGCATCGGCAATGTGGCGGTCGTCGGGGCCGGGATGATGGGCTGCAACATCGGCACGGAATACGCCATAGGCGGGCATCAGGTGACGCTCTTTGCCCGGAGCGCGGAACACGCCGAGCGGGCAACGGCGCGGGTGCGGTCGGCCCTCGACGCGCTACGCGACGGCGGCGTACTCGACGCGGCGGCGGCGGCGGCGGCACTGGGGCGGGTGCGCACCGCGACAACCCTGCCGGAGGCGGTCGCGGGGGCGGAACTGATCGTAGAGAGCATCCCCGAAAACCTCGCCCTGAAGCGCGAGATGTTCGTCACATTAGAAACGCTTTGCGCCCCCGGCGTGATCTTCGCCACGAACACGAGCGGGTTGCCGATCACGCAGATCGCCACCGCGCTCGCCCACCCGGAGCGGCTCATCGGCGTGCATTACCTCAATCCGGCGCACCTCATGCCGCCCGTGGAGGTGATACCGGGCGAGGCGACGGCCCCCGAAATCGTGGAGCGCATGCGCGACACGCTAACGGCGTTGGGGAAATCGCCCGTGGTAGTGCGGCGGGAAGAACCGGGTTTCCTCTGGAACCGCCTGCAATTTGCGCTGCTGCGCGAGGCGTGCCACATCGTTGAGCAGGGCATCGCCACGATGGAGGAAGTTGACCTCGTGATGCGGCAGGGGCTAGGGCGGCGATGGAGCATCGTCGGCCCCTTCGCGTCGCTCGACCTCGGCGGCATCGGCACGGCGGCCCTCGTCGCGCAGTACCTCCTCCCCGCCCTCAGCGACGCCAAGACTCCGCCGCCGACGCTTGCGGAGCCGGTCGCCGCCGGTCGCACCGGCGCGGAGAGCGGCGGGGGCTTCTACGACTGGCCCCCGGAGAAGTTGCAGGCCACCGTCGCACGGCGCAACGCGATGCTCGTTGCCGCCCTGCGTGCGGAGCAGCAAGGCAGCGACGGCGAAGGATAAACGGCAAAGAGTAGACGCCGAAGCGCACTATTTGTCACAGGTATCGCGTGGTGCGCATGGTGGAGGGTGATGTTCTCAGCCCGCCGCATTGACTTTCCCCGCACGGCGGGCCGATGAAGGTTCACAGCTGAATCGGGTAGCGGGGCATGTATGTGGTGCGGGCTGAAGCCCGCACCACATGAGGAGTACCCTGCCAACCTCCCTGCCACACCGCTTTAATCTACGGGCGCGGCGTCGCGGGGGGGCGCGGCGGCATCGTGGCGGCGGGCATGTTCCCCGTCGTGCCGGGGGTGCCGGACATCGCGGGGGCGGGCGACGAGAGCAGCAGGAATATCTCGCCGCCGAGCCACAAATCGAGCCACAGGCGACTGAGGGCCGGGTCGGCGATCAGCGGCAAATCGGCCACGAGCACGCTCCGCCCGCCGCTGCTGACGATACGCCCGGTCACGCCGCTTGCCGCCGCCGACACGAGTGGGCGGCCCGTGCGCAACTGCCGGTACTCCGCCATCCGCCGCGTCAGTTCGGGGCCGTCGGCACTGGCGTCGCCCGCATTCGCGTACACGAGGGCGATGTGCAGCGTGCGTTGGTAGGTGCCGCTGTCGGTGTAGCCCGCCGCGAGCAATTCCGGGCCACGGAGCGGCATGTACTCCCGCGTTAGTTGCGCGTACACCTCCGGGCGCACCGTGGAGGCGGCGTTGCGCACGGCGTCCGGCGGGGCAGTGGCGAGGCTCGTAACATTCGGGAATGCCCCCGCGAGTGCTCGCATCGCCGGATTCGCGTCGAAGCTGGGAAAGCGGCGGGCTTCGGTGTCCAACGCCGCCTCGATCAGGCCCGTCCTCGGCGCGGCAAGCAGCCGATCACGCAAGACCGCGACGCGGTTCATGCGACCGAGCGCGAGTTGCCCGCGTGGGTCGCGCAGGTCGGCCTCGTCGTCGGCGCGGATCGTCAGGTACGGGGTGGCACTGCGCAAGGCGGACGTGTAGCCGCCGGTCTGCAACTTCGTCGTGATCGCGTCGGCGTCGAAACCCCCTTCGAGGCGGCTGAGGGCGTCTGGCAACCGCCCCGCCCACAACTCGCGCTCGATGCCGTACACGTCGTACCCGAAGGCGTCGCGCCACTGCCCCGGTTGCCCCGTGCGCCCCGCGAACTCCGAGAGGTAGCAGCCGCCGAGGGCGTTCGCATAGTCGGCGGGCGCGATATTCTGCGCCCCCAGATCGGCGGGGCCGCGCACCTGATCGTACGCATAGAGCTTGCGCACCTCGCCCGGATTGGCGTAGGCGACATAGCCGCCGAAACGCGGGTCGTCGGGCAGGTACGAGAGCATCCGCAGGAAGTCCGGGGCGGGGGTGCCACGGCGCGGCGTCGGCGGCACCGTCCCGCCGCCCGCGCCCGCAGCGGTCGCGGGGGAGTCGGTAGGCGGCACGTAGGGGGCGGTACCCTGCGGCAACGGCGTGCGCGGCGGCGGGAACGTCTCGCCCGTGGGGCCGCTGCATGCCGCGAACACCGCCGCGCCCGCCGCCGCGATTACGCCGAGTAGTCGTCGCCGCGCTATCGCCCTCGCCATCGCCGCCCGCCCCTCGCGTGATCGCGCTGTCCGCAGTGACCGTACACCCGCCCCCCCATAATACACGGTCGGGGGCGCAAACGTCGCACGCTACGGCGCGAACCGCACGGCAATCGCATCTAAATCTAAGGGCGAACCTTCTCACGCTGCCACCGACATTTGCCGATAGTTCTCAGGGTTCTTGCCCTTTTCTCCGAGGTCGT
>JAABUN010006171.1_pt1 | contig 14051 bp, 14 predicted proteins | sample 5559311 | NCBI WGS metagenome assembly JAABUN01 (sample SAMN10711877, study PRJNA513370) | rock metagenome | isolation source: Antarctica rocks | place: Antarctica: Victoria Land, Siegfried Peak sud | reverse complement strand
ATTGGTCAGAGACTATGAGCTATTGCCCGAAACATCGGAGACGTTTATCTACATTGCTATGATCCGGATCATGGTGAGGCGATTAGCATAAAATTTGACCTCTCAAAACTTTTCAAACACCCTCTGACTAAAAAATATTGCAAATGACATTATTAAAAATAACAAACAATACTGTTTTTACAAAGTTCAATCAAGATTTAAGCAAACCAACTGACGAAGATAAATTTAGTATCAAAGCGGGGGAAGAACTCAATATCAAGTATGGGTTTAAAGCAGGAAATAGTTGTTTTGTAAAATTAGAGCAAGAGCTTGGTACTGTGGGCAAACTAGGCTATTTTTTGCAAAAAGATATTGATGTTGAAATTGCTGAAGTTCGAGGTGTCTGGCTCACAAATGTTGATAGCGATATATTGCATTCCCGCGCTCAGATTGAGGCGGGTTTGCAAAGACTCAAAAACTTAGGTTTTAACACTATTTATCCGGTAGTTTGGCAACGGGGTTTTACCCTTTATCCTAGCAAAGTTGCCCAAGATTTTATAGGTTTCTCTGTGATGGAAACTCCTAACTTTTTTCAAAATAGAGATATGCTAACAGAAGTTATAGAAATAGCAAAACCTCTAAAGTTAAGGGTTATTCCTTGGTTTGAGTATGGTTTAATGACTCCCCCAAACTCTCCCTTAGCTCAAAACCATCCTAATTTATTAACTCTAGATATTAAACAAAATCTAATTAGATTAAAAAGCCACGATAGTAATAAGCGCGATATTCAAGCTTGGTTAAATCCCTGTCAACCGAAAGTACAACAATTCATGGTTGATTTAATTGCTGAAATTGTCGAAAACTATGAAATTGATGGGATTCAATTAGACGATCATTTTGGATTTCCGGTAGAAATGGGCTACGATTTATTTACCCAAAATCTCTATAAAACTGAACAAAGTGTTAAAGATGTTCCTGCTAATCATCAAGATCCAAAATGGGTAAGTTGGGCGACTATAAAAACTACTGAGTTACTAGAAAAAATATTTCATGCTGTTAAAAGCAAGCGCTCAGATTGCTTGGTTTCTATTTCTCCTAACCCTCTAGACTTTGCTAAAAAATATTATTTAGCAGATTGGGAATCATGGGTAAAACAGGGTTTAGGAGAGGAAATAGTTTTGCAAGTGTATCGAGATAATCTACCTCGTTTTTTGGGAGAAATAAGTAAGTTAGAAGTTATAAAATCTAAAAACCATATTCCGGTTAGCATCGGTATTTTAACTGGGCTTAAAAATAAACCTGTTGCTCTTGATTGGATTAAAGAACAAATCCACGAAACTCGCGCAGCTAAACTCGCTGGGGTATCTTTTTTCTTCTATGAAAGTCTGTTTAATGAAATGGTACTAAATCCTAGCAATACGTTGAAGATAACGGCTAGAGATTTAGCACAGATTGAGGATTTATTTGGATAGCATCCTTGAAACAGGAGAAATTAGACGAATATATCTGTTAATATTTTTTCTTAGGTGCGATCGCTTGTCTCAACTTAAAAGTGAAACTTGCCACCAATTCTCAGTATTATTACCTAAGTTTTTTAGTTTTTATTTGCTGTCATCTATACAAAGACATATTTCTATCATCATCCAAGCGTAAAACTGTCAAGATATAAATCTGATTGTTAAGCAATTAGTAACACTTGTATATTATTGTGTTGTTTTTTTGTCACTTTATAGCTGCATTGAGTATATTTTTAAAAGATAAAGAAATTATTAAGAAGAGGTTTCTATGACTCCAGCAATTTTACGTCGGCTGTGGTCGGTAGTTGAAGCTACACAGGCTCATACTCTATTAAAACTTGATGATGCCAGCCTTGTACAGTGGTTGATTAAGCAAACTACTAACACAACATCTTTAGATGGTAGCCAAACCGATGTCCTTAGCGACTATATACAGTCACGTCTAACTTTAATTCGAGATTTAGCCCAAGAACGTTAATTAGCATTAAATCTCTAATCATTAAGGATTAGGTCTTGGTGCTAAAGGCGGAAAACTTTGCACAGAACGATTGTTAGTTGTTGCCAGAACTTGAGCTACAAAAGTATAGCCGAGGTAAGCCGGAACAACTATAGCAATGGAAAGAGCGATCGCACTGAGCCACTTGCCAGGTTGCCAAGCAGAACCGTAAGAGCAACGATAGGGATCGCGGTTGAGAAATTCAGGTTTAATAATTTCTCTAAAGGCGATAGGTCGCTTGAAACGCACGCGGCGATCGTCTAGTTTTTCCAGCAAGATCCAGCCAGCTTCCATTTCTTCGTCACATAAAAGCTGGAAAACTCCTGGATCTTTGAATAAATCACGCTTAGCACGGACAATTTTAAACTCCCATCCTACCAGACGCGGATCTTTAAGTTCTTGCTCTTTGCCATAGCCATTACTATGATGCTCGGATGTACCGTTAAATTCGTAATCTTCGTAAGGCGTTAACATTTCTTCCTCCACATTTTGTTTTAGGTTCATAGGATTATTTGCCCGAATTTTCTGCTCACAATTACGACATTATTGAATACTGCACTACTGATAAACAGGCTACAAAAAGAATTTCTCAGGAAAACGAACTTATTACTGGGTTATTTGCTTAAGGGAAAATAACCCTCAATTAACCAATCTGCTCCTACACTCCGCGCCTTGTAACGCTCTAGGGTGAGAGCCTGAGTCATGTTAGTTAAATTCAATTCACCTACCGGGGAAAAAGCCTGAGTACCACCAATAATTTTTGGGGCAATAAAAGCAAGCACTTTTTGAACAGCACCACAGGAAATCGCGCTGGCGGCTAAAGTACCTCCACATTCCCACAATACGGACATAATACCCAAAGAATATAAATACTTCATTGCCTCGGTTGGTGTCAAAGGGTCTAATTCCACAACCATTACTCCCTTGGCTAACAGCAATTGTTGAAAATCTCTATTCACTCCTACGGCGGTTAATACTAAAGTGGGTGCAGAGGCTATTTCTTGCCATAGGTGAGCTTCGGCGGGTAAATCTAAGGTACGGCTCATTACTACCCGCAAGGGGTTCTTAGCCTCCCCAAGCCTACTCGTCAATTTGGGATTGTCTAATCTTAAAGTGTTACCGCCAATAATGATCGCATCGCAAGCCCCCCGCAACTTATGCACCTCACTCCGAGCGGCTTCCCCCGTAATCCAGGCACTATGACCATTACTGGTGGCAATTTTGCCATCGAGAGTCATCGCATACTTTAAAATGCCAAAAGGCTGATGATAGACAATCCGATGAATAAAAGCCTCGTTTAACAGACGGCAATCAGCTTCCTCTACTCCTACTACTGTTTCTATTCCCGCAGAGCGCAATCTGGCAATACCTCCTCCAGAAACGCGCGGATCGGGGTCAACCATCCCGACTACGACTTTAGCCACCTTAGAATCGACTACAGCTTCGCTACAAGGAGGAGTTCGCCCGTAATGATTGCAAGGCTCTAGATTTACGTAAATTGTTGCACCCGTTGCTCGGCTTCCGGCAGCTTTGAGCGCAAAAACTTCAGCATGGGGTTGACCTGCGCCGGGGTGGAAACCTTCACCGATAATTTCGCCATTACGAACTACTACCGAGCCGACTAAGGGATTAGGGGCTGTGCGTCCTAGGGCGTTACGAGCTAGAGACAAGCACCGTTGCATCATCTCTTTATCAAAGGCAGTAACTACCGCTATTGGCGGCGAATTGTTTGGGGCATCTGAGGAAAAGTTCACGTAAATAGATTATTTTTAATGCTGGGCAATATTATAAGGGCGATCGCCAATAGGTAACTAATTAGTATTTACTGATTGATGCTGCCACCAGCGATTAAGAGGATAATAAACCACTGGGCCCCAAAGACTGCTAACGATCGCACTAGCTAAAGCCGTTTGCTGGTGATAAGTCCATTGGCGGGCTAAAGTCAGCACAAATTTGTCTAGGAATAGAGCAATATTTTGGTTAGGTTCGGGAAAAGCAAATTGCCAGCCCATAATCGTTTCTGCAAGTATAGTCATACCAAAGATAATTAAAGCAATAGAAATAAAATCTTCCTGCAAGTAGCGCGTTTTGTGCAAACGCGCCGTCACAATACCCACTACTGCCAAACTCAAAGCATGAGTAGGAAGAGGGTTTGTCATTCCATCTTGCAACCAGCCTAAAGTTACCCCCGCAAGCAAGCCAGCCACCATCGAGCGTTTGACGCTCCAACATACCACCCAAATTAATAGCCAGTTGGGAGCAATGCCTAATAACTCTAGTCCTGGTAAACGCAGAGTCAAAAGCAATAAACACAATCCTAGAGAACCAACTACGACTGTCCAATTTAATAAATGGGTTTTAACCAAGCTTTGACGCACAAACTTTCTCCTCAAAGCTGATTATTATTTTCCTGATTGCCAACATTGGCAGATACAAACACCCACTCTAAATAATTTAGCGGTGAAGTGAGAGCAAGTTCAGCTTCCGGGGCAGGACTTTTAGTTAAATCGATTTTTTCTACTCTCCCCACAGGTATACCCGCCGGAAATATTTGACTATAAGGCGAAGTTGCCACAAAGTCACCGAGGCGGACATCGGGGACTTTATCAAAAAATTGCATCACCACCCGTGTGGAAGATTGCCCTCTAAGCAATCCAGTAAAACGACTGCGGCTAACAGTTACTCCCACTTGACTTGTAACGTCGCTAACTAATAAAACGCGGCTGGTGTGGGGAGTAACACCAACTACTCTACCCACCAACCCGCCTGGAGCCGTAACGACAAAATCTATTTTGACTCCCTCCTTGCTACCGCGCCCCAGAGTTACTTGTTGCCACCAAAGGTCAGCATTGCGTCCAATTACTGGTGCGACAATCATTCTTCGATTTTTTTGCGCGGCTCGGTAATCTAGTAATTCTTTTAGCTGTTGATTTTGACTTTCTAATTCTACTAAGCGCCCAAGTAATTCGATTGTTTGAGCATTATCTAACCGCTCGACTTGAGGAGGATTTTGAAAGGGGCGAGTAACTATACCTGTTAGTTCGCTAATTGCGGCTCCTTGAGTTTGCCGAATTATCCACGCACAAACGAGCGCCAAACAAGTACCGATTAATTGCCACCGATTTTTATCCCACCACCGCAACATTGCATACATCGCTATTGACTTTGAGAACGTCCGCTAAATACTCGTTCCATTTGATTGAAGTTTTCTAATACTTTGCCTGTACCCAAGACTACACAGTTTAAAGGTTCATCTGCTATGTGGGTAATAATGCCCGTCTCATGACTAATTAAAGTATTGATGCCCCGCAGTAAAGCTCCACCTCCTGCCAGCATAATACCGCGATCGACAATATCGGCGGCAAGTTCTGGAGGTGTTCGCTCTAAAGTGCGCTTTACTGCTTCAATAATTACCAGTAGTGGCTCTGACATACTTTCTCTGATTTCTGGCCCTTTTATTGTCACCGTTCGGGGCAATCCTGAAAGTAAGTGCAATCCTCGTACTTCCATCACTGCCTCATCATCACCGCGAGTAGGGTAAGCTGAACCAATGCGAATTTTGACTTCTTCGGCGGTGCGTTCGCCAATAATCATATTGTGAATTTTTTTCATGTAATGAATGATTGCTTCATTTAGCTCGTCTCCAGCCACCCGCACCGATTCGCTTTCTACCGTGCCGTTATAACTTAGCACAGCAATTTCTGTCGTTCCGCCACCAATATCGATAATCATGTTACCTATGGGTTCAGTTACGGGCAATCCCGCCCCAATTGCCGCCGCCAATGGCTCGTCAACTACATGAACTTCTCTTGCTCCTGCGCGCAACGCCGCATTCATGAGGGCTTGTTGTTCTACCCCCGTCACGCCGCTAGGAATGCCTACTACAATGCGCGGGTTTACCGTTCTACCACCACTGGCGCGTTGAATAAAGTGCTTGAGCATCAATTCGGCTGTGTCAAAGTCTGCAATCACGCCATCACGCAACGGGCGACTAACAATCACACTACCGGGAGTTCTACCCAACATTTTTTTGGCATCTTCTCCCACCGCCAGAACTTGTTTGTTTTTGGAATCGATAGCGATAACCGAAGGCTCTTGTAAGACAATGCCTTTACCCGATACAAAAACGAGGGTATTGGCTGTACCGAGATCGATACCCATATCCCTAGATAAAGAAGGCTGATTAAAAAAACCAAAAAGACCCACGTGCCAAGCTACCCCAAAGTTTGATAAGTTCTATTTAAAATAAAAAATAGTAACCGTGCTGGATTCTATTACGTCTTGTGCGTTTAGTCTAGTAGAATTACGAGGTTTTTGATAGCTAGGAATTAGATTTGCAATTTTTAGAGATTAGAGGCACGATTATGGAGTACACCTGTACTGTAATAAATTAATATGAGTGTTAATGTTGTGCATCTGGTTGGGCGCGTGGGTAGAGATCCAGAGGTTAAATATTTAGATAGTGCCAAAGTAGTATGTAAGTTGACGTTGGCTGTCAATCGCCTATCGCGCAATAGTGACGAACCAGACTGGTTTAACTTAGAAATGTGGGGTAAAACTGCCGAAGTAGCGGCTAATTACGTCCGCAAAGGTAAGCAAATTGCCGTGGAGGGTTCCTTAAAGTTTGACAGTTGGAGCGATCGCGCTACCGGAGCAAATCGTTCTTCCCCAGTTATTTTAGTAGAAAGACTAGAGTTATTAGGCTCTAAGAAAGAAGACGAGGCTAATAGTTTTAGCGGCGGTAGTGGAATGTAAAAAACAGGCAGAAAATTAATGTTTTTCTGCCTCTATTACTAATAACTAATTTGCAAAGTAACACCAGCTTCTACCTTCTGTTCGCCGCCGATAACGGGGGTAGGAGCTTTAGCATCAGCCAGACGATTAGCCGTTTCGTATTGAACTAGAGGCTGAGGTTGAGGAGGAGCCGCATTATTAATTTGAATGCTGACAATTTCTTTAGCCGTAAAATTCAACGCGCCCAAAACCGAATTAGCTTGTTGTTGGGCGTTTTGGGTAGCTTTTTTTAATGCTGCTTGTTCGGCGGCTAATATCGCGCTGTCGGTGGCTATAAACCTAATGCCTTCAATTTTTGTGGCTCCAACTCGGACAGATTCATCTAATAAATTGCCAATACTCTCGGTAGGAATTTGAAAACTAACGGTATTGGTAGCTGTATAGCCTGTCAATGTTTGCGTATTGTTATTGTAGCTATAGACGGGGTTGAGGCTGATACCCGTAGTTTCAAGCTTTTGAACTTGTGACCGAGATTTGAGCAAAGCGACTACGGCATTAGAACGTTTTGCGGCTTCCTGTTGAGCCGCCGTAGCCGTTTTTCCTGGGACTTCTACACCTAAACGCACCTCTGATAAGGTTGTGGGAATTGTCTCTATGCCACGACCGCTAACGGTTAAAGTCCGCATCAACATATTTTGTACCTGTCCTCGATCTTGAGCTACGGAGCTAGAGGTTGTAATGCCTAGCAGACCAACAGCTAAAAGCAATAATACAAAACCCTGGCGTAAATTTTTGCTAATGCCTAGTTTTTGTACGGACGAGTTATTTATCAACTTAAGTTTCATGGATTGTTAGTTTGCCAAAATATTTTTAATCATCTCAACTATTGCCGCTAGTAAAGTGCGGCTCGTCACATCTAATAATGATGATGCTAAGGCTTCCTTGCAATCTTCTTGTACAGTAAAAAAGATGATTTCTACATAGCTAATGGAAATAGAAGCAATTACTGCCCTTGACTTGCCACTGTTAACGCTTGTTCCCCCCTGGAATAAGACGATTTTACTAACTGCTAACGCCTCACCCGAAAGTAGCACTCTTGTCCTAGCGGGAGTATTGCTAAGTTTAGTAGTAGTGTATCTAGCAAGCAAAATTGGCGGAGAACTAGCCAATCGCTTTGGCTTACCGCCAGTATTAGGAGAATTAGTCGGCGGCGTAGTAGTGGGTGTTTCGGCTTTGGATCTTTTGGTATTTCCCGAAGGCGGTGGCGATAGTTCAAGTTCGCTGATTATGACCTTGCTTCAAGCCACCGCAGGCTTAGAGCCAAGCGCCGTAGCTGCCACTTTTCAAGGACAAAGCGAAGTGATTTCAGTTTTGGCAGAACTTGGGGTAATTATCCTGCTATTTGAAATTGGCTTGGAATCAAACTTAAGAGAACTATTAGCGGTGGGTTATCAAGCCTTAGTAGTAGCAGTGGTGGGCGTAATTGTCCCCTTTGCGGCGGGAACTATTGGGCTAATGACTTTGTTCCATGTGGCAGCCGTACCAGCGATTTTTGCTGGAGCCGCTTTGACGGCTACAAGTATTGGCATTACCTCTAAAGTGCTATCGGAACTAGGCAAGCTGAATTCTACTGAAGGTCAAATTATTTTGGGTGCGGCGGTAATTGACGATGTACTAGGTATCATCGTTTTAGCGGTGGTAGCGAGTTTGGCAAAAACTGGGGAAGTAGATGTTAGTAATGTCATTTATTTGATTATTAGCGCCACGTCTTTCTTGCTGGGAGCAGTTTTGCTAGGAAAAGTATTTAATAAGTCTTTTGTGAAAGTCGCATCATGGCTCAAAACTCGCGGTAGATTAACTATCCCTGCCTTTACTTTTGCTTTCTTGCTGGCTTATTTGGCGGCAGCAATCCATTTAGAAGCAATTTTAGGCGCTTTTGCGGCGGGTTTAGTCTTAGATGAAACCGATGAGCGTATAGAACTCGATGAGCAAGTACGTCCAATTGCCGACTTGTTAGTACCGATTTTCTTTGTCAGCGTTGGTGCTAAGACCGATTTAAGTGTTCTTAATCCCTTTGAACCCAGCAATAGAGAAGGTTTGATTATTGCGAGTTTTTTAATTGCGATCGCCATAATTGGTAAATTAGTCACAGGTTTGGCTGTCTTTGGGCAACCGCAAATCAATCGGTTAGCGATCGGTGTGGGAATGATTCCTAGAGGAGAAGTAGGGCTGGTATTTGCGGGGGTGGGTTCCGCTAGTGGCGCACTCTCTAAACCTTTGGAAGCAGCAATTATTGTTATGGTAATTTTAACTACTTTTCTAGCGCCGCCTTTGTTGCGAGTTGTTTTTCCTTCTGATCCCTTAAGTGAAGCAATTTCTAGTTTAAAAGATGCTCCTAATCCTACTACCGAATCAGTAGGGTCAAAGATCGAGTAGATTAGTAATGCTTTTAAGAAACAAGCCTAGGTTAGTTTGCGTCCGCTTAGAAAGATTAAGAACTTAACGCGCGATCGCCCAAAAACTGGCAAGCTGTAGTTGCGGTGCGATCGCGCGTCAAGTTGTAAACTAATCTTCTCTATAGCGTTTCTAGGTAAGCCCAACTGTGCCGATATTTACTACAAATACTCAGCTATACTCAATCATCAGCATCTCAACCAATATTGCAACAAATGGTGATGTAAAAACATAGCCAATAGTCAAAATTTGAAACGGCGTAAATGGCTAGAACGAATGACAATTAGGAGAAAACAACTGTGAGATTTCACTGGTTACTGCCCAGTATTTTAAGTATTTTTGTACTATCCTCGACCGCAGAGGCGGCAAAGTTACGTTCTTGGCGTTTTGATACTACCCACAATAGGTTACACATCAATACCGATGGCGGTGTTCAACCTAAAGCGAAGCTAATTTTTAACCCGACTCGCTTAGTAATCGATCTGCCAGGAACAACTTTACAACGTTCTACAGTCAAGCAAGAATACGGCGGAGCAATTCGCAGTGTGCGAGTTGGTCAGTTTAACGAGAATACAACTCGGATTGCTTTAGAACTAAGTCCGGGATACAAATTAGATCCAAACTTGATCAAAATTCGCGGTGTGACTTCTAGCCAGTGGACGGTACAATTGCCCACACCGCAAAAAGTAACGGCGGCTCCCTTGACAAATCGCCCTTTAGCTCCTGTGGTTAGATCGAGCAATTCAAGCCCCAGCAAAGTCTTTACAGTTGTTACTACTAATGAGCAGCCTAATAAAAACTCCGGTAGTGGGAGAACGGCGGCTAATTCTGCCGCCATTGTTCAAGTTCACAATATCCAAGTAACCGCCGATGGTTTATTTGTCCGTACTCGTGGAGGTGGCACTCCGAGCGTTAAGGTTAATCGTAGTAGCGATCGCTCCCAAATTAACGTTGATTTAAGAGGAGCGGCTTTGTCGCCCCTAGCAGCCGCCAATACTAAAGTAAATCGGTTTGGGGTGGGCAATATTAAGCTCTCTCAAGTTCAATCTTCACCGCCTGTAGTTAGGATGGCGATGCAGGTAAATACTGGAAGCCCTGATTGGGAAGCGGCAGTTAGTCGGTATGGGGGCATAACGGTGCTGCCTGTAGGTGGTATTAGCGCAGTTAGGACTACCATCGTCGCCAGTACAACTACTTCTGCCCAGCCAGCGCCGGGAGTTGCAACGATTGAATCGGTAGAATTTAACGGCGATGGCAGCCAATTATTAATCAGAACCGATCAAAGTCTAACTTATACAAGCGGCTGGGATCGTTCTTCAGGATTATATCGAATTACTTTGGCTGATAGCCAATTGGCACGGGCGGTGAGAGGACCTAACTTAAATACTAATAGTCCTTTGCTAAGAGTCCGATTGCAACAACCATCGCCTCGAACAGTGTTAATTTCGGTGTTACCTGCGGCAGGAGTGCAGGTAGGAGAACTAAATCAACCGTCGCCAGAGTTATTAGCATTATCGTTGCAACGATCCTCTGGGGCATTGTTTCCCCCATCTTCGCCTACAACACCAGATGTAATTTCTATTCCCACTACTCCACCGCCAAATAATCCCACACCATCAGTTAAGCCGCGTACTGTTGGGCAAAAACGGACAGTGGTAGTTATTGACCCCGGACATGGGGGCAAAGATCCTGGTGCAATTGGGATTGGAGGATTACAGGAAAAAAATGTAATTTTGCCAATATCGCAAAAAATAGCGGCAATTTTAGAGCAACAAGGCATCCAAGTAGTAATGACGCGAGATAGCGATTACTTTGTCGATTTGGGGCCAAGACCAGTAATTGCCGACCGAGCAAATGCGAAGGTGTTTGTTAGCATCCATGCAAACTCCATGCCTGCTAACCGCAGTGATATCAATGGCTTGGAGACTTATTACTACGATAGTGGTCAGCGTTTGGCCCGGACTATCCATAATAGTATTTTGGGCAGTATAAATGTACGCGATCGCGGTGTCCGAAAAGCAAGATTCTACGTTTTGCGTAAAAGTACCATGCCCTCGGTATTAGTGGAAGTTGGTTTTGTTACAGGGGTAGTCGATTCTCCCCGGTTGGGAACGACAGCTTATCAAAATCAGATGGCTGAAGCGATTGCTCGTGGCATCTTGCAATATTTACAACAAAATCCGTAATCTTTTAGCCTGTGTCTGAATTTTCTGTTTGTCTTAATACGAGCTCCCTAAACCTCTCAAAATCTGCTTGTATCGGCATTTTTGATAGTGGCGTTGGCGGTCTAACGGTACTCCGTCAAGTGGCGCGTCAATTGCCTCTTGAATCAATTGTTTATTTTGGCGATACTGCGCGAGTTCCTTACGGTAATCGTTCAACGGCAGAAATTTTACAGTTTGTCCGAGAAATTATCAATTGGATGTTACAACAACAAGCAAAAATGGTAGTTATGGCTTGTAACACCAGTTCTGCCTTAGTATTAAAAACTGTGCAAGCGGAGTTTCCTATTCCTATTGTTGGCACAATTTTACCTGGTTCTTTGGCCGCAGCAAAGCTCGGTCGGCGCATTGGAGTAATTGCAACTCCCGCAACCGTTGCTAGTAATGCCTACCAGCAAGCAATTAAAGCCATCGATCCTACCCTTCAAGTTTGGCAAGTTGCTTGTCCTGAATTTGTACCTTTAATCGAACAAAACCGCGTTCTCGATCCTTATACAGCCCAAGTAGCCCAGCAGTATTTAGCCCCATTATTGGCAGAAAATATTGATACTCTAGTTTACGGTTGCACTCACTATCCCCATTTAGAGCCGATCCTGCGATCGCTATTGCCACCTAGCGTTAAGTTGCTCGATCCTGCTATTCATGTTGTGGCAACGGCAACTCAACAACTCGATTTACTTGACTTGACAAATACAGCTATTCCCCCGCTTCCTACTCGCTTTTGTGTTAGTGGTTGCCCCAAAAACTTTGCTCAATCTGCTCAATTATTATTGGGTTGTACGCCCATAGTTGAAAAGATATCTTTGACCTAAATTAAAAAATGATAAATTGTTCAACTTGTTAGGAGTTGGGGCTTATTGGAGCAATTTAGCCAAGAATAGGGCTAATAATTCCATTAAAGCGAACGATAAGTTTGTCTCATGCAAAAATTAGACTTAATCTAACTTCCCCGTTGCCGATGGTTAGCTTAAAATAAGTAAAGTATATGTAAATTTTCGTAACTAAATTCAGAGTCGGCTCATCTATGACCTCAGCAACTTCTCTCTTTTCTCCAGTAGAAGCAGACCTGTGTTTGCTATCAGAGAATTTAATTAAGTTAGTTGGTACTCATCACCCAATTTTCTTTGAAGCCGCGAAACACTTATTTGCCGCCGGAGGAAAGCGAGTGCGTCCGGCTATCGTATTACTGGTATCACGGGCAACAATGCTAGACGACGAGATTACTGAGCGTCACCGCCGATTGGCTGAGATTACAGAGATGATTCATACGGCAAGTTTGGTACACGATGATGTCGTAGATGAAGCGGAGTTACGGCGCGGTGTACCGACAGTTAATAGCTTGTTTGGCAATGGTGTAGCTGTACTAGCGGGAGACTTTCTGTTTGCTCAATCTTCTTGGTATTTAGCTAACTTAGACAACTTAGAAGTAGTCAAACTGCTGTCGGAAGTGATTATGAATTTTGCCACTGGGGAAATTCAGCAAGGAATGTCGCAGTTTGACCCGGAAGTAACAATTGAAGCTTATTTACAAAAAAGTTATTACAAAACTGCGTCTTTAATTGCCAATAGTTCTAAGGCCGCAGGATTATTGAGCGATGTTTCTAAAGAAACCGCCGAGCATTTGTATGGTTATGGTCGTCATTGGGGGCTGGCATTTCAGATAGTTGATGATATTTTGGATTTTACAGGTTCTACCAGTATGTTGGGTAAACCAGCCCTTGCAGACATTAGTAGTGGCAATTTGACCGCTCCTGCTTTGTACGCTTTAGAGGAAAAGCCGTATTTGGAAAAATTAGTTGAGCGTCAGTTTTCTAAGCCGGGAGACTTGGAAAGTGCGATCGCCTTAATTCAAGATAGTAACGGTATTGAGAGATCCCGTGCTTTAGCGGCTGATCATGCTCGTTTAGCGGTAGAGCATTTAGCCGATTTGCCCCCTTCGCAGTCAAAGCAAGCATTAATAAATATGGCTGATTATGTTTTAAGTCGGATGTATTAATTTATGCCAAATTTAAGCAATATCGGGGGGGATTTGGTTAAAAGGGGATTTTGATTTTATTTGGGTTTGAATTAATTTTTGGATATCTTGACGCTTAACTTCATAACCTGTATTAGCTTCTCCGGGATTTTCTAAAAAGATAATACTATCAACGCTTTGCAGCGCTACTAACTGAAACAAAATATGAGTGACGGGCATAGGCAAAGCAACTAATTGATCTTTGAAGTGGGCGCTACTGGTGGCACTATCTTGGAGAGTAGGAAAAGCATAGATTACCCGCTTTTCAATGTTTTGGCTGTTTCTAATAGTTGTTACTAACCAGTCTGAATCTAAACTTTGAACAATATAGTATTGCTCGTGACGTAAGTTTAAGGCTAATTGCTTTAGTCCTGGTGCGATCGCTTTCATTAAGCCCGGCGTGACACCATCATTGGGCGCATCATCTATTAAGGATTGAATTTGTTGATCTAACATAACTGGGAGAGATACTGTCAATTATTGAATTTAGCGCAAGTGTGACAGTGGTAGCTTAGTGGTGCAGAAAACTTTTCATAGTCTCAAGATGAGAAGAGGGTCACACGGAAGAACTCAATCCGGGTCTGGAACTCCTCTCGCTTTTTCAAGGAAGCAGAAGCTGGAGGAGGATTCTGTCG
>JAABUN010006170.1_pt1 | contig 14052 bp, 15 predicted proteins | sample 5559311 | NCBI WGS metagenome assembly JAABUN01 (sample SAMN10711877, study PRJNA513370) | rock metagenome | isolation source: Antarctica rocks | place: Antarctica: Victoria Land, Siegfried Peak sud | reverse complement strand
GCTTTGGCCATCGTGCGGCAGCTCCAATGCGTCTGGCCCGGCGGGGTGGTCTCCTGCGTGGCGCGCACGATCTCGGCGATCTTCGCCTCCGAGATGGAGGGCTTGCGTCCACGTCCGTCAGCGACCTCACCGAACTTGACCAGGCCCTGCGCGGCGAACCGATCCCGCCATGCCCGCACCGTCGAGGGCGACACCCCCACCTGCTCGGCGATCGCACTGTTCGCCGTTCCCCGCCCGGCAAGGAGCAACGCCCGCGCCCGTTGCACCTCCCGATAAGGCGCGGTGTGTGACCGGCTCAACGTCTCCAAGACCTCGAACTGGCTGTCGGTCAACGGCATCGGCGGGGTGGCTGGGCGCATACCCCATCCTACCGCAATATCTTGCCATTTTGGAGACACTGCACTAGTAGCGTGTCGCCGCTAGGATCTTCTGGTGGTACCTGAGCACCGTCGAACTCACCAACCGGCTCATCGCCAGGACCCAGACCGGATGGACCGGCTCTAGCTGAGACCGAGAACACGACGGCGGTGACGCCGGGCCTCTCCCCGCCTACCTTCTTGGCACGGGTCGCTCTTTCAGAGCCCACCACTCGTTCGATTTTCGCTCGTGGTAACCGATGCCGGAGTGAAGCGCCCCAGGTTCTCGGCCGTTCCCATGCGGGTTGCGGGCTCTCGGTTGAGGGCAGCGTAGTGGGCTTGCCCGTACTCGACGGGCGGGACGTTGCCCAGGGTCGAGTGCAGGCGTCTGTTGTTGTACCAATCGACCCAGCTTCAGTCCGTGCAACTGAACGGCCGTACCCCGAACCCGACTACGGGAACGCAGAGGGTCGACATCGCGACGGCGGAGACCCGCCGCCTCTCCCAGGGCCTGCACTGGCGGGAGGTGGCTGACCGGGTGGGCATGACTGAGGGCAGGATCCGGTCCCGGTTCAAGGCGTTGCGTGCGGCCGGCTACGACGACCCCATGCCGCCCCGCGACTAGCGGACCGGGCAGACACGACAGGATGGCCCGATAAGGACCCTGCCGGACAGTTGCAGGTCGAGGAGCTCGTGCTTTCAGCTGGTGAGGATGGTCTGTAGCTCGCCGACGCTGAAGGGTCGCGACTGGGCGATGGCCGTCGGGACGGTTCCGGTTTGGCCGCCGGCCGCCCAGTCAATGGTCCAGTGGGTTGTCGCCGTCATCGTGTACCGGCCCATGTCCTGGTAGACGTGGTCGCAGGTTGGGGACGTGGCTGCTGGTTCGGCCGCGCCCTTCACCCATTCCGTGCCCGTCCCGCAGGTGAATATGCCGGTCCCGTCGCCGGCGTCCCAGGTGAGCGTGTCGAAGTGCACGGTGATCTGGACCGCCATCCCGGCGACGGCGTCGCTGACTGTCCGGTTGGCGGTGGTGCCGCCGTCGGCCCACAGCCAGACGGGGTAGCCGACCGGGGCGTCGAAGGGGAGGTCGTTGTCGGCGCTGGTGGGTCCTGCACCGGGACCGGCCGCGGTGAACTGCAGACGCGCGATCGCGGTCTGAGCGGCCTGCTGGGGGGTGATCTGCGGGACGGCCGGAGCGTTAGCCTGCTGCCCCTGCTGGGGCTGGGCACACGCCTGTGTCGGCGCGGTCCCCACGTTCTGGCCTGTCACCTGGTTCTGTCGGTTGACGGTCGTGGTGGTGAGGGCGCCGCCGCAACCCCTCATCACGTTCTGGCCGGTCATCACATTCTGGCCCGGCGCGTTCTTGTTGAACAAGACCTGGGGCCCCGTCCGGGTGCTACCCCGTCCGGTCGAGCTGTGCCTGGAGCCACTCCCGTTGTAGACGATGTTCTGCTGCCCCGACCGCGTCGTCGGCGGTGCCGGCGTCGAGGTCTGGGTACACAAGAACTGGCGTGTGATCGGGTCCCTGACTCCGGAGACGCAGTCTGCGTGTGCCGGCGCTGCCGTGATGACGAGCGCGCCAGCACACGCGAGTGCGCCGGAGGTCACGACGCCGGCGAGCCGGGCGAGAAGCCTCATACGGTGCAGGACTTACGGTCGGGTTCGTTCGGATTCACCGTGTTCGCCACCATCCAGCGACCGTCGACCCGCTTCATCGTGATGGTGCCCTTGACGAACTCGAAGGTGCGCGGGATCGGCTTCCCGGCCTTGCGGATCGTCACACCGGTTGCGTCGGTGCAGGTGGTCAACATCGCCACCGGCACCTTGCCAGACAACGAGCTGATCGAGTCCACCCGCGCGGTCACCTTCGAATAACCGGTGGAGCGGTACTCACCATCGCGCCCAGCCTTCGCGAAACGTATGTCGTAGGAGGACTGGGGGTTCACGGTGAACGCCTTGACCAGACGCTGGACGCCCGCCGCATCGCTGCCATTCTGGGCGGACTCGTCGACCGCCTTCACGTAGGCGGTGTAGCGGTCGATCGCCTCGGCGGCGGCTTGTTGTTTGGCCGACAGGGTCGGGGAGGCGGAGGGCACGGCGGTGGCGGGCGGCGGGGCGGGGGTGGGCACGGCGCCGGTCTGGCTGCGGGTGAGGAGGATGGCAGCGCTGGTGACGACGGCGATCAGGACGAGTACGGCGGCGATGACCACGAGGTGCTTGTACGGCTTGGCCTCGGGAGACGTGACCGGCGGCTGTCCAGAGGGCGGCGGCGGTGGTGGCGTTCCAGGCGTGACCGGTGCGGCGGGCGCGGTCTGGGTGGCGGCCTGCTGGGCGGCTTGCTGCTGGCGTTCTACGAGCGACACGACGACACCTCCTTTGTTCGGACCAGTCTTCCTGACGTTTGGCTGAGCGGCCAGGTTAATGCCGGCCTCATTGGGCTCTCCGGCGGTGGCCGTCACGGATTTCGTGCAGTAGGTCCACGGTCTCCGGGTCGGGTTGGACGCGGTTCTCGCGGGCGACGTGGATGATCTGTTCGCTGAGTCGTTGGACGCGGCCGTGGTTGCCGGCGATCCGTTCGACGCGGATCTCGTCGCGGGCCAGGATCTCGGTCAGCTCGTCGACCTTACGACCTTGCCGGACAGCCCATCGGGCTCCGGCGATGTCGCCGCGGCTGAGTTGGCGGTCGGCGAGCTCGTGGGCGGTGTCGACGATGGTGGCGATCGCCTCCTCCCGCCAACTGTGCGCCCACCGCCACAAGCCGACCGGGACCGAGGCGAGGGGCCGGCCGCGGACGAGCTTGAGCGCTGAGGTCAGGGCGGCGGTCGAGACGGTGTTGATGCCGCCGGCGATGAGGCTCTGGTAATGCTCCCAGTCGCTGTAGACGTGCGTGTGGAGGGTGTAGAACCTGGTGGTGCCGTCGCGGTGTCCGGGCGGAAACAGCCGCGACCCGTCGGGCGCGGCCCCGAGGTAGCGGCGGGCGCGGGAAGCCAGCTCGTCGGGCTTGCTGGTGCGGCCCGACATGGCCGCCCTGAACTCCAGCGTGGGCCGGCCCGGGTGGAGGTACACGTAGGCGATGGGCTCCAGGACCTCGTTCGCGGTGCGGTCGGATGAGACGTTGCCGCCGGCGTTGACCAGCTGCACATCGCCCAACAGCAGCAGCGTCGGCCGGTGGAGCAGCACCAGCTGCGCAACCTCATCGTCGCCGGCGCCTGCTCCCTCGTCCAGCTCCGCTGCGTTAGCGCTCGAGCTGGGCAGGGCCATGGCGCCGACGCTCTGGGCAGCGTGCCCGGCACGGTCGGCGACAGCCGCTGCGGTCGCGGTCTCGGTGTAGGTGCGCTCCCCCACCACCGCCTGCTGCGTCTCCGCTGCGGGCACGACGGTCGGCTCGTCCTGCCCCGCCCTCGCTGCGGCGGCAGCCGCCGCCGCCGGCTCCACCTGGTCGGTCAGCTCCTCCGGGTTGAGCTCCTCCGGGTCGGCGTTGTCGTCCTGGCGCCCGCCGGGACTGGCGGCAACCACCTCAGCTGCTCGAGTGTCGACGACGTCGAGCGACCGGCTGGGCTGCGACACAGGGACGGGAATGGTGGGGGGGCTGAGGAGCTCGGCGGGGCGGTGCGCTGATGGTTCGTGGTTCCACCACGGCGCGGGTTCGGTGTCGGTGCTCTGGGATTGGCGCAGCGCGCTGCAGACCGCGTCGTAGGAGCTACCGGCGAGCCGCTGCGGGGTGATGGTCAAGCCGAGCGGTGCCAGTTCTGCGGTGTCCTCGTCGCCGTCGAGGTGTAGCGCCCAGCCGGTCAACGGCTCACCGCCGGTGGTCACGGCGGCGACGGCGACCCGGGGCAGCCGGGTCAGCACGGCGGCCAGCCGCTGCTGGGCGGACTCCTCCAGGGCATGGCCGATCAGGACGATGTGTGGGGTCCAGGCGTCGGCGCCGTCGGGGTCGAGGCGGCCGTGGTGGGAGTCGTCGAGGGTCTCCTCTCGCAGCAGGTCGGCGGAGTCCTCGGCGTCGGCTTCCAGGCTGTCGATCAGGGTGTCGATGTGGTCGACGTGGCGGGCGCGGTCGACACCGAGCGCGGCGGGCAGGTCCGGGCAGACACCGACCAGGGTGAGCGTCAGGTCGTCGGCCCAGCTGGAGGTGGCCAGCTCGAACGCGAGCGCGGCCAGGACGGCGTGAGCGTCTGGTTGGGAGTCGGTGGCCAGGGTGAGGGCGGCGATGGTTTCCAGGTCGACCAGGAGGTGGGCGCCGTCGGCGTCTTGGCCCAGAGTGACCAGGGCTGGGTAGGGCGCCGGGACGTGGTTGGACAGGGCGGCGTCGAGAAGGGTGTCGGCTTTGTCGCTGGTCAGGGTCCACACGCTGCCGTCGGTGGTGGTGAACGGCTTGGGCGGATGGTGATCGGCGGTGACGAGTCGGCAGTCGAGCCGGTGGTCGTCCAGCCGAACCGCGGTGATGAGCGGTAGGTCGCGTCGCTGCGCGGCTAGGCCCGCCGACAGGGTGCGGAGGGCCCGGTCAAGGTGGGCGACGGTGAGGGGTGACTCCGCCTGCCGCAGCGCAGTCACTGCTTGGTCGGCATCGGGGGTGAGAGTCGGCAGCCGGCGGCCTGGTCGGCGGGTGATGGACATCGCGTGGCGACGTCGCGCGATCACGCCGACGAGGCCGGCGGCGAGCAGCGCGGACGCGGGCACGGCCCACGGCAGCGACGCCGCGGTCTCAGCGGATCCGCCCTGCGACGTCGGCGACTCAGCGGTCGGGCGTGCCTCCTGGGCGGGGGCGGTCTGGGTCGGGGGGGCGGTCTGGGTGGCGCGCGGCGTTGGTGCGGTGCTGGCGGTCGGCTCGTTGCTCGGCTCGGTGTTGTGGGTTGTCCCGGTCGAGGTGTGGTCGCGGCCGCCGGCACGGTCTGCTTCGTTGTCGTGCTGGGTTTGCTCTTGGTCGGTGGTGTGCTGGTCGCTTGTCGAGGGGTGGCTGGTTGTGCCGGCTGGGAGGTCGAGTTTCCAGCCCACGTCGATCAGGTCCGGGTCCTCGATCAGGTCGGCGTTGGCCTTGGCGACCTGCGGCCACCGGGAAGCGTTGCCGTAGGCCTCGTCGGCGATCTCGGACAACGAGTCACCCCGCTGGACCGTGTAGGTGTCGCCTGCCCTCGGCGCCTGACCGCGGTCGTGGTGCTGGGCCGGGTGTTGGTCGGTGGGCACGTTGGGGATGGTGAGCTTCCAGCCGGTCTCGAGGTAGTTGACGCCGTCCGGTCCGACGAGGTCGGCGTTGGCCTTCGCGATCGACTTCCACTTCATGCCGTCGCCGTAGTAGCGCTCCGCTAGCCGCCACAGGGAGTCGTTGCGGTCCACTCGGTGGACGACGTCGCGGTTCTGACCTCGTTCTGCAGAGCTGGCGCGTTCACCGGACTTGTCGGCTGTGGTCGGCTTTGCCTGTTGGGGTTTGTTGGGGGTGGCGGTCGCCGTCGCCGTCGGCGTTGGGGAGGCGGTGACCGGGTCGGCGGCGGCCACACCGGGGGTGAGGCTGATGATCGTCGGGGCGGCGGCGAAGACTGCCAGCAGCATCGCCACCAGAGGCGCGGCGGCCTGCTGCGGTAGACGCAGCCCGGGCAGCCGGATGCGGCGGCCGGAGAGCTGACCGAGGAGCTCCGCGGTGATGCTGACGGCGAAGACAGCCCAGGCCACCCAGCCCGTCCACAGCAGGACCTGGATGAACAGCTGGCCGTCGTCGGGGGCGGTCAGCGCCTGCCATACGGCGGCGAGGCTGAGGTGGTCCGGGATCGGGTTGCCGCCGCCGAGGAGCCACAGCCCGGCCGGGATGCCGACCAGGCAGACCAGGGTGGCGAGCAGCCCGGCGATGGAGCGGAGCAGCCGCCCGATCATGGTGTCACCGGCGTGATGCGAGCGGACGCTTCGCCGTGGCCCTGGAAGCTTCCGATGCCGATCGCCTGCAGGATCACCGTGTTGTAGGTCTCGGTGGTGGTGACGGTCAGGGTGCGTCCCCGCACGGCAACGGTGTAGGACCCGCCGACCCCGTTGAGGTAGCGGCGGGCCGCCGCGTAGGCGACGCTGCTCGGGTTCTGGCCGGCGGCGAGGTTCGAGGCGGCGGCATCCCCGCCGAACCGGACGGCAGCGACAGCGGCCGCGTCCGCGCGCCGGACGGCGGCGACCTTCCCTCCCCCGTCCACGACTAGGCCGAGCATGATGATCACCGCGGGCACCAAGATGGCGGCGGCGATCGACACCGACCCGCGTTCGTCGAAGCTCAGGCGCCGGCGCAGCCGCGTCAGGCAACGGCTCGTCATCGTCTACCCCTGTAGGTGTCGAGCGGGGAGATGGCGGTGGAGGTGAATGTGCGGCTGCCCGGCAGGCCGGGAACAGCAAGATCGCCCAGCGCGACCGTGCAGGTCACGGTGGTGGTCACTGAAGCGGGCTGGCCCACGGGGACGGCGAACCCGCCCGTGCTGGTCGAGACGTCCGGGCTGCAGCTGACGTCGCCGCCGCGGAGGGTGGCTGCCGCGACCTGGGCGGCGGATGACCGGGCCTGGCTGGCCGTGCGTTCGATGCTCGCGGCCCGCGCCCCGGCCTCGGCGGCGGTAACCACCTTCGACTGAGCCGACGCGATCCGCCCGCCAGCGACCATGATCAGGATGAAGATCATCACCGTCGGAATGACGATTGCGGCCTCGATGCTGGTGCTGCCCCGTTCGCCGCGTGGCAGGTGGAACAGTCGTGGCGTCATGGCCGCGTCACCCTCTCCTTCGGCATTGCGGCGGTCTGGCTGACCGAGCCGAGTCCCAGATCGACGATGACGTGTGCCCGGCCGGTCACGGTGCAGCTGACCTGGGTGTTGGAGGCGTTGACGTCGATGGTGTAGGAGTCCATCGCCCCGGACTGGGAGATGATCGAGGCCGCGGACTGGCGGCCTTGCCCGCCGCTGACGCCATCACCTCGGGAGTGCTCGGCGCAGGCCGCTGCCGCTGATTGGGCCGTGTTTTTGGCGTGGTAGTAGCCGGCGGCCTGGACGGCGGTGAGGATGACGAGCAGGAACACCGGGAACACGATGGCCCACTCGATGCTCGCTTGCCCGCGTTCGTCGACACGGCGGTGGTTGCTGGGCATGTGGCGGTCTCCAGAGGGGTAGGTCGGCGACGACCTAGTTGATCTGGTTCGCCTTCTGGGTCGCGACGCGGAGGATGACGGCGGCGATGATGGCGGCGACGGCGATGACCGCAACCGCGATGGCGGCGTACTCCATGGTTGTGAGGCCGCGCTCGTCCTCGCGGGCACGCTTGACCGTGCCGCTGATGAAATAGGTGGCGAGGGCGCGGAGGGTGATCAGATCAGGCATAGGGGGTCGACCTTTCGAGGGGGGCGTCGGGGTCCAGGCATCTGATTATCGTCGGCGGCGTCAGTTATGACCACTGTTTGGGTCTGGCCTGTGGACAAGTCATCAGGAGCTGAGGAGCCGCAACAACAGTGGTGTTCCCAGAAATGCCAGGAAGCACACCAGCAGCACAGCGGTGACGGCGGTCTGCCGCTGCGAGGCGGCGCTGGCCCGCTCGACGTCTTTGTTGAGGAACGCGTTGCGGATGTCGCGGGCCCGGGCCTTGAGCGTCTCCGCGACCGGCGTGCTCTTGGTACCGGTCAGCTCGAGTGTGTCGGCGAGCTCTTTCAGCTCGGGCAGCTCGATCGACTCACCGAGCTTGTGCAGCGCCGTCCAGGGCGCTTGCCGCTCGAGGCGGTGGCGGTCCAGGCTCTGTCGGATGCGGACGAACAGCGGAGCGGTGGCGACCGTGGCCGGGTCGGCGATCGCCGAGGCGACCCCGGCGCCGCCGAGGCGTTCCAGCACGACGAGGTCGATGTAGGCGGTGATGGAGCGGGCGAACCGTTCCCGCGCCGCGACCGCGTCTCGGCGGACGGCAAGGTTGGGGAACAACCAGCCGAGGAGTGCACAGACCAAGGACAGCACGGCAGGAATCGTGAACGGGATGGCGAAGCCGAGCACCCAGAACATGGTTGCGAGTAAGGCAGGAAGCGTTAGCCCGATCGCCGCCCAGACGGCTTTGGAGCCGAAGAAGCGGGCCGGGGTCATCCCGATCAGGTCGAGGTCGGCGTAAGGGGTGGCCAGGCTGGGCAGGCTGCTGCTACGCGACATCAGCCACCGGCCGAACCGGTCGCGGCCCTCCCCGTCGACCGGGGTGTGCGGCCGGGGGTTTGTGGACCGGTGCAGCCGGTTGAGGGTGTCGGCGAGGTCCGGCATCGCGGGCCGGAAGGCCGCAACGGCGGCGATGACCGCGGCCGCGCCGAGCAGGCCGGTCAGGACGGCGAGAAGGCCGCTAGAGGACATGCTGGCCCCCTTCGCCCGCCGCGACGGGGTACAACCTGGGCCGGTCCTTCGCCGTGGTGATGCGACGTAGCAGGAACAGGGTGGCGAGGTAGACCACGATGATGACGAGCAGGAGCAGTTGACCGACTGGGGTGGCATAGGGGGCGAGGACGCTGGGCTGGAACACGGCCAGCAGTAGGCCGAGGGTGGCCCCGCCGATCGTCAGGTACTTCGCCGCGATCCGCGGCAGTCCCCGGTCGGACTCGATCCTGCGGCGGGCCCGGACCTCGTCGGCGACCGACTCCGTCAGGCCGGCGAGGACTTCGGCCAGCCCATAGCCGCGCCGCCGCGAGGCGAGCATCAAGGCGGCGGCGACCGTGTCCGACGTCGCGTCGTCGAGGTCGTCGGCGAACCGGGCCAGGGCCCGGTCGGTGGTCCAGCGGGCGTTCATCCGTGACACCAGCGCGGACACCTCGGCGTGGATGGGTTGTGGGGCGGTGGCCAGCGAGGACTGCAGGGCCGACTCCAACGTGTTCTCTGATCCGCCCTGGAGCAGCGACCGCAGCGACCGTACCCAGGTTTCGAGCGCGGCGGTGCGTTCGATGCCGTGGATGTTCTGGTTGGCCAGCAGCCACGGCACGAGGAGTACAGCGGCTGGGATGAGGATCAGGCTGACCATCCAGCCGGTGACGGCGAACACCAGCAGGGAGGCGACGACCACGACGGCGACCTTGATGTCACGACGGCGGCCGCGGACTCCAGCGGGCCGCCGGGTCGCTGTGCCCCAGCGTGTCGCCAGTGAGGTCCGCGGCCGGGGGCGGTCGTCCTGCGGACGCCTCTGCATCCCGTAGACGCCTAGGAGGACCGACCCGCCCGCCAGCAGCCCGAGTAAAGCCCCGACCAGGGGGATCACGGCCGCCACCCGTGGGCGGCGAGGTCGTTTTTCATGTGCGCCGACATCGTGAGGTCCAGCGGCCGCTGTGGGTCGTTGACGTCATAGATCGAGTTGGTTGCTGGCATGAAGCTGGTGCCGTCAGCGGTGTCGGCGAAGCCGTCGACCTCGGTGATCTCGTTGACGAAGCGGCGGTACTTGCCGCCCGTGCCGCGTTCGTCCACCGCCCCGAGGTGCAGGATCAAGTTGATGTTGACCGCGATCTGTCGGTAGGCGTCGACCTGGGTCATCACGCCGCCCAGGGCTGCGGCGGTGACCAGCCGCTCGATGGTGGCTGCGGCGTGCTGGGCGTGGATGGTGCTCAACGAACCGGCGCCGGACTGCATCGCCTGGAACATCGCCGCAGCCTCGGCGTCGCGGACCTCCCCTACGATGATGCGGGACAGGTTCTGCCGCAGCGACCCGGTCAGGTGACGCTGAATCGAGAACTGCCCGAGTGGTTGTCCGTCGGCGCCCACCCCCTCGCCGCTGGCTCCGCGGGCGATGTAGTTCACCGTCCGGCCGCGCCCCGGCAATTTGTGCAGGAACAGCTCGGCATCGGTCTCGATTACCCCGACCGCCTCGAGCGGGTCCATCTCGAGACAGAGGGCACGTAGGAACGTGGTTTTGCCGACCCCCTGGTTACCGGAGATGACCACGGACTGGCGGGCGCGGATCGCGGCGCCGAGGAACCCGACCAGGTGCGGGGGGAACATCCCGAGCTCGCACAGCTGCTGGAGGGGGACGCCGGCGAAGGTGTGCTGACGGATGACGATGCTTGGCCGGTCGACGATGCTGTAGGCCTCCGCGTGGAGCCGGAACCGGTCCTCCAAGTTCAGCGTCATCTCCGGGTGCGCCTCGGAGAACGGTTTCGGGGTCTTGGAGTAGGTCGCGATGAATTGGAGCTGCTCGAGGAGCTCGGCGTTGGAGTCGGCGACGGGGGCCACTTGGACGATCCGGTCGGCGTAGACCATGAACACTTGGTCGTGGCCGCGGATCTCGATGTTCTCGACCTCCGGGTCGTCCATCAGCGGCTGCCAGCGGCCGTAGCCGAAGATGGCGGAGTCGACCGCGCGGCGGTACCGCTCGAAGTCTCGGTTGGAGATCTGGTTCTCGCGGTCGCCGGCGAGCACGGCGTTGTCGGAGTGCTCCTTGACGATGTCGGGGATGATGTCGCGCCCGATCTGAAGCCGGGTCGCTTCGTCGACCAGCGGGCCGGCGGCGTTGGCGAGTCGCTCAGCGACGGTATAGCGGATGCGGTACACGAGCGCCCAGTCGATGTTGGAGAGGTCGGCGGGTCGGGGCGTCGTCCGAGCGGGGGTCGCTGTCGGCGGGTTCTGGCGGGCGGTTCCAGTGAAGATGGGAGCCGGCTCGCTGGTGACGGTGAGGCCCCGGAAGCCGGGCAGCCGGTCCAGGGATGGTAGTCCCGAGCTCCGGCCCGAGCCGTTCGGCGGTGCTGTGGTCATGCGATCTCCGTAGGTGCGGATGGGCTGGAGAGGAGGCTCGGGTAGTCGTCCCAGCAGTCCTCGTGGACGTACCCGTGCTCGACGGGGATGGCCGAGCAGCCGTAGTCGAGATCCTCGCTGCAGGCGGCGCAGCCGCCGGTGTGGGCTGGGAAGTCGGCGATCCGGACGCTGTCCGGCGGTGCTGGCACGGTGGGGGAGGTCATGCTGAGGGCTCCAGGTGGCGGCACGGTCGGCTGGGCCGCTACGGAGCTGGTGGCACCCCCGGTGACGGGTTCAGCTCGGAAGATCTCGTAGGCGGTCATGCGGCGACCTGCTCTCGTGGTCTCATTGCGCTCGTTGGTTGATCTGGGCTGCGGCCTCGCGGGCCGCTGCGCGGTACGCACGCATCAGGCGCGCCTGGATGATGTGTTCGCCGCCGCTTCCTTCGTCTTTGCTGGCGCTATCGGTGTCAGGTTCGGCCGGCTCGTGGGCCGGGCCAGCGCTGGCGGGGTCGGCTTCCGCGGCGGGTTGGGGGTGCGGCATGGGGTCTCGTCGTCGACGCAGCCGGGTGAGCAGCGGCGGCCGAGCCGGGACCCCGTCGGACAGGGTCGCGGCTGAGGCGGGGTCGTCGGGTAGGGAGAAGGCGAAGGCGACGCCGTAGCGCTTGGCGATGTCGGTCGGCTGGTAGTACTGCTCACTGTTGTTGTGGATGACCAGGAGTCCGAGGGTGTCGGCGTTGCCGGAGGCCGTTAGTGCCGACCTGAGCTGCTGCGCCATGGGGTAGCTGCGGAGGACTGAGGAGAGGGTGCCTCGGCAGACCAGGAGTACTTGGTCGGCGATCGTGAGCAGTGGCGTCGGGTAGGACCCCTGGGTGAGCCGGCCGGCGTCCACGATCACGGTGATGCCGGCGGCGGACAGGGTTTGGAAGGCTTCGCCGATCGGTCCCCACCAGTTCTGCAGTGCGGGCGCCTGCGCCGGCTCATTGAGACCGATCAGTACGAGCCGTTGGACGTCGGCGGTGGGGTCGAGGGTGACGGCTTGGTCGAAGATCGCGTCGGTGAGCTCGCCTGAGTCCTCGGTGAGTGCGAGGTTGACGATGTTGCGTGGCTGCGGGTCGATGGTTCCGCGATACCAGCCGGACGTGATGGAGGTGCCGGCCGGGTCGGCTTCGACCAACAGGGTCGGACCCGGCCAGGACAGGGCCAGACCCAGTGCGCTGGTGGAGGCACCGGGTGCCCCCGCCGCGGTGGTGAGAACGACGATGGACACCGTTCAGCGCTCCTGCGAGTCGATGACGAGGGCGATCCGGCCCTGGGCGGCAAGGATCTGCAGGCCGCTGGCGTCGCTGGTGTCGACGTCGACGTCGATCCGGGTCCCGGTGCCGTCCTCGGCGGCCGTTGCCTCGATCACGGTTCCGGTGGCGGTGCTGGTGGCTGCCTGCGGCAGCCCGGAAGTCTGCTGCTGGGCGGTGGCGGGTAACGGAATGAGTCGTACCGCGGCGCCGGCGGTGATCCCGGCGGCAGGGGCGGTGCCGTCCTTGGCGAAGATCCCGACGATGCTGTGGAGCTTGGCGGGCACCAGGGCGTCGGTGACCGAGCCGACGGGGACCACGCTGCCTGCGGGGAGGTCAGTGGCGGCTCGTCGCCCGATGACGGTGTCGGCTTGGCTGACGGGGATGGTGTGCAAGGCCGGGTCGTGGCCCACCTGGACGGTGACCAGGTCGGTTCGCTGGATGAGTTCGCCGCGGGTGATGGTGTTCCGGACCCCGATCACGGGAACGGTGGCCGACGCCGAGCTGAACGCCGCCCAGCCGCCCACCCCGCACAGGGCCAGGAAGGCGACGGAGAGGGCCAACAGCGCCGGCTGGCGGCGGTTGCGGGCCGCCGTGTTGGCGGGCGTGGGGATGGCGGCTTCCCGCGGCCTCGGGTCGGCCTTCTTGGTGCGGGTGGCGGGCATCATGTTGTCCGTTCGGTCGGGGGACCTGGAGCCCAGATTGGATCACGCATCAGCTTCTCCGGTGAGGTGCAGAGCGCAGGCTGTAGATAACAGGTCGTTCCGGGACCGGCAGCCGGGGAAGCGTTGCCAGAGGGACTCCACGACGTCAAGGTCGCGGCGGGCGATGTGCAGGTTGAGGTTTGCACTGCGCGTCTCTCCCCGGCTCCGGGGCTTGTAGTCGGTCGAGAACAGTTGGCTGGTGGCCCCGGCCCGGGCCGCGAACACCTGTTCCAATCTGTCCAGGGTGTTCTCGATGCAGACCAGGGTGAGCTGGCCGTAGGACAGCGAGGTGCGCTGCGCTTCGTCCTTCATCCGTTCCCGCACCGTCTGGGTGGTGTAGAGCATGATGCTGGCGCGACCGCCGGTCGACGCGGCCGACCGAGGGCTGCTCTCCCCCGCCGTTGACGCGTCGGACCCATTCGCTTCTGGGGCGTCCAACCGCAGCACCTCATCCGATGCTGCTGTCGCTGGCTCGGCGGCTGGCTCGGTCGCTGTCGGCTGGGCCGGTTTGGTGGCCCTGGTGCTTGTCGGACCCGTCCGCCGGCTGCGCGGCGCCGAGGAGCTGTCGGCTTCTCTCACTGCCTCGCTGGGACTGGGACTGGCCGGGGTTTCGGCCGCTTCCTCCGGGGCTGGAGCGGTCGGCGCGGACGCTGACGCAGTCTTGCGAAGGTTGAACATCTGGCCCAGGTCGCTGGTCATCGGGTTTCGCCCTCGGCCGCCGTGATGCGCTCGACCATCTCCTGGGTGACTCGCAGGTAGTCCTCGGCCAGGCCGGTCGAGTTGGTGGTCCAGGCCCGACGCGGTTGGCCGGCTGGGTCGGGTGTCCGCAGGGCCTTCCACCATGGGGTGCTTTCGCGGTCGTCGCTCTCGAGCTTCTCGAGCTCGTGGAGCAGGACCCCGCGAGAGCGTGCGTTGACGGCGGGGGCTTCGGCGTGGCGGATGAAGGCGCTGAACAGGGGGGCCTCGCCGCCGAAGAGCTCCTGGATCGCTGAGCGGGCTGCGGCCCGGGTGACC